>JAEAMG010000076.1_pt1 | contig 149564 bp, 120 predicted proteins | sample 8958741 | NCBI WGS metagenome assembly JAEAMG01 (sample SAMN16933256, study PRJNA681125) | bioreactor sludge metagenome | isolation source: anaerobic bioreactor treating anionic surfactant - SDBS | place: India: Bengaluru | collected 2019-02-28 | reverse complement strand
GGGTTATGAGCCCGACGAGCTGCCAGACTGCTCCACCCCGCAGCCGAATTATAGCCGGGTTTGCTGCAATGCGCAATGGCCTGGTGTCAGACCCTCGATTACGCCGCCGCCAGGCGCCACAGCGAGGTGACTTCCTTCGAGCGGGCCGCATGCAGGCTGTCCGTGGCATCTTGCGCGCGCGGGTGCGTGGGTTTCACGTCCAGGCGATCGATCACTTTCAAGCCCGCTTGCGCTATCCATTCCAGCAATTGCGCGCGCGGGCGCAGGCCCAGGTGCTCGGCCAGGTCCGACAGGATCAGCCAGCCTTCGCCGTTTGGCTCCAGGTGATCGGCCAGGCCGGCGAGGAAACCGCGCAGCATGCGGCTGTCCGGATCGTAGACGGCGTATTCGATCGGTGAGCTGGGGCGGGCCGGCAGCCATGGCGGATTACACACGACCAGCGGCGCGCGGCCCGCAGGGAACAGGTCGGCCTGCACCACGTCAACCTTGTCGAGCAAATCGAGGCGGGCCAGGTTTTCGCGCGCGCAGGACAGGGCGCGCGGGTCCTGGTCGGTGGCGACGATGCGTTGCACGCCGCGCTGCGCCAGCACGGCGGCCAGCACGCCCGTGCCGGTGCCGATATCGAAGGCCAGGCTGGCGCGCGCGGGCAGCGGCGCGTCCGCCACCAGGCCCACGTATTCGCCGCGGATCGGCGCGAACACGCCGTAATGCGGGTGGATGCGCTGGCCCAGGGCCGGCAGTTCCACGCCCGTGCGGCGCCATTCGTGCGCGCCGATCAGGCCCAGCAGTTCGCGCAGCGAGGCGACGAAGGCTGCTTCGCCACGGCCATACGCCTCATTGCACGCCAGTTTCACGTCCGGCGCGCGGCGCAGCGGGATCGTGTAGTCGGCGTCAAAAGGCAGCAGCAGCATGGCCAGTGTGCGGGCGCGCTGCGACTGGGCCTGGCGGTGCAGGTGGAACGCTTCCGTGGCGGACGGTTCCGGTTTTGCCAGCTTGGCGGCCATGGCTTTTTTGCTCGGTTTGTCGTTCTTGTGGTCGGCGCGCCGCGCCAGCGCCTGCAGCAGCTGGCGCGCGTTCTGGAAGTCGCCGCGCCACAGCATGGCCGTGCCTTCGCAGGCCAGGCGGTAAGCCTGGTCGGCCGTCGTGCGGTCATCGGCGATGACGACGCGCTTGGGTGGCGGCATGCCGCTTTCCGAGCGCCAGCGGGCCGAATGTTCGGCGCCGTTTTCGCTCCAGTGGATCTGCGGATGAACGGTAGGTGAAGAGGTGTCGGACATGGGATTCAATCGATAGAAGGGGGCGCGCGGCATGGTCGCCTGCGCAGGCCGTCTTCCATTATACGTCGCTGGCCGTGCCGTCAGCGCTGTCCGTGCCATAGGCGAGTGCCAGCGCGCGGGCGCGCGCCTGGTCTGCGGGCGTGCTTTCCACGGTTTTTTTGGCGGCCTCGGCGGTATTGTCCGGCTGCACCAGCTTGAGCAAACGCAAACTCAGGCTGCCCGCCAGCTCGCCATTGTTGCCGCTGGCGCTGGCGCCGTCGGACGTGCCCTGATAGAGATTGCTTTGCAATTGCTGGCCCAGCAGCTTGAACAGGTCGTGCAGATTGCCGGCGAAGGTCGTGGCGCCGACTCCAGGTAAGACTTGACGGCATCGGCCTGGCCCGTGGCGTGACGCTTGAGTTCGCCGCATGCGCAAATGCCCTGATACGGCTGGATATGCGAGCAGGCGGAGACTTTTTGCAGGTAGACCTGCATGGATTTGTGACATTTTACGCACTTGAAGGTGAGGCTGCGGGCGGCTTTCATGGGGTTCCTTGAATTGTTGGGGGGCGCAGGCGGTGCCTGCGCGAAGGCGGCGATTTTAACGCACTCCGGCCATCGTTACACGTTGTTGCATCTGCGCCACGCGCACGTCAACTGAATCCGCGCCGTGACGTTGAGCGTATATAGGAGGTCGTCTGACCGCCGTTGAAGAGGTAGCACCATGGACAAGCATGACAAGGAAAAGCCTGTACAGCCCGCCAAGGAGCTGGTCAGGAAGTGGCTGAAAGCGGAGCTGGCACAACGCCGGCCCCCGCCCGACCCCGAGCAGATCCGCCGCGAGCTGGGCTGGGATATGCTCAAGCTGTGCCGGGAGCCGGCCAGCCGCTAGCGACTTAGCGCACCGTCACCACGCTCTTGCCGCCCGACCCCGGCTGCACGAGGATGCGGGTGGCGATGCGCTCCGTCATTTCCTGGACGTGCGAGATGACGCCCACTTTGCGGCCCATCGCTTGCAGGCCGTCGAGCGCATCCATGGCCACGCGCAGGGTTTCCGTGTCCAGGCTGCCGAAGCCTTCGTCGATGAACAGCGATTCCACGCGCACCCGGTTCGAGGACAGCGAGGCCAGGCCCAGCGCCAGGGCCAGCGAGACGAGGAACGATTCGCCGCCCGACAGCGAGTGCACGGAGCGCAGCTCGCCGCCCATGTCCTGGTCGCGCACCATCAGGCCCAGCGACGGCTTGTCCGGATTGTCGATGCGTTCGAGCTGATAGCGGCGCGCCAGATGCTGCAAATGCGCATTCGCATAGCCGAGCAGCACTTCCAGCGTGAATTGCTGCGCGTAGTTGCGAAATTTCTTGCCGTCGGCCGAGCCGATCAAGTCATCCAGGCTGGCCCAGCGCCGCTCGATGACGGCTTGCGCCTCGATTTGCGCCAGCATCGCTTGCGCGCTGTGGCGCCGCGCGTCGTCCTGCGCGATGGCCAGGCGCAAGCGCGTCGCTTCCTGATTGGCCGCCTGGCGTTCCAGCAGCAGTGCGTCCAGCGCCGCCTGCAGCGCGGCCACGTCCATTTCCAGCGCTTGCGGCGGCTGCTGCACGTGCGCGGCCAGCTGCTGCCGGCGTTCGGCCAGCACGGAAACGGCCGCCGTGTGGCGGTCGGCGATCACTTGCAGAGCCTCGCGTTCGGCGCGCATGGCGTCCGGCGCGATGGCCAGGTGCGCGCGCAAGCCGGCCATGTCGGCGGGCGCGTGACCAGGGTGGGCAAGCTGGAACCGGCGCAGCCAGTCGTGCAGCGCGGCGGTGGCGCCGTGTTCCTGTTCCCGCAAGGCGGTCAGGCGCTGCGACAGCTGCGCGCACGCTTCCTCCAGGCGCGTGCGCTGCTGGCTGGCCGATTGCGCCGCCGTTTGCTGCTGCGCCAGCAGCTCTTTGGCAGCGGCGATGGCGCCTGCCAGCGCGCCTTCCACCTCGGTCACGGCTTGTCCCTGCCATAGCGCGTTGCGTCCGGCTTGCAGTGTCGTGCGCTGTTTGTCGGCGGCGGCAAACGCGGCGTGGGTCTCCTGCGCCGTTTGCTGCGCCTTGCCGGCGGCCAGCAGCGCCGCGTCCAGCTGCGCGGCCAGGGTGGCCAGCGCGTGGAGGCGGCTGTCCTGCTCCGCCTGCTGTTTCAGCCATTGCCGGCTTTCCGTTTCACGCGCCGTGCGGAAGGCGGCCGGGCTGGCGCGCCAGCTGTCTTTCCAGTCCTCGGCGTCGTCGGCGTCGGTAAACGCGCCATCGAGCTGCGCCAGCAAGGCATCGAGCGCGGCGCGCGCCGTCTCGCCCTTGTCGGCGTTGCCCGCTTGCTGCGCCTGCAGCTGTGCCAGCCGCGCCTGTGCATCGGTGACGCTGCTGGTGCAGCGCGCGTGCTCGTTTGACGCCAGTTCATATGCCGCCTGCGCCTGCTCGCGCTGCGCGCTGGCCTGGCGCAGCGCCGTTTCCTGCTGCGCCAGCGCCTGCAAGCCGGCCGCATTGGCCGCCAGCTGCTGCGTGAACCAGTCCGCGCGCAGGTTTGCCGGCGGCAGTTGTAAGGTGTCCGCATGCGGCCGCCACTGTGCATTCAGGCTGTCGATGAGGGACGGCAGCGCAGATAATTCTTCCGCCGTCTGTGCCTGTTCGTGCGTATGGGCGGCCAGCGCCGCCTTGTGCGTGGCCAGGCGTTCCACATTGCCGCGCGCTTGCGAGCGGCAAGCCAGTACCTCATCCTGCAAGCTGGCCAGCATCGCCTGCAAGGCGTGGTCGGCGTGGCTGTACGGATGTTCCAGCGCGCCGCAGACGGGGCAGGGCTGCTCATCCTGCAAAGTGGCGCGCAGCTGCTCGACGCTGGCCGCGCATGCCGCTTCCGCCCCTTTCAAGGACTTTTCCGCCTGCGCCAGGCGCGCTTCCAGCAGCGCCGTTTGCGCCGCTTCCGCCGCGAATGCCGTACTTTCCGTTTGCGCGGCCTGCGCCAGCTGGGCCGCCCTGGCTTGCCAGTGCGCCAGCGCCTGCTGCTGGCGTGCCAGTTCGCTCCAGGTTTTTTCCGCGCTGGTCAAGATGCGCGCGTGCGCCTCCAGCTGGCCGCGCTGTTCCTGCAGCGCCTGGCCATCGATGGCTTGCACGGCCACCAGCGCCTCGCGCCGCTGCGCATCGCGCACGGCCAGCGCGGCAGCGGCGCTGGTCAGCGCCGCTTGCGCCGCCTGCGTGGCGTCAAGGGCCTGGCGCACCTGCCGGGCCGATTCAGCCATGCTGGCGTCGGCCGCATCGGCTTGCGCGGCCGCTTGGCCTGCCTGGGCAAACAATTGATCCCACAATTGCCACGCTTGGGCCAGCGCCTGCCACTGCTGGTGCGATGCCAGCCACTGGCGGCCCGCTTCCTGCTCGGCCAGCGCGGCGTGCTGGCGCTGCTGCAGCGCCTGCAGCGCGCTGCGCGCCGACTCGTTGGCCTGGTCGGCGGCCTGCGCGGCCTGCCATGCCTGGCCATGCGCGGGCAATTGCGCCAGGATGCCGGCGTCGAGCGCCTTGGCCTGATCGAGCAGGGGCGCCGCATCGCGCTGCGCCGCTTCCCTGGCAAGCAAGGCCGCCGTCGCCAGCTGCACGGCCTGCGCCAGTTGCGTTTCGGCGGCGACGGCTTGCGCCGCCTGCACGCGCGACGCTTCCAGTGCGGCGCCGCTGCCGGCGATGTCGCTGGCCAGGCGCGCCACGTCGTCGATCAGGGGCCGCGCCGGCTGCAGCAGTTCCCATTGCGCCAGCGCCGTGCGGCGTTCTAGCGCGGCGGCGCGTTCGGCATCCGCGCTGCCCAGCGCTTCTTGCGCCGCCGTCACCTGGGTTTGCAGCTTGTGCGTCTCCTGGTGCCAGCGCTGCTGCAGTTCCAGCACCGCCTTGCGCAAGTCGATGTGTTGCAGGGTGGTCTCGGCCGCGCCGCACTGCGCCTCGGTGTCGGCGCGCTCTGCCGGTGACAAGGGCCGCTGGTCGGCCAGTTTTTCGCCCAGGCGTTCGAGGATCTGCTTTTCCTTCTTTGCCCGCTCGAAGGCGCGCATGGAAATGTCCGTATAGATGCTGCTGCCCGTCAGGGTTTCCAGCAACTCTCCCCGTTCATTGTCTTCCGTCTTGAGGAAGGTGGAAAACTCGTTCTGCGCCAGCAGCACGGCGCGCGTAAACTGGTCGAAGGACAGGCCGATGCGTTTTTCGATCTCGTCCTTGACTTCCGTCTTGGTGCCGCCGATGGCTTGCAGCGCGGGCAACTGGTGCAAGCTCATGGCGGTCGCCTGCAGCGCCCCTTCGGCCCGGGTGCGCGAGCGGCGCACGCTCCAGCGCGCGCGGTAGCTGGCGCCGTCGTTGCCGACAAAGTCCACTTGCGCGTAGCCGTCCGGCGTGCCGCGGCGCAGCAGGGTGCGCGTATCCTGGGCGTTGACGGTTTCCTTGCCCACGTCGGGCAGGGCGCTGCCCCGGCCCAGCACTTTCAGCAAACGCGGCGTGGCGTCGTACAGGGCCAGGCACAGGGCGTCGAGCAGGGTGCTCTTGCCCGCGCCCGTGGGGCCGCTGATGGCGAACAGGCCGGAAGACGCCAGCGGCTCCTGCTGGAAGTCGACTTCAAATTCGCCGGCCAGCGAGGCCAGGTTTTTACCGCTGATTTTCAGGATTTTCATGGTTTTTCAGGAGCAGTCAGGCGCCGGGCAGCAGCAGTTCGGCCAGCGCCGAGAGGAGTTCGGGCGGCGCTTCCTTGGCGTATTTTTGCTGGTACAGGCGGCGGAAGATATCGTCGGGTTGCAGCTGGCTCAATTGGTCGAGCGTCATGTTCTCTGGCGCGCTGCTGCGCGCGGTGCTCGAGGTTTCGATCTTTGCCAGGCGCACCGGCTTGCCGTCGAGCGCCGTTTCGATGCGCGTGCGCAGGCCCGGCTCGGGCGCGTCCAGGCGCACGCGCACTTCCAGGAACGGTTGCGCCTCGGCCGGTGCGTCAGGTACGTCGAGGGCGGCCAGCTGCGCCAGCACTTCGGCTATCGGCGCCGGCGTGGCGGGCACGCGCAAGAGGGGCACGGCGCGCGGCACCTCGATGACGCGGACCTCGCGCAATTGCTCGCCGTCGATGTCCAGGCACAGCACCTGGTGACGGTAGTTCACTTCGGCAAACGACAGGGGGATCGGGCTGCCGCAATAGCGGATATGTTCTTGCCCGCCGACGGCCTGCGCCTTGTGCAAATGGCCCAGCGCCGCATACGTGATGGCGGTATCAAAAATCCCCGACGGCAGCATCTCGGTGCCGCCGATGACGATGCGGCGCTCGGAATCGTTGGACATTTCGCCGCCCACCATGTGGCAGTGGCCCATGGCAAGAATGGCTTGTCCGGGCTGGCGGCGCGCCAGCGCCAGGTCCGTCAACTGGCGGTACAGCAGGGCGATGCCGCCCAGGTAGGCATCCTGGGTGTCGCCGGCGGGCAGCTTCGGCACGTCGCCGGGGCGCAAAAAGGGCACGGCCAGGCACCAGGCCTGCACCCGCCCATCGGCGCCCGACAGTGGCAGCAGCAGGCGTTCCAGGTCGATGTCGCCATTCTCGCCGCGCAGCAAATGGCCGATCACGTGCGTGCCGTGCGCGGCCAGCAGGGGGGCGGGCGCTTCCAGCCGTCCGGCCGAATCGTGGTTGCCGGCAACGACGATCAGCTGCAGCGCGGGCAGGCGCGCGCGCGCCTGCTGCAGGAACACGTACAGCTGCTTTTGCGAGGCGGCCGACGGGTTGGCGTTGTCGAACACGTCGCCAGCGACGAGCAGCACGTCGACGCGTTCGGCCACGAGCGTGTCGAGCAGCCAGTCGAGGAAGCGCTGGTGTTCGTAGCCCCGTTCATAGTTGTGCAGGGTCTGGCCCAGATGCCAGTCGGAAGTGTGCAGCAGGCGCATGATGGGGCAAGGGTAGGGAAGACAGGCGCCAATATAGCAGGAATGACTGGGGGCGGACCTGGCCTTCAATCTACCGTCGCGCCGGCGCGATAGGTATTGCGTCCATCCTGCTTGGCCTGGTACAGCAGTACGTCGGCCCGCTGCAGCAGCACGGCGGGCGAGATGTCTTCGTCGCGGTAGAAAGCCAGGCCGATGCTGGCGGAAATGCGCACGGTGATGCCGTCGAGTTCGAACGGCTGCTGCATGGCGGTGACGATCTTTTCCGCCAGCAGAGCCGCGTCGTCGGGCCGGGTGATCTGTTCCATGATGATGGTGAATTCGTCGCCGCCCAGGCGGGCGATGATGTCGGTGACGCGCATGGTCTGCGTCAGGCGCTGGGCGAAGGCGCGCAGCAGGGCGTCGCCGGTGCCGTGGCCATGTGTGTCGTTGACGGGCTTGAAGCGGTCGATATCCATGTACATGACGGCCATCAGGTGCCGCTGCCGGCGACTGGCGTGCATGGCATCGCTGAGTTTTTGCTGGAAGCCGGCGCGGTTCGACAAGCCGGTCAGCGCATCGACCTGGGCCAGCTTCAGCAGGCGCTGTTTTTCGCGCTTTTGCACGGTGATATCCTGGCGCATCACGTGAAAGCCCACCACCTGCAGCTTGTCTTCGCCGATCTGCGGAATGTAGATCACTTCCATGCAGCGCTCGATGCCTTCTTTTTCATCATCCTCTTCAAAACTCAGGGTTTCGCCAGCCAGCACGCGCTCGATATACGGCGCCACCGTGCGGTAGCGCGCCTCGCCGACGGTCTCGCGCACGCTGCAGCCCAGCGCCTGCCGGCCCGTCAGGCAGAGTTCGCGCTCATAGGCGATGTTCAGAAAGCGGTAGACCAGGTCGGCGTCGATGTAGGCGATCATGGCCGGCAGGGTGTCGGCGATGGTGCGCAGGCGCGCTTCGCTTTCCAGCAGCGCCACTTCCGATTCGCGCAAGGTGGTGATGTCATCCAGGCTGCCCACGTAGCCTTCGATCCGGCCGTCGATGAGGATGGGGGCAATTTTGACGGAGACCCAGACCAGCCTGCCGTTGCGCTGCAGGCAGCGCAAGGTGGACTGGAATGGCGCATGGCTGCGCGTGAGTTGTTCCAGTGCCACGTGCATCAGCGGATAGTCGTCCGGGTGCAGGGCGCTGGTCCAGCCGGCGCCCAGGGCGGCGGCGCGCGGCAGGCCCGTGATCGATTCGAAGGTGCGGTTGACGTAGGTGCAGCGGCGCTGGCGGTCCAGGCGCACCAGGCCGAGCGGCGAGGCGTCGTTGACGGCGGCCAGCTCGGCCTGTTTCTGGCGCAGTTCCAGTTCCTGCTGGCGGCGCTGCGAGACATCCTCGGCGATGCACAGGATATGTTCGATCTGCTGGCGCTCGTCAAACACGGGTACGGACACGGCGTGCACGTAGCGCAGGCTGCCGTCCGCCAGGCGCAGCGGCTTTTCCGTATGGTCGATGACGCCGCGCTCGGCCAGGATGGCGTGGTCGTCCTCGGCGTCGTGCAGGCCGAAGTCGGGTGGAAAGGCCTGGCAATCGGTCTTGCCGATGACGTCGGCGGCCAGGTGGCCGGTGATATCCTCTGCCGCCTTGTTCCACACTTCCATCTGGCCGAAATTCTCCGGGCGTGCGCTTTTCACGTAGACCAGCACGGGCAAATGGTCGATCAGCGACTGCAGGAAGCTGCGGTTATCCTGCAGCGCCAGTTCGTCATGCTTGCGCGCGCTGATGTCGCGCGAGGTGACGGCCACGCCGTCGGTAATCGGCACCACCTGGTGGCGCAGCCAGCGCGTGCCGCCCAACGCCAGCGGCAGCTCGAATTCGTCTTCCAGCGGCTGGCCCGTTTCCATCACCTGCACGAAGCGCTGGAAGAAACGCTCGTCGCGCAGCAGCGGCACCCGCGGCAGCACGCGCTGGCCCAGCAGTTCGGAGCGTGGCTTGCCCAGCATGTCGGCGGCCCGTTCGTTGACGTCGGCGAAAATGAAGTCTTCCACCGGCTTGCCCGGTGCGGGGCGCCAGGCTTTCAGCAGCAGCACGGAGTCGAGGCTGCCCTGGTGGGCTGCGCGCAGCAAGGCTTGCGTTTCCTTTGCCTGGCGGATGCTGCGGCGCAGGCGTGCGCTCTGGCGCATCAGCAGGGCTGTAAAGCCGGCAATGAGCACGCTGGCGGCAAGCAGCGCGCCGAGATACACGAGGCGGCGCTGTTCGAAGCGCGCCAGGGCGACGCCGCGGCTCACGCCTACCACGGCCAGCAGCGGGTAGCGCGCCAGTTCGCGGTAGCTGTAGATGCGCGCCGTCGTGTCCACCGGCGGCTCGATCAGCAGTTCTTCGGCGGCATGCTGGGGTGGCCCGGGCATGCGGAAGTCGATGCGGTCGCTGAGGATGCGCTGTTCGCCGATGCGCCCCACCGTCAGGCCGCTGTCGCGCGCCACCAGCATCAGCGCACCTTGTTCATCGAGGTCCAGGCGGTCGTAATCGTCGACAAAATAGGTCGGGTCGACGTGGATGATGATGGCGCCGGCAAAGCGGCCCTGCGCATCGTTCAGGCGGCGCGCCAGGCGGATGGTCCAGTGCTTGCTGGCCGCGTCGAGCATGGGCGTGTCGACCATGGCCGTGTCGGATGCATTGGCGGCCAGCGCCCTGAAAAATGCCTGGCTGGCCAGGTTCTCCGGCCAATACGCATTGGCGCTGTCGATCACATTGCCCTGCGCGTCGATGAGGGCGATCGGCAAGGCCAGCTTAGACGGCAGCACGCTGTCGAGCAGACCCTGGCGGCGCATGAATTCATTCAGGCGCAGGCCGCCCTCCGTTTCCTCGTATTTGAGCTTGAACAATTGCGTGGCGTGGTCCGACTGGCGCAGGGTGAAACTGGTATGGTCGGCCAGGGTGCGCGCCAGCGACTGGCTGACGGCCACGGCGTCGCGCACGGCGCTGGCGCGCTCCTGGCCCACCTGGTACAAGACGGCCGCCCACAGCGCCAGCAGCAAGATGAGCGCGAACATGGGCACCAGGCTGAGACGGTACAGGCGGCGGGCAAGGCGTTGCAGGGGTCTTGTTATCGCTATCACGGGCGCTTGCAGGCTATAGTCATGGTAAAGGGGAGGGGCGGCGTGGCGCGCATGATAGCCGATTCGGCTGCCTTGCGCGTAACCCTGTTGCTGCCGTTTCCATCGTCTGTTCACGGTCTGTCGCTGGGCTTATTCTGCGTTAAATCAAGTATCCGTGGTGCCGCGCACGCTAAAAAAAGCACGCCAGCGACGATACGGGCTGGCGGCGTGGCAGAAAAAGTACAATTGCGCCCCCATCCTCATTAAAATGGGTGCTTCTACCTCCCATATCGAAAGTTGTCATGCAGAGTAAAAAGCCCGACGCGGCAAGACTGGACAAGATCGTGGCCGAAGCGCGCCGCGCCGCCGACCAGCGCGAGAGCGGCTACCGCGAGCGCTCGCTGAAGATGTATCCATGGGTATGCGGCCGCTGCACGCGCGAATTCACGCGTGCGAATGTGCAGCAACTGACGGTGCACCACCGCGACCACAACCACGACAACAATCCGCCGGACGGCAGCAACTGGGAGCTGCTGTGCCTGTATTGCCACGACAATGAGCACTCGCGTTACCTGGAAGCGGACCGTGGCGCCGGCCTGCTGTCGGCCGATGTGGCGCCCGCGACGCACAATCCGTTCGCCGCGCTGGCCGGCCTGATCAAGAAGAAGGACTGAGCGGGCCGCGCCGCTTTCCCCATGCGCATCTTGCTGACCGAAGACGACCCGCAACTGGGCCGCGCCACGCAGATCGGCCTGGAACAGGGCGGCCATGCCGTCGACTGGGTCACGAGCGCTGAACACGCGCACACGGCAGTGCGCCTGCACGACTATGACTGCATCCTGCTCGACCTGGGCTTGCCGGGGCAGGATGGCATGCAGGCGCTGGGCGTGCTGCGCGACAATGGCTACAGCGGCGCCGTGCTGATCGTCACGGCGCGCGACACGGTGGGTGAGCGCATCGCCGGCCTGGACGCGGGCGCCGACGACTTCATCGTGAAACCGTTCGACCTCGACGAGCTGGCCGCGCGCATCCGCAGCGCCTGCCGCCGCGCCGCCGGCCGCCTGCGCGAGCACCTCGTGCATGGCGAGCTGGTGCTCGATATCGCCGACCGGCAGGTGACGCAAGCGGGATTGCCCGTGACCTTGACGGTAAAGGAGTTCCGCATCCTGCAATTGCTGCTGGAGCACGGCGGCCGCGTGCTGAGCCGGGAACAGCTGGAGAAAAACCTGTACAGCTGGGGGGATGAAGTGGAAAGCAATGCCGTGCAAGTGCATATCCACCACCTGCGCAAGAAGCTGGGGCGGGACTTGATACGCACCGTGCATGCGATCGGCTACTGCATCGACAAGCCCAAAGCGGCTTGACGAAGGCGGCCCCGAGGCCGCCCGTTCTGCTCATGACCGGCAGGTCATCACAGCATCAGAAATCGACGGAGGCCGACAGCCACAAGCGGCGACCATCCATGCTGTTGACATAGCGGTTGGCGTAGGTCAATGCCGGGGCGCGGTACGGCTGATAGTCGATGAAGTCCTTGTTGAGCAGGTTGTACACGGCCGCGTTCAGGGTCACGCGCTGGTTCAGCTGATAGCTGCTGCCCAGGTGCAGCATGGTGTAGCCCTTGTAGTCGCCCAGCGCGGCCTTGGCGGCGCGCGTGGAAGCCGAGGTGCCCGGATCGCGGAAGCGTTCGCTGCGGTATTCGGCGCGCAGCCAGCCATTCCATGCGCGCGAGATATCCCACGAGAGGCGCGCGTTGACGGCGTGCTTGGGCGTGTCGCTCAGCGGTTTGCCGGCGTTGCTGCCGCTCTTCTGTTCGCTTTCCGTGTAGGTGTAGTTGGCGCTGGCCGAGAGCGCCTTGCCCAGTGGGAAGCGGGTGTTCAGCTCGACGCCGCGCGTGACGGCCTCATCCACGTTGACCGACTGGCCGAACGCATCGACGTTGGGCCAGTTGCCGAAGCTGACGCAGCCGGGACGGTTCGGCGACGGGCGGTAGTCGCAGTTGACGAGGCCGGTGCCCGTGGTGATCTTGTCCTTGAATTCGTTGTTGAACAGGGAGCCGCTGGCGGTCCAGCCCGCCAGGTTGTCGAAATACGCGCCGATTTCTGTTGTCGTGCTCGTTTCCGGCTTCAGGTTCGGGCTGCCGACGAGGGGAATCGTGCCCTGGCCGCCGAAACCGTTGATGCCTGGCGACAGTTGTTCCACGCGCGGCGTCTTGTAGCCCTTGCTGACGCCGCCCTTGACGGTCCAGCTCGGTGTCGCGTTCCATACGGCATACGCGCGGGGGCTGGTCTGGCCGCCGAAGATGCTGTGATCGTCATAGCGGGCGCCGAAGGTCAGCGCGAGATGCTCCAGCACCTGCCATTCGTCTTCCACGAACAGGGCTTTTTGCGTGAATTCGAATGTCTTTGGCGCCACGCCATCCGTCATTTCCGCTTTCCACCATTGCGCGCCGACGGTCGCCATGTGTTTGCCCAAAGGCATGACCAATTTGGTGTCGAACACCTGGCTTTCCACTTCCAGCGTGCGCGCGCTGCCGGCCACGGCGCCCGGCGTGCCTGGCGGAATCGTGCGGCCCAGGGTTTCCGTCTTGTTCACCATGTAGCTGCTGTCGAGGGTGCCGAAGCCGAAGCGGCCCGTGTGCGACAGGGTCCACTGGTCGCGGTTGTATTTCTGCTCGGGACCGTAGCCGCCCTGCAAGCCCAGGGTACCCAACTGCTTTTTCGAATTGTCGTAGGTCTGGCGGCCCGCGTCCGCGTCGAGGATGACGGTGTGGGTGCGGTTGGGCGTAAAGGCCAGGCGCGCACCAAAGTTTTCAATGTCCGCGCGCACGGGGTTGGCGCCCATGGTCGGCGCGGTTCCCGGACCGTCCGCGCCGTTGTAGCGGATGTCGGCCGCATCGCGGCGCTGCTTGCTGCCGCGCAGGGACAGGCCCAGCAGGTCGGTGGCGATGGGGCCGCTCAGGTAGAAGCGGCCGTTTTTCACGTCGCCGAAGTCCGATTCTTCCTGCACAGTGTAGTCGGCCGAGACGGAACCCATCCACTGCTTGCCCACCTTGCGCGTGATGATGTTGATCACGCCGCCCATGGCGTCCGAGCCGTACAGGGTCGACATGGGGCCGCGGATGATTTCGATGCGCTCGATGGCGGCCAGCGGCGGCATGAAGCTCGTTTGCGTGCCGCCGAAGCCGTTCGGCGTGACATTGCCGGCCGCGTTCTGGCGCCGTCCGTCGATCAGCACCAGGGTGTAGTCGCTGGGCATGCCGCGGATGCTGATGTTCATGCCGCCCGTCTTGTCGCCCGCCGCACCCACGTCGATGCCTTCCACGCTTTCCAGCGCCTGCGTCAGGTTGCCGAAGCGCTCCTTCGACAGCTCTTCACGCGTCAGCACGGTAATGGAAGCCGGCGCCTGTTTGATGTCCTGCTCGAAACCGGAGGCGGAGACCACCACTTCGGGCATGCTGGCAGGCGTGCCCGTCTGGGCGTAGGCCGGCAGGCAGGACAGGGCGGTCAAGGCCAGGGCCAGGGTGGTGGGACGCGGCAGGCGCGCGCGGCGGGTGCGGTTGGACATGCAAACTCCTGGAGGGTGGATTAGTGATTGGTCTGTCTTAATTTGGTAATGGGAATCATGGGGGCAATAAGAATCATTTACAATTGCACGCGTAGCATCCCAAAAATATGCCGTTCCGGATCATGCGCAGAAGTTCTTAAGAGATTCTTAACAAGCTGGCCGGGAATGTGCCACGCTTGCTTGGCGTCGGCTGCGGCGTCGTGCATTGCCGGGCAAGCCGATCACGATAAAACGTGCAAGTGTCACGCGGAATGCGGTATCTTTCTGCTATGCCTAGCCCACACCAGCCCATTTCTTCCGAGCTCCCCCCGTTATCGCTGGCCGCCGCGCGCGCCTTGCACCTGGCCGCGCAGGGTTTGCTGCAGGCGCGCCGCAAGAAAGCCGTGAAGGCTGACGTGCTGGCCGCGGTGCGCCAGATGGGCGTGCTGCAGATCGACACCATCCACGTCGTGGCGCGCAGCCCGTATCTGGTGCTGTGGAGCCGGCTGGGCGACTATCCGCAGCCGTGGCTGGAGCAATTGCTGGCCGAGGGCGCGCTGTTCGAATACTGGGCGCATGAAGCGTGCTTCGTGCCCATCGAAGACTATGGCCTGTACCGCCACCGCATGCTGGACCCGGCCGCCATGGGCTGGAAGTATTCGGTGAAATGGATGGCCGAGCAGGGCGACGCCGTGGCCTCGGTGCTCGAGCATATTCGCACCAACGGCGCCGCGCGCTCGGCCGATTTTGAACGCACGGACGGCAAGGCGGGCGGCTGGTGGAGCTGGAAGCCGGAAAAGCGCTCGCTGGAGGTACTGTTTACGTCGGGCGTGCTGATGATCGCCAAGCGCCATCAGTTCCAGCGTTATTATGACCTGGCCGAGCGCGTGCTGCCTGGCTGGCACGATGGCTTGCTGCCGCCTGAAGAGCAGGTGCGCCGGCGCCTGCTGCTGGCCAGCGTGAAGGCGCTGGGCCTGGCGCGGGCCAGCTGGATCAGCGACTACTTCCGCACGAAACAAGCGCGCGCCAGCCTGGCGCAGGATTTGCAGGCGCTGGTGGACGAGGGCTTGCTGCTGCGCTGCACGGTGGCCGGCTGGGATGATGCCGTCTACGTGCATGCGGAGCATGGGCAATTGCTGCACGACGCGGCGGCCGGCAAGCTCTCGCCCACCCTGACGACGATTTTATCGCCGTTCGATCCCGTCGTCTGGGACCGGCGCCGCGCGCTGGAACTGTTCGGCTTTGACTACCGGCTCGAATGCTACACGCCCGCTGAAAAACGCCGGTATGGTTACTTTACCCTGCCGATTTTGCGGCGCGGCGCGCTGGTGGGGCGCCTGGACGCCAAGGCGCACCGCGCGCAGGGGCGCTTCGAGATCAAGTCGCTGGTGCTGGAAGACGGCGTGCGCCTCAGCCCCCGCCTGGTGCAGGACGTGGCCGGCGCCGTGCAGCGCCTGGCGCTCTGGCATGCCTGTCCGCAGGTCGAGATAGCCCAGGCACAGCCGGCAGCCTTCGGTGCGCTGCTGGCTGAGGCGCTGCACGACGGCGGCGCTGTCGCAAGGCGGGCCGCATGATGCTGCCGCCGGCTCCTGCCCACCTGCTCGACGCTGACGGCGTGCCGTGTTTTGGCCGCTACACGGGGCAATTGAATGCCTTCGACTGGGCCGCGCTGGCGCCGCCGCATGCGCGCGGCGCCCTCTGGCGCCTGTTTCACCACAAGCGCTGGCATTACGTGGCCCTGTCCACGCCCGCCCTGTTCTGCGGCGTGGCCATCGTCGACCTGGGCTGGACCAGCACGGCGTTTGCGTATGCCTTCGACCGCCACAAGGGCAAGATCGTGGCCAGCTTTTCGCAGGATGGCATCCCCGGCCTGTGCGCCTCGGTGGCGCCGCATGCGGGCGCCAGCAGCCGTTTCCGCTTCCTCTCGCACCTGATCTCCATCGAGGCGCAGCCGCAGCAGCGCTACCGTTTGCAGCTCGATTGCGGCCTTTTCGGCATCGATGCGGAATTCGGCCCGCCCGTGGCGCCGACCCTGCTGGCGATCGGGCCGGTGGCCGAGGGCGGCAGCGTGCATGCGACGCAAAAGTCGGGTGGCCTGCCCTTGTGGGGCAGCGTGCGCTGCGGCGCCATCGGCTACAGCCTCGATGACGGTGTGGCCAGCTTCGACTATTCGAACGGCTTGCTGGCGCGCGAGACGGAATGGCGCTGGGCCTCGGCGCATAGCCTGGACCTGGGTTTCAATCTGCAGGCCGGCTATTTCGGCGCGCATGAAAACGCGCTGTGGCTCGATGGCCAGCTGTATGCGCTGGAGCGCGCGCATTTCGACTTCAATCCCGACAACCCGCTGGCGCCGTGGCACGTATGGACGGACGACGATTTGCTGGACCTGCACTTCAAGCCGGAAGGGGCGCGGCGCGAAGATAAAAACCTGGGGATCGCCGCCAGCCGCTACATCCAGCCCATCGGCACTTTCAGCGGCTGGGTACGCACCAGCGCGCAATCTCCCAAGCGCATCGTGGCGCAGCTGGCGGGCGTGACGGAAAGCCACCGCTCGCGCTGGTAGGCGCGCGCGGTTTTTTTGCGAAACGCGCCACAAGGTCAAGTTTTTTTGACGGCGCATCCTATACACTGGCGCAGCCACTCCGGCAATCCCGCTCCGGCAATCCATGAGGCCAGAACATGAGTATCCGTAATCTCGACAAGTTGTTCAAGCCGGCCTCGGTGGCCCTGATCGGCGCCACGGCGCGCGACCACAAGCTGGGCGCCATCGCCCTGGCCAACCTGCTGGGGGGCGGCTATCAAGGCGACATTTGGCCCGTCAATCCCAAGTACGACGAGCTGATGGGCCTGAAATGCTACCGCAAGCTGTCCCAGTTGCCCAAGGCGCCGGACCTGGCCATCATCTGCACGCCGCCCGCCACCATCACGGCGCTGATCCGCGACCTGGGCGCGCTGGGCACGCGCGCGGCCATCGTCATGACGTCCGGCCTCGATCCCGTGCGCGAGCAGTCGCTGCGCCTGGCCATGCTGAAAGCGGCCAAGCCGCATCTGCTGCGCATCCTCGGTCCCAACAGCATGGGGCTGCTGGTGCCGAAACTGGGCTTGAACGCCAGCTTCGCCCACCTGGGCGCGACGAGCGGCAAGATCGCTTTCGTGTCGCAGTCGGGCGCGCTGGTATCGGGCGTGCTCGATTGGGCCAACGCGCACGGCGTGGGCTTTTCCAAGTTCATATCGCTCGGTGGCAGCTATGACATCGATTTCGGCGACCTGCTCGACTACCTGGCCGGCGACATCGACACGGCCGCCATCCTGCTGTACATGGAAGACATCCAGGCGGCGCGCAAATTCATGTCGGCGGCGCGCGCGGCCGCGCGCAGCAAGCCCGTCATCGTCCTGAAGGCGGGACGCGAGGCGGAAGGCGCCGCCGTGGCGGCCTGGCATACGGGCGCGCTGGCCGGTTCCGACGCCGTGTACGACGCGGCCATCCGCCGCGCCGGCATGCTGCGCGTGTATTCGGCCGAAGAGCTGTTCGACGCGGTGGAAACGCTCACGCATATCCGTTCGCAGCGCGGCGAGCGCCTGGCGATTTTGTGCAACGGCGGCGGCCTGGGCGTGATGGCCACCGATGCGCTGGTGGGCAGCGGCGGCAAGCTGGCCGAGCTGTCGCCCGATACCGTGATCGCGCTGGAAAAGGCGCTGCCACGCGGCTGGTCGCACGACAACCCCGTCGGCTTGCCCGGCGACGCGCCCGTGCAGCGCTATGTCGACGCCATCAAGCCGCTGCTCGATGAGCCGCAGGCGGACGCCTTGCTGCTGCTGCACGCGCCCACGGCCATGGTCTCGTCGATCGACATCGCCGAAGCCGTCACGCCGCTGATCAAGGCCACCTCGCGCACGGTGCTGTCGTGCCTGCTGGGCGGCACCACCGTGGCGCCCGCGCGCCAGGTCTTCAACCGGGCCGGCATTCCCACCTACGATACGCCGGAAAAGGCCGTGCATGGCTTCATGCAGATCGTGCAGTACCGGCGCAACCAGGAAACCCTGATGCAGGTGCCGGCGCAGCTGCCCATGTCGGCCACGCCGCGCCGCGCGCGCGTGCGTGAAATCGTCGCTGCCGCGCTGGCGGCCGGCCAGACGGTGCTGGGCGAGTGCCGCTCGAAGGAAATCCTGGCCGCCTACGGCATCCCGGTGGCCATCACGCGTATGGCGGCCGACGTGGAAGAGGCGCTGGCCGTGGCGACGGACATCGGCTACCCGGTGGCGCTGAAAATCCATTCGCCCGACATCGCCCACAAATCCGACGTGGGCGGCGTGGCGCTCGACCTCGACACGCCCGACATCCTGCGCGCGGCCGCTGCCGCCATGCTCAAGCGCGTGCGCCGCATGCGCCCCGATGCGCTGATCGACGGCTTTACGGTGCAGCAGATGGCGCGCCGGCCGCAATCGCATGAACTGATCGTCGGTGTCACCACGGACGCCGCCTTCGGCCCCGTCATCCTGGTGGGACAGGGCGGCATCGCCGTGGAAGTGACGGCCGACCACTCGATCGGCCTGCCGCCGCTGAACATGGTGCTGGCGCGCGACATGCTGGCGCGCACGCGCGTGTCGAAACTGCTGGCCGGCTACCGCAACCAGCCGCCGGCCGACATCGACGCCATCTGCTACACCCTGATCCAGGTGGCCGAACTGGTGGCCGATATCGGCGAGCTGGCCGAACTCGACATCAACCCGCTGGTGGCCGACGCGGACGGCGTGATCGCCCTCGACGCGCGCATCCGTTTGCAACCGGGCCAGAAGAGCGACCGCCTGGCCATCCGCCCGTACCCGCAAGAGCTGGAAGAGCAGGTGACGTGGATGGGGCAATCCATTTTGCTGCGCCCCATCCGCCCGGAAGACGCGCCGCAGCACATGGACCTGTTCAATGCGCTGGACCCGGACGACGTGCGCCTGCGCTTCTTTACTTCCATGCGCGAGCTGCCCGTGTCGCAGCTGGCGCGCCTGACACAGATCGATTACGACCGCGCCATGGCCTTCATCGCCACGCATACTGGCCCGGACGGCAAGCCGGAAACCCTGGGCGTGGTGCGCGCCGTGGCCGACCCGGACAATATCCACGCCGATTTCGCCATCGCCGTGCGCTCGGCCCTGAAAGCCAAGGGCCTGGGCCACATCCTGTTTGAAAAGCTGGTCGACTACTTCCGCAGCCGCGGCACGGAAGCGCTGGTGGGCGAGGCGATGGCGCGCAACAAGGGCATGCAGCGGCTGGTGAAAAGTTTTGGCGGCGAAGTCACGCCATCGGAAGAGCCGGGCGTGGTCAACCTGCATATCGGCCTGCGCGCGCCGTAAAAGAAAGCGCGGCTGGCCCGCCGCGGGTTTGTGCAGGATCAAACCCACCGCTGTCGGTAGTCTTTACACTTTCACTTCCAGGATCAGACATCCAGCGCATTTTCGGGAGTGAGTGCATGCTTACGGCAACATATATATTGGTTTCCCTGTCGGTGGAACAGGCAAGTATCCGCATGAGTTTGTTGGCATTTCAAAAATACATGCAGACGCAGTTGCGCCAGCAGAGCAGGTTGAGCTTGGCGCAACTGCAGTACACGGGCGACTGGTTGAACCGGCTGTACCAGGGCGGCTACTGGCGCAAGGTGGAGATGTATCTGATCCCCGCCATTCGCCAGGCCACGCCGCATGCGGATGACTTGCTTGACGGATTGCTCGATGAGCTGAACGGCTTGAACCATGCGGCGCTGGAAAGCATCAATCTGGTGCAGCAGCGCGCGGGCATCGCCATCGACCATTCCGAATTGCAGGCCGGGCAGCTGTGCGCGGCCATCGACGCCTTTTGCGCGGCCTTGCTGCAGCGCCTGGAGAAAGAAGAGCGCGAACTGTTCGCGCTGGCGCGCAAGGTGATCGTGGGCGAAGCGTGGTTTGCCATCGCCTATCAGTTCCTCGCCCATGATGCGCGCGCGCAGGAAGCGCGCCGTGGCAAGGCGCAAGTGCTGCCATTTGTTTTGCCCGTACCTTTGCCAGCGCCGGGCACGCCTGCTGGCGCCGCTGAAACCGCAGGTAGCGCCGGCGCCTCGGCGGACGATGCCTTGCCTGCCATCCAGCCGCCGCTGCGCGCACAGGCTTGAACGGGTAGCGAGCGCCCACCCACCCCGTTCGCCCGTTTGCGTTGGCTGCGCGCTCCGGATTTTGCGCTGGCGCCAGCAAGAAAGAAATCTTGTGTTAGTCATTTGGTAACTTGCACTGACCTGTCCGATGCAATACCCCGGGCTTTGTTATGATGGTGGTTTTGATCCACGCGAAACCCGTCATGTTCGAATTTCTTTTCAAGCGTTCTGCCAGCAAGCCTTCCGCACCAGACCCTGTCGTGGCAGAACAGGCCGCCGCCTCGGCGCAGAGCGCATCGCGCCGCGCCGAACAGGTTGCGCGTGCCCACGCCGTGGCGGGCGATGAAGCCGCCGCCTTTGAATTTATTGTTTCCAGCGAATTTGCCGATGCCCGCCTGATCGCCGCTGAACACGTCCATGCCCTGCCCCTGTTGGAAAAAGTCCACCAGGCCATGCGCAACACGGACCGCCGCGTCGCCAAGCTGATGCAGGGTCGCATCGACCTGATCCGCCATCAGGCGGCGGAAACCCAGCGCGCCCAGGCCAGCATAGCCACGGCCCAGCGCCTGTTGAATGATGACAAGCTCAGTCCCAACCAGGTAGCCGAACTGGACCGTCAATGGCAAGTCATCAAGGCCACGCCCGAGCTGGCGACCGCCTTTGCCGCCGCGCGTGCCGCGCTGGCCGCGCGCCTGGAAGCGCAAGTGGTATTGCAGCGCGCCGTGATCGACGCCGTCGCCGCCGCGCGCGCGCTGGCCAGCAATGGCCAGTCCGCCGGGGAACTGGCGCAGGCGCTGGCCCGCCTGGATGCGGAACATGCGCAACATGCGCAATCGCCCGAGCGCGGCTCCTTGCCGAAACACCTGGAAAGCGATTTTATCCAGGCGCGCGAGCAGGCGCAGTCCGCTTTGCAAGCGCTGCAGCAGCACCAGGCCATGTTCGACGCGCGCCAGGCCGCGCTGACCGAATGGCAGGCGCAGGACGCCGCCACCCTCGACGTGGATGCCCTGAAACGCGCGTGGCAAGCCCTGCCGCGCCTGCCCGAGTCGCCTCTGTCCGACAGCCTGCAGCAGCAATTTGCAGCCGTACTGGCCAGCGCCCCGGCGCCTGTGCAGATGGCGGAAACAGCGGCCACACCGGCCCATACTGCACCTGCAGCTGTACCCGCGCCGCGCAAGCCGCGCCAGGAGCTCGCGCCCGTGTCGAAAGAAGCGACGGAACAGTTCTTCAAGGTGCTCGACGCCATGGAAGCGGCGCTGCAGGATGGTTTGTTGCACGTCGCTTCCGAGCATGACAAGACTTTGCGCGATAGCAAGCACGGCCGTTTGACGCCGGCGCAAGCGGACCGCCTGGCCCATGTGCGCGGGGAATTCAAACGCCTGGCAGACTGGGCACGCTGGGGCGGCAACGTGTCGCGCGAGGAACTGGTCAAGGCGGGCGAGGAATTGCCGGCACAGGAACTGCCAATGGCCGAGCTGGCCAAGAAAGTGGGCAGCTTGCGCGAGCGCTGGAAGTCGCTCGATACCTTGTCCGGCCCCGCGCCCAAGTCCCTGTGGGAGCGTTTCGACGCCGCCTGCAGCCTGGCGTACGCGCCGGCGGCCCAGCATTTCAAGCAACTGGCCGAAGAGCGCCACGGCAATGCGGCCAAGGCCCAGGAACTGATCGCGGAAACGGCGGCCCTGGCGGCCGAAGAGAGTACCGACTGGAAACACGTCGCCTCCGCCTCGCAGCGTTTGCGCCAGGCCTGGACGCGCCTGGGCACCATCGACCGCAAGGAAAAGAAACGCCTGGATACGGAGTTCGGCGCCGCGCTGGACGCCCTGTCGAAGCCGCTGGATACGCAGCGCCAGATCGAGACGGCGCGCCGCGAACAATTGATCGTCGAGGTGGGCTTGCTCAAGCCATCGGAGCGCAACACGGTCGACATGCTGAAAGCCTTGCAGGACAAATGGCAGGAACTGGCGAAAGCCCTGCCGCTGGAGCGCCGCGCGGAACAGGCGCTGTGGCAGCGCTTCCGCGCCGCCTGCGATGATATCTTCTCCAGGCGCAAGGAAACGGCCCACGCGGCCGACCACGAGCGCCGCGAACACCTGCATGCGCGCGAAGCATTGTGCGCCAGCCTGGAAACGGCCGTCGTGCCCGAGGGCGACGACAAGGCCCGCAGCACCTTCATCCAGCACTTGCTGCGCGACACGCGTGCCGCCTGGAACGCCACCGGCCCCGTGCCGCGCGCCAGCGAAGCGAAGATCGAGCAGCGCTACCAGGCGGCTGTGGCTGGCGTGCAAGCGCAAGCGGACGCCATTGCCGAGCGCGCCGGTGCGGCCCAGGCCAACGCCCTGCGCGACAAGCTGCGCCTGGTGCAATCGCTGGAAACGGCACTGGCCGATGGCGACGCCGGCGCCGACGCGCAAGCGTGGAGCGAACGCTGGAGCGCCTTGCCAGCGCTGGACATGCAATATGAACGCAGCCTGCAGCAGCGTTTTGCCGCCGCCCAGGCGGCACTGGGCGAGGGCAGCGCCGCCTACGTGCAGCAATTGCAGGCCAACCAGGAGCGCTTGCGTGATGAAGTGTTGCGCCTGGAAATCGTCGCAGGCGTCGACAGCGGCGCCGAATTTGCCCGCGACCGCTTGAAAATGCAGGTGGAGGTGCTGCAATCGTCGCTGAAATCGGGCCAGAAGCCGCTCACGCAAGTGTCGCAGCTGATGCAACTGTGCGCGATTGCCGCCGCCACCGATGCGCGTACGGCCAGCCGTATCGAAACCTTGCTGCGCCGCATTGGAGGCCATGCCAAATGAGCACTTCCGTCCGTGTCCAGCAAGCCGATTTTGACTTGAGTCAAGAAATTGCACAATTGCGTGCAGGCAACCCCAAAGTGGGCGCCGTCGTCGGCTTTGTCGGCACGGTGCGCGACATGAACGAAGGGCTGGACGTGGCCGCCATGGAGCTCGAGCACTATCCGGGCATGACGGAAAAGTCCATCGAAGCGATCGTCGAGCAGGCGCGGGGCCGCTGGCCCCTGTCCGGTGCACTGGTGATCCACCGTGTGGGGCCATTGCTGCCGCAGGAGCAGATCGTGCTGGTAGCGGTCTCGTCCGCCCACCGCGGCGAGGCGTTTGCCGCCTGCGAATTCATCATCGACTACCTGAAGACGGAAGCGCCGTTCTGGAAGAAGGAAGACACGCCGGAAGGCGCGCGCTGGGTCGATGCGCGCGACAGCGACGAGACGGCGCTGGACAAATGGACGGCAAAAGCACCCGCCATTTGAGGCGTTTCTGCCGCGCACGCCAGCATTTGCAAGAATGCATCAGTTTTCTGTTTTGTGTATGCTTGAAAAGTACTGCCTCACCCCAATTTGGTTAACAACTAATTAACCGGGAGCGCTTTTCATGCGACAAGACAAACTCACTACCAAATTACAGGAAGCCCTGGCCGATGCGCAAAGCTTGGCCGTGGGCAACGACAACCCCTATATCGAACCAGTCCACCTGCTGACGGCCCTGTTGAACCAGGACGATGGCGGCGCCCGTTCGCTGCTGCAGCGGGCCGGCGTCAACGTGGGCGGCCTGTCCAAGGCCTTGGGCGCTTCGATCGAACGCTTGCCGAAGGTGTCTGGCACGGGCGGCGACGTGCAGGTCAGCCGCGAATTCGTGGCCTTGCTGAACCTGGCCGACAAGGAATCGCAAAAGGCGGGCGACCAGTTCGTGTCCAGCGAAATGGTCTTGCTGGCCATGACGGACGACAAGTCCGACTGCGGCAAGCTGGCGCGCGAAAACGGCCTGACCCGCAAGGCCCTGGAAGCGGCCATCGACGCCGTGCGCGGCGGTAACAAGGTCGATTCGCAGGAAGCCGAAGGCCAGCGCGAAGCCTTGAAAAAATACACCTTGGACCTGACGGAGCGGGCACGCAAGGGCAAGCTCGACCCTGTGATCGGCCGCGACGATGAAATCCGCCGCACCATCCAGATCCTGCAGCGCCGCAGCAAGAACAATCCCGTGCTGATCGGTGAGCCTGGCGTGGGCAAGACGGCCATCGTCGAAGGCCTTGCGCAGCGCATCGTCAACGGCGAAGTGCCCGAGTCGCTGAAAGGCAAGCGCGTGCTGGCGCTGGACATGGCAGCCCTGGTTGCCGGTGCCAAGTTCCGCGGCGAGTTTGAAGAGCGCCTGAAGTCCGTGCTGAAGGAACTGGCCATGGATGAAGGACAAACCATCGTCTTCATCGACGAGATGCACACCATGGTGGGCGCGGGCAAGGCCGACGGCGCGATGGATGCGGGCAATATGCTCAAACCGGCGCTGGCGCGCGGCGAGCTGCACTGCGTGGGCGCCACCACGCTCGACGAGTACCGCAAGTACATCGAGAAGGATGCGGCCCTCGAACGCCGCTTCCAGAAAGTGCTGGTCGACGAGCCGACCGTGGAGGCGACCATCGCCATCCTGCGCGGCTTGCAGGATAAATATGCGCTGCACCACAAGGTGGAAATCACGGACGCGGCCATCATCGCCGCCGCCGAGCTGTCGCACCGCTACATCACGGACCGTTTCCTGCCCGACAAGGCGATCGACCTGATCGATGAAGCGGCGGCGAAGATCAAGATCGAGATCGACTCCAAGCCGGAAGTGATGGACAAGCTGGAGCGCCGCTTGATCCAGCTGAAGATCGAGAAGGAAGCCGTCAAGAAGGAAAAAGACGAGGCGTCCTTGCGCCGCCTGGCCCTGATCGACGAGGAAATCGTCAAGCTGCAACGCGAATACAACGACTTCGAGGAAATCCTGAAGGCGGAAAAAGCCGTGGTGCAAGGCAGCACGCATATCAAGGAAGAGATCGAGAACGTCAAGCTGCAAATGGAGCAGGCGACGCGCGAGAGCAACTGGCAGAAAGTGTCGGAGCTGCAGTATGGCAAGCTGCCGCAGCTGGAAGCCCAGCTCAAGCAGGCTGACAGCGGCATCCCGAAACGCGATCCCGACCAGCCGAAACTGCTGCGCACGGAAGTGGGCGCCGAGGAAATCGCCGAAGTGGTGTCGCGCGCGACGGGTATTCCCGTGTCGCGCATGATGCAGGGCGAGCGCGACAAGCTGCTGCATATCGAAGAGAAGCTGCATGAGCGCGTCGTGGGCCAGGATGAAGCGATCACGGCCGTGGCTGACGCCATCCGCCGCTCGCGCGCCGGCCTCTCCGACCCGAACCGTCCATATGGTTCCTTCATGTTCCTGGGACCGACGGGTGTCGGTAAAACCGAGCTGAGCAAGGCGCTGGCGACCTTCCTGTTCGATACGGAAGAATCGATGATCCGCATCGACATGAGCGAGTTCATGGAGAAGCATTCCGTGGCCCGTCTGATCGGCGCGCCGCCCGGCTATGTGGGTTACGACGAGGGCGGTTACCTGACGGAAGCCGTGCGCCGCAAGCCGTACAGCGTGATTTTGCTCGACGAAGTGGAAAAGGCGCATGCCGACGTCTTCAACGTGCTGCTGCAAGTGCTGGACGACGGACGCATGACGGATGGCCAGGGCCGTACGGTGGACTTCAAGAATACCGTCATCATCATGACCTCGAACCTGGGTTCGCACAAGATCCAGGCCATGGAAAGCGATGATCCCGGTGTCGTGAAGCTGGCCGTGATGGCCGAGGTACGCTCGCACTTCCGTCCCGAATTCGTCAACCGCATCGACGAAATCGTCGTGTTCCACGGCCTCGACGAGAAAAACATCGGCGCGATCGCGAAGATCCAGCTCAAAATTCTCGAAGAACGCCTGGCGCGCATGGACATGCAGCTGAGCTTGACGGACGCGGCACTGCAGCAAATCGCCGAAGCGGGTTACGATCCGGTGTATGGTGCCCGTCCGCTGAAGCGCGCGATCCAGCAGCAGATCGAAAATCCGCTGTCGAAGCTGATCCTGGAAGGCAAGTTCGGCCCGAAAGACGAGATCCGCATCGACGCCCAGAACGGCAACCTGGTGTTTTCGGGTGCGCAAGTGGGGCTGGACAAGGTGTAATGCTGGCAGGTCAGTCCCTGCGGGATTGGAAGCTATTCCATTGGGGGTAGCTTCCCCCGTTGGGTCTGCCCCCAGTTTCACGGCATTTACAGTGACGACGATTTGCGACGTCTGACAGGGCGGTATCAGGCTAGACCTGATGCCGCCCTTCTTGCTATCATCGTCACTATTTTCTGATTAATTCCGGAGGCGGTACGATGGCAAACACATGGCAAGCAGGGCGGCGCATTGGAGTGGGATTGACCTTGGCGGCGGCCGTGCTGGCATTGCCTGCCCACGCTCAGGAAGAAAAAGTCCTGAATATCTATAACTGGTCGGACTATATCGGCGACGATACGATCAAGAATTTTGAGAAGGAAACGGGCATCAAGGTACGCTACGACGTTTTCGACAATAATGAAATCCTCAATGCGAAACTGGTGGCGGGCAAGTCCGGCTACGATATCGTGGTGCCGACGGCCCAGTGGGCGCGCCTGCAGATCGATGCTGGCCTGCTGCGCAAACTTGACAAGAGCAAGCTGACGAACCTGGGCAACCTGGACCCGAACCTGCAAGCCAAGCTGTCGAAGATCGACCCGAACAACGATTACCTGGTCGACTGGCTGTGGGGCTACACGACGGTCGGCATCAACGTCAACAAGGTCAAGGCCGCGCTGGGCGGCATGCCCATGCCCGACAATGCCTGGGACCTGATCTTTGACCCGAAATATGCGGCCAAGCTGAAATCGTGCGGCGTCTCCTTCCTCGACTCGCCGTCCGAAGTGCTGCCGGCCGCCCTGCAATACATGGGCAAGCCCGCCTACTCGAAAACGGCTGGCGACTATCAGGAAGCGGGCAAGGTGCTGCAAGCGATCCGCCCCTACGTAACCCTGTTCAGTTCCTCAGGCTACATCAATGACATGGCCAACGGTTCCGTTTGCGTCGCGCTGGGCTGGTCGGGCGACATCAATATCGCGCGCCAGCGCGCCATCGATGCGAAAAACGGCAATGTGATCCAGGTGCTGGTGCCGAAGACGGCCGCGCTGATGTTCGATACCATGGCCATCCCCGCCGACGCGCCGCATCCGAACAATGCGCACCTGTTCATCAACTACATCTTGCGTCCGCAAGTGCATGCCAGCCTGAGCAACAAGGTGTTCTACGCGAACCCGAACCCGGCCAGCATCAAATATGTACGCAAGGATATCGGAGAGAACAAGGCCATCTTCCTGTCGGATGCCGACAAGCAGCGCATGGCGGCGCCAGAAGCGACCACGGCCGATATCCGCCGCTTGATGACGCGCATCTATACGAAGTTCAAGACGGGAGTTTGAGGTAATAGCTCTCTGCAAAACTGTATGGCGCGAGGGACGGGCCGGTAGGCCGTCGCTGGCGCCATGCGATAGTGCCGAGGTGAACACTACTCGTGGTAGCGGTCCATCAGCTTGTGGTGACTGCCGCGCATTTCTTCGATCAGTTCAAAGGCGACGAAGCCGATGATGGCAGCGAAGATGGCGATGAAGAGAAAAACGAGGAAGGTGATTAACATGGTCTTTCAGCCGCCGTTGGACGGCCGTTCGCTGGGTTGCTCAATGTGCCGGAGCAGGGCTCTTGCACGTAGTTGATGCAATTAAACTCTAGCAGATCGGCAGCGCTTTGCAAGGCTGCCGAGTTGTAATTCCTGCCAGTATTTGTCCCAGCGCATTATCCGCGCATTTCAATCTGGGGTCAGACCCCGTGGCCTATTTCACCACCAGATCATGCGCCATCACGGCCTTCAAATAAACGCTGATCGGGTCGCCTAATTCGCGTTGCGAGAACCACCACGCGCTGGCCTTGCGCATCTCCCATTCTTGCTCCTCGCCCGTCAGCAGCAGGGCCGCCGCCTGGCCCAGGGTGGGTTGGTGGCCGACGATGAGCACGCTTTCCTTGCCGGCTGGCCAGTTGGCCGCCTTGAGGATGTCTTCCGCCTCGGCGCCGGGTGCCAGTTCCGGCATCAGCTTGAACTTGCGCCCCAGCGCTTCCGCCGTTTGCAAGGTGCGCAAGGCGGGGCTGACGAGGATGCGGCAATTTTCCGGTAGCTGCGAGGCCAGCCATTCGCCCATGCGGCGCGCCTGTTTCTGACCTTTGATGGTCAGGGCGCGTTCGAGGTCGGGCAGGCCCGGCTCGGCTTCTGCGTGTCGCCACAAGATGAGATCCATGCTGTGCTCCTGTGTGTGGAATTGCCTATTCGCCGACCTCCGCGCCCGGCGTGCCCAGTGTGTGCATCAAATACTGCTGGGCGCTGAACGGCGTTTGCTTGCCGCGCGGCTTGCGGCGCGCGTAGTGGCCCGTCGGCTCCAGCTCCCATGCATTCGTATTATCCTTCAAATACGGATTGAGGCCCTCGGCGATCACGCGCCGCTTCAGCGCCCGGTCCAGCACGGGGAAGGCCACTTCCACGCGGCGGAACAGGTTGCGGCTCATCCAGTCGGCACTGGCCAGGTAAACATCGTGCGCCAGGTCGTTGCGGAAGTAGTAAATGCGGCTGTGTTCAAGGAAGCGGCCGATCACGGAGCGCACCTTGATGTTTTCCGACAGGCCAGGCACGCCCGGCTTCAGGGTGCAGGCGCCGCGCACGATCAGGTCGATCTTCACGCCATCGGTCGAGGCCGCATACAAGGCGCGGATCACGGACTCATCGACCAGCGCGTTGACTTTCACGATGATGCGCCCGCGCCGGCCAGAGCGGGCGATCTTCGCTTCGTTGCGGATGGCCTTGATGATCTCGCTTTGCAGGCCGAACGGCGCCAGCCACAAATGGTTCAGGTTGTGCGGCTTGGTCAGGCTGGTCAGGTGGATGAACACTTCATTCACTTCCACGGCCAGGTCCTGGTTGGCCGTCAGCAAGCCAAAATCCGTGTACAGCTTGGTGGTGGTGGGATGGTAGTTGCCGGTGCCCAGGTGGGCGTAGAAGCGCAGCGCGCCTTCCTCGCGGCGGATGACGAGCGCCACCTTGGCGTGGGTTTTCAGGCCCACCACGCCGTACACGACTTGCGCGCCCGCCTGTTCCAGCTTGTCGGCCCAGTTGATATTGGCTTCTTCGTCGAAACGCGCCATCAATTCCACGATGACGGTCACTTCCTTGCCCATCTTCGCCGCCGTGATCAACGATTCCATCAGGTCCGAATTCATGCCCGTGCGGTAGATCGTCTGCTTGATGGCGACGACGGACGGATCGTAGGCGGCGCTGCGGATGAAGTCGATCACCGTCTGGAACGACTGATACGGGTGGTGCAGCAGGATGTCGTGCTTGTTCAGCGCGGCAAAGATGTCGTTGCCGATGGCTTTGTGCGCCAGGCCGGGGAAGAAGGGCGGGAAGCGCAGCTCGGGCTGCTTGACGTGGTCGATCATTTCCGACAGGCGCACCAGGTTCACGGGGCCGTTGACGCGGTACAGCCGGCTTTGATCGAGGCTGAACTGGTCGAGCAGGAACTGCGACAGTTCCGGTGGACAATTGCGCGCCACTTCCAGGCGCACGGAGGTGCCGAACTGGCGCCCCACCAGTTCGCCCTTCAGGGCCTGGCGCAGGTTCTTGACTTCGTCCTCGTCGACCCACAGGTCGCTGTCGCGCGTGACGCGGAATTGTGAATAGGCAATCACCTCGCGCCCGGCGAACAGGTCCGAGATGTGCGCATGGATGACGGAGGATAATAAACAGAAGGACACGCCGTCGCCGGATATCTCGTCCGGCAGCTTAATGACGCGCGGCAAGACACGGGGCGCCTTGACGATGGCGATGGCCGTGCCGCGCCCGAACGCATCCTTGCCGCTCAGCGAAACGATGAAATTGAGGCTTTTATTCACCACTTGCGGGAACGGGTGGGCCGGGTCCAGGCCGATCGGTGTCAGCAGGGGGCGCACTTCGCGGTCGAAATACTGCTTGACCCACGCGCGCTGCGCCTCGTTGCGGTCGCTGTCGCGCAGCAAATGTACGCCCGCTTCGCGCAGGGCCGGCAAGACGTCGTTATTTAATATCTCGTACTGGCGTTCCACCAGCGCATGGCATTCCTTGCCGATGCGCTCCAGGTTGGCCGCCAGGGCAGGGTGGCCCGCCAGCGTACCACCGATGCTGCCGGCTGCCAGCAGGCTGGCCACGCGCACTTCGAAGAACTCATCCATGTTGCTGCTGACGATGCACAGGTAGCGCAGGCGCTCGAGCAGCGGAATGTTCGGGTCTTCCGCCTGGGCCATCACGCGCCGGTTGAAAGTCAGTTGCGACAGTTCGCGGTCAAGCAGGATGCCCGATTTGGTCACTTCCATGTGCAGTTCAGGTTTCATATTCTTTTGTCTTTGCAGATAGTTAATTCTAGCCGTATTTCATCATGTATGACGCGCTGTGAGTGTAATCATGAAATATGACGTAAGCGTGACATAAGCTGTCATAAAGCGCTGCCCACCCTGTCATTTTTCATGCCGGAAAGGGTGCTTCTCGGGGCGTAGCCAATTATTTCAGGATTTTTTACCTATGTCATAAAGCTGTCATATTCGCTTGCTAGACTGCGCAGCATTCAACCGGGACTTTGAGCCCTAACAACCCTGAGGACTTGATATGCAAATGAAGCAAATGTTCAAATTTATCGTCGTGGGTGCTTCGGCAGCGATGGCATTTTCTTCCGCTTCCGTCATGGCGGCAGATATGACAGGTGCTGGTGCAACTTTCCCGTACCCGATCTACGCCAAATGGGCCGAGACCTACAAAGCCAATACCGGCAACGGCCTGAACTACCAGTCCGTCGGTTCCGGCGCCGGTATCAAGCAAATCAAGGCCAAGACTGTTGAATTCGGCGCCTCGGACATGCCTTTGAAGGCAGAAGAGCTGGAAGAAGCGGGCCTGATGCAGTTCCCGGCCATCATGGGCGGCGTGGTCACCATCGTCAACCTGGACGGCGTAACCCCAGGCCAGCTGAAAATGACCGGTAAAGTCGTTGGCGACATTTACCTGGGCAAGATCACCAAGTGGAGCGCTCCTGAGATCGCCGCACTGAACAGTGGCGTCAAGCTGCCGGACACGGAAATCACCGTGGTGCACCGCGCCGACGGTTCGGGTACGTCCTTCCTGTTCACCGACTTCCTGTCGAAAACCAACCCGGAATTCAAATCGAAAATCGGCGCTGGCTCGGCTGTGAAATGGGCCGTGGGCGTGGGCGGCAAGGGTAACGAAGGCGTCGCCGCCAACGTGCAGCGTATCAAGGGTTCGATCGGCTACGTCGAGTGGGCTTACGCCAAGAAAAACAAGATGTCGCATACCCAGTTGCAAAACAAGGACGGCAACTTCCTGCAGCCTGACGATGACAACTTCAAGGCAGCAGCCGCTTCGGCCCCTTGGACGCAAACCCCGGGCTTCGGCGTGGTCCTGACCGACCAGGCTGGCAAGAACAGCTGGCCTATCACGGGCGTGTCGTTCATCCTGATGCACAAAGTCCAGGCTGACGCAGCCAAGGCTAAAGAAGTCCTGAAATTCTTCGACTGGGCCTACAAGAACGGCGGCGCCGCTGCTGTTGAACTGGATTACGTGCCGATGCCAGCATCGGTCGTGAAACTGGTGCAGGAATCGTGGAAAGCCAATTTGAAAGATGCATCGGGCAAAGCGATCTATTAATCCGCTAGCTTGACTGCATAAATATCTATCCTAAGTACCCATCCTTGTCCCCGCCAGCAGCACGGCGGGGCAGGGAGTTAGCCAGGACCGCCCGCCAGCCCTTGCAGGCGTTCCCGGCTAAAAGAGCACGATAAAAATAGCAGTACCTGCAGTACCACCCACATGGCACATTATGAGCGCACAATCTACCTCCTCCACGATCCCCATGCCAGGCGGCACCATGACCGATTCCCTCAGTCACGCGCAAATGCTTTCCACCATGCGCAAGCAGCGTTTCCAGGATTTTTTGTTCCACAAGGTGACGATGCTGTTCGCCCTGTCGGTGCTGATCGTCCTGGTCGGCATTATCATCTCGCTGATCATGGAATCGATACCGGCCTTCAAGACCTTCGGCCTGCATTTCATCGTGTCCGCGGAATGGGACCCCGTCAATGACCAGTACGGCGCCCTGATCCCCATCATCGGCACCCTGGTGACGTCCGTCATCGCCCTGCTGATCGCCTTTCCCGTCAGCTTCGGCATCGCCCTGTTCCTCACGGAAATCTGCCCGGCCTGGCTGCGCCGCCCGCTGGGCACGGCTGTCGAACTGCTGGCCGGCGTGCCATCGATTATCTACGGCATCTGGGGCCTGTTCGTGTTCGCTCCCCTGTTTGCCGACCATGTCCAGCCCATCCTGAAAGCCACCTTGGGCAACGTGCCCGTCATCGGCCAGCTGTTCAGCGGCCCCATGATGGGCATCGGCTTGCTGACGGCCGGCCTGGTGCTGGCCATCATGATCATCCCTTTCATCGCTTCCGTGATGCGCGACGTATTTGAAATCGTGCCTGCCGTGCTGAAAGAATCCGCATACGGCCTGGGCTGCACACGCTGGGAAGTGGTGCGCAAGATCGTCTTGCCATATACCAAGACCGGCGTCGTCGGCGGCGTCATGCTGGGCCTGGGCCGCGCACTCGGTGAAACCATGGCCGTGACCTTCGTCATCGGCAATGCGAACAAGCTGTCGTGGTCGCTGTTTGCCGCCGGTAACAGCATCACCTCGCTGCTGGCGAATGAATTCGGCGAAGCGCAATCCGAGCTGCACGTCGCTTCGCTGTTCTCGCTGGCGCTGATCCTGTTTGTCATCACCTTTATCGTCTTATCCGCCGCCAAGCTGATGCTGGCAGGCATGTCCCGCAAGGAAGGCACGAAATGAGCCAACTCAGCCAAGTTAGCACCCACGACGTTCCGGCCAAGCCGGCCATGAACCCTGTCTACCGCAAGCGTTTGCTGATGCACCGCATCGGCATCGCCCTGTCGGTGGCGGCCATGGCCCTGGGCCTGGCCGTGCTGGTGTGGATTTTGTTCACGCTGGTGATCAAGGGTTTCGGCGCGCTGTCCATCGACCTGTTCACGCAAACCACGCCGGCCCCCGGCAGCGAAGGCGGCGGCCTGATCAATGCCATCGTCGGCAGTGCCCTGATGGTGGGCCTGGCGACTGTCGTCAGCACCCCGATCGGCATCCTGGCCGGCATCTACCTGGCCGAATACGGCGAAGAAAACAAGTTTGCGCAAGTGACGCGCTTTGTGACGGACATCATGCTGTCGGCGCCATCGATCGTCATCGGCCTGTTCGTGTATGCACTGTACGTGGCGCACGTGAAACACTTTTCCGGTTACGCGGGCGCCATCGCGCTGTCGCTGATCGCCGTGCCGGTGGTGGTTCGCACGACGGACAATATGCTGCGCCTGGTACCGAACAGCCTGCTCGAAGCCGCGTTTGCCCTCGGTGCGCCGCGCTGGAAAGTCGCCACGCTGGTGCGCTTGCGCGCCGTCAAGGCCGGTGTCATCACCGGTGTATTGCTGGCCCTGGCCCGCATCGCCGGCGAAACGGCGCCGCTGCTGTTCACGGCCCTGAATAACCAGTTCCAAAGCTTCAACATGAATGCGCCGATGGCCAACTTGCCGTCCGTCATTGCATCGTTCGCGATGAGCCCGTACGACAACTGGCGCTCGCTGGCCTGGGGCGGCGCACTGCTGATCACCTTCAGCGTGCTGGCCTTGAATATCCTGTCGCGCACCGTGTTCAGCCAAAAAGTCCCTAATTAAACAGATACCGAGCGAAGCGAACCCATATGAATACGCAAATGAATCCAGCACAAGACCTGGCACCAAAGAAAAAAACCATCGAGATTTCGGGCCTGAACTTTTTTTACGGCAAAACGCAAAGCTTGCATAACGTCAACCTGGACATCCACGAAAAGAAGGTCACGGCTTTCATCGGCCCGTCCGGTTGCGGCAAGTCGACCCTGCTGCGCACCCTGAACCGCATGTATGACCTGTATCCGGGCCAGCGCGCGGAAGGCTCCATCCTGTACCGCGGCCGCAACGTGCTCGACGCGGACCAGGACGTCAACATGCTGCGCGCCAAGGTTGGCATGGTGTTCCAGAAGCCGACGCCGTTCCCGATGTCCGTCTACGACAACATCGCCTTCGGCGTGCGCCTGTATGAAGACCTGTCGAAAGGCGAGATGGATGAGCGCGTCGAGTGGGCCCTGAAAAAGGCCGCGCTGTGGGGCGAAGTCAAGGATAAGCTGAACAAGAGCGGCCTGTCGCTGTCGGGCGGCCAGCAGCAGCGCCTGTGCATCGCGCGCGGCGTGGCCGTGAAGCCGGACGTCTTGCTGTTAGACGAGCCGACCTCGGCGCTGGACCCGATCTCGACCTCGAAAGTGGAAGAGCTGATCAGCGAACTGAAACAGGATTACACGATCGCCATCGTGACGCACAATATGCAGCAGGCGGCGCGCTGCTCCGACTACACTGCCTATATGTATCTGGGCGAGCTGGTGGAATTCGGCGAAACGGACCAGATCTTCATGAATCCGGCCCGCAAGGAAACGCAGGATTACATCACGGGTCGCTTCGGCTGATCCACCCAGAATAACGACATACAAGACAACTGAATACGGAGAGACAGCATGTTAGGCGAACATTCATCCAAGCAATACGACAACGAACTCGAAGCGATCCGCTCGAAAGTGCTCCTGATGGGCGGCATCGTTGAAACCCAGTTCCTCGACGCGATGACGTGCTTTCGCATCGGTAACCCGGAACGCGCCGACCGCGTGATGCGCGAAGACGACGTCGTCAACCAGCTGGAAGTGTCGCTGGACGACGCCTGCAGCCATCTGATCGTGCGCCGCCAGCCCGCCGCCAACGATTTGCGCACCATCATGGCCACCATCAAGGTGATTACCGACCTCGAGCGCGTAGGCGACGAGGCGACCAAGATCGCCCGCGTGGCGAAGAATCTGCACAAGCGCGGCAACGGCGTCGTCAACCATTACGAGATGGTGCGCGGCATTGCCAACACGGCCACCGACATGCTGCACGATGCGCTCGACGCATTCGCACGCAACGATGGCAAGCAGGCCTTACAATTAATTGCACAAGATGCCATCATCGACCATGAGTTTCGGTCTATCATGCGCAACTTGATTACCTTTATGATGGAAGACCCGCGCACGATTTCGGCGGCGCTCGATACCCTGTGGGTGGCCAAGGCCATTGAGCGTATCGGTGACCATGCGAAAAACATCGCCGAATACGTGATTTACGTGGTTGAAGGCAAGGATATCCGCCACACCAAGGTGGCGGCTCCCGCCATTTCCGAGGAGCTCCCTGAGTAAGCTTTATGGCATCTGATAAAACCACGGTATTGATTGTTGAAGATGAGCCGGCCATCGTTGAACTGGTGACCTATTCGCTGCGCGAATCCGGCTGGAATTGCTGTTCCGTACAAAACGTTGCCGACGCCTGGGAATTCATCCAGCACCGCACGCCGCACCTGATCCTGCTGGACTGGATGCTGCCGGACCAGACAGGCTTGCGCCTGCTGTCGCGCATCCGCGCCGACCGCAATTTCGCCGCCATCCCCGTCATCATGCTCACCGCCAAGAGCATGGAAGAAGACAAGCTGGCCGGCCTGAACAGCGGGGCCGACGATTACGTCACCAAGCCGTTCTCGCCGCGCGAGCTGCTGGCGCGCGCCAAAGCGCTGTTGCGACGCAAGAGTCCGGAACATGCGCAGGCGCCCATGCGCGCCGGCAACGTGGCGCTGGACCCTGTCAGCTGCACGGTGATGATGGATGAACAGAAGATCGATATCGGCCATGCCGAATACAAGCTGCTGAAATTCCTGCTGGCCCATCCGGAGCGCGTGTTTTCGCGCAGCCAGCTGCTCGACAAGGTGTGGGGCGACCATGTGGTGATCGAGGAACGCACGGTCGACGTCCACGTATTGCGCTTGCGCAAAGCCTTGAAAGAGGCGGAAAGCCTGATCAAGACGGTGCGCAGCGTCGGCTACATGTTGTCTGAAAAATAAAGCCATCCTCTTATGAATCCGAAATTGCTGTTCTGGGTACCGGCCGCCTTGCGCATGGTGCTGGCGCTGCTGGGCGTGGCCGTCGTCTGGTATCTGTTTGGCGCCACGTATGCGCTGGGCATCGCCTTCGTGCTGATGGCCATGATGGTGTTCGTGCAGCTGTCGTATCTGTTCCAGCTGAGTAACTGGCTGGACAATCCGCAAAGCGCCAAGCTGCCCGACGGCTGGGGCGCCTGGACCAGCATCTTCGCGCGCCTGTACCGCATGCGCCGCGACGACGAGAAAAACCAGGCCGAGCTGACGGAATGGCTGGCGCGTTTCCGCCAGGCCATGCATCTGCTGCCCGACGGCGTCGTCATCATGGACGATGTGCTGTTCCTCGAATGGTGCAACCCGGCCGCCGAGAAACACCTGGGCCTGACGCACGAACGCGACAAGGGCATGCGCGTCACCAACCTGATCCGCAGCCCCGAGTTCATGGATTACATCATCCTGGGCCGCTACGACCAGCCGCTGACGATCACTTTCCGCAACCGCAAGCTGATCGTGCAAATCATCCCGTTTGAAAACCGCCGCCAGATCCTCGTCACGCACGATGTGACGGAGACGGAACGCATCGAAATGATGCGCCGCGACTTCATCGCCAACGCCTCGCACGAATTGCGCACGCCGCTGACCGTCATCGTGGGCTTCCTGGAAATCGCTTCCGCCGAGCTGGACCTCGATGCCACCACGCGCGCCGCCCACCTCAAGCTGATGACGGAGCAGGGCCACCGCATGCAGCATCTGATCGAGGACATGCTGACCCTGTCGCGCCTGGAATCGGTCGACTACCCGCTGCGCCCCGAGCCTGTGGATATCAAGAAGCTCATGCAGCAGGTCTTGCGCGACGCTAAGGGATTGTCTGCCGGCAAGCACGAGATCAAGATGGAATGCAACGGTCCCGACGTGCTGGGCAGCTATGATGAACTGTATAGCGCGTTTGGCAACCTGGCCTCGAACGCCGTGCGCTACACACCTGCGGGCGGCAGCATCACCCTGCGCTGGCAGGATGGCCCGGCCGGACCGCAATTCATCGCGCAAGATACGGGCATCGGCATCAGCCAGGAACATATTTCGCGCCTGACCGAGCGTTTCTACCGCGTTGACAAGAGCCGTTCGCGCGAAACCCAGGGCACGGGCCTGGGCCTGGCCATCGTCAAGCACGTGCTGTTGCGCCACGGCGGCACGTTGGCCATCCAGTCCGTGGCCGACAAGGGCAGCAGCTTCATCGTCAGCATGCCGAAGTCCGTCGTCACGCCGCTGCAGGGCGAGTTGCTGGTCAAGTAGGCCGGGGGAGGGGAGTCCCCTCCCTGTTTCTGCCGCGACTGGTGCAATGTTGGCATAAGTCGTTACAATCGTGCCATGACTTTAATTAACACTTCTTTTCGCCACGCCGGCGCGCAGCAACTGGCCCAATCGCTGCAGGCTGCGCGCCAGGACACGCTTTCCCTGTTCGACTGTTATGTCAGTGCCGGCCTGGACGTGGTGGCGGGCCTGCCCCGCCATCCGCGCCTCAATCCTCCATTATGGCAACTCGGGCATATCGCCTGGTTCGCCGAGTGGTTCATCCTGCGCGAAGCCGCGTCCAGCCATCCGGCCGACGCCATCTACAATTCCCTGCTGACACGTGGCGACGATATGTTCGACGCCAATATGGTGGAGCATCGTGCGCGCTGGAAGCTGGAACTGCCCAGTCCGGGCGCCGTGAAAACGTATTGCCGCGAGGTGCTCGACCGGGTGCTCGATAAACTCTCGCGCGAACCCAACGTCGACAGCGCCCTGGCGCCGTACCGGCTGGCGCTGGCGCAGGAAGACTTGTGTGGCGAGGAAATGCTGGCCGGCTTGCAATGGCTGGGCCTGGAAGCCCCCGAATCCCTTGTTGCCAGCCCGGCCTTGCCGCCAGGCGCGGGCGAGATCGCCTTTCCAGGCGGCTCCATCGTACTGGGTTCGCCGCGCGGGGCCGGTTTTGCCTTCGACAATGAATCGCCGCCCCATGCCTGCTATGTGGCGCCGTTTTCCATCGATGCTTGCGCTGTATCGAACGCCCAGTTTGCTGATTTTGTCGCCGATGGCGGCTACCAGAACCGCCAGTTCTGGAGCGCGGCCGGCAGCGCCTGGCTGATGCGGCAGGAGCGTTCGTCGCCCATGTACTGGCTGCGCGAAGCGACGCAGTGGCGTACCATGCGTTTCGGCCAGCGCACCACCTTGCCGCCGAATGAAGCCGTGCGCCACATCAATCTGTATGAAGCGCAAGCGTACTGCGCCTGGGCGGGGCGCCGCCTGGCGACGGAGGCGGAATGGGAGTATGCTGCGCTGTCCGGCCACCCGCGCTTTCACTGGGGCCAGGTATGGGAGTGGACGGCGACGCCGTTCGAGCCGTATCCGGGCTTTGCGCCCGCTGCCTGGCGCGAGTATTCGGCGCCGTATTTCATGCAGCACCAGGTGCTGCGCGGCGCCGCCTTCGCCACGCCGCCGCGCCTGCATTCGGCCCGCATGCGCGCCTTCCACGCGCCCGAACGGGGCGATATCTTTGCCGGCCTGCGCACCTGCGCCTGGTAGCGCGCCGAGAACAGACATCATTTCAGGATACCCTTGAGTACAGATAACGCCCCGCAGTTCATTCCAAAACGCATCACGCCCACGCCGGAGCAGGTCGCCATCCAGACGGCGCAAAAGAAAGTGGTCTTGATCGACGCCAATGCCGGCGCGGCCAAGACGACGACCCTGGCCCTGCGCCTGGCCGAGGCCTTGCACCGGGGCCGCGCGCCCGAGCGCATGCTGGCCCTCGTCTTCACGGAAGCGGCGCGCGTGGCCCTGCGCCAGCGCCTGCTGGAAGTGGGCGTGCCGCTCGGCGTCGTCAAGCGCCTGACCGTCGATACCTTCGATGCGTTTGCCGCCAAGGTGCTGCTGCAGCTGGAAAACATGCAGGTGGCGTTCATGCGCAGCGATGAAGAGCTGCGCCCCGTGGCCTGGGAAGCACTGGAAGTGGTCTCCGAGAAGTATGCTCACCGCTATCCGCTGGAAATCAATACGACCAACGGGGCCATCGCCGAATTCCTGAAACTGCAATTGCGCACCAAGGCGCGCCTGGATTTTCAAAATCCTGACTTCGAGAGCAATTCCCTCGATGACAACCTGGAGCTGCTGGGCATGTCGCGCACGCATTATCTGTGGCTGCGCGAATACGAAGCCTTGCGCGGCGCCGACACGGGCGATATCCAGTTCCGCGCGCCGTTCGACGCCACCTACGACCTGGTGCGCATGCTCGATGGCGACGAGCCCCTGCGCCAGCAATTGCCGGCCTTCCAGATCATCGTGGCCGATGAATTGCACGATTTGAACGAAGCGTCGTTCCGCCTGCTGACCATGCTGATACGCCGCGGCAACGCGTTTTTCTGCGGCGCCGGCGACAAGGATCAAGTCATCTATACCTGGTCGGGCGCCGACCACCGCTTCTTGCGCCAGCGCTTCGAACAGGAATTCCCCGCCTTGCAGCGCCTGCCGCTGACGGCATCCTACCGCTACGGCCCGCAGCTGGCGCAGGCCGTCGGCGTGTTGAAAAACAAGGCCAGCGTGTCGGCCCTGTCGCGCGCCACCCATATCGACGTGCTCGAGTACGATCATACGCAGCCGCAAGCGTGCAGCGCCCAGCTGATCGCCGCGCTCGAACACGCGCATGCGGGCACCACGGCCATTTTGCTGCGCGACCGCGACCAGGCCATCCGCGTGGAAACGGCCTTGTTCCAGAGCGGCATCGCGTATGGCCTGGTGGACATGAACAGCTATTTGCTGAGCCTGGAAGTGCTGATGCTGCGCGGCATGGTCGCCATCGCCCGCAAGGATTTATATGCGATCAAGAGCGGCCCGCGCCGCGGCGAGATTCTCGAAGCCCTGGTGGCGTTCGCGGAAATCCCGTTTACGCGCGGTGAGCTGCAGCAAGCCAAGGCCGACGTGGCCAATTACCCGGATCTGCTGGAAGGCTTTTTGACGAATCAGCTGGCCAAGTCGCACAACCAGGACAAGGCGGCGCTGACCCTGGCCGCCGTCGATTACCTGCGCGCCTTGCCAGCGGACGCCTTGGCGGGCGACGCCCTGCAGCACATCTTTGGCCTGATGCAGCTGGAACAGACGGCGCGCCGCATCTATGTCGACCCGGCGCAGGCGCGGGTCGTCGCCCGTTCACTGCACGGTTTCATTGCCGTGTGCCGCGAAGCGGGCGTGGCGCTCGGTGGCTTTGCCGGCTGGCTGGGCGAGATGGAAGAAGCCGTGACGGTCTCGACCGGCAAGGCCAAGCTGGTGATCGCCTGCATCGACCAGATCAAGGGCCTCGAATACAACCATGTCATCTTGCCCTACCTGGCCGTCGACGAATTCCCGCGCAGCAAGACCGACCCGCTGGAAGAGGAAAACCGTTTCTATGTGGCCGCCACGCGCGCGCGCGACAGGCTCACCTTGCTGACGCCGGAGGACCCCGCCTGGCGGAGCCGCTACATCGCCGCCCTGCAGCTGAAAAACAAGATTGTTGCGCCGAAGTCATAAATCTTTTGCCGTGCGGCCGCTTTTTGTGAAAGACGAAAGCGGGCATACTTTGGTGGTGTGATTGATTGCAATCTGAACCAACAAAGGAGTAATGATGCGAGTATTCTTGACAGGCGCGGCAGGTTTCATCGGCAGTTCCATCGCGGCGGGCCTCGTGCGCGCCGGCCACCAAGTGACGGGCCTGGTGCGCAAGCCGGAACAGGTGGCCGAGCTGGCCAAGGTGGGCGTGTTGGGCGTACTGGGCGATTTGAACGACCGCGAGCTGATCATCGAGCAGGCGAGGGCGGCGGACGCCGTCATCAATGCGGCCAGCAGCGACCACCGGGCCGCCGTCGAAGCCATCATTGAAGCGCTGGCTGGCAGCAACAAGCCTTTCCTCCACACCAGCGGCTCGTCCATCGTCGGCGACGCCTCGGGCGGCGAGGGCACGGAACAGATCTATTACGAAGACAAGTTGCCGGCGCCCACGGCCGACAAGGCGGCCCGGGTCGCCATCGATGAGCTGGTGCTGGCCAGTGCAAACAAGGGCGTGCGCGCCAGCGTGCTGTGCAACACCCTGATCTACGGCCACGGCGCCTTGCCGCGCGACAGCGTGCAGCTGCCCCGTTTGCTGAAACAGGCGCGCAAGAGCGGCATCGTGCGCCACGTGGGGCCGGGCCGCAACATCTGGTCGAACGTGCATATCGACGACGTCGTCAGCCTGTATCTGCTGGCGCTTGAAAAGGCGCCGGCCGGCACGTTTTACTTTGTCGAGTCGGGCGAAGCGGCCTTCCGCGACATGACGGCCGCCATCGCCGATGCATTGCAGCTGGGTCCTGCGCAGGATTGGCCGCTGCCCGAGGCGATCGCCGAATGGGGTTACGAGATGGCTTCCTACGGCCTCGGCTCCAACAGCCGCGTGCGCGGCGCACGGGCGCGCACCCTGCTGGGCTGGCAGCCGCAGGGGCCGTCCGTGCTGGAGTGGATCAAGCACGACATGCTCCAGCCAGCGCACGCCATCGCCGTTTGATGCAGCTCAGCAAAGCGACATCTGTGTGCGCTAGCGAACGGTGCTGTTTTGCGATCAGGAGTATGATGGCTTTGCTTGGTTGAGACGCACTGCCGTGAAGTTGGCGGCATGTTCGATCTTCCAGCAGGTCAGCCGGTCGCCTCAAGGATCGGCACCAGATTTCTGTTCGCGTTTGCGCCCTGCGCCACGCGGCCGTGCACTGCAACTCCAGGTCGCGGTGTTTACTGCGAACCCTTTCAAGGCCGGCTTAGCCGGTCTTTTTTTGCCTGTCATTCTGGCCCCTGCGCCATTCACCGCCGCCTGTCCGCCATTCGCCGAACCGCAGTTCTCGCGCGGCCGAAATCCGCGTATCTTTACGATCAACCAACTTCAAGGGGCGACCGTGAAACCTGAACCAGCTTATTGCCGCCGTACCCAGCTGCTGTGGGGCGTGCTGCTGATCGCCATCGGCGCCGTCATCCTGCTGGACCGGCTCGATGTGATCTATCTCCATGATTACTATGCACTATGGCATTATTGGCCGCTGATACTGCTCGTCTTCGGCCTCAACAAGCTGCTCACGCCCGTGTCCGCCAAGCAGGTACTGAGCGGCCTGTGGCTGATCTTTTTTGCTGCCTGGTGGTATGTATCGTACGAAGAACTGTGGAATATGACCTTCTACAATAGCTGGCCAGCCTTGCTGATCGCCTGGGGCGTGGGCCTGGTGCTGGAACCGCTGCTGAACAAACATTTTATTGCCTATCGGGAGTCCGAGCATGAAAAATAAACCGCCGCTGCACTCGCCATCGCAGATCGTGCTGGGCGTCATCGTCATCGGCCTGGGGCTGCTGTTCCTGCTCGATAACCTGGGCTTCATCAATGTGCGCTATACCTTCCGCTTCTGGCCCACCATCCTCATCATTTTCGGCTTGCTGAAAATATCGCAAAGCCATACCCGCTCCGGCTACATCCTTGGCGGTGTGATGGTCTTGCTGGGCCTGAGCTGGACCTTGAAAGCCATGGGCTTGTTGTATATCAATTGGAGCATGCTGTGGCCGCTGCTCATCATTGCCGCCGGCGTGGCCGTGGTGTCGAAGTCCTTGCCCGGCGCACAGCAGCGGCAGCGGCGCCGGCATTTTTCCGCGCCGCCCGATGCTAGCGCCGCGCCTGACGCATTCGGCCAGGCCAGGAATGGCGCCGTATCGCTCGACAAGGAAGTCGCCGGTGCCACTGCGGCGCCCGGCGCCAGCGGCCAGGCGGACGACGACAGCATCATCGAAGTGACGGCCATCCTCGGCGGCTATGTGCGGCGTGTGTCGTCGCAGCGCTTCAGGGGCGGCGATATCAACGTCATCATGGCGGGCTGCGAAATCGACTTGCGCCAGGCCTCGATCGACGGCGAAGCCGTGCTCAACGTGTTCGCCCTGTGTGGCGGCGTCACCATCAAGATTCCGCCCGACTGGAGCGTCGTGCTGCAGGGCACGCCCATCCTCGGTGGCTTCGAAGAAAAGACCATCGTGCCGCCGAACCAGAACAAGCGTTTGTACGTGACGGGCTACGCCATCATGGGCGGCCTGGAAATCCGCAACTAGGCGCGCATGTCCGGACCCTTGTCGAAGCGGCGCGGTGCCGTGGTGGTGTTCCTGGTGTGCATCGCACTGGGCCTGGCGCTGGCCTTCATCCTGGCCAGGGTGGCGCACGCGCCCTGGCTCAACGCCGTCTTGCTGGTGGTGCCCGCCACGCTCGTGTATGCGATCGGCTCGGGGTTTTCCGCGTTTTACCTGTGCCGCGCCTACCCCTTGCACGCGCGCCATCCGCTCGCCATTGCCGGCGTGATGAGCTTGGCGGCCCTGTTCGCGGGCTTGCTGTGGGCTACCCTGCTGCAGTTTTTGAACAGTGTCAGCCTGTTGCCGGACGTGCGCTGGCTGGGCGTGAACCTGACGCAGTCGATGCTGGCCCTGTTCTTCGGCCTGGGCGCGCTGCTGTATTGCCTGGCCGCCGCCGTGCATTATCTGTTGCTGGAATTCGTGCGCGCCAGGATGGCCGAACAGCGGGGCCTGCAAGCGCAGCTGATGGCGCAGGAAGCGCAATTGCGCATGCTGCGCACGCAGATCGATCCACATTTCCTGTTCAACAGCCTGAACTCCATCAGCGCCCTGACGTCCATCAATGCGGCGGGCGCGCGCCAGATGACGGTGCAGCTGGCCAGTTTCTTCCGCCAGAGCCTGAGCCTGGAAGCGCACAAGCACATTACCGTGGAACAGGAACTGGTGCTGATCCGCCACTTTCTCGCCATCGAACAAGTGCGTTTCGGCGCACGCCTGCAAGTGGCGGAAAGCGTCGACGCCGGCGCGCTGGCGTGTCTGCTGCCGCCCATGCTGATACAGCCGCTGGTGGAAAATGCCGTCAAGCACGGCATCTGCGGCTTGACGGAGGGTGGCCTGATCGCCATCGAGGTGCGGCGCGTGGGCAGCCTGTTGCAGATTGCCGTGCGCAACCCGGTCGATGCGGATCAAGGGCCAGCTCGCGGCAATGGCGTAGGGCTGGAGAATGTGCGCCAGCGCCTGGCGGGCGCGTATGGCCACGAGGCCAGCGTGCACTGGGGCCGGCGCGATGGCGATTTTGAAGTGATGGTTTCCATGCCGGCGCAGACCGGCGACACGGAGGAAGCATGATGCAGGCAAGAATGCGGGTGGCCATCGTCGACGATGAGTTGCTGGCGCGCAGCGTGTTGCGCGAATACCTGGCGCGCCATGACGATATCGACATCGTGGCCGAATGCGCCAACGGTTTTGACGCCGTCAAGGCCATCGCGGAACTGGAGCCGGAACTGGTGTTCCTCGACATCCAGATGCCGCGCCTGGACGGCTTTGAAGTGGCGGAGCTGATTGGCGCGAAGACAAAGCTGATCTTTGTCACCGCCTACGACCAGTATGCCCTGAAGGCGTTCGAATGCCATGCCCTGGACTACCTGTTGAAACCATACAGCGAACAGCGCTTCGACCAGGCGCTGGCCCATGCGCGCGCCAACCGCGGCACGCCCGAGGCTGTGCAAACGCTGGCGCGCGAGGCGGCCACGCGTGCCGCACCTTTGGCCCGCGTGCTGATACGCGATGGCGCCAAGGTCCACGTGATCGCCAGCGCGCGCATCGACTACATCGAGGCGCAGGACGATTACATCAGCATCCGTTCCGAGGGCAAGTCTTACCTGAAAAGCCAGACGCTGGCGGAATTGGAAGCCCAGCTCGATCCTGCCAAGTTCCTGCGCGTGCACCGGTCGTATCTGCTCAATATCGACGGCATCCGCCGCATCGAGGCGGCTACCAAAGACAGCCACGTGGCCATCCTGCGCGATGACACGCGGATCCCCGTGAGCAAGGCGGGCTACCAGAAGCTCAAATTACTGGTTGGCTAGCTGGCCAGCTGCACATCCCACCACGTCGGCAAGAGCTGGCGGATTTCCGGGCGCGAAAAACGGTCGTCGATCAGGTACACGACGCCCTTGTCCGACTGCGTGCGGATGACCCTGCCGGCCGCCTGCACCACTTTTTGCATGCCCGGATACAGATACGTGTAGTCGTAGCCGGCGCCGAAGAGGTCGCCCATGCGCTGGCGGATCTGCTCGTTGACGGGGTTGATCTGCGGCAAACCCAGGGTGGCGATGAAGGCGCCGATCAGGCGCGCGCCGGGCAAGTCGATGCCTTCGCCAAACGCGCCGCCGAGCACGGCAAAGCCGATGCCGCGCGTGTCCAGGCCGAAACGGCCCAGGAATTGCGCGCGGGCAGCGTCATCCATGCGGCGCGGCTGCTGCCAGAGGGGTACGTCCGGGTAATGCTGGGCAAACAGCGTGGCCGTCTTTTCCATGTAATCAAAGCTGCTGAAGAAAGCCAGGTAATTGCCCGGCGTTTCCGCGTATTGCTTCGCCATCAGCTGGGCGATGGGCAGCAGCGAGGCGGCGCGGTGCTGGTAGCGCGTGGAAATGGTATCGGCCACGCGCACGGACAATTGCTCCGCCTGGAACGGCGACTCCACGTCGACCCAGGCCGTGTCGGCCGGCATGCCCAGCGTGTCGCTGTAGTAATTCCACGGACTCAGGGTGGCGGAGAACAGGGCCGTGCTGTGGCTGGCCGCGAAGCGTTCCTTGAGGAACGGGGCAGGGACGATGTTGCGGATGCAGACGGTGGTACCCGTATCAGTCTTGCTGACGTCGAACAGCGAATGCGCGCCAAAGCTCTCTGCCAGGCGGTTGATCAGCAGCACGTCGAAATAAAAGCGCTGCAAGTCTTCATCGAGCGCCGCCGCGTGCTCGGCCGCGTAATCGCCGATGGCCGTGGCCACGCCTTGCAGCGCGCCAAAGAATTTCTCGGGCAAGGCGGGATGCACGTGGTAATCGCCATCCTGTTCCTTCAGCAAGGCCGTCCACTGGCGCGAGAGGCGATCCAGCGGCTTTTTCAGCCCTTCGGGCGCGAACTTGCGCAGCATTTTCAGATTGATCTGCGCCAGTTCGGCCGAATACATGCTGCGCGCGCGCGACACCATATTGTGCGCTTCGTCGACCAGCACGTTCACTTTCCAGTCGTGGGCCAGGGTCATGCCGTACAGCATGGCACTGAGGTCGAAATAATAATTGTAGTCGCCGATGACGACGTCGCTCCAGCGCGCCAGTTCCATGCCCAGATAATAGGGGCAAATACCCTGCTGCAAGGCGATGGCGCGCACGGCTTCCTTATCCAGGATCAAGCCGCTGGCCAGCGCCACCTCGCGCGCCAGCGGCAAGCGGTCATAAAAACCCTTGGCCAGCGGACACGATTCTCCGTGACAGGCTTTGTCAGGATGCTCGCAGGCGCTGCTCTTGGCGCTCAGTTCCAGCACCCTCAAGGGCAGCAGCGGCGCGCTATCCTTGAGGATGGCGCAGGCGTCGAGCGCCATTTGCCGGCCTGGCACCTTGGCGGCCAGGAAAAACAGTTTATCGAGGCCATGCGCGGCCGTGGCTTTCAACATAGGGAACAGGCTGCCCACCGTCTTGCCGATGCCGGTCGGCGCCTGCGCCAGCAAGCCGCAGCCGCGGCTGCTGGCCTTGTACATGGCCTCTGCCAGCTGGCGCTGGCCCGGGCGAAAGTCCGCATGGGGAAAGGCCATGCTGGTGAGCTGCGCGTCGCGGCTGGCGCGGTGCGCCATTTCCTGCTCGGCCCAGTCGAGGAACAGGGCGCAATGCTGTTCGAAGAACAGACGCAGCGCCTCGGCCGTGCACTCTTCATGCATGACGCTTTCCTTCTGGCTCACGATGTCGAAATACACGAGCGCCACGCGCAGCATGGGCAGGTTCAGCTGCCGGCACAGCAAATGGCCGTAGATGCGCACCTGCGCCCAGTGCAGCTGGCGGTGGTTGGCGGGCATGGCATCCAGGTCGCCCCGGTAGGTCTTGATTTCTTCCAGCTGGCGCCGCGCCGGGTCGTAGCCATCGGCGCGGCCCCGTACATGCAGGGGGCCGAAGTCGCCGCACAGGCTGATTTCGCGCTGGTAATCGTCGTCGCGCCGGCTCGTGACGGTGGCGTGGCCGGCCATGCCTTCCTGCGCCGTGGGGGACGGTGTGAAACGCAAGTCCAGGTCGCCCACCTTGGCCGTGAATTCGCACAGGGCGCGCACGGCGATCGTGTACCTGCTGGCGCTCATGTGGCCACCTGCCATTGCAGGTAGCAGACGCTGACGGGCATGGCGTGCTCGGCGCAATACGCGATCCAGCGCAGCTGGTTGTCTTGCAGGCGGTCGCCCGGACCCTTGACTTCGATCATGCGGTAGCGTTGCTCGGCCGGCCAGAACTGGATCAGGTCGGGAAAGCCGCTGCGGTTGCTTTTAATGTCGAGCAAGATGCGCTCGAACGCTTTCTTCAGGTGCCTGGCCGGGATGCAGGCCAGCGCCAGGTCCAGCAAGCCATCCTTGAGCACGTCCCAGCTGACGAAGGGCGAGACGATGCCGTGCTTGGCCGCAAGCGTGGCGCGTATCGTCACTGGATAAGTGCCGTCGTCCAGCTGCGCCAGGCAGGCGGCAAAGTCCAGGCTGCGGCGCTGGTGAAAATCGGCGCTGTGCAAGTCGGCCGGGCCACGGTGAAACGGGTGGAAGAAGGCGCCGGGCATGGCTTTGAAGATGGCGGGCCAGCACAGCAGTCCGAACAGCGAGTTGATCAGGGTGTTTTCCACGTAATACACGGGTGCGTCGTCCTGCATCAGATGTTGCTGCACCACGCTTTCCACGTAGTACGCTTCGCCTGGATATGGCAGCAGCAGGTCGATACGCTCCACGCTAGCCGCCGCGTTGGCTGCCTGTTTCGCATGGCCCAGCTTGCGCCGCAAACGCGGTGCCATGCGCAGCAGCAATTGCTGTTCCGCTTCGCTTTCCGGCGCGGCCAGGGCGAGCGTCAATCGCTCGTAGGCCGCTTGCGGCTGCTCATCTTTTTCCAGCACCCGGATGGCGCGGCCGCGCGCCCCCGGATAGCGGCAATCGGCGTAGGCGCGGTAGGCGGCGGGCCAGTCCTGGCATTTCTCCAGGTGCTGGGCGATCTGGAAGCGCAGCTTGTCGCGCCGGCTGGCCAGCCAGGTATTGTCCTGCGACAAGGGGAGCGCGGCCAGCTCCTGCAGCACCTCGTCTGCCGGCGCGCTGTCATTGTAGCGTTCGCGGCACTGGTGCAGCACTTCGTAGTGCTCGATATCCCGGCGCGTGCGAAAGCCGCGCGACTGCGGCGAGAATTCCACCTTTTCGTATTGGTACACACCGAGGTCGGACAGCACGAATTCCGACCAGTCCTGGTGATAGTTGCCAAAGTAAATCAGGCGCAGGCGGTCGCACAGCGCTTGCAGGCCGATGCGGTACAGCACGTCGCCGGAGGCCGGATGCCAGGCGGAAAACGGTTTATTTTCCGCATGCTGCTCGCGCAAGGCTTCCAGCTGCTCGGCCTTGCGCGCCGCCTTCAGGGGCGCGGCGAGGCCGAAGGCCAGGGCGATCTCCGCCTTCAGCAGTTGCTCGAACAGCTCATCGAGCGAGATGGCGGGATCGGCCTCGACCCAGCCCGTATCCAGCAAGGGCAGGGCGGCGGCACGCGTGTCGCCGATTTCCGGGTAATTGAGCTTGCTGGCGCGAAACAGACAGCCCTTGCGCATGACGAGACGCACGAACAGCGCGCGCGACGGTTGCGGCAATGCGCCGAATGCGGCGATGAACTGCGTTTCTTCAGCGCTCAGCAGATCGGCGTAACGGGCGCAGATCCAGCTCAGCACGTCCTGGAAATTGTCCAGATAGTACAGGGGATTTTCCAGGACTCTCAGCATGGGGATGGTAATAGGGCAAGTGGCAAGGCGATGATTTTTACTGTGTTTATATACAGTTTAAACCTTCCGCTGCCGCTTGCCCAGCGAATTATGTTCAGCCAGCCGTGCTGTAGGCGAAACAGCTGCCGAACTTTTCGTAAGGAATGCATTCCTCGCGCAGGCTGGCCAGCTCGGTATCGGTCAGCAAGCCCCGATGCGCCTCTTTTCTTCCTTTTGGCAGCACGACCTCGTAATCGACGATGTCCCTTGCCAGCAAAGTCTGCAACACTTCAGCTTGCCGCGCCGTCAGGTAGCGCGCATGCGTGCCGAGGGTGTTTGTCAGTTGCTCCCTGAATTCCTCATCGCTGACCTCGTTGTAGGTATCCTGGTCCGCCATGCTGTTCAACAACATGTGAAACAGGAAGTCGTGCAGGTTTTTCGCCAGGTATTGGGCTTCATTCTGGTCATGCCACAGCAGCACGATGGGCATCTCGCCATCGTGCTGGCCTGTAGCGAAAAAGCAGTAATGGTCGCCCGCGCCCGTTTGCGCGAAGGGGATGAACTGCAAGGCGGGATCGATCTGCCGGTAATCGTCCGCGTCGCGCAAGGTGTCCGCTGCTTCGGCAACGGCCTCGATATTGAGCAATTCAAAATCATCGGCATGCAGCAGCAGTGTGGGTTTATCCTTTAATGTGGGATAGACCAGCTTGTACCAGTCGGGGCCATATTCGCCCACGGCCAGCATGCCGTCGCGCTCCAGCTGGCGGTACAGCGAAGGGTAAGTAAAGCCGTGTTGCTGTTCCATTTCTGACAGTGTCATGTTTGCCCTGTTCAACGTGATTCATGTTGGCATGATAGCCGAGGCGGTGCCTGGCACGCTTCACGGCGGTAATGATGGACATCATTCATAAACATTTAAGTTTGCTGGCGTGGCATGGTCACGTATGCTTGCCAGATTAAAATCCGCCAAACCCGCATGAAAAACATCATCCTGATTTCCGCCGCCTGTCTGCTGGCGCTGCTGTCGACCATCGGCGCCTCGCTGCCATATCCTATCCTGCCGCCGCTGTTCGCGGCCGAGGCGCCGAATGCCTTCAATAATTTTCTCGGCTTGCCGTCCAAATTGCTGTTCGGTCTGGCGCTGACCATCAACCCGCTGGGCTTGCTGATCGGCTCGGCCTTGCTGGGCCCCTTGTCCGACCGCTATGGCCGCCGCCCCTTGCTGATGCGCACGGCCGTGGGCGCCGCCATCGGCCACGCCATCACGGCCTGGGCGCTGGTGATCCAGTCCTACCCGCTGTTCATCGTCGCCCGTTTCATCACGGGTATGCTGGAAGGGAACGGCGCCGTGGCGCGCGCCATGCTGGCCGACCAGCTGACTGGGCCGTTGCGCCTGCGCGCCATGTCGTGGCTGAACGGCGCGTTTTACCTGGGCTGGCTGGTGGGCCCCATCCTGGCGGGCGCGACCCTGCACTGGGGCGTGACGGTGCCGTTCTGGATCGCCGCCGCCGCCCTGATGCTCGTCGCCGTGCTGGTGGCCGTGGGGTTGCCGCGCGAAACGCCTTCGCTCTTGACGACGTCATGGTGGCAAGTGGCGCGCGACCGCCATTCGCTGAACTTGCTGCGCCATGAAGAGCTGCGCACCCTGTTCATCGTGCAGCTGGCGTTCACTTGCGGCGTGGCCAGTTTTTATGAGTTCTATCCGCTGTGGCTGGTCGAGACAGCCGCTTACCATGCTCAGGAGATTGCCTGGGTGAATGTGGGTTTGTGCGGCACGATGACCATCACGTCCTTGCTGGCGGGCGGGCCCAGCCGCCACGCGCCGCTGCTGCGTGCCAGCTGGTATGCGTGCGGCGTGGCGCTGGCCGTAGGGGTCTTGGCGCTGGGCAACATCTGGGTGGGCATCGCCGCCATCGTGCTGTTCGGCATACCGAATGCGTTGTACAACACGGTGATACAGGGCTGGTGCGCCGAGCGCTTCAGCGCGCACGGGCAGGGTGCCGTAATGGGCTTGCTGGCCACGACGTTTTGCATCGCCAACATCGTTGTCGCCCTCAGCGGCTCCGTGCTGACCCTGATCGACACGCGGCTGATACTCGTCGCGGGCGCCTTGTCCGCCGCCTGGGCCGCGTGGCGCATGGTGGCCTGGCGCCGGCAGCTGGACGGCGCCGTTGACGCGAAGGCATGCCAGGATTTATGCAGCTAGGAGCTGCTCATCTTTCGGCGGGTATTGGGGGGGCTGCGAATATCTGCTGGAGGGGGGCGGAGCGGGTACTGGATCGTGCCGGTGGATTCGTTGTAGGTCGGGTAGGTCGGATTAGCGCGCAAGCGCGTAATCCGACATCACCATTAGCGCCAACAATGCGTCGGATTACGCGCGGCGTTGCCGCGCTAATCCGACCTACATCGTTTATTTTTTAGCCGCCTTCGGCTTGGCCGCTGGCGCCGCCTTTTCAGCCGCAGCTTGCGCGCCCGCCGTGGCCTGCGCCACTTGTGCGCTGGCTTTGGCAATTTGATCTTCCACGGTTTTCACGGCTTGCTTGGTGGCCTTGGTGACTTGCTCGTAGCCGAGGAAGGCGTTGTCGATGGCCGCCTTGACGATGGCCACGGCGTTCTCCGAGCCTGGCGGCACGTTTTTCGTGACGTCGTAGATCAGGGCGCTCAAATTGCTTTTCGCTTCGGCCACATGGGCTTCGGCGGCCGTGGTGAATTCCGTGTGGATTTCCTTGATGATGTCGTCGAGTTGCTGTTTATACGCTTTCGCGCCGGCCACGCCCGGTTGCAGCTGGGCGGCGGCGGCGGCCATGGCGGCCTTCGGATCCTTGGCCTGGCTGATTTCCTTGCCGGCGGCAAGGCCATCCTCGATGCCGGACTTGGCGGTGGCCATGTTCAGCGCCAGCACCTGTTCCACGCCTTGCACGGCCTTGGAGGTGAGGGTGTTGAAGGTCATCAGCTGGAATTCAAACAGGGCCTTGGTGGCCGATGCGAATTGTTCGGGATTCGTAAACATGTGGTCTCCTCGGTTTGAATAGATACGTTCTTATCGTTCCATACTCTTTCGACGCCGCAATGCCATCGCTTGCTCTCAAGCCGGTGCCCCGTGTGGTCATGTCCCCATTATTTAACAAGCGCCGGTTTTTCGCAACGGCTATCTTTGTAGGGGCCAGAGGCCAGTTCCCAGCCAAATCCCAAGGTCGATTGGGCGCACGACAGGGTGCCGTCGACCTTGCTGCGCCACTGGTACCAGGGCGCCGGTCCGGCCATTGCGCAGGCGCAAGCGGCCAGCAGGGCCGTGGCGATCAGGTATTTCATGGGTGCTCCGAAAGAAAAGCCTGCGGGCATTGTAGCGCGCCTGTCATTCATGGGGCGGGCGATTGCGGCGCCGCAACGGGCAGCTGCAGGGTGAAGGTGGTGCCGCTGCCGGCGCCGGTGCTGCTGATGGCGTCGATATGGCCGCCCAGCACCCCCGTGACGATGTTGTGCGCCACATGCAGGCCCAGGCCCGAACCACCGGAACCGAGCTTGGTCGTGAAGAAGGGGTCGTAGACATGCGCCAGGTCGTCGGCGGCGATGCCCACGCCCGTATCGCTGATGGACAGGGTGATCGTCTGCCCATCGTCGCTGCCGTACGCCGTGATGGCGATATTGCCGCCGCTGCGGCCCTCGAAGGCATGGCGCAGGCAGTTCTCCAGCAGGTTGCTCAGCACCTGGCCCAGCGGACCGGGATAGCTGTCCATGGCCAGGCCGTCCGGCACGTCTTGCGTCAGGCTCAGGCCGGCGGCCTTGAGGGGTGTGGACATGGGCAGCATCAGTTCGGCGACGAACTGGCGCAGCAGGAAATGGCGGCGCTGCGAGCTGGCGCGGTCGACGGCGATCTGCTTGAAGCTCGAGACCAGGTCGGCGGCGCGCTGCAGGTTGCGCAGCATGATGGCGTCCGCTTCGCTGGCCTGGGTCAGGTAGGCGCCCAGTTCGGAGCGGCGCAAGCCATCGAGGAAGCTGGCCTGGATTTCGCGCGTGCGCTCGGCCATCGTGGTGGCCACCACCAGGCCGTTGCCGATCGGCGTATTGAGTTCATGCGCGATGCCGGCCACCAGCGCACCGAGCGCGGCCAGCTTGTCGCGGCGCACCAGTTCTGCTTGCGTGATGGACAGGTTTTCCAGTGCCGCGGCCAGTTCCAGGTTGGTTTGCTCCGAATGCTCCTTGGCCTGTGTCAGGGCCGCCGTGCGTACGGCCACCAGCTCTTCCAGGTGGGTGCGGTGGCGCTGCAGCTCGAGTTCGTGGCGCATGCGGCCAATCGCGATGCCGGCCAGGTCGCTTGCCGTGTCGATCAGTTCCAGGTCGCGCGCATCGGGCTGGTGCACTTCGCGGTAGTACATGGCGAAAGAGCCGAGGACGCTGCCATCCTGGCCGAAGATGGGGCGCGACCAGCAGGCGCGCAAGCCGAACGGTGCGGCCAGCTCGCAGTAGGGGGCCCACAGCGGATCGTGCATGATGTCGCTGACCACCACCGGTTCGCGCCGGAACATGGCCGTACCGCAGGAACCCACGCCGGGGCCGATGGCCATGCCTTCGAGCAGGGCCATGTACTCGGGCGGCAGGCTGGGGCCGGCCGCGCTGTGCATGTGGATGCCGTCGTCGTCGAGCAGCATGATGGAACAGAGCACGCCGCGCGACTGGCCTTCGATCAGCAGCAGCAGCTGGCTCAGGGTGGGGATCAGGGGCGCGCCCTTGGCGACCATCTCCAGCAAGGCGCTCTGGCCCGCGCGCATCGCGTCGGCGAGGTTGCGTTCGGTCAAGTCGATGATGCGCGCATGCACCAGCTGGCGGCCCGGCACGGACAAGCGCATCAGCCGGATTTCGCAGGCGATCGGGTGGCTGTCGCGGTGGCAGCAGCTGGCGCGGAAGACGACGATCTTGCCTTGCAAGGTATCGCGGATCTTTTCTTCCAGCAATTGCGGCGAGGCGCGGCCATCGTCCTGATGCGTGGGGAACAGCGGTTCCATGCCGCCTTGCAGCAGCTCGGCCAGCGGCATGCCGAACAATTCTTCGGCCAGGTGGTTGGCGTCGATCAGCAGGCGGTTGTCGATGTCGAACAGCAGCACCGCATCGGGCGAGCCTGCCAGGATGGAGTGGTAATTGACTTCCAGCGTTTGCGGATGCAGGGGCCGCTGCGGCGTGGCAAGGGTGGCGGAAGGGCGGGCGGCGGACGCCTCGGCCTTGTGCAGCGCCAGTTCCATGAGGATTTTTTCCGCCACGTCGCGTGCATTGAAGGGCATCTTGATGTAGTCGCTAGCACCGGCGCCCACGCTGCGGCCCTGTTCTTCGGCGCTGGGGGTGGCTGACATCAGCAGCAGGGGCACGCCATGGCGTCCGCCCGCATTGCGCAGGCGCATGCAGGTGGCGCCGATATTCGTGCCGGCCAGGGCCGCGTCGAGCAGGATCAGGTCCGTGCCGCCAGCGGCCAGTTCCACACCTTCGTCGATATCGCCCGCCAGTCCCGTGCCCAGGTTATGCCGGTCCAGCACATACAGCAGTTCGCGCACATCGTTCGGCGAATTGCTGACCAGTAGCACGTTGGCCCGGTCGGCGATGGAAGAAATCAACTGATTCATGGTGTCGCGTCCTTACGCGTATTGTGAGGCTAGTATTACATCAAGGCAAGGAGGAGTAAACGATAATTCTTGATGGCCAAAAGCAATGCGTTTGCGCGCCGTGTTACGCTGCGTTTTGTGCGTACGGCAGTGCGAGTTCGGCGCGCGCCTGTTCGATGCGCGGGTAATTATCCTCGATCCAGTCGACCAGCACGGCCAGGCGTTCGGCCGCTTCGCGTCCCAGCGGCGTGAGGCTGTATTCCACCTTGGGCGGTATCACCAGATAGGCCTGTCGCAGCACGAAGCCGTCGCCCGTCAGCGCATCCAGGGTTTGCGCCAGCATTTTTTCGCTGACCCCGCCCACTTCGCGGCGCAGTTCGCTGAAGCGCCGCGTGCCGCTCAGCAGTAATACCAGTACCAGCACGGCCCAGCGGCTGGTCAGGTGGCTGAGCACGGCACGCGACGGACAGGCTGCCGCCAGCAGGTGCGCACCTTGGTTTTGCCGGGTGAGGGCGGCGCGCAGGCTGGCGCCGGGAGTGTCTGTGGACATGATAGTTGGCTTTCAAGTTTTACTGAAAATTCATACTTACCAAAAGGTACGTACTTACAATAAGTAAGTAATAGTCCTATTATAGGGTTTTACCACCCACGTACCAAGGAGAAATCATGATTGTCATCACCGGCGCCACAGGCAAGCTGGGCCAGCACGTCATCGCCAGTCTGCTCACATCCGTCCCCGCAGACCACATCATCGCCGCCGTGCGCAATCCGGCCAAGGCCGTCAACCTGACGGCACTGGGCGTGCAAGTGCGCCAGGCTGACTACAACGATGGCGCCAGTCTCGATGCGGCGTTCAAAGGTGCAACGAAGATTTTGCTGATTTCGTCGAGCGAAGTGGGGCAGCGCGCGCAGCAGCACCAGAACGTCATCGATGCGGCCAGGCGGGCCGGCGTGGCCCTGCTGGCCTACACCAGCGTGTTGCGCGCCGATACATCGCCGCTGGGCCTGGCCGCCGAGCACGTGATCACGGAAGCGGCGATTCGCGCATCCGGCCTGCCGTACACTTTCCTGCGCAACGGCTGGTACCTGGAAAACCATACGGAACACCTGGCGCCCGTGCTCGAGCATGGCGTGGTGCTGGGCGCGGCGCAAAACGGGCGTTTTTCGTCGGCCGCGCGCGCTGATTACGCTGCCGCCGCTGCCGCCGTGCTGACGGCCGACAAACCGCAAGCCATCTATGAACTCGCTGGCGACCACGGCTTTACCCTGGCCGAGTATGCGGCCGAGGTGGCGCGCCAGTCGGGCAAGGTGATTGTGTATAAAGACTTGCCGCAGGCGGACTTCAAGGCGGCGCTGGTGGGTGTGGGCGTGCCGGAAGGATTTGCCGACCTGCTGGCCGATTCCGATGCGGGCGCGGCCAAGGGTGCTCTGGAAGACAATGGCAAGCAATTGAGCGCGCTGATCGGCCGTCCGACGACGCGCCTGCTTGACGCCGTTAAGGCGGCGCTGGCCAAATAAAGGGGGAGGGTGCCGCAAGTCGGGAAGACTGAGCGGCATTCTGGAATGAAAAAAGCCGCAAACTCGTGAAAGTTTGCGGCTTTTTTGCGAATTAGGTAATGGTGCCCACGAAGGGACTCGAACCCCTACACCCGAAGGCACATGGACCTGAACCATGCGCGTCTACCAATTCCGCCACGTGGGCACTGATGCTGCTACTGCTTGCTACTCTATCTCACTACTGTACTGCGGACTACAACGAAAACAGCTCGTTGCTGGTGGTGCCCACGAAGGGACTCGAACCCCTACACCCGAAGGCACATGGACCTGAACCATGCGCGTCTACCAATTCCGCCACGTGGGCATTGTGCTGCTAACTGCGATACTGCCTTGCTACTGTACTGCGGATCACAACAATCAACAACTTGTTGCTGGTGGTGCCCACGAAGGGACTCGAACCCCTACACCCGAAGGCACATGGACCTGAACCATGCGCGTCTACCAATTCCGCCACGTGGGCATTGTTACTGCTTGCTGCTTGTCGCTGCGTGTTCTGCAGCGAGGACAAAATCATAAGGGCTGGCGCGCATTCGGTCAATCAACATTTTGCACTTTTTTTCAAGAAACATGTTTTTTCCCCTGAAAAGGGCTGCTCCCTATGAAAAAATCTCAAATCTGCCTATTTTTTCAGCGTTTTCTTGCCGCTTTCTGTCCGCAGGCGTGTCTGGTGACTTGCTTGCCGGGAGGGGAGGGCTTTTCGCTGCGGAAATGAAAAAAGCCGCAAACTCGTGAAAGTTTGCGGCCTTTTTGCGAATTAGGTAATGGTGCCCACGAAGGGACTCGAACCCCTACACCCGAAGGCACATGGACCTGAACCATGCGCGTCTACCAATTCCGCCACGTGGGCACTGATGCTGCTGTGCTACTTGTTGCAAAATAACTTGGCAACAATTCTGCTATTATAGCGACTTGAAGAGTTTTGCGCCAGATGAGCTTTCGCTCCATACTGCACATCAACCCTGTACCGCTTTCCTGCAACTGCATTCCCGTGAGGGTTTGTCGCTGCAAGAGACCAGGATTATAGAGCAATATTTGCCGAAGTCAAATGCATTGCGCAGCTTTTCTCCTTTTTTTCATCGGCGGGCGTCTTGTACTGTTTCCGACACGCTGTCCGTTAGGCAAACCAAGGCGTCCTCCGGTACACTACCGGACATCACCGTGTCAATATTGACGGTGATGTCATCGGTCTTTGTCTTCCGTTTGATCACTGTCAATAACAACTATAGAAATACTTTTGAGCCAAAATACCCACACCATCCCCAGCCGGGAGGACATTCTCGGCATATTCCGCAGCGTCAACGCGCCTCTTGACCCGCAGTCTCTCGGGAAAACGCTGCAAGTGCATGCCGATTCCATGGATGTCCTGGTCCGTCGCCTGAAGGCGATGGAGCGCGACGGCCAGCTCAAGTCTGACGCCAGCGGTGTTTTCAGCCTGGCCGACCAGAGCGCGCTTGTCGCCGGTCGCGTCACCAGCCACCGCGATGGCTTCGGCTTTGTCATTCCCGACGACGCCAGCGCCGACCTGTTCCTGCCTGAGAAAGAAATGCAGAAAGTACTGCATGGCGACAAGGTCATGGCCCGCATCGTCGGCACGGACCGCCGTGGCCGCCCGGAAGGCACGATCGTCGAAGTCACTTACCGCGCCAATAGCCACGTGATTGGCCGTCTGATCCAGGAAAACGGCACCTGGATCGTGGCGCCGGAAGACCAGCGCATCGGCCAGGACATTTTAGTCACCGGTTCGGTGGGCAAGGCGAAAGCCGGCCAGATCGTCAGCGTCGAGCTGACCGAGCAACCGATGCGCTTCAAGCAGCCGGTCGGCAAGATCGTCGAAGTGCTGGGCGCCCTGGATGACCCGGGCATGGAAATTGAAATTGCTGTGCGTAAATTTAACGTGCCGCACATTTTTTCCGCCGCCGCCCTCAAGCAAGCTGAAAAACTGCCGTTCGAAGTGCGCGACGCCGACCTGAAAGAGCGTGTTGACCTGCGCGACGTGCCGCTCGTCACCATCGACGGCGAAGACGCGCGCGATTTCGATGATGCCGTGTATTGCGAACCCGTCAAGATCGGCCGCGCCAACTGCTTCCGCCTGATCGTGGCGATTGCCGACGTCAGCCATTACGTGAAGCCGAACGACGCGCTTGATATCGACGCGCTGGAACGCAGCACGTCCGTGTACTTCCCGCGCCGCGTGATCCCGATGCTGCCGGAGAAACTCTCGAATGGCTTGTGCTCGCTGAACCCGGCCGTCGACCGTCTGACCCTCGTCTGCGACGCCGTCGTCAGCGACAAGGGCGAACTGAAGGCGTACCAGTTCTACCCGGCCGTGATTCACTCTGCCGCGCGCCTCACGTATGACGAAGTCGCTGCCGTGCTGGGCAACACCAAGGGACCCGAAGCGGCACGCCGCGCGGACATCCTGCCGCACCTGCAAAACCTGGAAGCCGTCTACCGCGCCTTGCTGAAAGCGCGCACGGAGCGGGGCGCCATCGATTTCGAGACGACGGAAACGTATATCGTCTGCAATAGCGCCGGCAAGATCGAAAAGATCATCCCCCGCACGCGTAACGAAGCGCACAAGATCATCGAAGAGTGCATGCTGGCGGCCAACGTTTGCGCGGCCGACTTGTTGCTGCGCAATAAGCATCCAGGCACTTACCGCATTCACGCCAGCCCGACCAAGGAAAAGCTCACGCAAGTGCGCACCTTCCTCAAGCAGGTTGGCCTGAACCTGACGGGCGGCGACACGCCATCGGCATCGGATTACCAGGCCCTGATGCAGCAGATCAAGGAGCGTCCCGATGCGGCCCTGCTGCAAACGATGTTGCTGCGCTCGATGCAGCAAGCCGTCTACAGCCCCGACAATATCGGTCACTTCGGCCTGGCGTACGAGGCGTATGCCCACTTCACCAGCCCGATCCGCCGCTATCCCGACCTGCTGACGCACCGCGCCATCAAGGCCATCTTGCAAGGCAAGAAATACGAGCCGAAGCTGTCCGATAAGGTCGTGTTGAACACCAACGTGTCGAACGCCACGCGCAAGCAGCAAGCCAAGGACAAGGCCGACGGCAAGCCGAAGAAGACCGATCTGACGATCTGGGACGCGCTGGGCGTGCATTGCTCGGCCAACGAGCGCCGCGCCGACGAAGCGTCGCGCGATGTGGAAGCGTGGCTCAAATGCTACTTCATGCAGGACAAGCTGGGCGAGGAATTCACCGGCACCATCACCGGCGTGACCACCTTCGGCGTCTTCGTGCAACTCGACACCCTGTTTGTCGAAGGCCTGGTGCACGTCACCGAACTGGGTACCGATTACTTCCAGTATGACGATGCGCGCCATGAATTGCGCGGCGAACGCACGGGAAAACGTTATCAATTGACCGACCGTCTGACGGTGCAAGTGGCAAGAGTCGACCTGGAAACGCGCAAGATCGACTTGCGCCTGGTGACCGATGCGGAACTGGCGGGCGAAGAAGCGCCAGCCAAGCCGAACGGCGGCGGCAAGCGCAAGGGCGAAAAGAAATCCATGGTCAAGCCCGGTCCTGCGACCGAGCAGCGCCATGAGATCAAATCCAGCGTCAACAACGGTGGCAAACCCGGCAATGGTTCCGGCGGCCGTTCCAACGGCGCCAAGGCGCAAGCCAAGCCTGCAGCCAAGGCCGTCCTGAAGGAAGCCCCCAAGGCCGCCGCGCCCAAGCGCAGCAAGAAACCTGCTGCGGCACCTGCCGCAGTGGCACCACGTGCAGCAAAAACTGTATCAAAAACAAGCAAAAGCAAGCGATAAAAGAAGCGATAACACATGAAGAATAAAATGATTTTCGGCTTCCACGCCGTCACCTCGCGCCTGCGTCATGAAGCGTCGTCCGTGGAAGAAATTTTCGTCGATGCCAGCCGCGTCGATGGCCGCATGAAAGACATGATCGCCGCCGCCAAGGCTGCCAACGTGCGCGTCATGCCCGTCGATTCGTCGCGTCTGGACAAGATCGTCGGCACGCGCCGCCACCAGGGCGTGATCGCCTTTGCGTCGCAGCTGTCGCTGGCGCGCAATCTCGATGAGCTGCTGGACGCCATCGATGGCCCGCCGCTGCTGTTGATACTCGACGGCATCACCGACCCGCACAACCTGGGCGCCTGCCTGCGCGTGGCCGACGGCGTTGGCGCACATGCCGTCATCGTGCCGAAGGACCGCGCCGTGGGTTTGAATACCACGGCTGCCAAGGTCGCCAGCGGTGCCGCCGAAACCGTCCCGTACATCACCGTGACGAATCTGGCGCGCACCATGCGCGAATTGAAAGAGCGTGGCATCTGGCTGATCGGCACCACCGACGATGGCGAAAAAGGCTTGTACGAAGCCGATTTCACGGGCCCGACGGCCCTCGTCATGGGTTCCGAAGGCGAAGGCATGCGCCGTTTGACGCGCGACACCTGCGATATCCTGGTCAGCATCCCGATGTTCGGCTCCGTCGAGAGTCTGAACGTGTCCGTGGCATCGGGCGTGTGTCTCTATGAAGCCCGCCGCCAGCGCATCGCGAAAGAAGGCTAAAAAACGTCCAGGGCGGCGTTGCATTGCCTCGCCGTACTTGCGTACTGTCTTCGGCAATGCGCCTTGCCCTGAACGTCTTGTAGCGCTTCTTTGATAAGCCGCCGCCCTTGAGGCGGCGGTTGTTTATCTGCCTCTCCGGCAGCACGCCGCCGAATACGCTACCATTTGCGTTCCACCTTATCCATTTTCATTATGTTCCACCACCTGCGCGAAGATATCAACAGCATCATTGAACGTGACCCCGCCGCCCGCAATGGCTGGGAGGTGCTGACCTGTTATCCTGGCTTGCACGCCATCGTCATGCATGGCTGGGCGCACTGGTGCTGGACGCGGCGCATGAAGTGGGTGGGGCGCTTCATTTCCTATATCGCCCGCATCATCACGGGCATCGAGATCCATCCGGGCGCCATCATCGGCCGGCGCGTCTTCATCGACCATGGCTTCGGCGTGGTGATCGGCGAGACGGCCGTCGTCGGCGACGACTGCACCATCTACCAGGGCGTCACTTTGGGCGGCACCTCGCTGCACAGCGGAAGCAAACGCCATCCGACCCTGGAGCGCGGCGTCATCGTCGGCGCCGGCGCCCAGGTGCTGGGCAGTTTTACCGTGGGCGAGTACGCCAAGGTGGGCTCGAACGCCGTGCTGTTGAAACCCGTGCCGTCCGGCGCCACGGCCGTCGGCAACCCCGCGCACATCGTGCAAAAGGATGTCAGCGCCTTGCGCGAGGGCAGCACGGCGCACCTGTTCGCCGCGTATGGCGTCACGCCGAACGGCGACGATCCGCTGTCGAAAGCCCTGCAGGGCCTGATCACGCATGCCGTGGCGCAGGAGCAGCGCATCGAAACCATCCTGGCCACCCTGAAGGCGGCGGGCATCTGCTGCCAGGCTGTGCCTGAGTGTGATAAATTTGATTCTGAGCAAATGAACAAGCTGGTTGATTAAGGATACAGGCATGACTACAGACGTAAACATAGCTGAAAACGCAGCAGAAAAGAGTAGCGACAATCCGAATCTGCTCGACCCCTTCGAGATCCGCGTGCTGGCCGTGCTGGCCGAAAAAGAGGCGCTGACGCCGGACAGCTATCCGCTCTCGCTCAACGCGCTGACGAACGGCTGCAACCAGCTCTCCAGCCGCGACCCCGTCATGGCCCTGTCCGAGGAAACCGTCTACGACGTGCTGCAGCGCCTGATGCAGCGCAAATTCGTCAACGGCATCACGCAGGCCGGTGCCAGGGTCGCCAAGTATGAACACCGCATGCGCATCAAGTGGTCGCTGGAGCAAGATAAACTGGCCATCCTGACGATCCTGATGCTGCGCGGCTTGCAGACGGCGGGCGAGATCCGCAGCCGCAGCGGCAGGGTGCATGAATTCAAGTCCGTGGCGGAAGTGGAATCCGGCCTGCAATTTTTGATCGACAAATACCCGCCGCTGGTGGCCAGGCTGGCGGTCGCGCCCGGCGCCAAGGAGCCGCGCTACGGCCATTTGCTGGGCGGCGAAGACGCGCTGGCGCGGATCGAGACGGCGGCCGGTTTCGCCGGCGCCGTCAGCGCGCCGCAGCAGGGCAGCCGCGTGGCCCAGCTGGAACAGGAAGTGCTGCAATTGCGCAGCGACTTCGATGGCCTGGCGGCGCAGTTCGAAGCGTTCCGCAAGCAGTTCGAATGATGGCGCGGCCCGGATGACGCGGCGCGCCGCCGCGCATCCGGCCTGCGCAACAGCATTTTGGATCAGCCGCTCCCTGTCAGTCCGCTCATGTTTCCGGTATCATTCGGCATGAATACTATTTCCTTCCAACCGTTTGTTATTGGTGTCGCTGGCGGCAGCGGCAGTGGCAAGTCCACCGTATCCCAACAGGTGCTGGCGTCGTTTGGCGCCGACATGGTCTCGGTCGTGATGCAGGACGATTACTACTGCGACCAGACGCACCTCACCCCTGAAGTGCGCCGCCAGCAGAATTATGACCATCCGCAGGCGTTCGAGTGGCCATTGCTGGTGCAGCACATCCAGGCCTTGCGCAATGGTGTAGCCATCGAGATGCCCGAGTACGACTTCACGCTGCACAATCGCTCCAGCCGGACCATTCCCGTCAAACCGGCGCCGGTGATCGTCATCGAAGGCCTGTTTGCCTTGTATGACGAAGACTTGCGCAACATGATGTCGCTGAAGATCTTTGTCGATACGGCTTCCGACGTGCGCTTCATCCGCCGCATGCAACGCGATATCACGGAACGCGGCCGCTCCGTGGAAAGCGTCATCGAGCAGTATCTGGAAACCGTGCGCCCGATGCACAAGCAATTCATCGAACCGACCAAGCGCAACGCCGATGTCATTTTGCCGCATGGCGCGAATGGCCCCGCCGTCGACATGATCACCGCCAAGGTGGCCAGCGTGATCGGCCAGCTGACGCGGGCCTGATTCTCGCCGGCCAGCTGCGCGTATGCCGGGCCGGCATACGCGTGCAGGGCGCCGCTCAAGTCACCCTAAGCAGGCGGGGACTCAGCCTTCTTCGCGCCAGCCGCGCAGGCGGATGGCGGCGTAGATCATGGCGGCGCCGGCCGCCGCTCCCAGCCAGGCGGCTGGCATGGCCAGGCTGGACCAGGAGTTGGCGAAGATGTCGATGCGCGTCATCTGCGAGCCTGCTGCCATGGTGTTGATGTGTGGCAGCAGTCCCGGCTCGAAGAGGTACCAGCTGCCTGGAATCGTGCCCAGCAGGGCGCGCGCGATCACGTTCATTTGTATCCAGCCGATATCGGCTTCCGTCATGCTCAGCTTGCCGACCCAGACGGTCAGGACCAGCAGCAGCAGTGGCACGCCGAGGGCCCAGAACAAGACCTTCGAGCGTGCCCAGCTCGATACCATCAGCAACCAGCCCACGGTGGGCAAGGCCCACAGCGCATACACGGGAATCAGGCCGAACAGGCGCAGCGGGCCGAGATACAAGCCCGGCGTAGCCAGCAATTCCGTAAAGACATAGATGCCGTTGAGCGCCAGCACGCCGCTCAGTATCAGGATCAGCGCCAGCGAGGTAAGGCAGGCCGCGGCGACCACGATCAGCGGCGTGACGACGATGGCGATGGCCAGCTTCGACAGCACCGTTTGGGCGTCGGAGACGGGCAGCGACTTCCAGAACAGCAGGCTGCGGTCGCGGCGGTCGTCATACAGGGCGCTCAGGCAATAGAAAAATACCAGGAAGCCCAGGGCCACGAACAGCGGCGCGGCCACGTAGGTATAGTTGTTGGCGATGGTGTCGATGATTTCCGTCCGGCGCGGGCTCAAGGTCCGGGTGTTGAAGATGGCGCTCCAGGACATTTCTTCGCCGTTGATGATCAGCGCCGTGCGCATCTTGAGCTTGGCAACGGCGCCTGCCGTCATCAGGGCGGCCAGCGCCGTCATGACGATGCCGATGATGGCGGGCGTCCACAGCAGCATGCCCTTGTGCTCCCACAATTCGCGCCGGATCAGCCATTTCATTTTGTTCACAGGGGTGATGCTCATGGGTACGATCCTTTCATGGTCGCGACAAACAGGTCCGCCAGGCTCGGCGTGTGCAATTCTCCAAGGGGGGCCAGCTGGTTGCGGGCGACGCCATCGAACAGCATCACGGACTTGCCAAATACGCTGCGTTCGCTGATCGGCTGCAGCGCGCGCGCCGGATTCACGTGCTGCGGCCCCACCATGACTTCAATGTAGCGTTCGCCCACTTCTTCCATCGACGAGGCCAGCACGATCTTGCCGTCGCGAATGAACATCAGGTCGCTGAGTATGTGCTCGACTTCTTCGATCTGGTGCGTGGTGATGATGATGGTCTTGTTTTCATCAAAATAGTCTTCCAGCAGGTTCTGGTAAAACTGTTTGCGGTACAGGATGTCCAGGCCCAGGGTGGGTTCATCCAGGACCAGCAGCCTGGCGTCGATGGCCATCACCAGCGCCAGGTGCAATTGCACGATCATGCCTTTTGACATGCTCTTGACCCGCATCTTCGGCGCCAGCTTGGTGTGGGCCAGGTAGCGCTCGGCCTTGCTGCGGTCGAAGCGTGGATGCACGCCGGCGACAAAATCGATCGCGTCGCGCACGCGCAGCCAGCCCGGCAGGATGGCCACATCGGCGATGAAACACACGTCCTCCATCAGCGCGTCGCGCTGCACGCGCGGGTCGCGTCCCAGCACGGACAGCTCGCCTTCGAAGCCCGTCAGGCCCAGGATGGCTTTCAGGGTGGTGGTCTTGCCGGAGCCGTTAGGCCCGATCAAGCCGACGATGCGCCCTGGCGCGATATCAAAGCTGATGCCATCGATGGCCACCTGCTTGCCAAATTGCTTGCGCAAGCCGCGTGCGCTGATGACGCTATCGTTGTTCAATGCATTCATGCACTCTCTCCCTGTGCGCCACTGTCGCGGCTCGCTTGCAGTAGTTGATCGAGGTCCAGACCCAGTTGCGTGATGCGTTCCAGCATCGCCGGCCATTCTTCGCGCATGAAGCGCTCGCGTTCACTGGCCAGCAATTTATCGCGGGCGCCATCCAAGACATACATACCAAGTCCTCTGCGTTTTTCCACCAGGGCATCGTCGACCAGTTCCTGATAGGCGCGCGAAACCGTGATGGGATTCAATTGATAATCGGCCGCCACCTGGCGCACCGACGGCAGGGCGTCGCCGGACTGCAGCACGCCATCGAGCATCATGCCCACCACCCGTGCCTTGAGCTGGCGGTAGATGGGGCTATTGTCGTTCCATGCCGCGCTCATGGAATGCGCTCCGACAAGGGCAGGGCGGTGCGGCGCGTGAAAAATGCTGTAGGCATCGAAGCTCCGTGATGTAGTTGATCGGTGTTGTAGTTAACTATAACAGTAAAAAATAGCATGTCAATACAATCTGTGTATTTTCAACATTGTTAAACGGGTAATATGCTGGCTCTGGAATAATGCCGTATGGCAACTATTCAGCGAAAATCTTCTTCAACAGTAATGAAAGCAACGATGAGAATGAAGTGCATGGAGAAACAGAATCTGTTGGAGCGCGCGGCCTGCGGCGTCACCTTGTTAATCGGACTGAGCGCCTGCGGCGGCGGTTCCGGTGGTTCCAGCGATGCTGGTGCGCCGGTCGTGACGGTGGCCGAAGCGCCTGGCTACCTGGTAGGCGGCACGGTCAGCGGCTTGGTGCCCGGCGCCCAGGTGGTGCTGGCCAACGGTAGCGACAAAGTCACCGTCAGCGCCAACGGCACCTTTCACTTTGCGGGCAAGCTGGCACCGGGCGCCAGCTACGATGGCAAGATCGACAGCACGTCCGAGGGCCTCGGTTGCAGCATCGCCAAGGGCGCGGCGACGATGGGCAATGCCGACGTCAACACGCTGGCCGTGCGTTGCCTGCCCGTCGTGCTGGCGGGCGTGCAGGAAAAAATCCAGAATGTGTCCGGCATGGTGCAAGATGCGGCCGGCAACTATTACATCGCCGATGCTGTCCGGCAAGTCATCCATAAGGTCACGCCGGCCGGCGCCTTGAGCGTGTACGCGGGCATCTCCGGCAAGCCGGGCGCCGACGATGGCGCCGCTGCGGCAGCGACCTTTCACATGAGTATCGGTTTCTCGGTCCTGGCCATCGACCGTGCAGAGAATCTGTATCTCTTCGACAATTGCAATGCACTCTTGCGCAAGATTACGCCAACTGGCGTGGTCAGCACGGTGGCGGGGCAGCGCAGCGCAGCCTGCGATTGGTCCGCCGCGGAAGCGGTGGTCGCCGATGGACAGGGCGCGCAGGCGCAATTCGGCTGGATGATGGGCATGGTCATCGATAGCAATGGCGATATCCTGCTTGCCGATTTTACTGGCCAGGCCATTCGCAGGGTGACGCCCGGTGGCCTGGTCCGTTCCGAGAAGCTGGTCGATGGCAGGGGCGGGCGGATATACCCATCGCAACTGGCTGTCGATGCCAGCGGCACCATCTACTTCAGTGAAGGCGCTGGCAGCCGGCTATTCCGCTGGCAGCAGGGCGTGGCCGTCGTGGTTGCGGGAAGCAACAAGCGCGTGAGCGCGGACGGCAAAGGCAGCGCCGCCAGTTTTAGTAACATCCGCGGCATGGTGGCCGACCGTGACGGCAATGTGCTGCTGGCCGATACCGCCTCTATTCGCCGCGTGACGGCCGATGGCAGCGTGACGACTTTGGTGGGCGGGACGGTGACTGATGCGGCGGGGGCTTCGGCTGGCTGGACGAACCTCGGTTCGCTGTTGCTGGAGCCTTCCGGCAGCATGCTAGTCCATGATGCCAGCAAGCACCGTTTGAACAGGTTGGACACGGCAAAGGTGTTGTCCGCCATGCCTTTCATGCCGGGCAACAGGGGCGTGACCGAAGCTGTCGGCGGGGCGGCCCGTGTGGGATCTGTGGGGAGCTCGGGCATGTGCAGCGATCCTGCCGGCAACGTCTATTTGCTCGATATGCCAAACAAGGTGTTGCGCCGTGTCACTCCGGATGGCGCATTCAGCGTTTACGCGGGCATTGCCGGTGTCGCCGGCAGCAATGACGGGCCGCGCGCAAGCGCCACCATGTCTGGCCCTGTCGCAATCGCTTGCGACCAGGATGGCGCCGTCTATTTTGCCGACAAGGCAGCGCTTGGCACCGCGTTTAACTTGCGCAAGATCAGCAAGGATGGCCAGGTATCGACACAGGAAGCTTTGCCTGCCGGCACCGGCAAGCCTTTGCAGTATCGGCTGGCGATCGACAAGGATGGCTATATGGCCTGGCTGGGCTGGGGTCGTGACGGGATCTTCCGCCGCCCTCCCGGCGGAACGTTCTCGACGTTCGTGTCATTTGAAGCCATGATGCGCTCGCTGGGCGAGACTGGTTACAATTGGGAGCGCATGGACCTGAGCAGCCTGGTTTTTGACAGCAAGGGCAATCTGTATTTTGACGATCATGTGCATCAAGTCGTCTTCAAGGCCGATCGCGCAGGCAAGGCTGGCATTTTTGCCGGCACCCTCAACAAGGGCAGCGGCGGCGATGGTCCGCCAGGCGTAGGGGGGCTGTCCTTTTCCGGCACGTCCAGCCTGGCTGTCGATGCGAGCGACAATCTGTACCTGAGCGGCCAGGGCTGGGTGCGCAAGATCGATGCGGCTGGCATCATTTCCACGCCAGCATTGGCATGGGGCCATCCTGACATCAGTATCCTCGCCTTCGGCAATGGTACCCTGTACGGTTTCACGAATCAGGCGGTACTGCAGACGCCGTTGCATTAGGTGGTGATCTGCGCCTGCAAATCCAGCGCATTGAACAGGGCGGCCCCGGCCGCCGTGTTGTCGAAGATGCACCAGCTATCTGCCTGCGCCTGTTCTTGCAAGGAGGTGGCCAGGTTTGCCAGATAGTCGGCCGGGTAGTCTGAGTAATAGATTCTCGGGCTGCCGTGCAGGCGGAAGTAGGCGATATCCGTGGTCGGCACATGCTGCCCCGGCTGGCCGGCGGGCGGATCGGCGCGCACGCGCGTGATGCGCTGCATCGTCAATAGCTCGGTCGCGCCTGCCGCGAACCAGCTGGCGTGGCGCGCTTCGCAAGCGAGCATGCCGTCGAAGCGCTGGCGCAGCGCATGGAAAAATGCGGCGGCCGCGTCCCCATCAAAGCGCAGGCTGGGCGGCAGCTGCACCAGCACGCAGCCCAGCTTATTCCCCAGGTGCATGACTTCTCCCGCAAAACGCTCCAGTTCGGCCGCACAGTTGCGCAAATGCCGTTCGTGCGTGATGCTGCGCGGCAATTTCACACTGAAGCGGAAATGTTCGGGCACGCTGGCGGCCCAGCGCGCATACGTGGCGGGTTGGTGCGGGCGGTAGAAGGAACTGTTGATTTCCACGCAGGGCAAGACACGGGCATAGCGCTGCAGATGGCTGCCATCGTGGGGGAAGTGGCTGGCGGCGGCGCTGGAAAGACTCCAGCCGGCCGTGCCGATGTAAACAGTGTGCATGGCGCCATTACAGCAAGGCCAGGCGGGCGCGGCTATCGGACAAACGCCCGTGCGGCGGTCGGCGCAAGCCTAGTCGATGATCTCGCCGCTCAGGTCATGGCGCGTGATGTTGCCGCGTGCATCGATGGCGATCCAGCCGCCGCGTGCTTGTTCCTGCGCCGTCACGTCGCATTCCCAGTCGGGCAGGACATAGCGCAAGGTGTCGTCAACTTTATGCACGGCAGGGCGGTGCGTATGGCCGTGGATCATGATGGTGCTCGCCTGTTCGGCAAACACTTGCGCGACAGCATCGGGGCTGACATCCATGATATCCATGGATTTTTCGCCATTGTGCGCGCGGCTGCTTTGGCGCAAACCATCGATGATGGCCTTGCGTTGCGCCAGCGGCATGGACAGGAACTGTTTTTGCCAGGCAGGCTGGCGCACCATGGCGCGAAACTCCATGTATTGCACGTCTTTCGTGCATTCGGCGTCGCCATGCAGCAAGACGATGCGCCGGCCGGCAATGGTGGCCACATGCGGTTCGCTGAGCAGGGTAGCGCCGGCGGCGGCGGCAAAGCCGGAGCCGACAAGAAAGTCGCGGTTGCCGGCGATCCAGTACACGTGCACGCCAGCATCGCTGACGGCGCGGATGGCGGCCGTCATGCGCGCATTGAACGGGTCTTCCAGGTCATCGTCGCCGGCCCAGTATTCGAACAGGTCGCCTAATAGATACAGCGCTTGCGCGTATTGCGCATGATGTTCCAGGAAAGAAAGAAACGCCGCGCTGGTGCGCGGGTGCGAGCGCTGCAGATGCAGGTCGGAAATAAAGAGTGCGGCAGGCATTGTCATCGTTCAACGCTCCCAAAAAGTGAAGTGCATGGAGAGGCGCAAACGCTGCAATGCCTGTTATTCATGATGCAGTAGCTTGATTACGCTGCTTCGACTTTTTCGATGATGACGTCCGTCACTGGCACATCGGCGAACATGCCGGCGCGCGAGGTTTTTACGGCGCGGATGGCGTCGACGACTTCCTTGCCTTCGGTGACTTTACCGAACACGGCGTAGCCCCAGCCGTCCTGGCCTGGGTAGTCGAGGAAGCTGTTGTTCTTGATGTTGATGAAGAACTGGGCCGATGCCGAGTGCGGGTCCGACGTGCGGGCCATGGCCAGGGTGTAGGTATCGTTTTTCAAGCCGTTCTTGGCTTCGTTTTCCACGGTGGTGTCGGCCGGCTTTTGTTTCATGCCTGGCTCGAAACCGCCGCCCTGGATCATGAAGCCGTCGATGACGCGGTGGAAAATCGTGTTGTCGTAGTGGCCGGCTTGCATGTAGGCCAGGAAGTTGGCAACCGTTTTCGGTGCTTTTTCGGCGTCCAGTTCAGCGGTGATCTTGCCCAGATTGGTGGTGATGATGACGGAGGTCATGATGATCCTTAATAAATTAGATGAAGAATGATTCGACGGCCCCCGTGGTTCAGGGCCGCAAAAACGCTATTTTACAGTTTTGCGGGCGCTGATTTGAGTAAAGTCACCGATTCGATCACCACGGGGGTGACGGGCACGTTCTGGTGCGGTCCCTTGTCTGTCACGGGCACGGCCTTGATCTTGTCGACCACGTCCATGCCGCTGACGACTTTGCCGAACACCGTGTAGCCGAAGCCGTCGCGGCCAGGGTAGTCGAGCGCGCCGTTATTGTTCACGTTGATGAAGAACTGCGAGGTGGCCGAATGCGGGTCGCCCGTGCGCGCCATGGCGATGCTGTAGGTGACGTTCTGCAAGCCGTTTTGCGCCTCATTCTTGATCGGCGCCTTGGTGGCTTTTTGTTTCATGTTCTTGTCGAAGCCGCCGCCCTGTATCATGAAGCCGTCGATGACGCGGTGAAATACGGTGCCCTTGTAGTAACCGCTGTTGACATACTGCAAGAAATTGGCCACGCTTTGCGGCGCTTTTTCCTGGTCCAGTTCCAGCACGATCTCGCCCATGCTGGTTTTCAGGGCCACGTGCGGCGTGGGGCCGAGGGCAGCCGAAGGGCTTGCAGGTGCGGCTGCCACGACGGCGCTGCCCAGGGTGAGGCCGGCAAACAGGGTGCAAAAGCGCGCCAGGAAAGACAGGCGTTTCGATTTGATTTCTTGCATGAAGGTGTCCTTGATCGTTATTTTTCTCTAAACTTGCTTTAGTACTAAAAGAAGTGAGTTTCGGTTGAACATCGTAAAAACCTGATCCATATCGGGCCAGTATGGTTTTTATCAATGTTATACTTGACCGCTAACGCCCTAATTCTAACAAACAAGAACAACACTATAGCGGCTCGACCAGTCTTGGCGCACACGGCAGTTCAGTGGCGCGGCACCCCCGGTGTCCGCGCCTGTCTGTCGTTTTGCCAGGCTGGTGGCCGCTCCACTTGCAAAGTACGATGAGCAATCTAAAGATTTACAACACCCTGGCTCGCGAGAAGCAGGTATTCGTCCCGATGGAAGCGGGCAAGGTACGCATGTACGTCTGCGGCATGACCATCTACGATTATTGCCATATCGGCCATGCGCGCATGATGATGGCCTTCGACGTCATCTACCGCTGGCTGAAAGCCTCCGGTTTCGACGTCACGTACGTGCGCAACATTACGGACATCGACGACAAGATCATCCGCCGCGCCGTGGAAAACGGCGAGACGATTTCCCAGCTGACGACGCGTTTCACGCAGTACATGGATGAAGACACGGCCGCGCTGGGCATTTTGACGCCCGACCACACGCCGCGTGCCACCGAGTACGTGCCGCAGATGCTGCGCCTGATCGAACAGCTCGAAGCGAAGGACCTGGCGTACCAGGGGCTTGACGGCGACGTCAATTACGCTGTGCGCAACTTCCCCCACTACGGCAAGCTGTCGGGCAAGTCGCTCGACGACCTGCGCGCGGGCGAAAGAGTCGACGTGAATACGGGCAAGCGCGATCCGCTCGACTTCGTGCTGTGGAAGTCGTCGAAAGAGTCCGAGCCGGAAGAAGTCAAATGGGATTCGAAGTGGGGCAAGGGTCGCCCGGGCTGGCATATCGAGTGCTCGGCCATGTCCTGCGCCTTGCTCGGTGAACAGTTCGACATCCATGGCGGCGGTGCGGACTTGCAATTCCCGCACCACGAAAACGAGATCGCCCAATCCGAAGGCGCGTTCGGCCATACCAGCGTGAATTACTGGATACATAATGGTTTCGTGCGCCTGGACAATGAAAAAATGTCCAAGTCGCTCGGTAATTTCTTCACCATCCGCGAAGTGCTGCAAAAATTCGATGCCGAAGTGATCCGCTTCTTCATCCTGCGCGCACACTACCGCAGCCCCCTGAATTACTCGGACGTGCACCTCGATGATGCGCGCCTGTCCCTGACGCGCTTGTACACGGCGCTGGCCGACGTGGCGGTGGAAGAGGGCGCCATCGACTGGAGCGAGGCGCATGCCGTGCGCGTGGCCGAGGCCATGGATGACGATTTCAACACGCCGCTGGCCGTGGCCGCCCTGTTCGATCTGGCGACGGAAGTCAACAAGAGCAAGTCGCCGGCCCTGGCGCGTCAATTGAAGGGCCTGGCGGGCGTATTCGGCTTGCTGGAACGTACGCCGCAGCAATTCCTGCAAGCGAGCGTCGGCGCCGCCGCCGGTGGCGGGGATGAGGCGGCTGGCATCGAAGCGGCCATCGCGGCGCGCAGCGCGGCGAAAAAGGCGCGCGACTTTGCGCAGTCCGACAAGATCCGTGCCGAACTGTTGGCGGCGGGCATCATTCTTGAAGACAAGCCTGACGGCTCGACCAACTGGCGCCGCGCATGATGCCAACGTCCAGGGAAAACGGGGAAGCCCCCAAGGTGGCGGACTTGGCGCAAGTGATCCAGGTGCCGCACTACTGGGAAGAGGCGAAGATCGAGCTGATGAAGCGCGACCGCATCATGAAAAAGCTCATCCCGCAATTTGGCGACCTGCACCTGGTCGGCCATAGCGACCCGTTTACTACCCTGGCCCGTTCGCTGGTAGGGCAGCAGATCACGCCCAAGGCGGCGGATGCCGCCTGGAAAAAGCTGCTGGCCGCTTGCCCGAAATGCACGCCCTCGCAAGTGCTGAAGGCGGGCGCCGAGCAACTGTCCGCCTGCGGCTTGTCCAAACGCAAGACCGAATACATCCTCGACCTGGCCGACCATTTCAAGGCCAAGCGCGTGCACGCGAGCCAGTGGGACCAGATGGATGACGAAGCCGTCATCGCCGAACTGGTGCAGATCCGCGGCATCGGCCGCTGGACAGCCGAGATGTTTTTGATATTTAATCTGTTACGGCCGAATGTCTTGCCGCTCGACGACCCCGGTTTGATCCAGGGTATCAGCGTCAATTATTTCTCCGGCGAACCAGTTTCCCGCAGCGATGCGCGCGAAGTTTCCGCCAATTGGGAACCGTGGCGCACCGTGGCGACGTGGTATTTGTGGCGCAGTCTCGACCCTGCAGCCGCCCCTGCCGCACCCGATGCAGCCCCCGGCGCAGCAGCCGGTACGGTAAAATAAACATAGATGACGCCGCGCGCCCTGGCGCCGTGGCCGGTAAAACCTGGAGGTACAATGACTAAAACGACTTTCCTCAATTTTGAACAGCCGATCGCGGAACTCGATTCCAAGATCGAAGAGTTGCGCTTCGTGCAAGACGATTCGGCCGTCGACATCTCGGAAGAGATCGACCGCCTGGCCAAGAAGAGCCAGCAGCTGACCAAGGATATCTACGCCAAGCTGACGCCGTGGCAAGTGGCGCAGATCGCGCGCCATCCGCAGCGCCCCTACACCATGGATTACGTGAATGAAATCTTTACCGATTTCCACGAATTGCATGGCGACCGCAGCTACGCGGACGATCTGTCCGTCGTGGGCGGCCTGGCCCGCTTCAACGGCCAGCCGTGCATGGTCATCGGCCACCAGAAGGGTCGTGACACGAAAGAGCGCGCCCTGCGCAATTTCGGCATGCCGAAGCCGGAAGGCTATCGCAAGGCCATGCGCCTGATGAAAGTGGCTGAAAAATTCAACTTGCCCATCTTCACCTTCGTCGACACGCCAGGCGCCTTCCCCGGCATCGACGCGGAAGAGCGCGGCCAGTCGGAAGCGATCGGCCACAACCTGTACGTGATGGCCGAACTGAAAGTGCCGCTGATCGCCACCATCATCGGTGAAGGCGGTTCCGGCGGCGCGCTGGCCATCGCCGTGGGCGACGCCGTGCTGATGCTGCAGTACTCGACCTACGCCGTGATTTCGCCGGAAGGCTGCGCCTCGATCCTGTGGAAGAGCGCCGAGCGCGCCTCCGACGCGGCCGAAGCGCTGGGCCTGACTGCCCACCGCCTGAAAGCCATGGGTCTGATCGACAAGATCATCAACGAACCACTGGGCGGCGCCCACCGCGATCCGAAACAGATGGCGACCTTGCTGAAACGCGCACTGGCCGACACCCTGCGCCAGTTCCAGGGCATGAAAACCAAGGACCTGCTGGCCGCGCGCCACGAGAAACTGCTGAGCTACGGCAAGTTCAAGGAAACCACCCCGAGCGAGTAAGCCATCGCAGGTCGGCGTAGGTCGGCTTAGCGCAGCGTAAGCCGACATGACGTAGCCGACATGACATAAGCCGACAAGACAGTAGAACACACCAGGGACAGTCCGCTAAACGACACCATCCGTTTAGCAGCCTGTCCCTCTTTGCATTCCCGGAGTCCTGATTGAAAAAGCAACAAACCGCCACCGTGTCCGATATCTTCGCCCGCGCGCTGGACGCCTGCGTGTCCCCAGCCGGCAGTCCCGTCGGCATCGCCCTGAGCGGCGGCCTCGATTCTGCGGCCCTGCTGCACCTGGCGCATGCCTGGGCGCAGGAGCACGGCGTGACCCTGCATGCGTTTCACGTGCACCACGGCCTGAGCCCGAATGCGGATGCCTGGCTGGCCCACTGCGAGCAGTTGTGCGCCGGCCTGGGCATCGCCTTCGAGGCACGCCGCGTCACGCTGGAAAAGAATGCGAAGACGGGCACGGAAGAGGCGGCCCGCAAGCGCCGTTATGCGGCCCTGGGCGAGCTGTGCGCGGCGCACGGCGTGCGCCTGCTGCTCACAGCCCACCACCAGGACGACCAGGCCGAGACGGTGCTGCTGCAATTGCTGCGCGGCTCCGGCACGGCGGGCCTGTCCGGCATGGATGGCGCCAACAGCGCGCCCGAGCTGCTGGGCAATCCGGACCTGGTGATGGCGCGCCCGCTGCTGTCCGTGTCGCGCAAACAGCTCGAAGCATATGTGGCGCAACATGCGATCGCACACATCCACGACGAGTCGAACGACGATCCCCGCTTTGCCCGCAATGCTCTGCGGCACCAGGTGATGCCCGTGCTGGCGCAGGCGTTTCCCGGCTTCCAGGAGCGTTTCGCCCGCAGCGCACAGCACGCCCAGTCGGCGCAGCGCCTGCTGACGGAACTGGCGACGCAGGATTTGCTAAATTGCCTCGATGGCGACTGTATCGAACTGGCGAAGTTGCGCGAGCTGAGCGCGGACCGCTGCTACAACCTGCTGCGCCACTGGTTCGGCACGCGCGGCTTGCGCATGCCGTCGACGGCATGGCTGGCGGAAATGCTGGCGCAATTGCTGGAAGCGCGGCCCGATGCGCAATTGCTGGTGACGCATCCCGAGTGCCATGTGCGGCGCCACCGCGACCGTTTATATCTGACGCCGAAGCTCAATGACCTGGCCGGCATGCGCGAGCGTGACGACGCGGGCATTCCCGGCCTGGAAAAGGCTGGCCAGCAATTTGTGTGGAAAGGCGAAGCGAGCCTGGCCTTTCCCGCGTATGGCGGCGTGCTGCATTTCGATACGGTCGAGGGCGAAGGGCAGGGGATTGATGTTGCCTGGTTGCAATCTCAAACCTTGACCATTGACTTCCGCCAGGGTGGCGAGCGCCTGAAGCTGGCCCTGAACCGTCCCACCAAGAGCTTGAAATACCATTATCAGGCGTTTGACGTGCCCGCCTGGGAGCGCGAACGCCTGCCACTTGTCTGTGCGGCGCAACAATTGCTGTATGCGGCTGGTATTGGCCTCGATTGTCATTGCCTGAGCCTGCTGGAACGTCCGCGCGTGACCCTGCGCTGGCTCTCCTGCTGAGCGTAAGGGCAGCCGCCACGGCCACTCTCGGGGTGGCCGGCAAGTGGCTGGCCATGCGCTCCCGACTGCATGGATTGGTTATTTCCATATGCGCAATCGGTATGAGCTAATGCGCTTTTTAGCTTGTTATTTTGCATTGCGGCATGTAGAGTAAAGCCCTCCTTTTTTATTCTTCTTGAGCGGAAACTTCACTCTTATGGCTTTAATCGTCCACAAATATGGCGGTACGTCGATGGGCTCGACTGACCGTATCAAGAATGTCGCCAAGCGCGTTGCCAAGTGGCACGACGCAGGGCATCAAATCGTGGTGGTGCCATCGGCCATGTCGGGCGAAACCAACCGCCTGATTGGACTGGCCAAGGAAATCATGGATCAACCCGATCCTCGTGAACTTGACATGATCGCCTCGACAGGCGAACAAGTGTCCGTCGGCCTATTGTCGATGGCACTGCTGGCGATCGGCAAACAAGCCGTATCCTATGCTGGCTGGCAAGTCGCGATCAAGACCGATTCCGCCTTTACCAAGGCACGCATCCAGTCGATCGATGACGAAAAAGTCAAACGCGACCTCGATGCGGGCAAGATTGTCATCATTACCGGTTTCCAGGGCGTCGACGAACACGACAATATCGCGACGCTGGGCCGCGGCGGTTCCGACACCTCGGCCGTGGCGATTGCCGCGGCCATGAAGGCGGCCGAGTGCCTGATCTTCACGGACGTCGACGGCGTCTACACGACTGACCCGCGCGTGGTCTCCGAGGCGCGCCGCCTGAAGACCATCACCTTTGAAGAAATGCTGGAACTGGCTTCGCTGGGTTCCAAAGTGCTGCAAACGCGTTCGGTGGAATTTGCCGGCAACTACCGCGTTCCCACGCGCGTGCTGTCGTCGCTGACCGACCCGATGTTGCCGCTGGAAGTAGAAGCCAATTCAGGCACCCTGATTTCGTTTGAGGAAGATACAAACATGGAACAAGCAGTCATCTCCGGCATCGCCTTCAACCGCGATGAAGCCAAAATCACCGTGCTCGGCGTGCCCGACCGTCCAGGCGTGGCGTATCACATCCTGGGACCGGTGGCGGACGCGAACATCGAAGTCGACATGATCATACAGAATCAGTCTGTCGACGGTAAAACGGACTTCACCTTCACCGTCTCGCGCGGCGAATACACGCGCGCGCTGGCCGTGCTGGAAGCGAACCGCGAATCGCTGGGCGCGGCCAGCATCACGGGCGACGCGAAAGTGTCGAAACTGTCCGTCGTCGGCGTGGGCATGCGCAGCCATGTTGGTGTGGCATCGCAAATGTTCCGTACCCTGTCGGAAGAGGGCATCAACATCATGATGATCTCCACTTCCGAAATCAAGATCTCCGTGCTGATCGATGAAAAGTACATGGAACTGGCCGTGCGCGCGCTGCATAAAGCGTTCGAGCTGGAAAAAGCTTAAATATCTAAAAATATTGCCCCACGCCCTTGACCAAAGGGGGGGCAATCGATATTATGACGTTCGTCGCTGCAGCGCAGTTAGCTACAGAGACATAGTTGAGTAATCAGCTAGGAGACGTGGCCGAGTGGCCGAAGGCACATCCCTGCTAAGGATGCATACGGCTTATACCTGTATCGTGGGTTCGAATCCCACCGTCTCCGCCAGTATTTTTAAAAACCCGCTTCGGCGGGTTTTTTCATTTCCGCCTTGCGGAGACGAGCAAAGCGCCTGCGCGCTTTGCGTGTGGGATTCGAAGCCTTGCGCCTGCAGGCGCGAGGCGCTCCGAATCGCCCAACCACCGCGCTCCGCGCGGCACGTTGGCCGCAGCGCGGCCAACGCCGTCCCCTCACCTCAGGCACTGGCGGCCAGCTCCCCTTTCACCTCATCCCAAATTCAAAATACAACAAGTGACTTAGTGTGAGTATTGACTCTTTGTCATTATGGATAATAGCAATGTTACCAATAATAAAATACGCATGCCCAGCCATGCTTCCATTGCCGAGTCCAATCAAGGAGTTGTCATGTCCTCTCGTCTTCCCCGCAGGCACGCATTGCTGTGCCTGGCCGCCATGCCGTTTGCCTGCAGTACCGCCTTCGCTGCGGAAAGCAACGTCAATCTGAATCTCGACCTGAATCTGAAGGCCGTGCCCAACGTCGAACTGCGGCTGCTGCAGGAGCCGCCGAAACTGAAGGCGCGCGCCAGGCCCGCCAACCGCGCGGCGAGCAGGCGCGACGAGTTTGAAAAGTCGTATGACATGTACATCCGCTATGCCAACGGCAGCATTTACAACCCGACCACGGCCAGGCATGACAAGGTGCGCCTGCGCTCCTACCAGCAGACGGACGGCCTGGCGCTCGATGGTCGCGACGAGCATGCCGCCACCTTCATGGCGCCCACCGTGGTGATGGCGCCGGGGCAGACCGTGCGCTTCAAGTTGCATAATCGCTTGAAGCCGCTGCCTGCCGAGCAGTGCGCGACCACCGATATCAATGCGGCGCGCCCGCGCGGCTGCTTCAACGACACCAATCTGCATTCGCACGGCCTGTGGGTGTCGCCTTCGGGCAATAGCGACAATGTGCTGATATCGATCAAGCCTGGCGTCGATTTCGAGTATGAATACAATATTCCCATCGACCATCCGGCCGGCACGTTCTGGTATCACCCGCACCAGCATGGCGCGACGGCGATGCAGGTCGCCAGCGGCATGGCCGGGGCGCTGGTGGTCGAAGGCGAGCGTTATCCGACGGCCACGGCGAATGGCGACCTCGACGTCGTGCTGAAACAATTCCAGCCCGATGATGGCAGCGGCAGTGCTGGCGAAGTGATGCTGCTGCAGCAAATTCCCTATGACTGCCCCAGCAACAGCCTGACGCCGGCCAAGCCGTGCGACAAGGATGCGGTGGGCGTGCTCGAGGATTTCGATCAGGTCGAAGATCCGAATGCCTGGCTGAAGTCGGGCCGCTATACCTCGGTCAACGGCAAGGTGCAGCCGGTGCTGAAGATGAAGACGCAGCGCCTGTACCGCTGGCGCCTGATCGACACGGGTTTCCAGGCAACCGTGGTGCTGCGCATCCGCCGCGCGAATGATCCGCAAAAGCTGTTCCAGGCGCTCAGCGTGGCCAACCAGGACAAGGACGTGATGGCGTTGTGCGATGGCGAGGACGTCACGCAGTTCGAGGTGGCCAGCGACGGCTTGACGCACGACCGGATCATCCCGAAGACGCTCAATTACCTGCAACCGGGCTACCGCAGCGATATCCTGTTTTCGCTGCCGAAAGCGGGCGCCTATTGCGTGTATGCGGAAACCAACGTCAACAACATGACGACCATGCATGACGTCAACAACACGCGCCTGATCGGCGTGATCGCCGCCAAGACCAACGCCAAGGCATCGGCCCGCGCCAGGGCGGGCGAGTCGCCGCGCGACTTCCTGCTGACCGAGTTGCGCAATGCCGTCAAGAGCCTGCCCGGCGCCCAGTTGCCCGATAGCGTGAAGAGTACCATCCTTGGCGACCTGGACGATGGCCTCAAGCTCGGCAAGTTCGTCCCGCATGCCAGTTTCAGCGAGGCGGCCAAGGACGCGATGCGCGGCAAGACGAAAGAGTATGCGACCTTCAATATTGCCACGGTGGACGGCAAGACCCGTTTCATGGTGGAAGGCAAGCCGGAAGACTCACCGACACCCGAGATGAAGTACGTGTATGACCCGCACCGCGTGGACCACACGCTGGTGCTGGGCACCGAGCAGATTTGGGAGCTCGCTTCGAAGAATGGCAACCATCCCTTCCATATCCACGTCAATCCCTTCCAGATCATCGGCATCACCCGCACCGACGGCGGCACGGTCGATGTGCAATACAAGGATCTGATCGGCACGTGGAAAGACACCTTGCTGGTGATGAAGGGTCACAAGATCGAGATTGCCACGCGTTATCAGCGCTACATCGGCGAATACGTGCTGCATTGCCACATCCTCGAGCATGAAGACCAGGGCATGATGCAAAACGTCAAGGTGGTGCTGCCGGATGGCAAGGGCGGTGGCGACTTGGGCGGACACGGCCACTGATCGTTCCTGGCGCAGGCGCGCCTGCCGCGCTTGCGCCACGCCTAACCTGTCTCTGGAGCATCTGCCCATGTTACGCATGAAAACCTTGACCTTTTCCCTGCTGGCTGGCCTGGCGTGCGCCGGCGTCCAGGCTGGCGCCGACACGGGCGCGCTGGCTGTCGCCCGTTGCAGCCCTGCCTTGCCGGCGCAGGCGGAGCAGGGCGGCGCGCGCATCGTGCGCTACCGCAAGAACATCGATGAGCTCACTCCTGCCGAGCTTGATGCATTCAAGCATGCGGTGGGCGAGATGAAACGCAAGAGCCAGGAAAACGTGTATGACCGGCGCGGTTTTTTGTGGCAAGCCTGGGTGCACAACTGTCCGTCTGTCAATGTGTTCAATGACCGCCAGGCGTCCTTGCCTGGCGAGGGCTTGAAGTGGCTGCTGAGCGACCCGTCGCGCAATAGCTGCGATGTCGCCTATTTCCTCGACCAGCCGCCCACGCAGGAAAATTCCCATCTGGAATTCCCAGGCGAGTGCGAACACCAGAAAAATACCTTTCTGCAATGGCACCGGGCGCAGCTGTATTTCTATGAGCAAGCCTTGCAGGCCGCCGACCCGAACGGCGAGCGGGGCCCCAGCACGCGCAATGTCGCGCTGCCGTACTGGAATTTCACCCGCAAGCCCAGCGGCGTGCGCTATCCGAAAGCCTTCGAGGACGTCGATTCGCCGCTGTATGATTCGACCCGCATCAAGGGCAGCCTCGACAGTTCCATGGCCACTGCCTCGCCGAACTTGCTGGGCTACCAGATCTATTACATGGACTGGAACGAGTTCGGCGGCGACGAGTATGGCAGCGGCGGTGGTGGCAACCTGGAAACGCGCATCCACAATCACATGCACGCCTTTTACATGGGCGGCAACATGGGCGACAACATCACGGCAGGGCTGGACCCGCTGTTTTACGCCTTCCATAATTTTCTCGACTACAGCTTTGAAAAATGGCTGGACGAGCATGGCGACAGCGGCATCCGGGGCAGCAGCCGCAGCACCTTCCTGCGCAGCGAACAGGATGCCGGCCTGGCCAGGCCCGTCGGCTGGAATGCGGGCGACGGCGATCCCCAGCGCAGCGATTCGGGCAGCTATACGGCGAACATGGGGCAGGCCGGGATTTACTTCGACACCATCAAGCAAGGGTATGGCTTCCAGCCCACCTACGGCGGCGAGTTCGTGCGGAAAAAGGACTTGCAAGTGCTGATCGACCAGCGTCAGCAAGCCGGTTTCGCCTTTGGCGACAACCAGAAAAGCCTGTTCGCCGCCCTGTTGAGCGATGAGGCCAGCGATGGCACGGTGGCCCGGCCCGACATCGTCCTGAGCGGCAGCTATACCATCGCCAGGGCGCCGGTCGCCAGGGACAAGCGCGCCAACCTGCACCTGGATCGCGCCCATGCCATGGAAGACTACAGTTTCCAGGCCGATGTGTATATGCACCCTGCGAACGTGGCCGTGCGGCTCGGCGACAAGCAGTTTCGCGACCGTTACCTGATCACCAGCACCAGCCACTGGGCCTTGTCCGGCACGCATGCGCACGCGGCTTACGCCATCGACGTCGATATCACCGGCATCGTTGACAGCCTGGTGCCCAAGAAGCGCGGCCAGACCTGGCGCATCACGACGGCCATTACCACCAATGACAAGGGGCGCGGCCTGATCCGGCAAAGCGATTTCTCCAAACCGTCGGTCGCCATCGTTGATCGCCGCTCGCCTTCCAGGCCCAGCTATGAAGGAGTGAAATGATGAGCACGCCAAAAAGCTTCAAGCGCGATGTGCAAGGCCTGTTTTCCAAATATGTCGCCGATATGAACAAGGTCAAGCTGAACAACCCCTCGTCCTCGGGCGTGCGCCTGCTGCGCCTGAACGAGTATGCGAGCGTGAAGGATTTTTACTACCAGATCCAGGTCGCCCTGCATGGCTACGACTATGACGGCGCGAGCGGGACGTGGCGGGTGAGCGCCGAGCACCGCCTGCCGCAACGGGGCGGCAAGGCGGGCGAGTATGTGCAGTCCGCGCCCCATCCCATGCCGCCCGACGGACCGATGCCGCAGGAAGGCATCGACATTTTCGACGAATGGGTCCGGGACGGCATGCAGCCGTAGTTTCGCGTGCCTGGCGGCACAGACATCTTCGATTACCAGGAGTTCAGCATGGCATACACCGCGTTAAGAATCCATCCGGCCATCGGCATCGCCCGCGTCGGCAACAGCGAAGAATATTATCTCGGCCCGGAAAGCATGGCGGGCATGGAGTTGCCGGGCAAGACCTGCACGGGAGGCTTGCCGATCCGGCCGGGCACGGAAGACACCACGATCCTCAGCACCGAACTGCGCGACGGCAGCGGAAAACTCAAGCGGCAGGCGGCCCGTTTCCGGATCTTTCAATATGCCTTCGATGATGCGGCGGGCACTGAAACGTACCCGCTCGGCAAGCAGGGCACACCGGTCGAAGTGGCCATCGGCAGCATGGTCGATGGCCAGCGCGTCCAGGACATCGTGTGGACCGTGCACCTGGCCAACAAGAAGGCGAATAGCTGGCTGGGCGGCGACGGCATTGCGCCCTTTGAGCATGGCTGCGAGCCGGACCTGCGCAACAAGAACTTCATCGGCGACGAGCTGCAGCGCCGCGCACTGCTGGTCATCGACGCGGGGCCGCGCACGGTACTGGCATCGCGCCAGGCGCTGGTGCAGTGTGACGCCGCCACCGAGCCGTCCTGCGTGGATGCCGACAGCGGCGCCGTATGCGCCTTGCCCGACTATCCCGTGGCGTTTCCCCTCGGCGGGCCGCCTGGCGCGGATGGCCATGGCCCTGGCGCCATCACGGGCGGCATCATAGCGTCCCTGGGCGCCATCACGACGGAAAACAATGGCCGCCTGCTGGTGCTGGGCGGCTATGGCAAGGCGTGCGGCTTTGACGCGCAAGGCCATTATTCGGCCAGTGCCAGCCTGGGCGACAATGTCAACAACGATCACTGGTTCGACGACGTGGCCGATGGTCCCGTCACGGCCAGCCTGGTCTTCGCCGACGGCAGCAGCCGCGTCGTCGAGGGCAGCGCCTGGGTGATCTCCAGCGATCCGTCGTATGCGCCGCAAACGGCCAGCGTGGTGTCGTTGTGGGATGACCTGTATTGCACCTGGCTGGAAAAGATGGCGCTGCGTCCCGCCATTTATGCGCAGGGCAGCTATCAGGCCGGCTACCAGTGCGATTTCAGCACCGATGTGCAGCCTATCCTGCGCGCCGCCGCGCTGCAGAAGTGGACCACCAGCCTGCCGCCGCGCGCGATCAAGGAGCATGACCGGCTGGGCAAGATGGCGGCCGACGGCTTGCGCGGCTACCGCATCATGAATTTCATCCGCGATCCGGATCAGCCGGAGCTGCCGACGGCGACGCCGCAAATGCCCTTGTCGCTTGGTGACGCGGGCAGCGGCCTGCTGACGCTGACGCGCGCGCAGTACTTTTTCATGAAGCAGTGGGCGCACGAGCACTATGCACCTGCCGGTGGCGATGCCGTGCCGGGCCCCGGCGAGGCGCTGGACCGCACGGTGCTGTTCAACTGCCTGGGCGGGCGTTACAGCCCCGGCATCGAAATGAGTTTTATCGTGCGCGACCCCGCCCTGTATCAGCAGGAGTGGCAGCGCCACGACAGCGGCGGACCGTTCCGCATCAACCGTGAGCGGCTCGATTACCGCAAGGCGCACAAGAGTGAGCCTTTTCTGACGGGCGGCTACACGCCGCTGCGCGGCGAGGCGGTGCAGCCGGGCGACCTGTCCAAGTTCATGGCCCTGCCGTGGCATACGGATTACAACTCGTGCGCCACGCATTTGCCGGAAGCGCCGCCCGAGCGCCAGCTGCTGAATAATCAGGATGCGATCGACGCGGCCACGGCGACCCCTGGCAATGGCATCAATACCTTGCTGTACTCGTCCTGGCCGGCGCAGCGGCCCGTGGCCGTCTACACCTACGATGACGTGGTGGCCAGCGGCACGGACTTGCCGACGCCGCGTTTTTCCGTGCGGGGCAAGGGTACGCGGGCCGATGACGTGCCGTCGACCACGCCCGCCGATGCGGAAATCGACCGGCCGGCCATGCATGTGGGGCGCTATCAGGATCGCGCACAGTTCCTGCTGAACTGGCAGCGTATCGGGGTAGTGGTACAAAGCACGGCCATCCCGCAGGCGCAGGGGAACAAGAACATCTGCCACGATTACTACCTGGAAGTCGAGAGCCTGTTCGACAGCGATGAAAGCAATCTGGTCGAGTATTGGCGCAATACGGCCATCGACAAGGTGTACCGGCCGAAGCCGCAGCCGAAACCGAAACTCTGATGCCGGCGCTTGCAGACGGTCCCGGCGCATCAGCGCCATCGCGGCAACGCTACCGGGTCGCCATCATCGGCGGCGGCCCGGCCGGCTGCGCCTGTGCGCTGGCGCTGGCCCGGCATGGCGTGCACGACGTGCTCGTCATCGAGGCGGGCGACTACACGCCGTTTCGCATCGGCGAGAGCATTCCTCCCGAAGCCAACCGCCTGTTCCAGGCGCTGGGCATTGCGCAGGAGTTCTTCGCCGAGGCGCACGCGCCTTGCCATGGCAGCTGTTCCTGGTGGGGCAGCGACAAGCGCGGCTACAACGACGCGCTGATGCATCCGCTGGGCCATGGCTGGCATCTGGAGCGCGCCAGGTTCAATCGCTTCCTGGCGCGGCAGGTGCGCTTGCGCGGGACGGAGGTGCTTGAGCGCGCCAGCCTGGCCGCGTCGGCCCCGGCACAAGGCGGCGGCTTTGCCCTGGAATTGAGGCTGGGCGATCCTGCGCATCCGCACCCGGCCCGCATTCATGCCGATCTGGTAGTCGACGCCAGCGGCACGCGCGCTGTCTTCGCGCGCCAGCGCGGCAGCCGCAAGGTCGAAACGCTGCCGCTGGTATGTCTGGCCATGCGCTTCGCCGCGCCAGATGGCACCCGCTCCGGCCTCACGCACCTGGAAGCGGTCGAACATGGCTGGTGGTACGGCGCCCATCTGCCCGACGCCACCTTGCTGCTGGCGTTCTACACTGATGCTGCCACCGTCAAGGCGCGGCGCTTGCAGCAGTCATGTCACTGGCTGGCATGGCTGGCGGCCACGCCCAATACGGCCGCGCTGGCCCGCGGCGCGGTGGCGCTGGCCGGCGGCGTGCAGAGTTTCCCCGCGCCGTCCTACTGCCTCGACCATCTGCATGGCGACGGCTGGCTGGCCATCGGCGACGCCGCTTCGGCCTTCGATCCCGTCACCTCGCAAGGCATCGTCAAGGCGCTCGCCAATGGCATGGCGGCCGCTGGCGCCATTGCCGGCCATGCGACCCTGGGCGCGGTGGCGCACACGGTGGCGCTGCGCCATGCGCAGTACCTGGCGCAGCGCCAGCAGTATTACGGCTGGGAGCAGCGCTGGCCCGCTGCGCCGTTCTGGCGCCGGTTGCACGCGGGCGCGCAGGTGCCGGCGTCAATGCCGCCGCGAATATCTTGAGTGTATTGACGTAGGGCCGCTGGTGCGTCGAACACGCTGGGCATCTATCGCTGTGCCGACGGCTTGCGGCATGTGCGCGCAGTGCAGGATGACGTCTGGCAGCGCCTGCTGTCTTGCCCGCCGACTACGTGACGCTGGCGGCCACCGCATACCCCTGCTGCGCGCATGTGCATGCGCAAATAATAATGATTCTCATTTATAATGCGAGTAATGGGGGTAGCATGGGCTGGCGCCAGGGCGCCACGGGTGGTGAAGGAGGGCATGATGGGCAGTGTGTATGGCAACGAAGACGTGATCGCGCATGAGCATCGCGTGCTGATGGGCGAATATGGACGGGCGCAGGCCCGCTGTAGTGCGCAGCTGGCCGCGCAGGCGGCGCGCATCGCACAGCTGGAGTCGGAATTGATGCGCGCGCGGGCGCAGGTCGTACTCCGCGATACGCAGCTGGCACTGGCGCGCGACGCACTGGCCGATCTGGCGGCCAGCGTGCCGGGCTTGCCGACGCGCGCCCGGCTGGCGCGCAAGGTCGAGTGGCTCGGCGAGCGCGTGCAGGACCTGATGCGCGAGTTGCTGCGCCTGCAGTGGTTGCCCGCACCCGCCTTGCAGGCCGATGTGCGTGAAAAAGCCGTGCTGTATGTGGGCAGCTATTTGGCCCAGAATGCGGGCCAGGCTGCGGACGGCGCGCTGATGGCGCAGCAGGCCGTCGAGCAGGCAGGCGGGCGCTTCCTGCACCATGCGGGCGGCGACGATGGCGCCGACGACGTGGCGGCGCTGGAGGCGGGCCTGGTGGCGGCCGACCTGGTGATTTGCCAGACGGGATGCGTCAGCCACGATGCTTACTGGCGCGTGCATGACCATTGCAAGCGCACGGGCAAGCAGTGCGTGCTGGTGGACCAGCCGCAAGCCATGCATTTCGTGCGCAAGCAGGCACTGGCCGCTTCTTGACGCCGGATTAACGCACGCTTAATCCGCATGGACCACAATGGCCATCCATTCGACGTGATAGAGAGCGCCCATGCTGTCCCTGCAAATCGGCCCCCTGGCTTTGCCCACGGGCCTGGTCCTGCTGTTCCTTTCCCTGTGCGTCGCCTACGGCGTGGCGTGGTGGCTGCGGCGCTACCGCCAGCTGCCCGACGCTGGCCCCCTCGTTTCCGACCTGCTGATCGCCGGCCTGCTGGCGGCGCGCCTGGCGTTCGTGCTGCGCTGGTACGAACAATACTTCGCGGCTCCCTGGTCCATTTTGAATATCCGCGATGGCGGCTTCCTGGCGCCGGCCGGCATCGCTGCCGCGCTGGCCATCACCGCGTGGCGCTGCCGGCGTCCCGCCATGGCGGCCATGCGCCGGCCCCTGGCCATCAGCGTGGCGTCCGGCGCGCTGGCCTGGGGCGTCTTGAACGCAGGGATGGGGCTGGCGTATGAGCCGCCGACGGCCTTGCCGGCCGTGGCCCTGCAGACGCTGGCCGGCACGCCAGCGACCCTGGCGACGCTGGCCGGCGGCAAGCCGATGGTGGTCAACCTCTGGGCCAGCTGGTGCCCGCCATGCCGGCGCGAGATGCCCGTGCTGGCCGCCGCGCAGCAGGCGCGCGCCGATATCGTCTTCGTGTATGCGAACCAGCGCGAGGACGCGGCGGCGGCCAGTGCCTTCCTGGACAGCAGCGGCGTCACCTTGCGCAATGTGGTGCTCGACAGCGCGGCGGCGCTGGGCAAGGCGGCCGGTTCCTCGGCCCTGCCTACCACCCTGTTTTATGACGCACGCGGGCGCCTGGTCGATACCCACCTGGGTGAATTGTCCGATGCCTCGCTGGCCAGCAAGCTGCAAAAGATCGCGCCGCCCGGCTCTCTCTGATAGTATACCCCCCTACAGTATTTATTGGGGCGGAAGCATGGGACACACAACGCAGGACAAGACCAGGTTGCTCAATCGCGTGAAGCGCATCCGCGGCCAGGTGGAAGGCCTGGAGCGGGGCCTGGAAGAGGGCCGCGACTGCGGCGAAGTGCTGCAGCTGATCGCCGCCGTGCGCGGCGCCGTGAATGGCCTGATGGCCGAAGTGATCGAAGAACATTTGCGCGAGCACGTGGCCAGTCCCGATATCTCCGGTGAGGAGCGGGCCAGGGGCGCCGACGACATCGCGGGCATCCTGCGCACCTACCTCAAATAATCCGCCGGAGAGACCAGCATGCAACCGCAACATATCGAGGAAGACCTCTCCGCCTGGCAGCACGAACACGTCTTCGGCGGAGCCAGCGACAGGGCGGAACGCCGCGCGCGCATCGTCATGTGGATCACCCTGGCCACCATGGCGCTGGAGATCGTCGCCGGCTGGTGGTACAACTCCATGGCCCTGCTGGCCGATGGCTGGCATATGAGTTCGCACGCGCTGGCCATCGGCCTGGCCGCCTTTGCGTATGCGGCGGCGCGCCGCTATGCGCGCGACCCCCGCTTCGCCTTCGGCACGTGGAAGATCGAGGTGCTGGCCGGCTACACCAGCGCCATCCTGCTGCTGGGCGTGGCCGTGCTGATGGTGGCCGCTTCCGTCGAGCGCCTGCTGTCGCCGCAGCCCATCCACTATCCGCAGGCCATGGCGGTGGCGGCTTTCGGTTTGCTGGTGAACCTGGTGTGCGCGCTGATCCTCGGCGGCCACCACGACCATGATCACCACCATGATCACCACCATGGCCACGAGCATCACGACCATCATGCTCACCATGGCCACCACCATGGAGAAGACCTGAACATGAAGGCCGCCTACCTCCACGTGCTGGCCGACGCCGCCACGTCCGTGCTGGCCATCGTTGCGCTTGGCGGCGCGTGGGCTTACGGCTGGCGCTGGCTCGATCCCGTGATGGGCATCGTCGGTGCCGTGCTGGTGGCGCTGTGGGCGAAAAAGCTGATGCACGAGACGGGCAAGGTCTTGCTGGACCGCGAGATGGACCACCCCGTGGTGGATGAAATCCGCGAGGCAGTGGAGGTGGAAAGCGCAGGCGACACGCCGCGCATCGTCGACCTGCATGTGTGGCGAGTCGGCAAGCAGCTGTATTCGTGCGCCTTGTCCGTGGTCAGCCGCGACCCCACGCTGACAGGCGCCGAGCTGCGTGCGCGCATCGGCATCCACGAGGAAATTGTCCACAGCACCATCGAGATTGTTCGCCGCCCTTGATAATGATGGTGAAAAAAGCAAGCTGATGCGGGGCGTAGGCAGTATAATGTCGGCTTTTACAGCACGCGCTGTTCACCAGACAGAGAAGAAAATGAGCACATTACCCCCATGCCCGCAATGCAAATCCGAATTCACGTATGAAGACGGCAGCCAGTTGATCTGCCCTGAATGCGCGCATGAATGGTCGGCCACGGCTGGCGAGGCGGCGGAAGAGGGCGCCAAGGTGTACCGCGATTCGGCCGGCAATATCCTGCAGGACGGCGACACGGTCAGCGTCATCAAGGACTTGAAACTGAAGGGCGGCGGCGGTGTCGTCAAGATGGGTACCAAGGTCAAGAACATCCGCCTGGTCGACAGCGACCATGATATCGACTGCAAGATCGACGGCTTCGGTTCCATGAGCCTGAAGACGGAGTTCGTCAAGAAGGTGTAACGCTTTTACCTGTAACACGGCGCGCTGGCTTCATTCCTGCGCGCCGTTTTTTTATTCAGAATCCATGCAAATCGATCATCTCCGCCAGCGCCTGCGCGCCCTCGGCGCCAAGCCCCTGCACGAACAGCGCGTGCTGCGCGACTGGATCCAGGGGCAGCCGCACGACCAGGGCCGGCGCCGTGCCGAAGATTTTTTGCCGCTGCCCGTGCGCGAGGCCTTGCCCGCGCTCGACCTCGAATTGCAGGGCATGCTGAAACTGCTCAGCACCCATCCGGGCGCGGACGGTTCCGCGCGCCTGCTGGTGGGACTGCACGATGGCCAGACGGTGGAAAGCGTGCTGCTGCCGCGCGACGGCCTGTGCGTGTCCAGCCAGGTCGGCTGCGCCGTTGGCTGCCAGTTCTGCATGACGGGCCGCGACGGCTTGATCCGGCAAGTCACCAGTGGCGAAATCGTGGCGCAGGTAGTCCTGGCGCGCACCATGCGCCCCGTGAAAAAAGTCGTCTTCATGGGCATGGGCGAACCGGCGCATAACCTGAACAATGTGATGGAAGCGATCGAGCTGCTGGGCACCGAGGGCAATATCGGCCACAAGAACCTGGTGTTTTCCACGGTGGGCGACCCGCGCGCCTTCGAGCGCCTGCCGCAAGGGAGAGTCAAGCCGGCACTGGCGCTGTCGCTGCATACCACCAAGCCGGAGCTGCGCGAGCAGTTGCTGCCGCGCGCGCCCAGGCTGTCGCCGCGCGAACTGGTGGACTTTGGCGAGTCGTATGCGCGCCTGACCGGCTACCCGGTGCAGTATCAATGGACCCTGATGGAGGGCATCAACGATGGTGACGATGAAATGGACGGCATCGTGGCGCTCTTGCAGGGCAAGTACGCCGTGCTCAACATGATCCCGTATAACACCATCGATGACTTGCCGTTCAAGCGTCCCAGCTGGGAAAAGGCGCGCGCCATCGCCGCCGCCCTGCATGCGCGCGGCGTGCTGACCAAATTGCGCGATTCGGCCGGGCAGGACGTGGAGGGCGGCTGCGGGCAGTTAAGGGCGCGTGAGGCAAAAGGCAAGGTCATTCCCATCCGTGTCAGCGTGACAGCGTAGGTCGGATTAGCCTCACACCCCACCGAGCAAATCGTTTTCATTCAGGATCGCAAACGCGATCTCGGGGTGCGCGGCCAGGCAGCGCCGCACGGCGGCCGGGATGGCGGCGCGCGTCTTGCGGCACAGGCCCGGTTGCTCCAGCAGGCGGATCTGGAAGCCGCGCACGGTGCGCACTTCGCCGCCGCCCGGCGCGATCTGCAATTGCACGCCCAGGTTGCTCTTCAGTAGTAGTTGCAGCTTTTGCAACTGCGCATAGGTGGCGATGCCCTCGATGTGCGCCAGCAAACGCTTTTCTTCCGTCAGGTTCAGGCGCAGGATGGACAGATCCGCCTGCGCATCGTCGAGCAGGCGCTCGCGTTCGCAGTCGCACAGCTGCGGCGGACACTCTTTGCGGACTTCAAAATCGACGATGCGCATGCTGGTGTTCCAGTGACATTCCAATGGCGATGCCGGATGAATCCAGTATCATCCGCCACCTGGCGCCTGTCAATCAGCGCGGACTGACGATCAGGCGCCAGCGGATGGCACCTTGCTCGCTGCTGTGCTGATGGTGGTTTTGCGGTGGCATGATGTGGCCTTCCGTCGACACGATCTCGTGCGCGCAGCCGTCGCAGCGGTAGATGCCCGAGTACGGCACGGCTTCTCCGGGCGAGGTCAGTTCATCGAAACGCGGGTGCATCGAGCGGGCCACGTAGCTGGGGTTTTTGTAGTCGGCCATGGAATCGTCGGTAAGTGGAAAATGTCCCCATTCTGGCACACAATCGTGTACGGCCTTGACCGCGTGTCTTGGTGCGCGCGCGGCCCTGTGTTGTAATGTTGCTCATTTCATTTGAACACGCAAGGCCATGAGAACCCGCATCAAGATCTGCTGCATCGCTTCCATCGACGAAGCGCAACTGGCCATTGCCGCCGGCGCCGACGCGCTGGGCCTGGTGGCGGCCATGCCGTCCGGCCCCGGTCCGATTCCCGACGCGTGCATCGCGCAGATCGCCGCCTGGACGCCGCCACCCGTGGCCACGTTTCTGCTGACGTCCGAGACGACGGCGCAAGCCATCGCCGAACACGTGCGCGCCACGCAGCCATCGACCGTGCAGATCGTCGAGCATATCGACCCGCGTGAAGTCGAGGAACTGGCGCGCCTGCTGCCGCATGTGCGGCGCGTGCAGGTGATCCATGTGGAAGGGCCCGAGGCTTTGGCGCTGATTCCCGCCTACGCACCCCATGTGCATGCCTTTTTGCTCGATTCCGGTCGCCCTGGCGCGCCGGTCCCGGAGCTGGGCGGCACGGGCCGCACGCACGACTGGTCCGTCAGTGCGCGCTTCGTGCGCGCCAGTCCCCGTCCCGTCTTCCTCGCCGGCGGCCTCGATGCCAACAACGTGATGGAGGCGCTGCGCCAGGTGCGGCCCTACGGCATCGACCTGTGCTCGCGCGTGCGCACCGATGGCAAGCTCGATGTCATGAAGCTGGCCCTGCTGATGGCGGCCGTGCGCGACGTGGATGCGGCGCTGTATGCGGAAGGTTAAGCCGTCGTTGCCAATGCGTTCATCTCGCGCACGAACGCTTCCGTAAACGCGGCCACCATGCCGCTGGCCGCGCGCGGCGAGATCAGGCCGACGACGGAATGCGACTCCTCGTCGGGCAGCGCAATGAAACGCACGCCGGGCGGCGCCACCAGGCGCATGCTGTCGGGGACGATGGCGATGCCCATGTTGGCCTCGATCAGGTTCAGCTGCGAGGTCTTGCGCGACAGGGCGCGCGCCGCCTTCGGAAAGAAACCCTGCGCCAGGCACAGGCCCGCCACCAGGTAACTGAGGCCGCCGCGGTCCTTGTGCGGGATCGAGACGAACGCCTCGTCGCGCAGGGCGGCGATCGTCGTGCGCTGCAGCGCGGCCAGCGGCGAGGCCGACGACACGGCCACTACCAGCTTTTCCGTAAACAGTTCGCGCACGACGATATTGGCATGCTTGCGCAGGGTGGGCAGGCGCACCAGGCCCAGGTCGGCGCGGCCTTCCTCGATGTCAGCCGCCTGATTTTCCGACGAGCCTTTCGACACGTCGAGCGTAACACCGGGAAACTGCGCCAGCAGGCGGTTCAGCACGGCGCCGATGGCGGGCGTGAGGGTGACGGAGCTCGAATGCAGCAGGCGGATGATGCCTTGTGCTCCTTGTCCCACGTGGCGCGTCTGGCGCACGGTTTCATCGATGTCTTCGAGGATGCGCTTGGCCCGTTCATAAAATATCTGTCCCGCGGGCGTCAGTTCAATATGGCGCGCGTCGCGCGTCAGCAGCAAGGCTTGTACTTCGGTTTCCAGCTCCTTGATCTGCCGGCTCAGGGCTGACTGCGCGATATACAGCTTTTCCGCCGCGCGCGAGTAGCTGCCCGCATCGACGACTTCGACAAAATAGCGGAACTGTCTGATGGAAATCAATCGTATGCCTTTTCGAGATCGCTGACTGCCTGATTTGATATTGGCCTTGCCCCGGCGTTCAGGCTACAGTGGATTGCTCTGCTGTCACGGCAAAGGAAAGACCATGCTGGAATTGATCGGGGTGCTGGGACTGCTCGTCAGTATTATCGCAAAACTGATTTTCGTCCAGATCGGCGCGGCGGGAAATGGCAAGGAAGATTAATAGGCGAGGCTTGCCACGTAGGGGGCTGGCAAGGGTAAAGTCTGCCAGCGGCAGGCTGGCGCGGCCCCGTTCCATTCGGCCAGTTGCAGGCCGCAGTACTTGAGCGCCGCCTCGCGCGCCGTCCATGCCTGCGCCAGCCGCCGCGGGCGCTGTGCATCGGGGCAGGCGGCCAGTTCCTCGGCCACCTGCGGCCCCAGGTAATCGCGCGCCAGATTCGCCCAGTCGGGAACGTCCTGCACGCGCATCACGTCGATGCCGACGGCGCCGTGCAGGTGGATGGCAGCCAGCGACATGCCTTCGTCATGGGTCAATGACAAACCTGCCACGCGACCGGCCAGCAGCAAACGGGGAGGAGCACCCGGCGTCGACTCCACCGAAATCGATTCGATATCCACCTTCAGCCACTGCGCCGCCGCTGTCCGCACGGCGGCGCGGATGCGCTGGCGGGCCTCCCAGCGCGGCAGGACGGCGGCGACGCCGATCACCAGCACGCCGTCGCCCGACCAGAGCACGGTGGCATCCATCAGCTGCGATCAGCTACGCAAAGGTGCCGCCGGGCAGCCGGCCCAGTTGCTGCCGGCGGGGATATGCTCACCTTTCATCACCAGGGTCAACGGTCCCAGGCGCGCATTGTCGCCCACCTTGGCGCTGTACAGCACGGAGCTGCGCGGGCCCATGTAGACGCGCCGGCCGATGTCCACGTGGTCGATCTTCATCACGCGGTCTTCGAACAGATGCGTCTGCGGGCAGGTCAGCGCGTTCAATTCGCTGTAGTCGCCGATGTGCACGCAGTCGAATTCCGTGATGTCCGTCGTGTCCATATAGACGCCGCGGCCGATCTTGCAGCCGAACAGGCGGAAAGCCAGAGGCAGCCACGGCGTGCCGCGCAGGTAGCGCATGAAGTTGGGCACGGCGATGCCTTCGTACAGGTTGGTCACGCCTTCGGAAATCCACACGAACGGCGTCCACATGGGCGCCGCGTGCTTGCGGTAGCGTCCCAGCAGCAGCCACTTGAACAGCACCACCACTAAAAAGTTACCGATGCCGTAGGCGATGCCTGCAATGGCCAGGTCGCCCACCACTTCGCCCCAGCGCCCGGCGCCCGCGATCGGCATCACGTCCAGCACCAGGGTGTAGCCGACGGCGATCACCACCGCGTGCGGCGCGACGATGCGGAACGCTTCGATCAGGCTGCGGCCCAGGCGGCGCAGGATGGACGGCTTGAAGGTCAGGTGCTCGGCAAAACCGCTGACCTGTTCGCGCGCAGGCAGGTGCATCGGGGGAGAACCGAGCCAGGTATCGCCGCTGTGCATCTGCTCATTGCGCGGCGCATGCGTATGCACGCCGATCAGCACGTGCTCGGGCAGGGTGGTGCCGTCCGGGATATAGCTGCCGTTGCCGACAAAGCTGCGGTGCGAGATGACGGTGGGGCGCATGGTCATCCAGCCGCCGTCGATCTGCTCGTCGCCCAGCATGACGGCATCGGCGATGAAGGTGTCGTCGCCCAGGGTCAGCATGTCGGGCACTACGCCCAGCGCCGTGGAAATCTCGGCGCCCTTGCCCACCTTGGCGCCCAGCAGGCGGTACCAGTACGGCGCGTACACGGTGGCGTAAATGCCGTGCAGCACGTTCAGGCTCGATTCCTGGATATGGCTGACCAGCCACTTGGCGCAATAGATATTGCTGTGCACGGGCGAGCTGCCCGGCTTCAGGCGGGGCAGCGCGCCCCAGCGGATGGCGGCCGACAGCAGGGCCGTCAGCACGATCAGCACGGCGCTGGCGGGGAAGGCCAGCAGGAAGTAGCGGGCCAGCTGGGTCGTCACGTCGCGGCCCTGTAGCCACGGCATCATTTCGCGTTCGTCGAACCAGTCGATCAGCACGAAGCTGGGGAAGACGGGCATGAAGAACAGCACGGCGATGAGAACCATGCCGAAGCAGAAGAACAGGGTTTCGCCCGTCAGGCGCAGGCGCGAGACGGCGGGGCGCGGCGGCTGGCTGGCCCGGTCGTAGGGGCCGATGTCGCGCGCGGGCGAACCGGTCCAGACCCTGCCCGCCGGCACGCTCACGCCATCGGCCAGCGCGGATTGTCCCTCCAGGTGGCCGAAGGCGCCTACGCTGGTATTGCCTTCCAAAATCGCGTAAGAGCTGATGCAGGCATCGTCGCCGATGCTGATCTGGCCCAGCAGCAAACGGCCCCGTTCCACGCGGGCGTTTTCAAAATTGACGGCATTGCCGACGCTGACGTTGTCGCCGATGGACAGCAGGTCGGGCGCGCGCAGGGTCATCGAGCCGATGACCACTTCCTTGCCCACTTTCGCGCCCAGCGCGCGCAGCCACCAGCTGTTCAGCGACGAGCCGCTGAGCAGATACGCGGGCGCCGATTCGACCAGGCGGTCGGCCAGCCACCAGCGGTAGTAGGTGACGCCCCACAGCGGATAGCTGCCCGGTTTCAAACGCCCGGCAATCAGCCACTTGCCGGCAATCGCGATGGCAAATTCGGCCAGGGTGGCGAGCAAGAACACGACTATCGAGGCGGCGATGGCGCGCGGCACGGTATCTCCCGTGTCGCCCGTGAAGAAGTGGTAGGTGAAAAACGGCGCCATCCACTGCGCCATGCGCAGGGTGACGAGGCCCGGCACGGCCGCCGCCTGCGCCGCGCCGCACAGCCAGCGCTTCATGGCCGATGGCGGCGTCCACTCCGCTTCCGGCGTGGCCAGCGCGGGCGCTTCATTCAGCACGGCGGCGATCTTGCCGATCTGGCGATTGTGATAAATGTCGCGCACCGTCATGTGGGCGTAAGCTGGATTGGCGCGCAGGCTTGACGCCAGGCGCGCGGCCAGGAAGGAGTGGCCACCGAGGTCGCTGAAGAAGTCAAACTGGCGCCGTATCGGCTGGCCCGGGAACAGTGTCGCCAGCGCCGTGAACAGGGCCGCTTCGGCCGGCGTTTCCGGCACGTCCGATTCGCCCGCCTCGCCGGCCGGCGGCGTCGAGAGCGGCATGGCCTTCAGCGCTTTTCTGTCGATCTTGCCGGAGGTGAGGCGCGGCATCAGCGGCAGCAATTCGAAGCGGCCCGGCACCATGTAGGGCGGCAGATGCAGGTTCAGGGCCGCGCGCAGGGTCTTCGCCACCAGGGCATCGTCGGGTGCATCGTCGCTGCCGACGATGTAGGCCACCAGCTGGTCGATGCCATCATCCTTGCGCAGCAAGACGGCCACCGTGCCCACGCCGGCCTGCTGCGCCAGCACGGCCTCGATCTCGCCCAGCTCCACGCGAAAGCCGCGTATCTTCACCTGATCGTCGGCGCGCCCCAGGCACAGCACCTGGCCATCAAGATCGATGCGCGCCAGGTCGCCCGTGCGGTACAGGCGCGCGTCATCCTCGCTGGTCGCCCACGGATTGGGCAGGAATTTTTCCACCGTCAGGTCGGGCCGGCCCAGATAACCTTCGGCCAGGCCGGGGCCGATGATGCACAGCTCCCCCGTCTCGCCGCGCGGCAGCAGAACCAGCGGACGGTTTTCTCCCGGCTCGGCTACCTGCAGCACCAGCAAGCCATAGTTGGGCAGCGGCGTGCCGATGGTGACGGGTTCACCGGGCCGCAGGCGCGCCAGGCTGCACGAGACGGTCGCCTCCGTGGGGCCATAGGTGTTGAACATGGCGCGGCCCGGGCGCGACCAGCGCTCGACCAGGGACTCCGGGCACATCTCGCCGCCCAGGTTGATCAGGCGCAGACTGGGCACTTCTTCCGCGAACAGGGCCAGCAGGGTCGGTACGGCATGCAGCACGGTGACGTGGTTGGCTGCCAGTGCGCGCGGCAAGGCTTCCGGGTCGCCCGAGATTTCCTTCGGTCCCAACCACAGGGTGGCGCCCACCAGGTAGGCGATCCAGATTTCCTCGAACGACATGTCGAAGGCGACGGAAAAGCCCTGGTAGACGGTGTCGGCTTGCGTCACTTCCAGCACGGCGTTTTCGCTGCGCAGGAAGTGGCAGATGCTGCGCTGATTGATCAATATGCCCTTGGGCTTGCCCGTGGAACCCGACGTGTAGATCACATACGCCGGGTGTGCGGGCAGGACGGTTGCGCGCGCGGGCAGCAGTTCGCCCGGTGCGGCGGGGGCTAGCAGGCTTTCCGCCGTCCAAACGGGGCGCACGATGCCAGCATCAAACAGGCGCGGCGCGAACTGCGCGCAGCTGACGACGCCAAAGCCGTTGGCATCGTCGAGGCATACCTGCAGGCGTTCCACTGGCGTGTCTTCATCGACGGGCAGCCAGGCGGCGCCCGCCTTGGCGATGGCAGCCTGCATCAGCAGCAGAGGGGCGCCGCGCGGCAGCCACAGACCCACGATGTCGCCGGGCTTGACGCCGGCCGCCACCAGGCGCGACGCGGCCAGGCCAGCCTGCGCATCGAGCTGCGCATACGTGATGCGGCGCTCGCCGTCGATCAGGGCGATTTGTCCGGGACAGCGGCGGGCCGTTGCCTCCAGCAGGTCGGCCAGGACTTCCTCGCGCAGCAGATCCGGTCGCGGCGGGCCGTACAGGATGTCGGCGTGGGTGGAAGGGGTGCCTGGGCTGACTGCGGTGAAATCGTTCATGGATAACGCTTATCTGTAATGCGGTGTAAGGAATCTGACGGGCTGCGCATGGCGCGCGGCACAGTTGATACCTTACAGCACGCCAGACATTTCAGCGTTGTAGAGCGGGTAATTTTTCGGGGCTTTCGGCAATTATGTGACTGCAGGATCAACTGCTATGGTTACGGAAGGTAAAACGGGGAAACATGGCGCCGATTTGCGCCACCGTGCTCGCCGCCGGATAGCCGTGCAGGGGGCGGCCTGCCAGTGCCATATCCAGGCAGCCTTCGGCGCGGAACTGCTGCAGCACGTAGTTGTCGACGCCTTTCGCGGCCAGGGTGGTGGCCAGGGCCAGCAGCTGTTCGTCCGGCAGCAAGTCCGGGTGGGTGGTGGTGCGGCATTCGTAGGCCACGCCGCTGGCGAGGATGGCGTCCAGGCAGGCGCGCGCGGGGTCGCCGCTGCCGGCCACGCGGGTCACATGACGATAGTCGGCAAACGGCGCCTTGATGTCGAAGCCCACCCAATCGACCAGGGGCAGCACTTCCTGCAGGCGCTGCGGATAGATGCAGGCCGTGTGCAGGCCGACGCCGAAACCCAGTTCCCTGACGTCGAGCATGGCGCGCGCCAGCGCCGGGTCCATGCACGCCTCGCCGCCGCTGAAGACGACGGCGTCGACCAGGCCCACGCGGCGGCGCAGCCAGGTCAGTACGTCCTGCCACGGCATGGTGCCCTGCGGCGTGCGTGCCTGCAAATGCGGATTATGGCAATAGCCGCAACGCCAGGGGCAGCCCTGCACGAAGACCACGGCGGCCAGCTTGCCCGGGTAGTCGGTGGCGGAAAAGGGCGTCAGGCCGCCCACTTTCAACTCAGCCACGGCAGGCGGGCTGGCCAACCCGGGCGCTCGCTTCCGTGAAGTACTGGCGCTCGTGGAATTCGCCCTGTTTGCCGATGTTGAACGAGGCGACGGGGCGGTGGTAGCCCATTACGCGCGTCCAGATTTCGCAGCGCTGGCGTTCGGTGTCGAGCAGGGTGATGGCGGGAGTGAAGTCGGGACGTGCGTTCATGTTGTTTCCTCAAGTGATGGAACAGGGTGGGCTTGCTTGCGGGCGATCAGTTCCGCGTCGCAGGTGGGGCAGAATTCATGTTTGCCGGCCAGGTAGCCGTGGCGCGGGCAGATGGAAAACGTGGGCGTGACGGTGATGTAGGGCAGCGAAAAGCGGCTCAGCGCGCGTTTTACCAGTTCGCGGCAGGCATTCGCGTCCGACAGCGCTTCCGTCATGTACAGGTGCAGCACCGTGCCGCCCGTGTACTTGCGCTGCAGCGCGTCCTGCAATTCCAGCGCCTCGAACGGGTCGTCCGTATGGCCCACGGGCAGTTGCGACGAGTTCGTGTAATACGGGTTGTCGACGGTGCCGGCCTGCAGGATGGCCGGATAGCGCTTGCGGTCTTCGCGGGCAAAGCGGTAGGTGGTGCCCTCGGCCGGCGTCGCTTCCAGGTTGTACATATGTCCCGTCTCTTCCTGGAATGCCACCATGCGCGCGCGCACGTGGTCGAGCAGGCGTATCGCCAGCGCATGGCCCTCGGCGGACGTGATGTCCCAGGCGTCGCCGCTGAAATTGCGGATCATTTCATTAATGCCGTTCACGCCCAGCGTGGAAAAGTGATTGCGCAGCGTGCCCAGGTAGCGCTTCGTGTAGGGGAACAAGCCTTGCTGCATCAGTTCTTCGATGGTGCGGCGCTTGATTTCCAGGCTGGTCTTGCCCAGCTCCAGCAGGCGGTCCAGGTCGGCCATCAGTGCCGCTTCGTCGCCGCGCCACAGGTGGCCCAGGCGCGCGCAGTTGATGGTCACCACGCCCAGGGAGCCAGTCTGCTCGGCGGAACCGAACAGGCCATTGCCCCGTTTCAGCAGTTCGCGCAAGTCCAGCTGCAAGCGGCAGCACATGGAGCGGATCATGTTCGGCTTGAGTTCCGAATTGATGAAATTCTGGAAGTAGGGCAGGCCGTAGCGGGCCGTCATCTCGAACAGGCGTTCCGCATTTTCGCTATGCCAGTCGAAATCCTCGGTGATGTTGTAGGTGGGGATGGGAAAGGTGAAGACGCGGCCCTTGGCGTCGCCCGCCATCATGATCTCGATGTAGGCGCGGTTGATCATGTCCATCTCCGCCTGCAGCTCGCCATAGCTGAAGTCCATCTCCTGGCCGGCGATGACGGGAATCTGCTCGCGCAGGTCGTCCGGGCAGACCCAGTCGAAGGTGAGGTTGGTAAACGGCGTCTGCGTGCCCCAGCGCGATGGCACGTTGAGGTTGAAGATCAGCTCCTGCATGTACTGGCGCACGTCTTCGTAGCGCAGGCTGTCCTTGCGGATGTAGGGCGCCATGTAGGTGTCGAATGAGCTGAACGCCTGGGCGCCGGCCCATTCGTTTTGCAGGGTGCCGAGGAAATTGACGATCTGGCCGATGGCGCTCGACATGTGTTTCGGCGGGCCCGATTCGATCTTGCCCGGCACGCCATTCAAGCCTTCATGCAGCAGGGTGCGCAGCGACCAGCCGGCGCAATAGCCGGCCAGCATGTCGAGGTCGTGGATGTGCAGCGCCGCTTCGCGGTGCGCCGCGCCCACTTCCGGCGGATACACCTGGTCCAGCCAGTAGTTGGCGATGACCTTGCCCGACACATTGAGGATCAGGCCACCCAGTGAGTAACCCTGGTTGGCGTTGGCGTTGACGCGCCAGTCGCGCCGCTCCAGGTATTCATTGATGGACGCGGCGACATCGACCTGGCCGCGTGTGGGGGAAACTGCATTCGTCGTCATGAAACCTCCAATAAACACAACATGCGGTGTTTTTATGAAGGTTATCCACTAAATGTAGTGCCGTCAAAGGTGGCGTGCAAGCGATTCGCGTATCCTTGATCCAGGTGAAAAAACCACCTCAGCCGGTTTTGTTCCAGCGCGTTTCGCGCAGGATCAGCCAGCTCGCGCAAAAGAACGCGGCGCCGCAGGCGGCGATGCTGGCGACGGAGGCGGGCAGTACGTGGGCCCAGATTTCCAGCGGCGTATAGGTGCTCCAGCTGGCCACGCGCGCGTCGAACGTGACGTAGTTCGCCAGCAGCCAGTAGATGGCCAGCAGGCCCGTGCAGATGGCGGCCTGACGCAGCAGCGGCAGTTGGCGGCGCGCGAACACGGCCAGCAGGAACAGCAGCAGCACGCCCGGATAGGCGCCCAGCACTTCCGGCGACAGCACGGAGATGGTCCCCGCGTCATAGCCATCGGCCGGACCGGCCCACTGCACTTGCAGCGCGGTGAGGAACAGGGTCAGAAGGAAAATCAGCAGCGGTTTGCGGGTCATGGTGGGCAATCGACGAGGGAGGAAAGTGGGGCATTTTACAGCCAGGTCAAGCAAGTTGAAGGTGCGCCAGCCATGCATGCATTCCTTCACCTGCGTCAAGGACTGGGCGGCATGGGCGGGGCTATAGTCTGCACCCTGAGCCGATACAGGACTGTGAACATCATGATGCTTGAAGCAACCACCGCCACCCGCGTGGCCGGACCGCTGGAACTGGTCTGCCCCGCCGGCAGCCTGCCTGCCCTGAAAGCGGCCGTCGACAATGGCGCCGACACCGTTTACCTTGGCTTTCGCGACGCCACCAATGCGCGCAATTTCGCCGGCCTCAATTTCGATGAGAAGGCCATCGCCGAAGGCGTGCGCTATGCCCATCAATATGGACGCAAGGTGCTGCTGGCGCTGAACACCTATCCGCAGCCGCACAACTGGGCCGTGTGGCGCAGCGCCATCGACCGCGCGGCTGAGGCCGGCATCGACGCCATGATCGTCGCCGATCCGGGTCTGATGGCCTACGCGGCCCAGCACCAGCCGCAGCTGCGCCTGCACCTGTCCGTGCAGGGCTCGGCCACCAACTACGAAGCCATCAATTTTTACCATGAACACTTCGGCATCGCCCGCGCCGTGCTGCCGCGCGTGCTGTCGATGGCGCAGGTGGAACAATTGATCAGCAAGACGGAAGTCGAGATCGAAGTGTTCGGTTTCGGCAGCCTGTGCGTGATGGTCGAAGGGCGCTGCGCGCTGTCGTCGTATGCGACGGGCGAGGCGCCGAACACCCACGGCGTGTGCTCGCCGGCCAAGGCCGTGCGCTGGCTGGAAACGCCGGACGGTCTGGAGTCGCGCCTGAACGGCGTGCTGATCGACCGCTACGCACCCGGTGAAAACGCCAGCTACCCCACCCTGTGCAAGGGGCGTTTCGAAGTCAATGACGAAGAGTATTACGCGATCGAGGAACCGGCCAGCTTGAATACCCTGGCGCTGCTGCCGCAACTGATCGCCATGGGCGTGCGCGCCGTGAAAATCGAAGGGCGCCAGCGCAGTCCCGCCTACGTGGCCCAGGTCACGCGCGTGTGGCGCGAAGCGATCGACGCCTGCCGCGAAGGCAATCCGCGCTACGCCGTCAAGCCGGGCTGGATGGCGGCCATGGACAAGCTGGCCGAGGGTCAGCAGCACACACTCGGCGCCTACCACAGATCTTGGAAATAGAGGATGAACATGCTGAAGCTTTCTTTGGGCCCCTTGCTGTACTACTGGCCGCGCGCCACCGTCTTCGAGTTTTACCAGCAGATCGCCGGCAGCGCCGTCGATATCGTGTATCTGGGCGAAACCGTGTGCTCGCGCCGGCATGAGCTGCGCCTGGCCGACTGGCTCGATATCGCCGACATGCTGGCCGCTGCCGGCAAAGAGGTGGTGCTGTCGACGCAGGCGCTGATCGAGGCGGGCGCCGAACTGGCGACCCTGCGCCGCATCACGGGCAATGGCCGCTATACGGTCGAAGCCAACGACATGGGCGCCGTGCATTGCATGGAAAAGGGCGCGCCCTTCGTCGCCGGCCCCCATTTGAACCTGTTCAATGGCCCCAGCCTGCAACTGCTGGCGCGCCTGGGCGCGCGGCGCTGGGTGATGCCGCTGGAAATGGGGCAGACGGCGCTGGCCGAGATGCAGCGCCAGAAACCGGAAGGGCTGGAGACGGAAGTGTTCGCCTACGGCCGCATGCCGCTGGCGTTTTCCGCGCGCTGTTTCACGGCGCGCAACCGCAACCTGCCGAAGGACGATTGCGGCTACAGCTGTCTGGAGGAGCCGGACGGCTTGCTGCTGCGCACGCGCGACGAGGTGCCCTTCCTCGTACTGAACGGCACGCAGACGCAGTCTGCCCTCGTCTACAACCTGGTGCGCGAACTCGACGCCATGCGCGACATGGGCGTGGCGGTGGCGCGCATCAGCCCGCAGGCCATGCATACGGAACAAGTCATCGCCATCTTCGACCGCGCCCGCCGTGGCCAGGTCAGCGGTGTGGGCGCGCAGGCCCAGCTGGCGGCCTGCCAGCCGGCCGGCGCCTGCGACGGCTACTGGCACGGCCAGCCCGGCATGGAACAGCACGCCGCTCATTGAACGCATCGAAAGGAAGCACCATGCAAGATCAACTGGAAAGATTGCCCATCCCGGCCAAGCCCGCCATGAGCAAGCCCGCCATGTCGTACCGGCTGCCCGAACCGCTGGCCGAATTGCTGTCCAAGCTGCCGCCGTATCCCGCCTCCTGGCTGTTCGTGCAAGGCCTGAACCGCTTGCTGGCACCGCAATTGCCCGACGATGTGCGGCGCAGCCTGGAGGGGCGCAGCCTGCGCCTGCGCCTGATCGACGCGGGCATTGCCTTCGATTTCGAGTGGCAGGGCACGGTGTTCGTGGCCGAGCGCTATGTGGACGTGCCGGACCTGTGCATCGCCGCCAGCGTGCATGACCTGATGCTGCTGGCGCGGCGCCAGGAAGATCCTGACACGCTGTTCTTCAGCCGTCGTTTGAGCCTGGAAGGCGATACGGAGCTGGGTCTGCTGTTCAAGAATACGCTCGACGCCATCGAGCTGCCGCCGTTCGATTTACAGGCGCTGGGACCGCGCCGCGTGCTGGCGCATCTGCGCGACCGGGGCGCGCGGGAAGGCTGAGCGGAGCAGGGGGAGCGAAGAATTGCCGGAGCCGGCGTTCAATGGCGGCAGTGGCCGCAGGCGCCGCTGCAAGACGGCAGTTGTTCCTCGTCGGAGGCCTCGCCCATGAAGCCGGCATCGTTGACGGCGGCCAGCAGGCGCTCCTGCGTGGCCAGCCGTTCGTCAAATTGCACCGTGGCGCCGTGGCGCGCCAGCGAGACGCACACGGTGGCCACGCCCGTGACGGCCTCGAGCGCGCCTGTCAGCCTGTCGGCGCAGCCTTCGTGATCCATCCCGATAATATTCAAGCGTGCTGTCTGCATGGGTTCCTCTTGTTTTTCAGATAAAAAAACAGCGTAGGCGAGCGGTGCGCATGCCGTCCAGAGCAGCACGCAAGATTTATTTTCTATTTGCGGTTTTATTGATCTGGATTAATTTCAACCGCTCCTGGTCAGCCTGAAACAGCTGTCGCTTGATACACAGTTGCCCTATTCCAGTCGACAAGCGTGCTCTGCTGCGCGATACTGTCATTCTGTTAAGAACGCTATGAAAGCGCTGGAAAGGAGGGCCATGCAACGCCGCCCCCTGCTCAAACTTGCCGCCCTGTGGCCGTTGGGCGCGGCCGCCGCCAGCACGTCGCCGCCGCTGCCGCTCGTGTATCCGCGCCATCAGGCATTCAATGATCCGCAGCAAGGCTATGTGACGGCTTTGCTGCAACTGGCGCTGGCGCGTTCGGGCCAGGCGTATGCGTTGCGCCGTTCCGAATTGCGCATGGTGCAGACGCGCGCCATGCAGGAAATCGCCACCGCGTCGGGCAGCGTCGATGTCGTATGGGCCATGACGAGCCGGGAGCGCGAAACGCAATTGCTGCCGGTGCGCATCCCCATCGACCGTGGCCTGATCGGCTGGCGCGTGGCCCTGATCCAGGCGCGTCAGCCGCAGTTGCTGCGCGCTGTGCGCAGCATCGCCGCCCTGGCGCGGCTGTCTGCCGGCCAGATGCGCGACTGGCCCGACTCCGCCATCCTGCAAGCGAATGGCTTGCGGCTCGACACCTCGAGCACCTACGAAGGCCTGTTCCGGCAACTGGCGGCAGGGCGCATCGATTACTTTCCCCGTTCCGTGATCGAGGCGCAAAGCGAGCTGGCCAGCCACGCGCAATTGCCGCTGGCGCTAGACACCCACCTGGTCATCCGCTACCCGGCCGCGCTGTACTTTTTTGTTGGCAAGCAGCGGCCTGAACTGGCACGCCATATTGAAATCGGACTGGAAAGCATGCTCGCCGATGGCAGTTTCGCGCAGCTGTTCCAGCAGCATTTTGGCCGTCTCGCAGATGGCCTGAAGCTGGCCCATCGCTACACGCTGGAACTCGCCAATCCCGACTTGCCGGAAGAGACGCCGCTGGCGCGCAAGGCACTTTGGTATCGTCCAAATCATTACTAGTGGTTTTGTTGATCGGTGTCAAACTACCGCTTCAATCGTGCGCAGGATGTTTGATGAAACGCAAGGCGAGTTCAATAGAACACCTGTTGACACTTGTAAAATTTTCACCGAACATGATTCCTCGTAACAACATTTCCCCGGCACGGGCCTTCAGGGCCGGTGCTGCGCGGGACTCTGTACGCCCGTTCATCCGCCAGCGCCTGCCAGCCCGAGAACGGGTAACCAACCGTCTCTTTTCGAAGGTTTGCTCATGCTCGATTCGATCGCGTCGGTATTGCACCAGGTGCCAGAACTGGCCTTGTTCCTGGCGTTGGCCCTGGGCTATGCGCTAGGGCAGATACGCTTCGGTCCCATCCAGCTGGGCGGCGTGTGCGGCACCCTGATCGCCGCGCTGCTGATCGGCCAGCTGGGCATCACCCTGGACGCCAGCGTCAAAAATGTCTTCTTCATGCTGTTCATCTTTGCCCTCGGCTATGCGGGCGGTCCCCAGTTCTTTGCCAACCTGAATGCCAAGGGCTTGCGCTTGGGCATACTCTGCCTGATCGAAGTGGTGGTGGTACTGGCGCTGGTGCTGCTGGCCACGCGTTTCCTGGGCCTGGACCAGGGCACGGCGGCCGGCATGATGGCGGGTGCGGCGACGGAATCGGCCGTCGTCGGCACGGCTACGGATGCCATCTCGAAGCTGGCGCTGCCGGCCGCGCGCATCGCCGAGCTGCAGGCCAACGTGGTCACCGCATACTCCATCACCTATATTTTCGGCCTGATCGCCATCGTCATCGTCACCAGCCAGATTTTCCCGCTGTTGCTGCGCGTCAATCTGCGCGAGGAAGCGGACAAGCTGTGGGAAAAGATGGGCGGCGCGCAGGCCGAAGGCGACGGGGTGCAGGCCACGCCGGAAATGGTGGGCCGCGCCTACCGCATCAGCCGCGGCGCAGGACGCCGCCTCGATGCCTTGCAGCACATTTTTGCGGGCCGCGCCAGCATCACGCGCGTGCGCCGGCACGGCAAGGTGCTGACCCTGGAACCGGCACTGCGCCTGCGCGCCAACGATGAAGTGCTGGTGATCGGCCACCGTCCCGCGCTGGTGGCGGCCGAAGCCGTCCTGGGCGAAGAATTTGCCGACACGACAGGCTTGAACATGGCCGTCTCGGCCGTCGAAGTGGTGCTGCAGCAGGCGGCCCTCGTGGGCCAGCCCCTGCGCCAGCTGGCCTTGCCCTCCGGCGTGCATGTGGTGGCCGTCGTGCGTGGCGAGCACAGCATGCCGCCCCTGCCGGACCTGGCCCTGCAGCGCGACGACGTGCTGCGCCTGTATGGCACGAAGGACGGGCGCGAGCTGACCACGGCGCTGGCCGCCATCGGCAAGCGCGTGCCCACCGGGGACCGCAGCAATATCGTCTACGCCAGCATCGGCATCGTGCTCGGTGTGTATATCGGCGGCTTTACCGCCAGACTGGGCGGCATCCCGTTTTCGCTGGGCACGGGCGGCGGTGCCTTGCTGACGGGTCTGGTGTTTGGCTGGTACCAGGCGCGCAAGCCGGGCATGCAGGGCATCCCCTCCAGCGCGCTCGACATGATGAAGGATATCGGCCTGGCCACCTTCATCGCCTGCGTGGGGCTGGCGTCGGGCCCGCAGGCGATCGACTTGATCCGCCAGTACGGCCTGTCGCTGCCGCTGATGGGCGTGCTCATCGCCGTCGTTCCCGCCTCGCTGTCGTTGCTGGTAGGCCACTTTTTCCTCAAGCTGGAAGCGCCCGTGCTGCTGGGCGCTATCGCCGGCCAGCAGTGCAGCACGCCGGCCCTGTCGGCTGTGCAGAACGCGGCCGGCAACTCGACGCCCTTGCTGGGCTACACGATCACGTATGCGATCTCGAACGTGGTGCTGCCTCTGCTGGGGCCGCTCATCGTGGCCCTGGCCGGCTCCGTCCACGCGTGAAGCACGCAAGAGCACACGCAGTAAAGAATTCCTTCAACACGAAAGGCGGTCTGTATGGAATGGTTGCATGAGTTATTCAAGAAGTCGCCCGAAATTGCCTTGTTTCTCTCCCTGGCAGTGGGTTACTACATCGGCAAGATCAAGTTCGGCTCGTTTCAGCTGGGCGGGGTCGCCGGTTCACTGCTGGTGGCGGTACTCGTCAGCCAGGTAGGCGTGGCCATCGATCCCGGCGTCAAGTCGGTACTGTTCGCCCTGTTCATTTACGCGGTCGGCTACGAAAGCGGGCCGCAGTTCTTCAATTCCCTGGGACGCCAGTCGGTGCGCGAAATCATCCTGGCGGTCGTGCTGGCCGTGACGGCGCTGCTGACGGTGGTCATCATGGCCAAGGTCTTTGGCCTGGACAAGGGCCTGGCGGCCGGCGTGGCGGCGGGCGGCTTGACGCAATCGGCCATCATCGGCACGGCCGGCGATGCGATCACCAAGCTGGGCCTGGCGGCCGACGAGGTGGCGCGCCTGCAGGGCAACGTGGCCGTCGGCTATGCCGTGACGTACGTGTTCGGCTCGTTTGGGGCCATCATCGTCTGCGTCAATATCTTGCCGAAACTCATGGGTCGCACCATCCGCGAAGATGCGATCAAGGCGGAAACGGCGCTGCAGGCGGGCGTGCAGGTGCTGGGACCTGGCCAGACGCCGGCCGCGCCTGACCTGATCGGCCGCATCTACGATGTGGGCCCCGGTGCCGGGCGCTCGGTGGCGGAGATCGAAAGCGCGCATCCGAACACGGCCATCACCATCGAGCGCGTGAAACGCAATGGCCAGATCATCGACGTCAGCCCGGACCTGGTGCTGGCGGCCGACGATATCGTGCTGCTGGTGGGCAGGCGCGAAGCCATGCTCAGCGTCTCTTCCCAGCTGGGCAAGGAATTGCTGGCCGTCGAAGGCATGGAACTGGTGATGCAGCGTCGCGACATGGTGCTGACCAACAAGGCTTACCACAACAAGACGGTGGGCGAAATTCGCAGCGCGACAGCGCCCGGCGTGCGTCACGGCATCTTTGTCGTGCAGCTGAGCCGCATGGGCAAGATCTTGCCCATGCAATCGGAAACCGTGGTGCAGACGGGCGACGTGGTGACCATTTATGGCGCCGAGCAAGACGTCAAGCGCGTGGCAGCTGAAGTGGGTTACATGATCGTGCCGAGCGCCAAGACGGACTTCGTCTACATGGGCGCCGGCCTCGTCGTCGGCCTGCTGGTGGGCTTGCTGGTGGCGCGCATCGGCTCGATTCCGCTGACACTGGGCAGCGGCGGCGGCGTGCTGCTGTCGGGCCTGGTATTCGGCTGGTTCCGCGCCAAGCGCCAGACCTTTGGCTACATGCCCAGCGGCGCCGTGCAAATCCTGAAAGACCTGGGCCTGGCCGGTTTTGTTGCCGTCGTCGGCCTCACGTCCGGCCTGCAAGCCGTGCAAACCGTGCGCGAACACGGCCTGACCCTGTTTGGCGTGGGCGTGGTGGTGACCATCTTGCCGATGATCTTGACCATGCTGATCGGCCGGTACATCTTGCGCTATGACAACGTGGCCATCTTTGCGGGCGCCTTGTCCGGCTCGCGCAGCGCCAATCCCGCCTTCGGCGAAGTGCTGAACGCGGCGCAAAACTCGATTCCCACCGTACCGTTTGCCATCACGTATGCCTTGGCCAACGTTTTCCTGACCTTGCTGGGGCCGCTGATTGTGGCCTTCGTCTGAGTCTGCTGTATGTGCAAGAACCTTTGCAAGAACCCTCAAAATTATCAGTCTGATAAGGAGTAGCAAAAATGGATTTCAGTAACCCCGCCAAACTCGCCCTGTTGAGCCCCTTCGAACTGAAGGATGCGCTGATCCAGACGGCCAAGCAAAGCAACCGCCTGATGCTGAACGCGGGCCGCGGCAACCCGAATTTCCTGGCCACTACGCCACGCCACGGCTTCTTCCAGTTCGGCCAGTTCGCCATGACGGAAGCGGAGCGCTCGTATGTCTACATGGATGACGTGGGCGGCTTTCCCACGCGCGAGGGCATCGAGGCGCGTTTTGAAATTTTCGTGCGTAAACACGAAGGCAACCCGGGCGCGCATTTCATCGAGGCGGCCGTGTCGTATGTGCGCGACCAACTGGGCCTGAGCGCGGGCGACTTCATCTATGAAATGTGCGAAGCGATTCTAGGCTGCAACTATCCCGTGCCTGACCGCATGCTGCGCCTGTCCGAGAAAATCGTCGGCCAGTATATCCACCGCGAAATGATCGGCGACCATCCGTTCATCGGCAACTTCGACATGTACGCCGTCGAAGGCGGCACGGCGGCCATGACGTATCTGTTCTCCAGTCTGAAATCGAACCACATCATCCAGGAAGGCGACACCATCGCGCTGGGCATGCCGATCTTCACGCCGTACATCGAGATTCCCCAGCTGAATGACTACAAGCTGAACACCGTGCACATCGATGCGCCGCAATCGAACAATTGGCAATTCACCAAGAAGGAGCTGGACAAGCTGCTGGACCCGAAAGTCAAAGCTTTCTTCCTCGTCAACCCCAGCAATCCGCCTTCCGTCAAGATCGATGACGAGACCCTGGAATACATCGCCAAGATCATCAAGAAACGCCCGGACCTGATCATCCTCACCGATGACGTGTATGGCACTTTTGCCGACAATTTCGTCTCGCTGTTCGCCATTTGCCCGTTCAACACCATCCTCGTGTATTCGTTCTCGAAATACTTCGGCGCGACGGGCTGGCGCATGGGCGTGGTGGCCACGCATGAAAACAATGTGCTCGACGACAAGATTGCCAAGTTGCCGGAAACCATCAAGAAGCAGCTCGATGCGCGCTATCACTCCATCACCACGGAGCCGCGCCAGCTGAAATTCATCGACCGCCTGGTGGCCGACAGCCGCACGGTGGCACTGAACCACACGGCCGGCCTGTCCACGCCCGTGCAGGCGCAGATGACCCTGTTCTCGCTGTTCTCGCTGATGGATGAAGAGCAAAAGTACAAGCAGTCGATGAAGCGCATCGTGCTGCGCCGCAAGGAAGCGCTGTACCGCGAACTGGGCTTGCCGATGGTGCACGACGCCAATTCCGTGCGCTACTACCACCTGCTGGACATGGAGTCTTTGGCCGCGCAGATGCATGGCGTGGAGTTTTCGCAGTGGCTGCTGAAAAAACTCAAACCGAACGAAGCCTTGTTCCGCCTGGCCGAGGAAACGGGCGTCATCCTGTTGCCGGGCCGCGGCTTCGGCACCACGCATCCGTCCGGCCGCGTGTCGCTGGCCAACCTGAACGAATACGACTACGCCAACATCGGCCGCGCCATCCGCAACATGGCGTCCGAGTTCTTTGCCGTGTTTGAAAAGGAAAAGGGCGGCAAGAAAGCGAAGAAGTAAGCCGCTAGTCGCTTAGTCTGAGTAAAACGGGCGCCCCGCAAGAGGCGCCCGTTTTTGCATGCCAGCGCCAGTAACCAACAGTGCAGCCTGGAATGGACATCCGTGGATATAATTGCTATTGTGAAAGTATAAACATGGCAACCCCGTGCTTTCCCCTCATTCATTGACTGGACGCTACATGGGCAGATTGCAAGGACATTTATCATTATTGCTGGCGGGCGCGCTGGGCGCGGCCATGCCCGCCCTGGCGGAACCGCTGACATTCAGCGAAGCGCTGCAGCAAGCGGCCAAGGCTTCGGGCGCCGTGCAGGGCGCCGCGCTCGACGTGCGCGCAAAAACACTGAAGGCCGAAGCCTTGTCGAATATCGACGGCCCGTCCGTGGACTTGACGGCGTTTCGCGGCCGCTTGTCGACCGATTTGAGCATCGATACGAGCGGCTTGTCCGGCGTGGTGGGCGGCATCGAATCGGTGCTGCCGCCGATTCCCGGTTTGCCCACGCCGCACATTCCCAATTCCCTGAACCGTGAAGTGGTGACGGACCTGACCTCGTTCGGTTTGCTGGGCATGTGGCCCATCTACACGGGCGGGCGCCTCGATGCCGTCAAGGGCCTCGCTTCCAGCCTGACCCTGGCCGCACAGGCCGAGCACACGGAAGCGGAAGAACAGCTGGCCACCCTTGTGGCGCAGCGCTATTTCCAGTTGCTGCTGGCTAAACGCGTGGTGGCCGTGCGGGCCGAAGTGACGGCCGGCGTGACGCAGCACCAGCGCGACGCGGCCAAGCTGGAAAAGGGCGGCCTGATTTCGCGCGCGGAACGCCTGCGCGCCGACGTGGCCCTGGACAGCGCCCGCAGCGAGGAAGCGCAGGCGCGCAGCGACGAGGAAATCGCACAAGTGGCGCTCGACCGCTTGCTTGCCGTCAACTCGCAAGTGCTGCCCAGCACGCCGCTGTTCGTTAACAGCTTGCCGGTCGGCACCTTGCAATCGTTCATCAGCACGGGCATGCGCGAAAATGCGAACTGGAAAAAGATCGACAGCAAGCGCGTGCAGGCCGAGCAAGCCTTGAAGCTGCATGGCAAGGAATATGCGCCCACCGTGTTTGCCATCGGTAATTACAATTTGAATCGCGGCAGCGAAAAGCTCGTACGCTCGAACTGGGCCATCGGCCTGGTCGTGTCCGTGCCGCTGGTGCACCGCATCAATACGGGCAAGATGATCGCCGCCGCCAAGCTTGACCAGGAGCGCGTGGAAGTGGTGGCGCGCCAGGCCGAGCGCGACATTCCCACCCTGATCGAGAAGAACTGGCGCGCGCTGGAAAACGCCCGTATCCAGTATCTGTCCACAGCCTCGTCGGTGGAACTGGCACGCGAAAATATCCGTTTGCAAACGGTGGCCTTCCAGCAAGGGCAGGTGACGTCGCTGGAAGTGGTCGATGCGCGCCTGAACCTGGCCAAGGTCGAGACCCAGCGCGCGCAGACCGCCTATAACTATGTGATGGGGCTGGCGCAATTGCTGGAAGCGACGGGCGAGACGCAGCGCCTGGGCAGCCTGGCCGCGGCGGCCGATATCCAATTACCTGTGGACAGCAAATAATGAGTACCTCCAAAAAACCATTGGCCATAGTCGCCGGCATCGTTATCCTGGGCTTCGTCGGCTGGGGCTTGTACCAGGCATTCCAGCCGCAGCGCCTGCCTTTGCAGGGGCAGATGGATGCGCAGGAAGTCAATGTCTCGTCGAAAGTGCCGGGCAGGGTGGGCGAGCTGTACGTCAAGCTGGGCCAGACGGTGCCGAAAGGTGAGCTGCTGTTTCAGCTGACGAGCCCGGAAGTGGATGCGAAGATCGCGCAAGCGACGGCCGCCACTCAGGCAGCCGATGCCGTGGCGCAAAAGGCGCAAGCGGGGGCGCGTCCGGAAGAAGTCGCCGCGGCGAAAGCCAATTGGGAACGGGCGCAAACGGGGGCGACCATCGCCAAGACTACCTACACCCGCGTCAACAATATGTACGAGCAAGGCGTGATCGCCCAGCAGAAACGTGACGAGGCGCAAGCGCAATGGCGCGCCGCCGACCAGTTGGCGCAGGCGGCCCGCGCGCAATACGACATGGCGCAAAAAGGCGCCCGTCCGGAAGACAAGACGGCCGCCGCCGCCCAGGCGCGCCAGGTGGGCGCCGTGCTGACGGAAGCGCAGATCGCCCTGGCCGAAACGAAGATCGCCGCGCCGGTGGCGGGCCAGGTCAGCAAGATCCAGATACAGCCCGGCGAACTGGCGCCGCAAGGTTTCCCCGTGATTACTCTGGTTAACCTCGACGATGCCTGGGCCGTGCTGCAGGTGCGCGAAGATGAAATGGCGGCGTTTGGCATGGGCAGCACGCATACGGCCAACGTGCCGGCGCTGAAACAGCAAGTGAGCTTCAAGGTTAGCTCGGTGGCCGTGCTGCCCGATTTTGCCACGTGGCGCGCGGCCCGTCCGGGCGGCACGGATTTGCGCACGTTTGAAATCCGTCTGCGCCCGGCCATCAAGGTCGATGGCTTGCGTCCGGGCATGTCGGTCGTGTTTCCACCGCTCTGATACGCGATGAGCGAAGCGGATAAAGGGCCGGTTTCTACGCTGGCGCGCGAGTGGGCGCGGCTGCGCGGCGATTTTTGGGATCTGGGCATGCTCAGCTGGATTCCTGTCGTGCTGTGCGGCATGTTGTGGCTGGTGTTTTCCGCCGGCATCGCGCGCGACTTGCCCATCGTCGTCATCGATAACGACAACTCCACCTTGTCGCGCCAGCTGACGCGCTGGCTCGACGCTTCGCCCGGCATTGCCGTGGCGGCGAAAGTGGCGTCCAGCGACGAAGCCCTGCACCGCTTGCGCGAACGCACGGCGTTTGGCTATCTGGTCATTCCGAACGATTTCGAACAGAAACTGCTGGGCGGCCGCCAAGCCACCGTGCAATGGCTGTACAACGCGCAGTTTTCTTCGCACGCGGGCGCCTTGCTGCGCGATGTGCGCACGGTCAGCACGACCTTGTCGGCCGGCATCGAGATGACGGCGCGGGTGAAAAAGGGCATGTCGGGCGTGCAGGCGGCGGCCCAGTTCGAACCGATTCGTACGACACTGAACAGTCTATACAATGAAAACACCAGCTATGAAGCATTTCTGACCCTGGCCCTGATGCCGGCCATGCTGCAGATTTTCATCGTCGTCGCCGTCGTCACGAGCATCGGGCGTGAATTGCGCGACGGCACGGTGCCCCAATGGCTGGCCTCGGCCAACGGCAGCTGGCTGCGTGCCGTCGGCGCCAAGCTGCTGTTTCCCCTCATCGCCTATTGTGCGCTGGCGCTGCTGTACTTGCTGTTCTTCAGCCTGGTGCGGGACTGGGCCGTGGCGGGCAGTTTGCCGGCCTTGCTGCTGAGTATGTTGCTGCTGGTGCTCGCTTACTGTGGCCTGGCCACCCTGCTGATCGCCGCCACCCTGTCGCTGCGCCTGGCCCTGTCGGGCGCGGCCTTCATCACGGCGCCGGCCTTCGCGTTTGCGGGCCAGGCCTTTCCCTTGATGGCCATGCCGGCGCCGGCGCGCGCCTGGGCGGAAGCCTTGCCGCTCACGCATTATCTGCAACTGCAAACGAAATACTGGCTGGCCGGCGCGCCATGGGGCTATGGCGTGCAGGAAATGCTCATTTTGGCTGGCTTTGCCGCCGGCTGCGGCGCCGTGGGTGTATTCCTGCTGGCGCGCCGCGCGAATGCGCCTGCGGCATGGGGGCGCGCATGAACAGTTGCTGGCCCGCCTTTCTCGCCACCTGGCGCGCCATGCTGACGGACAAGGGCGCGCTGACCTTGCTGTTCATCGGCGGCATCATCTATTCGTTTTTCTATCCGCTGCCGTACTCGACGGAAATCGTCCAGCGCGTGCCCGTGGCGGTCGTCGACCAGGACCGCAGCGCCATGTCGCGCCAGTTGACGCGCTTCGCCATGGCCCATCCTTCGTTGCAAGTCGTGGCCGTCACGCCGGACTTGCCCGTCGCGCAAGATTTATTGTGGCGCGACCAGGTCATGGGCGTCTTGATCCTGCCCGACGGCTTGCAGACGGACGTGCTGGCCGGCCGCGCCGCCCATGCGCAAGTGGCGGGCAATGGCTTGTATTTGATGCTGAACAAGGTGGCCCTGAATGGCCTGGCCGAAGTGGTGGGCACCGTGTCGGCAGGGATCGAGCTCAAGCGTCTGGGCGCGGGCACGCCGTCGGCCGTGCAGGCCAGCCAGCAGCGCTCGCCCATCGCGTTTGACGCCGTGCCCTTGTTTAACGTCAAGGAAGGCTATGGCGCGTATGTCGTGCCGGGCGTGGCGACCTTGATCGTGCAGCAGACCTTGCTGATCGGCATGACCATGTTGTTCGGCACCTGGTATCAGCGCAAGAGCTTTCCGATAGCGGGTCAGCGCACGGCGGGCGGCTATGCGGGCATGCTGCTGGCCTTTGCCTGCGTGGCGTTCCTGAACTGCTGCTATTTCTTCGGTTTCGTCTTCTGGTTCCAGGATTACCCCCGTGGCGGCAACTTTGGCGGCATGCTCTTGCTGCTGGTGCTGTTTTCCCTGGCGGAAGCGGCCTTCGGCATGCTGCTGGGCATGCTGTTCCGCACGCGCGAACGGGGCACGCAGCTGATGATCGCCACCTCGATGCCGGTGCTGTTCCTGGCGGGCCTGACTTGGCCCGTCTCGTCCATGCCCGTCGTGCTGCAATGGCTGCGCTGGCTGCTGCCATCGACGGCCGGCATCCAGGGCTTTGTCGCGCTCAACCAGATGCTGGCTGCTGCCATCGACGGCCGGCATCCAGGGCTTTGTCGCGCTCAACCAGATGAGCGCCTCGCTGTATGAAATCCGCCATGAAGTGGCAGGCTTGCTGGCCTTGCTGCTAGCGTGCGTGGCGCTGGGCTGGTGGCGCTGGCGCAGGATGGATGAAACGGTTGTTGATTTGAACAAGGCGTAATGGGAACGATATGCAATAATTTCGTTTCCGTAACCCCTGCGAAATGCCGGGGTCGGACCCAAAGGGATTGGAATGCAGTCCATTGGACTGCATTCCCCCTGAGGGTCCGACCCCAGTCCTTGGCTTAGGGTTTGACTCGCTGCCTTTCTGAGAATCACCATGTCCGCCTTCAATTTGTTCCAGCGCCTGTCCCAAGCCCCCACCAAACCCAAGGCGGCGCCCGTTGCGCGGCAGTTCGATGTGGCGGACCTGTACCAGGGCCCCATCGCGCTGGGAGCGGAAGGGGAGGCGCAAGCGCGGCCTTTCGATGAGAAGCTGCGCCAGGCCTATTTCTGGATCGTCAACCACGCCATCATCAGCCCCCATTACGATATCGAGTACAACGATGGCCCGTCGCAGACGTACTCCGTGGGCGACAGCCGCCGCACCCTGAATCTGCCGTCCGCGCAAAGCTATTCGAGTTTTATCTTGCTGCCGCTGCTGACGTTCGCCACGCGCCGCAAATGCCTGTTCGTCGGCGGGCCTGGACGGGGCAAGACGGCCAGCGCCTTGCTGATGGGCGTGCTGGCCGGTTCCACCGTCAAAGAAGTCAAACGCGCCATGCAGCACGGCCACCCGCAAATGACGGTGGCCGATTTGCTCGGCAATCCGCTGCCGGCGGACCTGGTCAACGCGCAAAGCATGGACGATATCCGCATCGCCTGGCGCGCCTGGCTGGGCATGCGCGTGAAGATTGTCGATGAATACAATCGCATCCCCACGCGCACGCAAAGCGCGCTGCTGACCGTCATGGGCGACAATTACGCGGAAGTGCTGAACCATATTTACGAGTGCCCGGAAGCGGCCTGGTATCTGACGGCCAACGACGACCAGGGCGGCGGCACCTATCAGGTGATCGAGGCGCTGCGCGACCGGGTCGACGTGACGGTGCAGGCGCTGGCCTTCAATCCCCGCTTTTTGAACGAATTGCTGCTGCGCGTGGAAGAAAATGTGCGGCCCGAAGAGCTGGTGCCGCCCGATATCATCTTCACGGAAGGCGAGGTGGATCAAATTGGCGAATCCATCCGCCAGGTGGGCATACCGGACGCCGTGCGCCGGCGTCTGGAATTTTTCGCCAGCCAGTTCGAGCTGTTCGAGACGGCTGGCGGCCAGTTCGAATACATGACCAAGGATACGGCCCGCCTGGCCGGTGCCGACCGGGGCGCCGCGCAGGCGGCCGACAATGGGCGCGACCGCCTGAAAGACCTCGGTTGCCAGACCCTGAATGGCATTTCCGTGCGCACCCTGATGGCGCTCATGATCTATGCCAAGGCCATGGCGTATTTTCGCGGTAACGGTGACGTGGAGCTGGAAGACTTGCGCCAGGTGCTGCCCTTCGTCCTGCATAACAAGCTGCAGCCGGACCCGGACGCGCCATTCTTCGCGCTGCCGGAAAACGCTGCCTACCGCAGCGACAGACTGGGTTGGCTGCGCCGTTTGTTCGATTTGTCGAACGATGAATTCAACCGTCTGGACCTGGACCGCGACGATCCTGTCGGCGTGCTGTCGGCCGAATTCGACCTGGGTCTCGATGGCGTCAGCGAACGCGAGACCCTGGCGCGCCTGAACCGCATTGAAAAGCTGATCGGCGAACGCACGAAGGGCAGAAAACTGTATGGCCCCCTGTACGACGATTTGCTGAAACTCAAATACCTGCATCAGCGCTATACGAATTACCGCAGCTGGCTGCGTTCGCAATGAGTGTCCTGCATTGTCAAGGCTTCCTGGAAGCGCTGGCGCTACTCAATAGTGAAGCGAGCGACCTGTGTGCGAGCTACGAGTTGCAGCGCCTGCCCGATGCGCCCGATCTCGCCACGGCGCTGGGCTTGCGCGTCGAAGATTATGCCCTGAACGTCATCGAACCCGCACGCGACTTGCCGGCGGCCTTGTGGCACCTCCGTGCGGCGCCGTGCGGGCGCGCGCACCTGGAACAAGTATGCCAGCGCTGGTTTTTCTCGTCGCGGCACATGCAGGTGGCGCCACCCGGGCGCTTCCGCGCGCAGCTGGTGGCCGCGTTCCTGGCGTCGCTCGACGATGCGCTGGGCGGATTTTCCCTGCACGCCGTGACGATGACGCCGCCCTCCGGTTTCTGGTATGCGATTCATTGGGACGAGATCGCGTTCGAACTGGGGGATGAACGCTATCTGCTGCACTTTTCGCACAGCGACTGAGGAGTGGCGATGATTTCTCCCGCCTTTGCCTCGATACTCGCCAGCGGCCGCGCCCAGTTCAATGCGCGCGCGGTGGAAGCGCGCCGGCGCTTTCCCTCGCTCGACATGGCCGCCTTCGGCGCCTTTTTGCACGATGGCGTCGATCCGCTGGTGGTAGCCGTGGCCGCCGCTGCGCCCGAGCGCGTGGGCGGCGCGACCCTGGCCGCCTACGACATGGCCCTGGAGCTGGTGGGCCACGGCCTGGCCGGTCCGGCCGCGAAAAACCCTTTCGTCAGTACCGTCTGGCGCGAACTCGCGCCGCGGTTTTCTCCGCTGCTGGCGATGGCCCCCGTCGAGGTACTCGGCATGCTCAGCAACGCCGCCATCCACATAGCCTCCGTGGCCGGTGCGCGGCCCGCGCAGTGGCAGCGCGAGCTGGCTGCCCTGGCAGCGCAGATCGTCACGCTGGCGCAGCTGCGCGCCGTGGGTCAGGTGCTGGCCTGGCGCGCCGGTGTCGCGCATTTCCGCCAGGGCGCGCTGGCCGCCGCCGACACTTTGCCGCCCGCGCTGGCGCTGGCCGCCTTTGGCGAGCCCGGTGCGCAATGGCCGCAGGTGCGTGCGCAGTTGCTGGACTATCCCTGGCGCGGCAATGCCGAGGGCAGGGAGTTCGGTTCCTTTACGGGCCTGGGCGGTGACTTCGGTACGCCGCCGCAGGTGCGCGCCACGGTCGACGGCTTTGTCGTGTGCAGCGGCGAGCGCCATTACCTGCTGGTAGCCGATGCCTATGGCGCCGTGCTGCACAGCGCTACGGCGCAGGAGTTCGAGCAGGCGCAAACGGGCACGCCATCGTCCGTGCGCCTCGATGGCGCGACCGTGCATCTTGGCGCGCGCAGCATCGCGCTCGACCTGCCGGCCGGCGACATTGCGCTTGCCGCGAATGCGCACACGCTGGCCATCACGTCACCGTGGACGCACGTGATCCGCCTGCTGCCGCTCGCATGAAGAACGCTGCCGACTCCGCCTTGATCGAGGCCTGGCGCGCCGCCTGGCCCGAGGCGCTGGCCGTGTGGAGCAAATTTACGCGCCTGCGCGACCCCAGCCTGTGCGCCAGCCATGTCGAGGCCAGCAAGCAGGGCTTGTCCGGCAGCTTCGCCATGATCCGCCTGCTGGACCAGAGCGTGGTGGTGGACCTGCCGCTGGTGACGGAACTGGGGCTGGACGGCTATGCGCTGGAAATCCTCGCGCATGAAATCGGCCACCACATCCTCGCGCCGGGCAGCGCCAGCGACCAGTTCCGTTTGCTGGCGCGCATGCGCCGCGCCTTGCCGACCCTGGAGCAGCACGCGCCCATGGTGGCCAACCTGTACACGGACCTGTTCATCAACGACCGTTTGCAGCGCCAGGCGAATTTGCGCATGGCCGATATCTACCGCAAGCTTCAGCAGGGGCGCACGGCGCAAGCTGACGCCAAGAACAAGGCCAGCGGCGGCGTATGGACCCTGTACATGCGCATCTATGAAAACCTGTGGCAGCTGGAGAAGGGCGAGCTGGGTGGCGCCAATGTGGATGAGCGCCTGGACACGGATGCCTGGCTGGGCGCGCGCCTGATACGCGTGTATGCGAATGACTGGATGCTGGCGGCGGGCCGCTTCGCCACCTTGCTGCTGCCTTACCTGGTCGAGGATACGGACGCTCTGAACCCGAGTCGCTACCTGCTCGACACGCGCGACGCGGCCCGTGGCTGCCAGACCTATGGCGCGCAGCAGATCGAGGATGACGAGGAGGGCGGCGCCATCCATCCCGTGCACGACAAGCGCATTTCCGGCCTCGATGGCGAGGAGCCGCCGGCCGAGGCGCCTGCCAGATCGGGGGGAGGGCAACTGCGCGAACCGTTCGAGCTGGGTGACATTCTGAAGGCCTCGGGCGTGAACCTGAGCGACCATGAAATCGCCATCCGCTACTACCGCGAGCGGGCCTTGCCGCACCTGGTGGCGTTTCCCAGCCGCCCCGCGCCCGAATCGCAGGAGCCGCAGATGGAAGGGCTGGAAGCGTGGGAGATCGGCGATCCTTTGGCAGACATCGACTGGCTCCAGTCCGTGATGCAGTCGCCGCGCCCTGTGCCGGGCGTGACCACCGTGCGCCGCGTATATGGCCGCGAGCCGGCGCGTGCCATCGACGCCGTGCCCGTCGACCTGGACATGTATGTGGACAGTTCCGGCTCCATGCCGAACCCGCAGGCGCACACCTCGTTCCTGACCCTGGCCGGCGCCGTCATCGCCTTGTCCGCCCTGCGCGCCGGCGCGAAAGTGCAAGTGACCCTGTGGAGCGGCAAGAACGAGGTAATGCAGACGCCAGGTTTTGTGCGCGATGAAGACATGATCCTCGGCGTGCTGACGGAATTCTTTGGCGGCGGCACCTGCTTTCCCATCCACCGCCTGCGCCAGACATATGCTGCCAAACGCGAACGGCCCGCGCACATTTTGATGATTTCCGACGATGGCATCACCACGATGTTCGACAACGATGAACTGGGCAACAGCGGCTGGGATGTTTCCGCCAAGGCGCTGGCCCAGGGCGGCGCGGGCGGCACCATGGCCTTGAACCTCGAGCGCAACTGGGATGGCGCGGCGGCCAACAAGTGGCTGCAGCAGACCTATGACGATTTGAAGCGCGCACGCCGCGAGCAGGGCTGGGATATCCACGCCGTCGAGCGCTACGAGGACTTGCTGGACTTTGCGCGCGCGTTCAGCCGGCGCCACTATATACAACCATGACATGCAGACTCCCGGACCCCACCTCGAAACCCTGACCCACCGCCTGGCCGACACCCCCGTCGAATTCCTCGCCGAGCCGCGCATCGCCGGTGTCGCCAACGCGCAGGCGGTGGCCGTTGCCGCGCTGGTCAACGACATTTTGCTGCTGCATGGCGCCCGTGCGCCGGCCGCGTCCTTGCAGGGTTTTATCGGCGCGCAGGTGAAGGCGGACCGCAACCGGCTGGCGCTGGCCATGATCCTGTGCTGGCTGCTGGCCGACGACTGGTTCATCGGGCAGCAGCTGCCGCAACCCGCCTTGCTGCAGGTGCTGGGCGAGGCGGCGCGCGAACTGGCCGCCAGTACGCCCGCCCACCAGTTCACGCAAGACCCCGAGCGGCGCGAGGAACTGGCGCGCATCGTGCTGGCGCGCCTGGGCTTTCGGCCGCGCGACGAAAGCGTGGCGCAGTCCACGGACAGGTTGTCCGCCATCAGCGGCACGGAGCGCCGCCGCCTGCTCGAAGCGAGCCGCCTGGCCGAGCAACGCGCGCGCGAAATCCGCGAGGCGCTGGCGAAAAAGGCGGCCGAGGAATCGGCCGACAAGTGGTCGCGCGAATGACGCTCGCTGGCAAACCTGACGTTAATCTGCCGGGCGGCGCCTGGGAATCTGACCGCGACTACTGTCCCACCCTGACGCCGGCGGGCGCGCGCATGCTGGAAAAACTGCGCGGCCATCCTTGCGCGCCCCAGTACCGCAACCGCAGCGGCAACAAGCTGCTGGCCGGGGAGGTCGAAGCGCTGCGCGCCTATGAGCAGGAAGTCATGCAGGCGGTAGTCGCTTGGAGCGCGGCCGCGCCGCCATCCTGGCTGCCCGATTTTCTCAAGGCGACTTACGCCACGGTGCCGTACTACCGCGCCTGCGGTTCGCCGCCTTCTCGCCTTGCGGACGTGGCGCCCATCAGCCGCGCCGAGCTGGCGCACGATATCGCCGCCTTCGTGCCCGACGAGGCGGATCTGGCGCGCATGATTAATTTCCAGACCACGGGCACCACGGGCCACCCGCTGCTGATCGCCTCGCATCCATTGGTGGCGGGGCGCTACCTGGCTTTCCACAAGCGCGCGCTGCGCCGCTTCGGCGTCACCCTGCGCCATGGCGCGGGCCAGGTGGGCGTCATGCTGCTGGGGCACCAGCGCCGCTGCTTCACCTATGTCTCCGTCACGCCGACGATGGACGAATCGGGCCTGGCGAAGATCAATCTGCATCCGGACGACTGGCGTCAACCTGAAGACCGTGCGCGCTATCTCGACGCCATGGCGCCCGAGCTGATCGCGGGCGACCCCATCTCGTTTGCCGAGCTGCTGACCCTGCCCATGACGCACAAGCCGGCCGCGCTGCTGTCGGTCTCGATGATGCTCTTGCCCGGCATGCGCGCGCGCCTGGAACAGCGTTTCGGCTGTCCCGTGCTTGACATCTATTCGCTCAATGAAGTGGGTCCCGTGGCCGTCTACGACGAGCAGGCGGGCGGCCACGTGCTGCTGCAGCACCGGCTGTATGTGGAAATCCTCGATAGTGCGGGCCAGCCCGTGCCGGATGGGACACGCGGCGAAATCACGGTGACGGGCGGTTTTAACTTTTGCCTGCCTCTGGTGCGCTACCGCACGGGCGATTACGCCTCGCTCGTGCATGGCCCGCACGGTCCCGTGCTGGTGGGCCTGGCCGGCCGCAGTCCCTTGCGCTATCGCACGGTCAAGGGCGAGTGGATCAACAATATCGACATCACGCACGCCCTGAAGCCGCTGGCCATCGCCCTGTACGGCGTGCACCAGCATGGCGATGGCAGCGTCGTGCTGCGCCTGGCGCCGGGCGCCATGCCGCAGGCTGACCGGGCGCGCACCTTGATGGCGCCCTTTTTCGGCGCCATCAAGGTCGAGACTTTGCTGGCGGAAGACAAGATCATTCAATACACCTCGGATTTGCGGGAAGCAGTGGCATGAACCTTTATAAACGCGGCCTCGTGGTGGGCAAATTCTGTCCGCTGCACCTGGGCCATGAATTATTGATACAGCGCGCCACGGACGCGTGCGAGGAGCTGCTGGTGGTCAGCTACACCAGGCCTGAATTTCCCGGCCTGGAACCGGCGCGCCGGGAAACCTGGCTGCGCGCGCAGTTCCCGCAGGCCCATATCGTCGTGCTCGACGATGCGCGCCTGGCCGCCCTGTGCGCGGCGCGCGGCGTGCCTGCGCGTGCGCTGCCGCACAACGACGACGAGGGCGACGCGCATCGCCACTTCATGGGTTGGCTGTGCTGGACGGTGCTGGCGCTGCCCGTCGATGCGGTGTTCAGCAGCGAGGATTACGGTCCCGGCTTTGCGCAGGTGCTGGAACGGCAGTACGCGATGGGCGCGGTGGCGCATGTCAGCGTGGATCAGGCGAGAACGCTGGTGCCCGTGTCCGGAACGCGGGTAAGGCAAGACCCGCAGGCCCACAGCGCTTTCCTGTCGCCCGTCGTGCGCGCCGACTTTGTCACGCGGGTGTGCGTGCTGGGGGGCGAATCGAGCGGCAAGACGACCCTGGCCGCCGCGCTGGCAGTGCATTTCGATACCGGCTGGGTGGCCGAGTATGGCCGCGAGCTGTGGGAAAGCCAGGATGGCATTTTGCACTACGACGATCTGCTGAAAATCGGCAGGGAACAGCTCAAGCGTGAAGCTGCCGCTGCCGCTGCCGCACAGGCGCGGCGCTGGCTGTTTTGCGATACCTCGCCCCTGACCACGTATTTTTACTGCGTCGAGATGTTCGGCAGGGCCGAGCAGGAACTGGCGCAGCTGGCCGAACATCGTTACGACCTGGTGCTGCTGTGCGCGCCCGACTTTCCCTTCATCCAGGATGGCACGCGCCGCGACGGCGATTTCCGCGCGCGCCAGCATGCGTGGTACAGGGACGAGTTGGCGCGGCGGGGGATCGCGTATGTCGATGTGTCCGGCACGGTCGCAGACAGGGTCGGGCAAGTCGCACAGTTGCTCGTGCGTAGGTCGGATTAGCGTTGCGTAATCCGACAACATTGTTGGCCATGGCCCTGGTGGCGTCGGATTACGCGCTTGCGCGCCTCGGCGGCCCCGCTAATCCGACCTACGCTGTTGTTACAGGGGCCGCACGGGAATGCAGATCTCGCAAGAGAATTCGCCGGTGGCCGGGTCCATTGCCGTGGCGGCGGAAAAGCGCTCGAAGCAGGGGCGCTCGTCCCACTGCAGGCCGCTGGCCGGCAGCCATTCGCGCGTCATGCGCGTCCACGTCTCGGCGATGGCGCTGGACGGTCCCTTGAACTGCGCTACCGCATAGCGCCCGCCGGGCAGGGTGGTGATGCTGGCCCGGCCACCCGCCTGGAATCCATCTGGCAAGGCGACGCAGGCGTCGTAGCGGCATTTGTCCGGCGGCGTGATGCTGGGATCGTCATGGCCGACGCCGTAGCAGGTGGCATCGGCCAGGCCGTGCGACTGCATCCACGGCGCGACGGTGTCGCGCCAGAAGGCGCCGATGGCGGGGCCGTAGGGGCCGATATGGCGCTGGCACGCCACGCTGGCGGGCGGCAGGTCGAGGATGGTAACTTGCATGGGAGTCTCTCTGTAAAATGGATTGTAGTGCCCATGGTGCTGGAAGTTCGGCCCGTTTTCCTGATCCGCATTGCGCATGGCCTGATCCGGATTGCTATCTTGCCGGCGCTGGCGCATGGCCGTGAGCATGGACGCGTTTTTCGCGCCAACGCCGGCGCGCCAGGCTGTCGGGGTACAGCCGAATTTCAGTTTGAAGGCGCGCGCAAACGCTTCGCCGGAACCGAAGCCCGTCGCCAGGGCAATGTCCAGTATCGCTTCGTCGGCGCGGCAGGCCAGCCGCAAGGCGGCCGTTTCCAGGCGCCGGCGGCGCGCATAGTCGCCCAGCGTCTCGCCCATCCATGCGGCGAACACGCGGTGAAAGTGGAAGCGCGAAAAATGCGCGACGTCGGCCACCTGCGCCAGGTCCAGCGGCGTGTCGAGGTGGCGGTCGATATGATCGAGCACGGCATTCATGCGCCGCGCATATTCGGCGCGGAATTGGCCACGGAGCTGGCCGCGGAACTGGTCAGATACAGGCTGCTCAGGGGGAGTAGGAGGAGAAGACATGCCGCCGATTATGGCATGAAGTCCCCTCCGTGCGGTTTGCAACAGGGCCTCCGGCCGCGTTCAAGGCCGGTTCCAGCTCGTTGTGCCAGTCGTCGATTTATGCCGGCAGTGATACATGGCCCGCTGGTCGGCTGCACAGTTCCAATAGCCAGGCGATCGAGCGATACGGGCGGCCCGTTTCGGACGAGAGCCCGATCTCGCAAGTGCGGTTGGTCGATACGCCGCAGCCGCAGCCGGCCGGCAGCTCGGCCTCGATCTTGCGCAGCGCGTGGCGGTTCAGTTCAGGCGCCGCGAAGCCCAGGTCGCCGCCGAAACCGCAGCAGCCCACGCTGGCCGGCTGCACGATCTGTTCGGCACAGGCGCTCATCACGGCCCGCAGTTTTTTGTCTGAACCGCTTTTTTGAACCGAGCAATTGATATGCAAGGCAATCGGGCCAGCCTGTTTGACCAGGCTGAGCTTGGGCAGCAAGGCGTCATGCGCAAATTCATGGAAATCGGACACGCTCAGGCGGCCGGCCATCTGTTGTTGCAGGCGCAGGGTGCAGGCGCTGGCATCGGTGACGATACGATAGCGCCCGTTTTCGGAGGCTTCGGCCAGTGCCGCTTCCAGCCGCATGGCGCTGGCATCGGCTTGTTCCGTCATGCCCTTGCTGGCCAACATCTGGCCGCAGCACAGTTGTTCGACGCCGCGCGGTAGCCGTGGCGCGTAGCCGGCGCGCTGCAGCAATGTCTGGATCACCTCGGGCAGCGGCGTTTCGCCGGCCTGATCCGGTCCAAAGATGCGGCTGGCGCAACTGGGGAAATACACCACCGGTTCGCCCGGGCCGGGAGCACGCTGCGTGACTTTGGCGGCGGCGCGCGGCATGCTGCGGCGCCAGGCGCCGCCCGACACCGTGGCCAGCGTCCGTTCGCCGACGATGCCGGCGGCGCCATGCCCAAGCCGCAATCCCAGCCGCGCGAGCAGGGCGACGGCGCTGAAATGGTCGCCGCTCCAGCGCCCGATACGGCGCGCCGCGCCGCCGTGCCGGCGGCCGCGCAAATCGCGCACCAGGGCGCCGGTATCGATGCCGACCGGGCAGGCGCTGGCGCACAGGCTGCAACCGGCGCAGGTGCCCAGTCCCATGTACACGTAGTCCTCGGCCAGTTTGCCGGGGGCCTCGCCGGCCAGTTCACGCCGCGACATTTCGCGCCAGGCGATGATGCGCTGGCGCGGCGACAGCGTGAGCTGATGCGAGGGACACTTCGGCTCGCAAAAGCCGCATTCTATGCATTTGTCGACCAATGCCGACGCGCTCGGCAGTGGCTTGAGATGCTCCAGATGGGCTGTGGGATTGTCGTTGAGGATGACGCCGGGATTGAGCAAGCCGGCCGGGTCGAAGCTTTGTTTGATGCGGTACATCAGGGCGGTCGCCTCGCGGCCCCATTCCAGCTCGACGAAAGGCGCCATATTGCGTCCGGTGCCATGTTCGGCCTTCAGCGAGCCGTGGTACTTGTTCACTACCAGGTCGCACAGCGCCTCCATCAGGCGGCGGTAGCGCTGCACTTCCTGCGCCTGGCCGAAATCCTGCGTGAATACGAAGTGCAGATTGCCTTCGAGCGCGTGGCCGAAAATGACCGCCTCGTGGTATGCGTACTGGCGCAACAAGGCTTGCAAATCGAGCGTCGCGGCGGCCAGCGAATCGAGCGGGAAGGCGACATCTTCGATGATGACGGTGGTGCCTGTCGCGCGCATCGCCCCCACGCTGGGGAAGATGCCCTTGCGTACGTTCCAGTAGATGTCGCATTGCGCCGGGTCGCCCGAAAAGCGCGCCGGTTCTATCGTGTCAAACGCTTGCAGCGCTGCCAGTGCCGCCGCCACGCCGCGTTCCATGGCCGCTTCGTCGCCACCGCGTACTTCGATCAGCAGGGCGGCCGCGCCGGTGTCCAGTTGCCGCAGCATCGGCGGCAGGCCGGCCTTGTTCTCGACCGAGCGCAGCGCGGCGCGGTCGAGCAGCTCCACCGCCGACACGGCCAGTGGCTTGAGCGCCAGCACGGCGGCGCAGGCGCCGCCGATGTCGGCGAAAAAAACCAGCGCGCTGGCCTTGTGCCGGTGTTCCGGCACGGTGTCGTAGGTGATGCTGGAAATGAAGCCGAGCGTGCCTTCCGAGCCTATCATCAGATGGCACAGGATGTCGATCGGATCGTCGAAGTCGACCAGCGCGTTCAGGCTGTATCCGGTCGTGTTCTTGATCTTGTATTTGCGCCGGATCAGGGCCGCCAGCGCCAGGTTTGCGCGCGTTTCCCGGCCCAGCTGCGCCAGCGTCGACAGCAGTGCGCCGTGACTGGCTTGAAAGGCGGCGACACTGAGCGGGTCGGCGCTGTCGAGGAGGGCGCCATCGGCCAGCATCACGCGCATCGCGCGCAGGGTGCGGTAACTGTTTTGCGAGGTGCCGCAGCACATGCCCGAGGCATTGTTGGCGGCGATGCCGCCGATCTTGCAGGTGGCGATCGAGGCCGGATCGGGGCCGATCTTGCGGCCCAGCGGCGCCAGGCGGCGATTCACTTCGGCGCCGATCATGCCCGGCCCCAGTCGCACGCTCAGCGCGCCGTCGTCCTGCGCATAGGTCGCGAAGCCGTCGCCCAGCAACACCAGGATGCCGTCGCTCACGGCTTGCCCGGACAGGCTGGTGCCGGCTGCGCGGAAGGTCAGGTGCATCTGATGCCGGCGCGCCACCTGCAGCACATGCGCCACGTCGGCCTCGTCTTCCGCCACGACGACCACCTGGGGCAGCATGCGGTAGAAACTGGCGTCGCTGCCCCAGCTCAGGCGGCGCAGTTCATCGGTGATGACGCGCGCGTCCGGCAAGCGTGCACGCAGCGCCGCGATCAAGGCCGGGTTCGGGGTGGTGGATGCGGTGTTCGATCTGTTCATGCTGGCGTACTCCTGTTTATTGTCTTCGGCAAGACAGAAGCCACTGCCATCATGGCCTTGCCATGCTCATTGTGATCGCTGACATGCCAGCGCTTCCGTTCCGAAAGGGCGTTCAGGACAGCCGCTTGCAGCGCAGGGCCAGCAAATTGAGCCAGCGTTCCACGCCTTTCACATCGCTGCTGCACGATGCATAGTCGGTGACGGTGCGCGCCGCGCGTTCAAGCAGTTGAATGTCCGCCTCGTGCTGGCGCGCCACATGCGGGTCTTCGAGAAACAGCACGCGGCGGCATTGGCGGTTCAGAATCAGCTCGGCAATTTGTGCATCGCCGCCCAGGGGGCCGCTGCGGAAAGGTCGCACCCAGTTGCGGCCGGCCTTTTCTCCCTTGATCTTTTGCGCCAGCTGATTGAGCAAACCGCCTGTGGTGCCGGTGGCGCAGCGCATCGCGAAGCTGTCCAGCAATGCGAAATGCCGCTCCGCCAAGGCCAGCATGCAGCCTTTCATCGCGTCGTGCGCAATCAGGGCGATGCTTTCATTGGCCAGGTCAAAGGTGGAATCGAGCGTCGCATCGGGCGCCGCGCCAACGGCCGCCGCTTCCAGTTCGAGCCACTCCCTGGCGCCGGCCAGGGTCGACAGGAATGGTTTGCCATGGATGACGCATTGACGTTTCAAGGCCAGCGCTTCGGGAAAATTGGACGACGGGTCAAGCGGGTCCATCAGGTAAATCACCGCGTCCAGCGCCTTGGCCGGATCGCTCTCGACGACGCGCGACACGAGCATCATCAGGCCGCCTTCGCGGCCATATGGAAAGCGCTCGATCGACGGGTAGTGCGGCAGCAAACCGTGGCTCAGTATGGCGTCGAGGGTTCTGCCCACGACGACGAATTGCGGCTGCAGGTGGTTTTCGATCGCCGCCTGCCCACCCTGGAACAGGCGCACCAGGGCCGAGTCGGCGGCATCCTGATGCGCCCGGTTTGCAGCCAGACCGATTCTGTAGCGGGGGGAACTCAAGGGCATGATGGTTCGGCTTTCAAGGCGGCGCTGCGGGTGGCCCCGCGTCCGGAAAGGGCGCGAGGCCAATCTTTGTCACGGATCAGAGCGTGATGGCTGTTCCCAGTTGCTGCAGAAATTGCGCCAGCCATTGCGGATGCGCGGGCCATGCCGGCGCCGTGACGAAACCGCCATCGGTGACTGCCTGGTCCACTGCAATGTCGGCATAGTCGCCGCCGGCCAGGCGCACTTCCGGCGCGCACGCGGGATACGCCGCAATGCGTTTTCCGCGGATGACATCGGCGGCCACCAGCACTTGCGCGCCATGACAGATGGCCGCGATCGGTTTGTCGGCGGCGGCGAATTGGCGCACGATCTCGATCACGCGCGGGTTCAGGCGCAGATATTCCGGCGCGCGACCACCGGTGATCATCAGGGCGTCGTAGTTGTCCACCTCGACTTCGTCGAAGCTGGCATTGAGCGCAAACAGATGCCCCGGCTTCTCGGTATAGGTCTGGTCGCCCTCGAAGTCGTGAATCGCGGTCTTGATCTTGTCGCCGCTCTTCTTGCCCGGGCAGACGGCGTGCACCGTGTGGCCGACCATCTGCAATGCCTGGAACGGCACCATCATTTCATAATCTTCCGCAAAATCGCCGGTCAAAAACAAGATTTTTTTCGCTGCCATGTGTGTCTCCTGGTGAAAGTGCCTGCTCCACGCCGCGTCGGCCGTGCGTTGTCATCCGTCCTGCATGGCAAGACGGCCCTGTACGGCGGACGCGGGGGAGTAGTGGAATTAAGATTTATAGTTGTACAGCAGTGCCGCCAGGACGGCGCCCAGCAGCGGGCCGACGACCGGCACCCAGGCATAGCGCCAATCGCTGTCGCGCTTGCCCGGGATGGGCAGAATCGCGTGCATGATGCGCGGACCGAAGTCGCGCGCCGGGCTCATCGCGTAACCGGTGGTGCCGCCGAGCGACACGCCGATGCCCAGCACCAGCAGGGCGACCGGCAAGGCACTCATGGCGCCCAGTCCGAAGCTCGGCGCCGCCATGTTCAGCACGGCAAACACGAGGACGAAGGTGGCGATCATTTCGGAAGCGAGGCTGCCGAAGGTGCCACGGATCGCCGGGCCGGTGCAAAAGACCGCCAGTTTGGTGTCGCCATCGGAGGTGGCCTCGAAGTGCTTGTAGTAGATGACCCATACCAGAAACGCCCCCATCATGCCACCGAGCATCTGCATGGCGACATAGGCGGGGACATTTGCCCAGGGAAATTTCCCGACCACTGCCAGCGCCACGGTCACCACCGGATTGAGGTGGCCGCCGCTGGCGGTGGCGGTGCACAGCACGGCGACAAAGACCGCCATCGCCCAGCCGATGGCGATCACGATCAGGCCGCTGTTGTGGCCCTTGGTTTTTTGCAGGATGACGTTGGCGACCACGCCATTGCCCAGCAGGACGAGCAAGGTGGTGCCGATGAATTCGGCGAATAAAGGATGCATGTGAAACTTCCAGTGAGGTGGCGGGGATGGGCTTGTGGTCGATCAGACCGCATCGGCCCAGGCTTTGCTGGCGTTGACAGCACGCTGCCATCCCTGTATGTGGCTCTTCACTGTGTTCGCGTCGAGCGCCGGCGTGAAACGGCGGTCCAGTTTCCATTGGTCCTGTATGTCGCTGACATCCTTCCAGTAGCCGACCGCCAGGCCGGCCAGATACGCCGCGCCCAGGGCCGTCGTTTCGGTGATTTGCGGGCGTACCACGTCCACGCCGAGCAGGTCCGACTGGAATTGCATCAACAAATCGTTGGCCACCGCGCCGCCGTCGACGCGCAATTCGGTGATCTTGCCGCCCAAGTCGGCTTCCATGGCCTTCAATACGTCCAGCGACTGGTAGGCGATGCTGTCGAGCGCAGCGCGCGCGATGTGGGCTGACGTGGTGCCGCGCGTCACGCCGAACAGCGTGCCGCGGGCGCGCGGATTCCAATGCGGTGCGCCGAGGCCGGCGAAGGCCGGCACCAGATAGACGCCGTCGCCATGCGGCACCGAGCGTGCCAGCTCCTCGATTTCAGAGGCGCTCTTGATGATGCCGAGCCCGTCGCGCAGCCATTGCACGACCGCGCCGCCGATGAAAATGCTGCCTTCGAGCGCGTAGTTGACTTGATCGCCGATCTGCCACGCGATCGTGGTGACGAGATTGTTCTTCGATTCGATCGGTTTGTCGCCCGTGTTCATCACCAGAAAGCAACCTGTGCCGTAGGTGTTCTTGACCATGCCTGGCTTGGTGCACATCTGGCCGAACAGCGCCGCGTGCTGGTCGCCGGCGATACCGGCCAGTGGCACGGCGGAGGCGAACAAGGTGGTTTTGGTGGTGCCGTAGACGGCGGAAGAAGGATGGACTTCCGGCAGCATGCTGCGCGGGATATCCATCATGGCCAGCAACTCGTCGTCCCATTTCAGCGTATGGATATTGAACAGCATGGTGCGCGAGGCGTTGGTGACATCGGTGACGTGCAGTCCCTGCTGCGAGAGATTCCAGACCAGCCAGCTGTCGACAGTGCCGAAGGCGAGCTTGCCCTGGTTGGCGCGTTCGCGCGCCCCTGGCACATGGTCGAGTATCCAGCGGATCTTGGTTGCAGAGAAATACGAATCGATCGGCAAACCGGTTTTTTCCCGCACGATGGCTTCGAGGCCGCGGCCTTTCAGTTCATCGCAGAAATCGGCCGTGCGGCGGTCTTGCCAGACGATGGCGTTGTACACCGGGCGGCCCGTCTCGCGGTCCCACACGATGGTCGTTTCGCGCTGGTTGGTGATGCCGATGGCGGCGATCGATGCGCCATTCAGTCCCGCGTGCGTGACGGCTTCGGCGGCGACGCCGGCCTGCGTCGACCAGATATCCTGCGGGTCATGTTCGACCCAACCTGGCTGCGGATATATTTGCGGGAATTCCTTTTGCGCTACCGAGACGATGTTGCCGGCCCGATCAAACAATACTGCGCGTGAGCTTGTCGTTCCCTGATCGAGCGCAAGAATGTATTGGTCCTTCATCGCCATTTTCTGCATGTCTTCTTCTCCGTCTATAGTTGATTTTTTTTGCCGGTCTTTGCCGCGCCGGTCACTCGGTAAAACTGTCATCCCGTGTCCAGGGAGATGGCCCGGGCAAGGCAAAGCTGCCTGGCTCTCAGGCTAATTTTTTCAAGTGCTCATCTCAGGCATCGACATCTGTTTGATCCATTCCTCCAGACGCGCCACATGCCGCGGCTGGCAATACAAGCCGCATTTGGTTCTGCGCCAAAGGATGTCTTCGGCGCAGCGCGCCCATTCCACCTCAAACAGATAGCGCGCTTCCTGTTCGTACACGCCGGGCGTCAGCTCCTCGCCCAGATCCGTCATATTCTTTGCCGTGCCGAGCATGCGCCTGGCGCGGGTGCCGTAACAGCGCGCATAACGTTGCGCCAGCTTGCCCGGCAGCCATGGGTACTGGGCGTGCAGCTGTTGTGCAAAGCGCGCGAAGTCGATGTTCTCAACCAGTGCGTCCGCTTGCTGCAGGTCGCCGCCCGGCAACGGTGCCGAGGCGGTCCAGTCCGGTGCATCGACGCCCAGGCGCGGCTGCAGCATGGCCAGCGCTTCTTCCGACAGTTTCCGGTAAGTGGTGATCTTGCCGCCCCAGATATTGAGGAAGGGGGCGGTGTTCGGGTCGCATTCGAGCAGGTAGTCGCGCGTCACCGCCGAGGCGTTTTGCGCGCTGTCGTCGAGCAGCGGCCGCACCCCGGAATAGGTCCAGACCACGTCGCTCGGTGCAATCTGTCTGGTGAAGTAACGGTTGGCCACCTTGCACAGGTAGCTCACTTCGCCGTCGCTGATCGTCACCTTGCCGGGCGCGCCGGTGTATTCGAGGTCGGTGGTGCCGATCAGGGTGAACTCGTCCTGATAGGGAATGGCGAAGATGATGCGTTTGTCCTGGTTCTGGAAAATATAGGCGTAGGGATGATCGAACAGGCGCGGCACGATGATGTGGCTGCCCTTGACCAGTCGCAGGCCGTGCGTATTGCTCACGCCCGAGGCGGCGTTGGCAAATTGCGCGGTCCAGGGGCCGGCGGCGTTGACGATGGCGCGCGCCGTCACCTCGATGCGGCCATGCTGCTCGCTTTCCAGCGTGGCGTGCCAGCCCTGGCCTTCCTGGCGTACCGCCGCGCAGCGGGTGCGGGTCAGGATGTTTGCGCCGCGTTCGCTGGCGTCCAGCGCATTGAGCACCACCAGGCGCGCATCGTCCACCCAGCCGTCGGAGTAGACGAAGCCCTTGCGGAAATCGCCTTTCAGCGGGCCGCCCGCCACGTGCTGGCGCAGCGACACGCCTTGCGAGGCCGGCAGGAAAGCGCGTCGCGCCAGATGGTCATACAGGAACAGTCCGGCACGGATCATCCAGGCCGGCCGTTGTCCGGCGTCGTGCGGCATGACGAAGCGCAGCGGCCACATGATGTGCGGTGCCGTGCGCAACAGCAATTCGCGTTCCTGCAAGGCCTTGCGCACCAGCTTGAATTCGTAATACTCAAGGTAACGCAGGCCGCCGTGTATCAGTTTGGTGCTGGCCGAGGACGTGTGCTGGGCCAGATCGTGCTGCTCGCACAGGATGACGCGCAAACCGCGGCCGGCTGCATCGCGCGCGATACCGACGCCGTTGATGCCGCCGCCGACGATTAAAAGATCACAGTCCTGTTGCGCTAGCTGCTTGATTGTCGATTGCATCATGATCCTGGAGGTGGTGATAGGCCGCTATGGGCTATAAAAAATGCATGGTTTCAGGTGTTTCTCATCCCGCTACGCAGTCGCTGCCATGCGCCTGCCTGCCACTGCCATGGGCGCATCCGGGCGTTCATGCGAACAGGAAGAGAACTGCGCTGAAGTGAAGAATAACGCGCTTTTTTTTGTTTATTTTACGCACGTTCGAAAATTTAACAACATCTAATTATTCTTTTTTGTTCGTTTCGATTCGTTTTCGCAACACGAGCATATCGACCATGAGCGGCAGCGCATAGGCCAACTGCCCGCCACATGCCTGGAGCATGGGCGTGATATCAGGGGAGTCGGGGAGGGGGATAAGGAGGTTGCGGGCTGGACCTGGGGGCGATCCAGTGCAACCATGGGGACGATGACAGAAGTGTCGCTGGCGCTCTGCATGAACGCCGGCTTGGCTTTACGGCATGTAAGCACCTGTCCCGGCGGGGTCTGCATGCCTATGCCGGGACAGGCTTTCAGCCTGATTTCAAGCGGAGTCAGGCGGCGTTCAAGGCCTGCTCCAGGTCTTCGCGCAAGTCGTCGATATGCTCGATGCCGACCGACAGGCGCAGCATGTCTTCGGACACGCCGGCCTTGGCCAGTTCCGCCGGATTGAGCTGGCGGTGCGTGGTGGACGCCGGGTGGGTGGCCAGCGACTTGGCGTCGCCGATATTGACCAGGCGCGTGAACAGCTGCAGGGCGTCGAGCACACGGGCGCCGGCAGCGCGCGGATCTTCGCCGTCGGCCAGTTTCAGGCCGAACGACAAAATGCCCGAGGCGCGGCCGTTCATGTATTTTTTCACCAGCGCGTGGTCCGGGTGGTCTTCCAGGCCCGCGTAATTGACCCACGCGACTTTCGGATGGTTTTTCAGGTGTTTGGCCAGGGCCAGCGTGTTGTCGCAGATGCGGTCCATGCGCAAGGCCAGGGTCTCGATACCCTGGATCAGCTGGAAGGCGGAGAGGGGCGAAATCGCCGCGCCCATGTTGCGCAGCGGGACGACGCGCGCGCGGCCGATGAAGGCGGCCGGGCCGAACGCTTCCGTGTAGACGACGCCGTGATACGACACATCCGGCTCGTTCAGGCGCTTGAAGCGTTCCTTGTGTTCGGCCCATGGAAATTTGCCGCTGTCGACGATGGCGCCGCCCACGGTGGTGCCGTGGCCGCCCAGGTATTTGGTCAGCGAATGGACGACGATGTCGGCGCCATGTTCGATGGGGCGGAACAGATAGGGGCTGGGCACCGTGTTATCGACGATCAGCGGGATGCCGTGCGCATGCGCGATTTCGGCCAGTTTGGCCACATCGGTGACATTGCCCAGCGGGTTGCCGATCGATTCGCAGAAGATGGCCTTGGTGCGCGCGTCGATCAGGGCGGCGAAGGTCTCGGGCTGGCGCGCGTCGGCGAAGCGCACTTCGATGCCTATCTGCGGCAGGGTGTGGGCAAACAGGTTATAGGTGCCGCCATACAGCTGGCTGGCGGAGATGAAATTGTCGCCCGCCTCCGCGATGGTCTGGATCGCGTAGGTGATGGCCGCCATGCCCGACGCCACGGCCAGCGCGGCCACGCCGCCTTCCAGCGCCGCGACGCGCTTTTCCAGCACGTCCTGCGTGGGGTTCATGATGCGCGTGTAGATGTTGCCGGCGACTTTCAGGTCGAACAGGTCGGCGCCATGCTGGGCATTGTCGAAGGCGTAGGCCACCGTCTGGTAGATGGGAACGGCGGCGGCTTTGGTGGTCGGGTCGGGGGTATAGCCGGCATGCACGGCCAGGGTTTCGATTCTCATGTGGTCTCCGGTGTCGATGGTATGCGGTGGTGAAATCCGCAGCCATTGTGCCATGCGCCCGTTAGCCCGTTGCTACGCTTGATAGAATATTAAGTCATAAGCTAGTGCCGTCTTGATCTAAGTCATGCAGCTGTGCCAGCCCGATAAACCGTTCATGCGTGCCATGCTGGGCGCAGGCGAATGCGCCGCCGATGGCGCCGAGGCGCATGGCGGCGTCGATGCCCGCACCATCGAGCCAGGCGTGCAAAAAGGCGGCCACGAACGAGTCGCCGGCGCCATTCGTGTCCACCACGGGCAAGTCCAGCTGCGCGCAGGCGAAATGGCGAACGTGGTCGCTGCCCCGTTCCAGCAAGTAGGCGCCATCTGCGCCGGCCATGGCGATGACCGCCTGCGCGCGGCCTTCCGAAATAATTGCGCGCATGATGTCGTCCCGACGCTCGCCCAGCGCCGCCGTGCTGAGAAAGACCAGGTCGGCGCGCAGCGCAAACACCTTGTGGTGCGGGTTGACGCCATCCCAGTCGTGCAAATCGGTCGACACCGTGGTGCCGCACACCAGCGCATCGTCAAACAGTTCGGCCACCCAGCCCATGATGGAAAAATGCGCGTGGCGCGCCGGCCCCAGGTAGGGAAGATAAAAGGCGGCCGGCATGCGCACGTCTTCCGGATGGCGGCCGTCGTACAGCGACAGCCGGCGTCCCTGCGGGTCGACCAGGTTGACGCTGCGCCGCGTGCCCGAGGGTTCGACGAGATGCGAAAAATCGAGACTGGTCTCTTTATAGCGCTGCAGGATGGCCGCGCCTTGCGCATCGTCGCCGATGAAGTCGATGAACTTGCAGCGCAAGCCCAGCGCATGGCAACCGAGCGCCACGCCATTGCCCGTGTGCGCCACATAGTCGCGGATGGGCGGCACGTGCAGCGAATCGGCGACGGGCAATTGCAGGTCCGGGACGCGCACGATGGTGTCGATGCCGGCGCCGCCGACCACTAAGATGTCATAGCTACTCATGGTGCTGCCTTTTCTAACAGGACGCTGCCGGCCGCGTTCACGGCGACGGCGCCATCTTTGACGATGTAGGTTTGGTGCGTATAGGCGTCGTGCAGCAGGGCGCCATCGGCGAATACGCCGTGCACCTGCAACGAGATGGCGCCCTTTGCTTCGGGCACGGCGATGACGGCGTCGTCCTTCATCACGCGGGCGAAGGCGTACGGCTTGTCGTTGATGAACCGATGCTCGCCGCGCGCCAGGGCAGGGTGGCGCAGCCGGAACTGGCCCAGCTTGCGCGCATGCGCAAGAGTTGCAGAGTCCATGGATGTCCAGTTCATGTCGGAGCGGGTGGCCTGCTGTTCGTCGCCGATGGGCGCCACGCCAGGCTGACGCGCGCTTTCATCGCCATAGAACAGCTGCACCCCGCCCGGCGCCAGCAGCAGCGCGGACAAGCCATGTTTCAATTGCTCGCGCGGGAACAGGCTGGTGTCGTGCGAGGAGATATACGACAGGATGTCGTAGCGGGGACTCTTGTTCAGCAAGCCCGCGTACTGGCGGTACACGCCATCGATGCTTTTCCAGTCGGCCCCGGCGCGATTCTGGAAATCGAAATTGATCATCGAGTCGAAACCGGCGTCATGCCAGCTGCTGCGCTCGGGGCCGTGGCCCCACGCTTCGCCCGTCATCCAGAACGGCGCGTCATCAATCTTTTGCTGCGGATGGCGTGCCTTCCAATCCTTGAGGGCATCGGTGGCGGCGGCGCGCAGGGCCAGCCAGCTGTTTGGTTCCACGTGCTTGACGGTGTCGGCCCTGAAACCGTCGACGCCGAATTCGCGCACCCAGTCGGCCAACCAGTGGACAAGGTAAGAACGTACTGTCGCATCGGGCAGGGCCACGGCGCGCGTGTCGGCTTTGCGCTGCAAAATCGGCGGCAAGCCCACGGCCTTGCCGCTCTCCGTGCGGAAGTCGGGCAGATACGCCAGCTGCATGGTGTAGTCGTCCTTGCCGCCGTCGGGATAGCCGGGCAAGCCGGCGCGCACCCAGTCCGGGCCCCACCACTGCGCGAATGCGAAGTTGTTGTAGTCGATGAAGCTGTGATAATCGCGCAGGCCGGCCTTTTCGTGGCCGGGCCACAGCACGGGCACCTTGTATTCGGCCAGGGTGCGCAAGTCCGCGTAGCCGGGGTGGTTCAGCACCACGTCGAACAGCACGCGGATGCCTTGCGCATGCGCCGTGTTGATCATCTCGCGCAATTCTTCGCGCGTGCCCATGTTGGCATCCATGGTGGTGTAGTCGAGCGCCCAGTAGCCGTGGTAGGCGTAGTGCCGGAATTGCTGCTTGCCGCCCACCACCCAGCCGTGTATCTGCTCGTACGGCGCCGTGATCCACAGGGCGTTGACGCCCAGTTCCTTGAAATAGCCGGCTTTGAGCTGCTGCGTGATGCCGGCGAGGTCGCCGCCGTGAAAGCTGCCGACATCGCCGCCTTGCGGGTCGGCGGCGCGGCCATAGGAATTGTCGTTGCCGGGATTGCCGTTGGCGAAACGGTCCGTGACGGCAAAGTAGACGATGGGGTTGTCAGCGAAGCTCCCTGCCTGCGCCGAAGCGCTGAGTAACAGGGCGGCCAGCGTAGTCAGGGTGCGTCGCATGGTCAGCCCTTCACGCCGCCAGCCGTCAGGCCGGAGATCATCCACTTCTGCGCCAGCAGGAACACGGCCGTGATGGGCAGGCCGGACAAGATGGCTGCCGCTGCGAAGTCACCCCACAGGTATTTTTGCTCGTACAGGAACAGTTTCGAACCGACGGCCAGGGTCAGGTTGTTCTGTTCATGCAGCAGTACGGAAGCGATCGGATATTCGATGATGGCGCCGATGAAGGACAGCAGGAAGACCACCATCAGGATGGGCACCGTCATCGGCAGCAGCACGTAGATGAACGCCTGCCATTGCGTGGCACCATCGACCTTGGCCGCTTCCTCGATTTCGATGGGAATGGTTTGATAGTAGCCCTTGATGGTCCAGATATGCAGGGCGATGCCGCCCGTGTAAGCGAGCACCAGGCTGCCGTGGTGGTCGATGCCCAGCCATGGCACGTAGTTGCCCAGCACATCGAAGATGGCGTAGATGGCCACCAGGGCCAGCACGGCGGGGAACATCTGCAGCAGCATCAGCGCGGACAGGGTCTGCGACTTGAAGCGGAACTGCATGCGCGCGAACGCATACGCGCAGGTGGTCGACAGCAGCACGGTGACGGTGGCGCTCATGCTGGCCACCTTGATGGAATTCCACAGCCACAGCAGCACGGGGAAGTCCGGCTCGACCAGGGTGCCGTTGGGCGCCTGGTAAGACATGCCCAGCGCCAATCGCCAGTGCTCGAAGCTGATCTCGGGCGGGATCAAACTGCCCGAGGCGAAGTTGCCGGGACGCAATGAGATCGACAAGATCATCAGGAAGGGGAACATCACCAGCGCGATCAGCGCGATCACGGCGACGTGGGCCGCCAGGATGCGCCAGCGGTTGGAACGGTCGACAACGATAGCCATGGTCTGTCCTTTATGCTTTGTTCATGCGCGTCAGGCGCATGTTGACCAGCGAAATCGCGGCCACGAGGAAGAAGATCAGGGTCGAGATGGCGGCTGCCAGGCCAAAGTTCTGGCCGGAATCCTCGAACGCGATGCGGTAGGTGTAGGACACGAGCAAGTCCGTCGTGCCGGCCGGTAAGGTCGTGTCGAGGAAATCGGGACGCCCGCCCGTCAGCAAGCTGATCAGCACGAAATTGTTGAAGTTGAAACCCAGGCTGGCCACCATCAGCGGCGTCAGCGGCTTGATGATCAGCGGCAGGGTGATCTTGAAGAAATTCGTCAGCGGTCCCGCGCCGGCCAGGGCCGAGGCTTCGTACAGGTCCGACGGGATCGCCTTGATGAGACCCATGCACACCACCATCATGTAGGGGTAGCCGAGCCAGGTGTTGACGATCAAAATCATGGCCTTGGCCAGCGTGGTGTCCGAGAACCAGGCGGGCTTGATGCCGAACAGGGCGTCGAGCACCAGGTTGATCTCGCCAAAGTTGTTGTTGAACAGCCCCTTGAAGACCAGGATGGAGATAAAACCGGGCACGGCGTAGGGCAGGAACAGCAGGGTGCGGTACAGGCCGCGGAAGCGCAGCGCATCCCAGTTCAAGAGCACGGCCAGCACCATGCCCAGGCCCGTCGTGGTGGCCACGCTGATCAGGGCGAAAACGACGGTCCACACAAAAATGCGCAGGAAAGGGCCACGAAACGCTTCATCGGAGAAAATCTTCACGAAGTTGGCGAAGCCGACATTGACCTTGAAGCCCGGTTCCAGTTTCGTGCCATCGGGCATTTCATAAAAGCCCGTCTTGAAGTTCGGTTTGATCAGTTCGCCCGTGGCGATCTTCTTCAGGGTCTTGTCGGGCAGTTGCTTGTAGACATGCGCGACGGGGCCGAATTCGCGCAAGCCCACCATGCGCAGCTCGATCTTGTTCGGCATGACCAGGGTGAGCTGTTTCAAATCCTTTTGCAGCGCGATGATGTCCTTGATGGGCAGCGGCGGGGCCAGCACGGGCGCCTGCACGGGGTCAGCCGGCGCCACTTCCACGGTCAAAGGTACGGCGCGCTTCAGGGCCAGCGGCTGTGTCAGCAGCACGTCGCCCGTGTCCGGGCTTTCCAGGCGCAAGCGGTATTCCTTGTTGTCGGGATGCACTGTCAGCGCGTAGCCCGTGCTTTCCACGCGCTGCGTCTCGTCCAGCAAATATTGCGTGGCCCGTTCATAGGTGAGCAGGTTGCGCGAACTGAAATTGGTAAAGCCGATCGACACCGTGTACACCATCGGCAGCAGCACGAAGACGATGACCGCCGTGATGCCGGGAAACAGATAACGGTAGGCATAGGCGCGCGGCGACGTGAAGACAAACGTCGTCAGGGTCAGCAAGCCGAGGAAAACGGCGGCCAGCATGGTCTGGCCGGAAATGTACAACATGAAGAGCAGATACAGACCCAGCGCCATGCTGATGGTCAATACCGTAGGGCCGATAAACTTGCGCACGATGGATACCTGTAATGATACGTAGGTCGGATTAGGCCCAAAGGGCCGTAATCCGACAACATTGTTGGCGGCACATGTCGGATTACGCGCTACACGCTAATCCGACCTACGCTCAAACAAAATATGGCTTAATTGGCGGTCGTAATCCGCTTCGCCGCCGCGTCCAGGCCATCCTTGGTGGTCTGGCGGCCTTGCGTAATGTTTTCCAGCGCCGATTGCATCGACGACCAGAAGCGGCCCATTTCCGGGTTGTTCGGCATCGGGCGGCCCGCTTGGGCGCTTTCCATCGTCGCCTGGATGTTCGGATTGGCTTTCAATTCCGCGAACAGCACCTTGTTCGCTGGCGTGCCCAGCGGGACATCGGCGTTGATGGTTTTCAGGCCATTGAGCTGCAGCATCTGGTTTTCCAGGAATTCCGTCGCCAGGTCCTTGTTCGGGCTGGCTTTCGAAATCATCGCACCCAGCACGCCCACGAATGGGGTGGCCGTCTTGCCTGCCACGGTAGGAATCGTTGCAACACCGTAATTGATCTTCGATTTGCGTGCGTTGTCCCACGACCAAGGGCCGTTGATCATCATGGCGATCTTGCCCTGGTTGAAGCCCGCTTCCATCTCGGCATAGCCGGCGCCCTTCGGCATGGCGCCGCTGTTGATCAGGCTCATCAGCGCATTCACGCCTGCTTGCGAACCGGCATTGTTGACACCCGTCTTGGCCGCATCGTAGCGGCCATCGGACTTGACTTCAAACGGGAAGCCGCCGCCCGCGCCCAGCAAAGGCCAGGTGAAATAGGTATTCGTGTAATCCCACAGAATGGCTTTCTTGCCTTGTGCGGAGAGTTTCTTGTCCAGCGCGGCGATTTCCTCGAAGGTCTTGGGCGGGTTCGGCACCAGATCCTTGTTGTAGACGAGGGCCACGGCTTCGATGGAGATCGGGTAGCCCCAGGTCTTGCCGCCGACGGTAAAGGCATTCCATGCCAGCGGCAGGATGGCGGCGCGCGCTTCCTTGCTTGGCGTTACTGGTTGCAGCAAGCCGGCGTCGATCCAGCCGCCGATGCGGTCATGCGGCCAGATCCAGATGTCCGGGCCCTTGCCGGCGGCCGCTGCCTGCTGGAATTTGTTCGGCGCATCTTCCGGGTGTTCGACGACGACCTTGATGCCCGTCTTCTTGGTGAATTCCTCGCCGACCTTGGCCAGGCCCTTGTAGCCTTTGTCGCCATTGATCCAGATCAAGAGGGTACCTGCTTCGGCCGCGTGCGCCATGCTGACGGCGGCCAGGTTGCCGATGCCGGCCAGGGCGGCGGCGATCAGGGTGGTTTTGATGAAGCTGCGTTTCGGGTGCGTGAAGGACATGTCAATCTCCAGTATCTTTTTTTATGCTAAGTTTATGTTGAGTATCAAGGCTGAAACGATGCAACCAGGCCAGGCGGCGCCTGTAGCGCCTGGCCCCTTAAATTCGCAATCAGGTTCTGGTTTGGCCGTGCTCGTCGAACACGTGGACGCGCGCGGGCGCCACCTGCAGCGCCACGCTCTGGCCAATGGCCCAGTCCGTATCGGCATCGGCGCGCACCACCAGCGGCTCGTCACCGCCCGATACCTGTACATACAGATAGCTGATGTCGCCCAGTTTTTCCACCGCCTGCACGGTGGCCGTGATGGCGGCCGCAGCACCGGGCGCGCACGCTTGCACGTGTTCGGGGCGCGCGCCGATGGTGACTTGTGTGCCGCTGGCCAATGGCTGCGTCAACGCCGCCTGCAGCATGCCGCCCGCATTCGTGGCGATGGTGGCCACGCCGTCGACATAGCTGTGGATCTTGCCTTTGAGGAAGTTCATGCGGGGCGAACCGAGGAAGCCGGCCACGAACAGGTTGGCGGGATGATGGTACAGCTCCAGCGGTGCGCCCACCTGTTCGATGCGGCCCGCGTTGAGCACGACGATGCGGTCGGCCAGGGTCATCGCTTCGACCTGGTCATGCGTGACGTAAATCATGGTCGAGCGCAATTCGCGGTGCAGATTCGCCAGTTCGATGCGCATCTGCACGCGCAGCGAGGCGTCCAGGTTCGACAGCGGTTCGTCGAACAGGAAGACGTCGGGCTTGCGCACGATGGCGCGGCCGATGGCCACGCGCTGGCGCTGGCCGCCCGACAAGTCTTTTGGTTTGCGTTCGAGCAAAGGTTCGATGCGCAGGATTTGCGCGGCGCGCTGCACGGCGTCGGCGATTTGCACCTTGCTCATGCCGGCCAGCTTCAGGCCAAACGCCATGTTTTGCGCTACGCTCATGTGCGGGTACAGGGCGTAGCTCTGGAATACCATGGCGATGCCCCGTTTGGCGGGCGGCACGTCGTTCATGCGCGTCTTGCCGATGAACAAATCGCCGCCGCTGATTTCTTCCAGGCCGCAGATACTGCGCAGCAAGGTGGATTTGCCGCAACCCGACGGGCCCACGAAGACCATGAATTCGCCATCGGCGATCTCCAGGTCGATGCCGTGCAGGGTTTGCACGTCGCCATATGCCTTCTTCAGGCCTGTTAACTTCAGTCCAGCCATGTCGTCCTCGTTATCTCAATTTGGCCCCGCTGATGCGCGGGGCTCGTTATTGTAATTGGCGGCACGGCCGCCAAAGCCTGCGATTTACGCCAGGGTGCCGAACCAGCCGCCATGCGCAGGCAAGCTGATCTGCTGGCCATCTTTGCTGCCTGGCAAGCCATGGCCGGCCAGGTCGGTCGCTGCTGCGGCGGCCGGCAAGTCAAACGTGACCGTTCCGGTGCCCAGGTTGAAGGCGGCCAGCACGGACGGGTGTCCCGGCAAGTCGCGGCGCAGGGCCAGCACGGGTTCAGGCGCATCGAAGAAAACGATGTCGCCGCGCAGCAATTGCGGCAGGGTGCGGCGCCAGGCGAGGATGTTTTGCGCAAAGGTCAAAGGCGAAGCGCTATCGCGCTCTTCGACGTCGACGGCGCGCGCCAGATGCTCGGGCGGCACGGGCAACCAGGGTTTTGCCGAACTGAAGCCGCCATGCGGCGCGTCAGCCACCCACGGCATCGGCGTGCGGCAGCCGTCGCGGCCCTTGAACTGGGGCCAGAACGGGATGCCGTACGGGTCTTGCAGCGCCTCGAAAGGAATGTCCGCTTCCGTCAGGGCCAGCTCGTCGCCCTGGTACAGGCACGGCGTGCCCTTCAATGCCGCTTGCACGGCCAGCACCACCTTGGCCAGCGAGGGCGACGGGTTTTGGCCGCCCCAGCGCGTCATGACGCGCACGCTGTCGTGGTTGCCCACGGACCAGGAAGCCCAGCCGTCGGCCACTTGCGCTTCGAATTCTTCCACCTGCGTGCGGATGTGCGCGGCGGAAAACTCCGCCGTCAGCAAGTTGAAACTGTAAGCCATGTGCAGCTTGTCGGCACCCGTGTAGGCGGCCATGGTGGCCAGCGCATTGTCGTCGCCCACTTCACCGATGGAAATGGCCTGGTATTCATCGAGTATGGCGCGCACGCGCTGCAGGTAGGCGATGTTTTCCGGCTGCGTCTTGTCGTACACGTGTGCCTGCATGCCGTACGGGTTGATGGCCGACACGCTGCTCGCATCGCGCTGCGCGGCTGGCGGATTGTCGCGCAGCAACTGGTCGTGATACGGGAAGTTGCAGGAATCGAAGCGGAAGCCATCGACACCGCGTTCGAGCCAGAAACGCAGGTTGTCCAGCTGAGCTTGCTGCACGGCCGGATTATGGAAATTCAGGTCAGGCTGGCTGGCGAGGAAATCGTGCAGGTAGTACTGGCCGCGGCGCGGCTCCCATTGCCAGGCGGAACCGCCGAACACGGACAGCCAGTTGTTGGGCGCCGTGCCATCGGGTTTCTGGTCGGCCCATACATACCAGTCGGCCTTGGCATTGTCGCGGCTGGAGCGGCTTTCCACGAACCACGGGTGGACGTCGGACGAGTGCGACAGCACCTGGTCGATCATCACTTTCAAGCCCAGTTCATGCGCGCGCGCCACCAGGCGGTCGAAATCGGCCAGGGTACCGAACATGGGGTCGACGTCGCAGAAGTCGGCCACGTCATAGCCGAAGTCTTTCATCGGCGACGTAAAGAAGGGCGAGATCCAGACGATGTCGGCGCCCAGGGCGGCGATGTATGCGAGCTTGGAGGTAATGCCGGGCAAGTCGCCGATGCCGTCGCCATTGCTGTCGAGGAAGCTGCGTGGATAGACCTGGTAGATGACGGCACTGCGCCACCAGTCGGCGGGCAGGTGGGCGAGATTGTTCTGGATGGTCGGCATGAATGATTTCTTAAAAGTTGCCTGTAGCCTTGGCTATCAGGGCAGCGCTGCTGGTTGGTAGGCGAACGTCTTATTTTAAAATTCAAAGCGCTTTGGGTATGAAATGAGTATAGTTCAAAGCGCTTTGAAAAGTAAAGCGATACACGCGCCAGACATACGATTTTTTTATGAGGGTGATTCAGGACAACAATGCAGTACCGCCGGCCAGGTGGCCGGCGGCGTAAGGGAGGGGGAGAATGCCTAGTTCGGCACTGGTCCGGCCGACTCGCCCGGCAACAGTTCGCACGGCCACAGTTCCTGCAAGTCGGCGACGGGCGTGCCATCCATCAGGGCCAGCAGCATGTGGATCATCTTCGCGCCGGCGCCGCGCGGGTCGGGCTGGACGACGGTGGTGACGTTGTGGCCGGCCAGGGAATCTTCCATCACGCCCCAGACGATCAGCGACATCTCGCTGCCGATGGCGATGCCCGCGTCGAGCAGGGCGCGCACGGCGCCCACTCCCGACATGTGATTGTCGACGATGACGGCGGTGGGACGGGGCGAGCGGGCCAGCAGGCGCTGCATCGCCTGGTAGCCGGCGCGGCGGTCGTGCGCATTGTCGACCAGGTTGTCCGGATCGACGGCCAGGCCGCCCGCCTGCATGGCGTGCTGGAAACTCTCGACGCGCTGGCGCACGAAGTTCAGGTCCGGCGTGGCGCTGATCAGGCCGATGCGCTGGTGGCCCAGCTGCGCCAGGCGCTCGACGGCCAGGCGCATGCCCGCCTCGTTGTCGTAGTCGAACCAGGCGTGCGGCTGGTTCAGCTGCGTGCGGCCATGCGCGACAAACGGCATGCCTTGCTGCGCCAGGTAGGCGATGCGCTCGTCGTACGGTTTCGTGCGTCCGACGATCAGGCCATCGATGCGGCGGCCCTTGACCATGCGTTGATAGGTGTGGAATTCATTCGTGGCCGACGCGGGCGCGATCATCATGTCCATCTGCTGCGCTTCCAGCGCTTCCGACATGCCGCCCACGATGTCGATGAACATGGGGTCGGCCAGGTCGTTCGGCATCAGCGGGTAGATGATGCCGACGATATTCGTGCGTCCCACGGCCAGGCTGCGCGCCATGGGATTGGGACGGTAGCCGGCGGCCTGCGCGGCGACCAGCACCCGTTCGCGCGTGCGTTCGCTCACTTCCGGATAGCCATTCAAGGCGCGGCTGACGGTGGTTTCGGATATTCCTAGCGTTTTGGCGAGATTTTTGAGGTTCATGGATGCTGCGTCTGGGGTGGATCGGGAGCGATGCAGGGTAGTTTATCTGATAAATGCCGGAATGATCAGGGGGATGACCAGCGGCGGCAGCGCCCAAAAAAATACGCGGGCAAACCCAGGGGCGCCCGCGCTAAAAGAGGATACTGCTGAATCACTACATTGAAGCTGCCGGCCATCGCGTGCAGCGGCGAAATGGTGGGTCCGGATATTCCTTGCCCCTGAAAAAGCGGGCGGTGTTGCTGCCAGTGGCACGCGTCCAGGGACGCTTGCCAACGTTCTAGAGTCCCGCGCTTACCACCAGGATTCCACTTGGAAACCGACCGAGCTGCCGTTGGTCTTGCCACCAAACACGCCGGTCGAGGACAGTGCCGATTCGGCAGCGGCGGCCGACTGGGCTGCCTTGTTCCATTTGGCGTAGGTGTAGAAGGCGCGCAGCACGGGGCGCGACCAGAAGCTGTTGCCGGCCGACAGTTGCGGCGCGAAGGTCAGCTTGGTCAGGTTGCGGCTTTCGCCGCCTTCCGGCTTGACGATGTCGTGGCCCAGTTCCACGGCCAGGCTGTAGTTGTCCGTGAAGTGGTAGACGGGGCGTGCGCCGATCGAGGTCCACTTGCTGCTGACGCCCGCCGTTTCCTTGTCTTCGTAGACGAAGGTGCCCATGCCCGACCAGGCGCCTTTTGGCTGGATCATGATCTGTTCCGTCAGGCGCACGACCTTGTCATCCTTGCCGGCGCCCAGGCTGAAGCCGCCCGTGTTGGCGGCGCTGCCTTTGCCATACTGCAATGCCACCTTGTTGAAGCCGCCCAGCAGATTGCCCTGCGTGTGCATGATGGTCAGCAAGTGGCCGCTGGCGATGGGAGCCGCGCCTTGCGCGTTGCGTTTCTGATTGAATTGCAGGCCCAGCGTCAGTTCACCGTCCGGGTTGACCTTGATGCCGGAAAAGCGCAAGTCGTGGGACAGGCCCATGCGCTTGCTGTCGCCGTCGTCGGCCGTGCGCACGATGGCGTAGGCCAGCTTGGCGGCGCCCAGGTCGATGTTTTCCAGGCCCGCGCCGGGGCCGCTGTTATTCCAGAAGTAGTAATCGGTGATGTGCACGTCCTGGCGGTCGTAGTAGCGCTTGCCGACCCAGGCGCGCGCTTCGGCGAAGGCGCCCGTGCCGATCTTGTCGGCCACCACGTTCATTTCGCGCCACGACGGGTCCGATTGTTCCCAGTCCTGATTCTGGTTGACGGAAAACGCCACCAGGGTGTTGATGCGGAAGGTGGTGCCGTTGGCTGCCTTGAAGGCTTCGCCGCCGAATTTCAGCTCGCCGTAGGTTTCGCACTCATTGCCCAGACGATACTTGGACGAGGCGCCGGCCAGGCCGAAACAGGCTTCCTTGCCGCCTTCGCTGCTGGTGCCGAAGCCCGAGCGGATGTAGCCGCCGAAGTCGATCGGCAGGGCAGCCTGGGCAGCCGAAGCGCTCAAGGCCAACGCCACGGCGGCAGGCAAAGTTTTCAAGAAATGTTTGTTCATTGCGTCTCCAGTGTTTTTATAAGTGTGGGATCGGTGCGCATAACTTCGCACAACCAAAGCGCTTTAGTTATGTTTCAAAGCGCTTTGAGTATAGTTCAAAGCGCTTTGATCAGTAAACTAGTTTTGTTCTTTGAATTCTTCTTAAACTTTTGAGGTGTTGCGGAGAAACATCAAAGGCGGGCGGCGGCGCGGGGGCGCCGCCGTGTACGGCAAGAGAAACTACGATGGCGAATTATTGCTGTGCCTTGCAGGCGGGCAGGGCGGCCGTGTCCGTTGCGGCAGGGGCAGGATGACGCAGGAACGCCAGGATCAGCAGCGCCGAGGTGGTGGTGATGCTGGCCAGCACATACAGCAAGTGGCGGAAGGCCGTGCCATACGCTTGCGCCAGTTCGGCCGCGCCCGCTTGCGGCAGCAAGGTACTCGCATGGCGCAGCTCGCCCAGCGCCAGGAAGGGGCCCGCGTGCGCCGCCTGTTGCGCGCCGATGCCGGCAAGGCCGGCGCGGCCCAGCGCCGCCACGGCAAAGGTGCCCAGCAGCGCGCTGACGATGGCCAGCGCCAGGCCTTCGCCCGCCACGCGCGTCGTATTGAAGATGCCGGCCGCCATGCCGGCCCGTTCGACGGGCACGACGCTGATGGCCAGGCCATCCATCAAGCCCCAGGGCAAGCTGATGCCGCAGCCGATCAGCAGCAGCGGCCCCAGCAAGCTGGCGGGCGACTGGCCCGGCGCGCAGGTCGACAGCCACAGCAGGCCGCCCGCCGCCAGCAATAATCCGCAGGCGCAGATGTGCGCGGCGGCAATGCGCTGCGCCGCCATGCCGGCCAGGATCGGCAGCACCAGCATGGGCGCCGACAGGGCGATCATCATGCGTCCCGCCTCCAGCGCGCTGTAGCCTTCGATGCCGATGAAGCGGGCCGGCAGCAGCACCAGCAGCACGACGAAGGAAAACGCGGGCGCGGCGGCCAGCAGTTGCACGCCGGCAAAGGCGGGCAGGCGGAACAGGGTCAAGTCCAGCATGGGCCGCGCGGCGCGCCGCTCCACGCGGATGAAAGCGGCCAGCAGCAGGGCCGCACCACCGAGCAGCCTCAGGCTGGCGGGGCTGCCCCAGCCACTGTCAGGCGCCTGCAGCAAGCCATACGTAAACAAAGAGAGCGCGCCCGTAAACGTCAGCGCGCCAGGCCAATCGACGCCCTGCGCCTGCGGGTCGCGCGATTCGCGCATGGCGCGCGCGGCGGCCAGCAGGGCGGCCAGGCCGGCCACGGCCGTGGCGATGAAGATGGCGCGCCAGCCCGTGTGCGTGATCAAGGTGCCGGCCAGAAAGGGACCGAAAGCCAGGCCCACGCCGAAGGCCGTGCCGATCAGGCTGAAGGCGCGCGTGCGGGCCGAGCCGTCGAATTCCTGCGCCAGGGCCGCCAGTCCGCTCGACAGGGCCATGGCGCAACCGAGGCCCTGGACGGCGCGCAGCACATCGAGCCACACAATGCCGGGTGCGGCTGACAGTGCCAGCGCGGCGGCGGAAAATACGCCCATGCCCAGCAAGAACACGCGCTTGCGGCCATAGCGGTCGGCCAGCGCGCCGGCCACCATCAGGCAGCCGCCAAAGCTGAGCATGAAGGCGTTCGTGATCCACGCCAGCGCCAGCGGCGTGCCGTGCAAGTCGGCGGCGATGGCGGGGATGGCGATGGCCGGCCCCGTAAAACTGAGCGGCATGCACAGGGCGGCCAGGCAGACGGCGGCCAGCACGAAGGCGCGCCGGGCCGGGGAGGCAGGCTTCATACGGTGATTTGTATCCATGGGAAACGATTCCAAAAAGAGGGAATCTGATGATAATATGGACGTAATCCATGAAAAAGTGGCTGAAAATCCACTCATAACGGACAAATATTCCCTAATTGAGAAGGTATGGATAATCTGAACGGCATTGCCGCCTTCGTGCGCGCGGCGGAAACTTCCAGCTACGTGGCGGCCGGGCGCTTGCTCGGCGTGTCGGCCTCGGCGGTGGGCAAGAGCGTGGCACGGCTGGAAGAAAAGCTGGGCGTGCGCCTGCTCAACCGCAGCACGCGGCGCATCAGCCTGAGCAACGAGGGTGCGCTGTTTTATGAGCGCTGCCAGCGCATCCTGGCCGACCTCGGCGATGCCGAGGCGGAACTGTCGCACCTGGCCGAGGCGCCGCGCGGCAAGCTCAAGGTCAGCCTGCCCGTGATCGGCTACCGCATCATCCTGCCCCTGCTGGCGGACTTTACGCGCCAGTATCCCGAGATCGAGCTTGACCTCGATTTCAACGACCGCCTGGTCGACGTGGTGGCCGAAGGCATCGACGTGGCCGTGCGCAGCGGCACCTTGACGGATTCGCGGCTGATGGCGCGCGAACTGGGGCCGTTCGCGTTTGCCATCGTGGGTTCTCCCGCGTATTTTTCCCGCCATGGCGTGCCGGCCACGCCGCGCGCGCTGGAAGGGCATGCCTGCGTGCGCTATAAATTCCCCACCACGGGCAAGTTGCAGGAATGGGCGCTGCAGCGTGCCGAGGGCGACAGCGGCGGCGAACTGCGTTTGCCGACCGCCTTGACCTGCAACAATATCGAAGCCTTGATCGGCGCCGCCACGCAGGGCGTGGGCCTCGCGTATTTGCCCGATTTTATCGTGCGCGACGCCATCGGACGGGGCGAACTGCAAGCCGTGCTGGGCGACTACCTGCTGTACGCGAGCAAGTTCTGGGTGCTGTGGCCATCGAGCCGCCATCTGTCACCGAAAATCCGCGTCTTTGTTGACCATCTGTGTACCCACCTGCATTTTTCGGTCCCACCTCGCGTCACCTGAGCGGTCTGGCAGCCGCCATGGCGGCCAGTTGATGAATATTCCTACCCCAAAGAGATTTTTCCTAACATTGCGAAATATTTATTTGCTGCGATGCACCACGCTACGCCGCGTGCCGTCAACTTATACCCTTTCTGAATACCCATCATGCGTTAATTAAATTGCCATAAGGAATTTAATTATGTTAATTTCATATCTGTTTCGGCAATATTGCAATAGTTTCCTGTTGCTGGAACATGGGCATGCATCAGCGTAGTAAGAGCCTATCCCAGTAGGGAGCGTCTTCTGCTGGCAGTTCATCAGGAGTGCGGACAAGGCGTGAGGAGGACGCGTGGCGAGCCACGCGACGACGATCAACGCAGTCCCCGCTTCTGAGGGGCGCCAGCAGGGGATGTATTCATCTACTGGGATAGGCTCCAAGCGTGTAGTAACCAACAATTAGGGCGTGAGCCCGGTTCCATTCAGGGAGTGTGC
>JAEAMG010000074.1_pt1 | contig 151329 bp, 140 predicted proteins | sample 8958741 | NCBI WGS metagenome assembly JAEAMG01 (sample SAMN16933256, study PRJNA681125) | bioreactor sludge metagenome | isolation source: anaerobic bioreactor treating anionic surfactant - SDBS | place: India: Bengaluru | collected 2019-02-28 | reverse complement strand
CAGCTCGCGATTGCGCCGCGCGGGCGGCGCTCGATCTCACAGGCGCTGAAGATGCAGCGGCCATAGAATCTCCCACAGGACCGCACTAAGCTTGAGCTCTGCACTGCACCTGTGGGAGCCCGGCTTGCCGGCGATGGGCCGCAAAGCGGCCCCAATCGCTTGACTGACCGACATTAGCCGTTACGCCGCTCTTCAGCCAGGCACGCCGCGGCCGTGAACAGCACATCGGTTGAGGAGTTCAGCGCGGTCTCCGCCGAATCCTGCAACACCCCGATGATGAAGCCCACCGCAACCACCTGCATGGCAATTTCGCTGGGGATGCCGAACAGGCTGCACGCCAGCGGAATCAGCAGCAGCGACCCCCCTGCCACGCCGGAGGCACCGCAGGCACAGACGGCTGCCACCACGCTGAGCAGCAACGCTGTCGGCAGGTCGACCGGGATACCCAGGGTATGCACTGCGGCCAGCGTCAGCACAGTGATGGTGATCGCCGCACCGGCCATGTTGATGGTGGCACCCAGCGGGATTGACACCGAATAGGTGTCTTCATGCAAGCCAAGGCGCTCTGACAGTGCCAGGTTGACCGGGATATTGGCCGCCGAACTACGGGTGAAGAACGCGGTGATGCCGCTTTCGCGCAGGCACAGCAAGGTCAGCGGGAACGGGTTGCGGCGGATTTTCCAGTACACGATCAGCGGGTTCATCACCAGCGCCACGAACAGCATGCTGCCGATCAGCACTGCCAGCAGGTGCAGGTAGCCGAGCAAGGCGTTCAGACCGGATTGAGCCAAGGTCGCGCTGACCAGGCCGAAGATGCCCAGCGGGGCAAAGCGGATGACTACACGTACGATCAGGGTGACACCGTTGGACAGGTCCTCGACCACGGTGCGGGTGGTATCTCCCGCATGGCGCAAGGCCACGCCCAGGCCCACGGCCCAGGTCAGCACGCCGATGAAATTGGCGTTGAGCAGGGCGTTGATCGGGTTGTCGACCGCGCTCAGCAACAGGTTCTGCAGTACCTCGGTAATGCCGCCCGGTGCGCTGAGCGTGGCTTCGCCGGTGCTGAGCACCAATGATGAGGGGAACAGCGTGCTGGCGATCACGGCCACCAATGCCGCGGCGAAAGTGCCCAGCAGGTAAAGCCACAGGATAGGGCGAATGTGGGTTTCCTGGCCATGCCGGTGGTTGGCGATCGAAGCCATGACCAGAATGAATACCAGTACAGGTGCCACTGCCTTGAGGGCACTGACGAAGACCTTGCCGAGGAAGGCCAGGTCGCCGGCCACGCTGGGGGCCAGCAGGGCCAGGGCGATACCGGCGAGCAAGCCGATGACGATCTGCGTCACCAGGCTGGTACGGTTGAGGAGGCGGAAAACAGAGGTCATGTGCAGCGTTATCTCGGATTCTGTAAAGGGCGGGACTTTAGCACAGAGCCTTGCCGGGCGGCCCGGCACGTTTCGCGGCCAGTGCCGCCCCGCAAGCGAATGCAGGCGAGGCCGTGCGAACCAGCCCGGTCACCAGTGGAACAGCTCTCGCCGTGCCCCCTCGGTAATCGCCACGATCCCCGGGTGCTTGACCTTGCGCTCCACCGAAATGGCATAGAACGACTCATGCACAGCCTCGGTCTGCCCGATCAGTTGCACGCCGTACTGTCGGCACACTTCCTCGGCGATCACACTGGGTGCAACGAAGATGCCGCTGCCCGACTGGCCGAAGGCCTGCATCAATGCGCTGTCATCGAACTCGCCGACAATGCGGGGCTGCACCTGCTGGTCGCCCAGCCACCGCAGCAAGCGGCTGCGCACCACGGTTTCCTGGCCGGGAATCAGCAGGGGGGCGTCCTGCAAGCAGGCAGGAAAGGCACCCGGGTAGCGCTTGGCCAATGCAGGGGTGGCAAAAAAACTCAGGCCGCATTCGCCAAGCTTCTGGCTGTAGCCCTTGATATCCAGGTTGTTGGGCATGGGGCTGTCGGAAATCACCAGGTCCAGGCGCTGGATGGCCAGGTCGCCGAGCAGCCGTTCGAGCTTGTCTTCGCGGCAATTGATGCGCAGCACGTCGTCCAGCTCCATGGTCGGGGCCAGCAGGCGATAGACGATGGACTTGGGTACCACATCGGCTACGCCCACGCGGAACAGGATCTGCTCCTGTGGCCCGGCGCGCAGCATGGCCTCCAGTTCGCCACCAAGCTGGAACATCTGTTCGGCATAAGCCAGCGTCTGGCGGCCGGTTTCGGTGAGCTCCAGCTGCCGCCCCACACGCTGGAACAACTCCAGGCCGTAGGTGTGTTCGAACAGGCTGATCTGCCCGCTGATGGTTTGCGGGGTCAGGTTCAGCTGTTCGCTGGCGCGGGCGATGCTGCCGGTCCTGGCCACTGCCCAGAAGTAGTGCAACTGGCGGTAGTTGAGCACGCTGTTTTCCCGATTCGTAAAACCCGAAGTATAACTCTTGAAAATACGAATTTTCCTGATGTATCGGCGTGTCTAGAATCCTTCGTTATCAGGCGCCTCGTGCGCTGCTGAAGTCACCACAAGCGAGGAACCCATGCTGCACTTGAAATCCATCGGCACGCCGCTGGTACTGGCCCTGGCGCTGTTTGCCCTGGCTGGTTGCGACCAGGCCGAGAAGTCCGCCCAGCAGATGCTCGACCAAGCTGCTCAATCGGCCAAGCAGGCCATCGACGATACCAACAAGGCCGCCCAGCAGGCGCTGAGCGAAGCCATTGGCAGTGAAGGGCAGAAGCCCGTGCAAGCTGAAAAGAACGAAAAAAGCCAGGAAATCTGACCCCAACCGCCGTTGCAGGATGTGAACAATGGAATATCTGCTGGAACTCGCCGCTAGCCCTACCGCCTGGATTGCCCTGGCTACGCTGGTGGCCATGGAAATCGTACTGGGCATCGACAACCTGATCTTCATCTCGATCCTGACCAACAAGTTGCCGGTGGCGTACCGTTCCAAGGCGCGGCGCATCGGCATCAGCATGGCCCTGATCATGCGCCTGGCGTTGCTCAGCACGGTGGCCTGGATCGTCCAGCTGACCGACCCGGTATTCGAAGTGTTCGGCAACGCGTTCTCGTGGAAAGACATGATCCTGATTGCGGGTGGCCTGTTCCTGTTGTGGAAGGCTACCAAGGAAATTCACGAAAACGTCGACCCGCACGGTGCCAAGGAAGAGGCCAAGGTGGGCTCCACGGTGACCTTGGGCTTCGCTGCGGCGATCTTCCAGATCCTGCTGCTGGATATCGTGTTCTCGGTAGACAGCATCATTACCGCCGTGGGCATGACCGAGCACCTGCCGATCATGATCATCGCCGTGATCACTGCCGTGATCGTGATGATGGTCGCGGCCGACCCACTGGCCAACTTCATCAACGACAACCCGACTGTCGTGATGCTGGCCCTGGGCTTCCTGATCATGATCGGTATGACGCTGATTGCCGAAGGGTTTGGTGCCCATGTGCCCAAAGGCTACGTGTACGCTGCGATGGCGTTCTCCACCGCAATCGAGGTCCTCAACATTCTCGCACGCAGGGCGCGGCTCAAGCGTGAGGCAGCTGAGCATTGACGGTGGGCAGCGGGGCGCTTTGCGCCCCGTTTGGCTGCTGAATGCTGCGCGGTCAGTGCACCCCCGCAGGCCGCCGTGCTCGCTGTACGTGCCGGGTTTTGGCCGGCACCTGCGGCGGTTGTTGATTGGGTTGTGCATGACGCCGCACGATACGTAGTACACCCCATAGCATGGCGGCTGCGACGCTCAGCCACATGCTGACCAGCATGAGGATTGCCAGGGTCAGGCTCATCTGTGCCTCCATCGCTGCGGCAAACGCCAGAGTGACCGGCGTTTGCGTTCCAGACACTGCTTTAGTCTAGCCTTTCGCCTGGGACGTTCCATCGAACAAAGGTCTATCTCTGAGTCCGATTCGCTCCAAGCCGTTGTCGGACTATACCCGCGCCGTCGTCGGACCTATGATCACTGGCCAGAGCTGGGCGCTGCCTGCCCGGCGTTGGAGCAAGCGAGTGTCCATGCAGCAATCTTCCTTCAAGAGCGCCCGGCGGCTGCTGTCGGCCTTCATCGTGGCAGCCAGCCTGGCGGGCTGTGCCAGTGCGCCGCCCGCCAATCTCAAAGGCCTGCCGCAACGGGTCGAAATCAGCAGCGTGCCGTTCTACCGGGGCAACGCCAACCATAGCGGCGCCATGGCCCTGGCAGCAGTGTTGTCGCAACAGGGGGCACCGATTACCCCGGGGCTGCTGGACAAGCCCCTGAACCTGCCACAGGGTGCCGATGCTTTGGACACCGCCATCCCTCGCGTGGCACGGGACTACGGCATGGTGGTGTACCGCCTGGACAAGCAACTGGATGCGCTGTTGACCCAAGTGGCGGCGGGTAACCCGGTACTCTTGCGCTACGAAGACGGTTCCGCCTGGTGGGGCGAGCCGCGCTATGCGGTGCTGATCGGTTATGACCGCTACAAGCAGCGGGTACTGCTGCGCTCGGGCATGCACCGCCGGCACATGATGGCATTCGACGCGTTCGCTTCGGCGTGGGCCGAGCAGGGCAGTTGGGCAGTGCTGGTGCAGCCGCCACGGCAATTGCCGGCTGAAGTGGATAGGCAACGCTGGTTGCAGGCGGCGGAAGAGTTGTCGCGGGCGGGGCAGGAAATCGCGGCGAAGCAGGCGGTGAACAGCCTGAGCAAATGATCGTTCCCATCATGGCCTTTTCGCAGGCAGACCCGCTCCTCCACAGAGCGTGTGCGCACCGCACAGCCCCATGGAGGAGCGGGTCCCGCACCGAGGAGGCCCGCTACATCAGAAACCCAGGCGATCACGCAGGCTGTAGTACCAGGCACCGATAGCGCTGAACGGCACGCGCAGCATCTGGCCGCCTGGGAACGGGTAGTGCGGCAGGCCGGCGAAAGCGTCGAAACGCTCGGCCTGGCCGCGCAGGGCTTCGGCCAGCACCTTGCCCGCCAGGTGGGTATAGGTCACGCCGTGGCCCGAGCACCCCTGGGAGTAATAGATGTTGTCGCCGATGCGACCTACCTGTGGCAGGCGCGACAGGGTCAGCAGGAAGTTGCCGGTCCAGGCGTAGTCGATTTTCACGTTCTTCAGTTGCGGGAAGGCCTTGAGCATCTTCGGGCGGATGATCGCTTCGATGTTGGCCGGGTCACGTGCGCCGTACACTACGCCACCGCCGAAGATCAGGCGCTTGTCGCTGGTCAGGCGGTAATAGTCGAGCAGGTAGTTGCAATCTTCCACGCAGTAGTCCTGCGGCAGCAGGGTGCGCGCCAGCTCTTCGCCCAGGGGTTCGGTGGTGATCACCTGGGTGCCGCATGGCATGGATTTGGCGGCCAGCTCTGGCACCAGGTTGCCCAGGTAGGCGTTGCCAGCGACGATGATGAACTTGGCGCGGACCTTGCCCTGTGGGGTATGCACCACGGGGTTGGCGCCGCGCTCGATGCGCACGGCCGGAGTTTGCTCATAGATGATGCCGCCCAGCGACTCGACCGCCGCAGCTTCGCCCAGCGCCAGGTTCAGCGGGTGGATGTGACCGCCGCTCATGTCGAGCATGCCGCCGACGTAGCTGTCGCAGGCCACGACCTCGCGGATGCGCTTCTGGTCCATCAGTTCCAGCTGGTTGTGGCCGAAACGCTCCCAAAGGCGCTTTTGCGATTCCAGGTGGCCCATCTGCTTGCTGGTGAGCGCGGCGAAGACGCCGCCGTCCTTCAGGTCGCACTGGATGTTGTACTTGGCCACGCGCTCGCGAATGATACGCCCGCCTTCGAAGGCCATGTGGCCCAGCAGCTGGGCCTGTTTAGGGCCCACAGTGCGTTCGATCACGTCGATGTCGCGGCTGTAGCTGTTGACGATCTGGCCACCGTTGCGGCCCGAGGCACCGAAGCCGACCTTGGCGGCTTCGACGATGCTCACCTTGAAGCCGTTCTCCAGCAGGAACAGGGCGCTGGACAGGCCGGTGTAGCCGGCGCCGATGATGCATACATCGGTTTCCACCTCACCCTGCAGCGCCGGACGTGGCGGCACCGGGTTGGCCGAGGCGGCGTAGTAGGACTGGGGGTAGGGGGTGTTAGCCATGCTGCAGGAACCTCGTGTTTTATATTTTTAACGAATGTAGCGATGCTATCAATAATAATAAACACCCGCTAGTCGTCTGTTGAAAATCCCTCACACAGTCGCAAGCGACCCTTCTCTATAAAGAGGTTTAGATTCAGTAGCTTAGCGCGAAAAAAAGTGTTGACAGGCTTTTCCAATTGCGTAGAATGCGCACCACACGACAGGCACATAGCTCAGTTGGTTAGAGCACCACCTTGACATGGTGGGGGTCGTTGGTTCGAGTCCAATTGTGCCTACCAAATCGAAGAAGGGGTGATCCGCAAGGGTCACCCCTTTTTTCATTGGTTTTTCCGGCGGTTGGCTGCAACACCGGGAAACTGCGAAAGTTTTTGATTTTTCTGAAAAAAACGCTTTACAGGTGCGCATTTGATCACTAAGATGCGCACCACACGACAGGCACATAGCTCAGTTGGTTAGAGCACCACCTTGACATGGTGGGGGTCGTTGGTTCGAGTCCAATTGTGCCTACCAAACTCCAGAAAGGGCGATCAGCAATGATCGCCCTTTTTGCATGTGCGCGTGAAGCAGCCTGTAACCTTTGGTCACGCTTCGGCCAGCGCGCAGCATGCTAGAATCCGCCCCTTCGAAACGGGAGGTACATGCGTGCGTAAACTGGCTGTGGTAATGGCAGTGCTCGCCCTGGCGGGCTGTGAGAACGAGGTCGAGGGCGTGCACAAGCAGGTGGCTGAACACTTGCACAACCCCAAAACGGCCAAGTTCGGCAACGTGCGGATCGACACCCAGGGCACCATCTGCGGCCAGGTCCGTGGCAAGGACGATGCCGGGCAGTACGAGGCCTACCGCAGCTACGTGGCGTTCAAGCGCGATGGCCAGTACGACATCATCGTGGACGAAACCGGCAACAACCTGCGTATCCGCGAACTGTGCGGCGGTGCCGACCTGCAGCGTCGCGCCGAAGCGCTGGCCAACCAGCCGGCACCCGAAGGCTGGGATGTGGAGGTGGTGCAGGGCGCCAACATGGGCGCGCTCAGCGACATGACGGCCCGCCTGATCGAAAAGGGCATCCCGTCGTCGGTGGAATACCGCGATGGCAAGCCGGTGGTGCTGATGGGGCCGTTCCCTACTCGCGAAGAGGCGCAGGCCCGCCGCGACGAAGTCATGGCCAAATTGGGCACCGACTCGGTGGTCATCCAGCACGGCGCAGCGCGCTGACCTGCGCGGCCAACCCGCTCCCAAGGCGCATGGTAGGCACCTTGCGCCCAGCATTGGCTATGCTTGGGTAGGGAGAGGCTGAGATGGGGGGCGCCTGATGTCGACACTGGAGCGGGCCATAGCCGTGGCCGCCAGGGCGCATGAAGGGCAATACGACAAGGGTGGGGCGGCGTATATCCTTCACCCTTTACGTGTGATGCTGCGGGTTGCCACACCGGAACAGCGCATTGTTGCGGTGCTTCACGATGTGATCGAGGATACCTCGCTGACCCTCTCCGACCTGGCGCGGGAGGGCTTCGCGCTGAAAATTCTCGCAGCCCTGCTGGCGCTCAGCCGGCGTGAAGGCGAAGCTTATCAGGACTTTGTCGTGCGCCTGGGCGACGACCCGCTGGCGCGCACGGTCAAACTGGCTGACCTGGCCGACAACAGTGACCTTTCGCGTATTCCCTGCCCAGGCCCTGCCGACCTGGCGCGGCTGGCGCGCTATCGCGAGGCCAGCGCTTACCTGCAGGCACTTCGTTAGTTCAGCCGCAAGCCTTGAGGTTGACTTGGCATAAGATGCAGATTCAAGCATTCTGAACCGCCATACTCCGTAACCTCGACATAGCCCATGAGCAAGCCAGTGTTCCCCCAGCCCTTTCTAGCGATTGGCTGCTCCCAATGTCGTGACCTCGCTAGCCTGGGTTTCGACATTACCATGGCGTTCCAGCCCATAATCCATGTGCCTTCAGGCAGGCCGTTCGCCTACGAGGCACTGGTTCGCGGTGTGAACGGTGAAAGCGCTGCGCAAATTTTGGCCAAGGTAACTCCCGACAACCTGTACCGCTTTGATCAGGCCTGCCGCGTGAAGGCCATCGAGCAAGCGGCTGGACTGGGCTTGGGACGCCAGAAAAACTGTAAATTGAGCATCAATTTTCTGCCCAATGCCGTCTACCGTGCCAGCACCTGCATCCGGGCTACCTTGGAGGCCACAGTCACATTCGACTTCCCCGCCAATCTGCTGATGTTCGAAGTGACCGAAGGCGAGCGGATCGAGGACACCGAGCACTTGAAGTCGATCTTCAAGGAGTACGAGCGACAGGGCTTCACCACTGCAATAGATGATTTTGGCTCGGGTTACTCAGGGCTGAATCTGCTCGCAGAATTTCAGCCGGCTGTACTCAAGCTGGATATGGCTCTCACTCGGGGAGTCAACCAGGATGTGGTTCGCCAAGCCATCGTGGCCGGTATCGTATTGGTGGCCGAGCGGTTGGGCATTACGCTGATTGCCGAGGGGATCGAGACTGACGAAGAGTGCCAAGCACTGGCGGCGCTGGGAATTGATTTGATGCAAGGGTACCTGTTCGCTCGGCCGCAGGTGAATGGTTTGCCGTTGTTTGAGCGGCTGTCTTGACCTTGACCTGATGGTGCTCCCCTGGGCGGCACAGCAGGCGCAGGCCGGTAGCAGCGAAAAGCGCCACGCTCATGCCTGGTCAGTCTTCCTTCGGCACCGTCCAGAAAATCTGCACGCCGCCATCGTCACGGTGGGCGAGGGTGACGTTGTCGTTCTCGGCAATTTCCTCGAGCAGGGTTTCCCAGTCGTCCGGGCTTTCCTGTTCCAGGCGGAAGATCAGCGCCGCGCGGCTGCGTTGGGCGGTGGGGCTGTTGATGATCTTCTGGATGCGAACACCCAGCTGAACGTAGCTGCTTGGGGTGGCGGAGGCGGTGCTGGACACAGGAATATCCTTGTTGTGCTGTATGTGCGTACAGTATTTCAGCGTAAGCAATTTCGCAACAGCTTGTCAGGGAAAATCCGGCTAGGCTGGCCAGAGAATTCGCACTGTCGGTGCGGGTCTGGTGTAATGGCGGCCATTTTCGGAAGCTGCGCATGTATCGATTTCTTTCTCGTTTTCCTACCTCTACAGGCCTGGTCCTGCTGATTGCAGGCGACTTTGGTGCGCTTGACGATGCCTGGGCCGATGCCCCCACTGCCGTGGTGATCGAGCCGCTGGTGGTGAGCGGTGCCTACCTGCCCACCCGTACGTTCGACCTGCCGTTCTCGGTCGATACCATCGACTTGTCCCGTGGCACTGACGGCCAGTTGGGCGTCAACCTGTCGGAAGTGCTGGGCAAGGTGCCAGGGCTGGTGGTGCAGAACCGCCAGAACTACGCCCAGGACCTGCAGGTTTCTTCGCGAGGCTACGGCGCCCGCTCGGCCTTCGGGGTGCGGGGCATCAAGCTGATCAGCGATGGGATCCCGGCCAGTACTCCCGACGGTCAAGGGCAAGCGGCCACGCTCAACCTGGATGTGGCCGAGCGCATCGAGGTGTTGCGCGGCCCGGCCGCCACCCTGTACGGCAGCAACGCCGGTGGGGTTATCCAGATGTTCAGCCGCGACGGCCAGGGCCCTGCCCAGGTAGGTGCCGAAACCACCTTCGGCAGCGACGGTTTCAACAAGAACCACCTGAGCGCCGAGGGCGGTAACGACACGGCCGGTTTCCTGCTGGATGCGTCGCGCATGGACACCGACGGCTACCGTGACCACAGCGCGGCGCGCCGTGACCAGACCTTCGCCAAGGTCCATTTCAAGCCGGATAGCGAATCGCGCCTGGCACTGATCTACAGCAGCCTGGAACAGAACGGCACCCAGGACCCTCTGGGACAGACCTGGGAAGCCTACAAGCACGACCCGCGCTCCAGCGCGGCAGTGGCGCAAACCTATGACACGCGCAAGAGCATCGACCACCAGCAGTTGGGCATGAACTATGAGCGCTACGTGGGTGACGCCACGTTGCAGCTGAACCTGTACGCCGGGCAGCGCCGGGTGGTGCAGTACCTGTCCATTCCCAGGACGGTGGTCTCGAACAGCCAGCGCGGGGGTGGCGTGGTCGACTTCGATCGGCAGTTCCAGGGCGGTACGCTGCGCTGGATCCAGCCGGTTGCGCAGGTGCCCGGCAATCTCACCCTGACCCTTGGCGCCGATTACGACCAGAGCAAGGATGACCGCCGTGGCTACCAGAACTTCAGCGCTGACCAGTTGGGTGTGAAAGGCGAGTTGCGACGTGACGAGCAGGACACCGCCACCAGCCTGGACCCTTACCTGCAGGCGCACTGGGAAATCGGTAACTGGACCAGCGAGCTGGGCTTGCGCTACAGCAGCATGAACATGCGCGTCGATGACCATTACCTGGCCAACGGTGACGCCAGCGGCTCCAAACGGTATCAGCAAGCTACCCCTTCGCTGTCTGTGATGTACGCCTTCACCCCTGATCTGCGTGGTTACGTGAGTGTCGGCAAAGGCTTCGAAACACCCACGCAGGCCGAGATGGCCTATGCACCGGGAGCGGACGAACGATTCAACTTCGGGCTGGAGCCTGCCACCAGCATGCAGTATGAAACGGGCCTGAAGTACCGGCTGAGCGAGCGCACGCGGCTGGACGCCGCCGTTTACCAGATCCAGACCGAAAACGAAATAGTCGTGGACCGTGCGACGGACGGCCGAACCAGCTATCGCAATGCCGGGCGAACCCTTCGGCGTGGCTTCGAGGCCCGCCTGCAGCAGGATTGGAACGACCAGTGGCAGGCCACTGTGGTGTACACCCGCACCGACGCGCGCTATGCCGAAAACGTCAGCCAGGCCATCGCACGTGGCAACCGCCTGCCAGGTGTGCCCCAGGACAACCTGTACGGCGAGGTGCTGTGGAAGCCGGTGGCGGCGGTCAGCATGGGCCTGGAAGGGCAGTACCGCAGCAAGGTGTATGTCGACGACAGCAACGCTGCCAAGGCGGCGCCGGCCTATGCCGTGTTCAATTGGCGTACGCGCTTCGAGCAGCATGTCGGCCCATGGACATTCCACCAGCTGGTGCGCCTGGACAACCTGTTCGACCGGCAATATGTAGGGTCGGTGATCGTCGGCGACAGCAACGGGCGTTACTACGAGGCCGCGCCTGGGCGCTCATGGTATGCGGGGGCGGGTTTGGCGTACCGGTTCCAGTGACGGGCTACAGGGGCCGGGTGGCGCCTGCAGGGGCTGCCCAGCCACCGCTGGCAGTGCCGGTAGCGGTAGAATCAGCACCTGATCATACGCTTCAGAGGTAGATGCGGTGGAATTGCAGCAGGGCTTCGTCCTGACCCGGCATTGGCATGACACGCCCGAAGGGACCTGCGTGGAATTCTGGCTGGCTACCGATCAGGGGCCCCGGCAATTGCGCCTTGCCCCTCAGGACTCGGTGGCTTTCATCCCGCTGGCGCAGGCTGAACATGCCCGGGTGTTGTTGGCCAAAGAGCCAGGTGTACAGCTCAAGCCCTTGCAGTTGAAGGACTTCGAGCAGCGCCCGGTCATGGGGCTGTATTGCCGCCAGCACCGGCAGCTGATGCAACTGGAGCAACGCCTGCGCAACGCCGGCATCGACGTTTTCGAAGCCGACATTCGCCCGCCCGAACGCTACCTGATGGAGCGCTTCATCACCGCCCCCGTGCAGTTCACCGGCAAGCCTGATGCACAGGGCGTGCTCTGCGAAGCTCAGCTCAGGCCGCTGGCAGGTTACCGTCCACCGCTGCGCCTGGTGTCGCTGGACATCGAAACCAGCGAACGTGGGGAGTTGTACAGCATTGCCCTGGAGGGCTGTGGCCAGCGTCAGGTATACATGCTTGGCAAACCCAACGGCGACCCGGCGGGGGTGGACTTCGATCTGCACTACTGCGCCGACCGCGCCGAGCTGCTGGTGTGCCTGAACCAGTGGATGGCGCTGCACGACCCCGACGCGATCATTGGCTGGAACCTGATCCAGTTCGACCTGCGCGTGCTGCATGAGCACGCCAAGGCGTTGCAGGTAGCGCTGGCCTTGGGGCGCAGAGGCGCAGCCATGACCTTGCGAAGCCAGGGCGGCGGTGGCCACGTATTCGCCGACGCCCCGGGGCGCTTGTTGATCGATGGCATCGAGGCGCTGCGCTCGGCCACCTGGAGTTTCCCATCGTTCAGCCTCGAAAACGTCGCCCAGACGCTGCTCGGCGAAGGCAAAGCCATCGACACACCGTACCAGCGCATGGACGAAATCAACCGGCGCTTCGCCGAAGACAAACCGGCCCTGGCGCGGTACAACCTGAAGGACTGTGAGCTGGTGACGCGGATCTTCGCCCACACCCGCCTGCTCGAGTTCCTGCTGGAACGCTCATCGGTTACCGGCCTGGCGGTGGACCGCAGCGGCGGGTCGGTCGCCGCGTTTTGCCACTTGTACATTCCGCATATGCACCGCCTGGGGTACGTGGCGCCCAACCTGGGCAGCCGCCCGGACGAAGCCAGCCCTGGCGGCTTCGTCATGGACTCGCGCCCAGGTTTGTACGACTCGGTACTGGTCCTGGATTACAAAAGCCTGTACCCCTCGATCATTCGCACCTTCCTGATCGACCCGGTGGGCCTGGTGGAAGGTTTGCAACGTCCTGACGATGAGCACTCGGTGGAGGGTTTCCGTGGCGGGCGCTTTTCCCGCAGCCAGCATTGCCTGCCGGCCATCGTCGAGCGTGTGTGGCAGGGCAGGGAGGCGGCCAAACGCGAGGGTAACTCGCCGTTGTCCCAGGCACTGAAGATCATCATGAACGCGTTCTACGGCGTGCTGGGTTCCAGCGGTTGCCGCTTCTTCGACCCCCGGCTGGCCTCGTCCATCACCTTGCGTGGGCACCAGATCATGCACCAGACCCGGGCGCTGATCGAGGCCCGGGGTTTCGACGTGATCTATGGCGATACCGACTCCACCTTCGTCTGGCTCAAGGGTGCCCATGCCGAGGAAGACGCGGTGCGCATCGGTCGCGAGCTGGTGGCCCAGGTCAACCAGTGGTGGCAAACGCACCTGCGCGAAAGCATGAACCTGGACTGCGCCCTCGAGCTTCAGTTCGAGGTGCATTACCGGCGTTTCCTGATGCCCACCATCCGTGGTACCGACGAGGGCAGCAAGAAACGCTATGCCGGGCTCAGGCAGCGGGCTGATGGCACAGAAGAAATGGTGTTCAAGGGCCTGGAATCGGTGCGCACCGACTGGTCACCGCTGGCCCGGCAGTTTCAGCAGGAGCTCTACGCACGCGTGTTTCGTGGTGAGCCGTACCGTGATTACCTGTGTGACTATGTACAGCGCACGCTGGCGGGTGAAAACGACGAGCTGCTGGTCTATCGCAAGCGCTTGCGGCGGCCACTGGCCGACTATCAGCGCAATGTCCCGCCCCATGTGCGTGCCGCACGCCTGGCCGACGACTACAACAAGCGCCTGGGCCGCCCGCTGCAATACCAGCGCGGCGGCTGGATCAGCTATGTGATCACCACCGCAGGCCCAGAGCCGCTGGAAAACCTGCAAGCCCCCATCGACCATGATCATTACATCAGCCGGCAGTTGCAGCCGGTGGCTGATGCCATCCTGCCTTTTGTCGGCGACGACTTCGCGCGGCTGATCGACCATCAACTGCTGCTGTTCTGAACGGGTAGTAGATAGCTAGCCGTCGGCATGCCCTGAACCTGCACAAACTCTAGCCTCAACGCCATCGCGGAGGCACAGATGCAGGGCAAATCCACTTCACCTTCGAATGCGGTCGACGCGCTTGCCATCGCGCAAGCCTGCCAGGACCATTACATTGCACAGCGGCTGCCGGCCTGGATGGCGAAGCTGACGATGGCCGACTACCGGCTGCTGAGCCAGGCACTGTCGCAGTTGCTGGCTTGCCGGGAAGGGCTGACGCAAGCCCTGGCACAGGTGCGCAACCTGGATGATTTCAGCCGGCCTTTGCTGCAGCAGGCGCTGGCCCGGTTTGGCACCCTGGATGCCGACCGCGTGTGCCTGCGGCAATGGTATTACTTCACGTCGCCGACCATCAGTTATGTGACCGGTCGGCTGCCGGTCGCCGACAGCGATTACTACGATACGCCGCTGCTGGAGGCAGCGCTGGGCAACTTCACCGAGGCCGAGCAGCATGATCAGCCCCGCAAGAATTGCCTGGTGGATGCGCTGGGCGCCACGCGTACTGAGCTATCGGCAACGGCTTTCGTCAGGCTGTGCCGCACGCTGGACCTTGGCCAGCAGTACCAGGCGCACCTGGCGGGTGTTTTTCAGCCAAGCGTGCGCGAGCTGCTGGTTCGCCGCCAACGCTATGGCATGCTGGCCGATGCGCTTGCAGCCAGCGCACAGGGCATGTTGAGCGCGGCCCAGCTGCACTGGGTGGTGCAACTGTGCATGCATGACACGCTTGGCACCCTCGCGGGATCGCCGGTCAGCGTCCGCCGGCTGGAACTGTTTGGTTGCCGCATGCAGCAGATCGTGGTGCTGGATGTCATTGCCGAGGGGACGTTCTACAACACCAGCAAGTACGTCCTGGTGTATGTACCTGGCGACCCCGCAGGCCCCTGGAGCGTGTGCAACGACCTGGAACACTACGCCCGCCGGGTGCTTGGCAAGCGTTTGCGCAAGAACGACTACCGGCGTTTCTTCAGCCGCTTCGTGCGCCGTCGCGACAGCCAGCGGTTTTTCTCTGCCGTGGGTGAGCGGCTCGACGATGTCACCCACTGGGCGACCCGCAGCCTTGATGAACAGACGCATGCCTATGGTTTACCGCTGTTCGATGCCCTGGCTGATGACTGGATTGGCCAGGTCAAGGATGACGCGGCGATCATCGCCCCGCCAGTGGCGATGCTCGATCGCCAGGCTCAGGCCGAGCATGCCCGCCGTTTACAGGCTGAAGGGCAAACCCTGCTCGGCATCGCAGGGCTTTTCGTGCCCGCAATTGGCGCGGTGATGCTGGGTGTGATGGCCTGGGAACTGCTTGAGCAAAGCTTCCAGGCGGTCAGTGACTGGCAACAGAACGAACGCAATGCTGCGCTGGCCCACCTGCTGAATGTGGGTAAAGGGTTGTTGACCGTTGGTGCAACCGTTGCTGTTGTCGCGGCGGCGCGACGTGCCTGGAGCGTGGTAGACCCACTGGTGCCGGCGCAGCTGCCAGGTGGCGAGGAAAAACTGTGGAACACCGACCTGGAACCCTACCGTTGTGGCACCCCGCCGCCTACCGCAGTGCGGGACGAGCAGGGGGTGTATCGCCTGGCCGAGCGCTGCTGGATCAGCATGGACGGTCACTGGTATGAGGTGGCGTGGCGCAAGAACGATGAACAATGGCAGTTGCTCCCTTACCAGGGCTATGCCCCCTTGCTCCGCCACAATGGCGCCGGTGCGTGGCGGCTGTGGTGCGAGCAGCCCGCCGAATGGGCAGACGCGCGCCAGCTGTTCCGCCGCCTGGGCAAGCCCTACAGCGACCTCGATGACCTGCAGATCGACCAGGCGCTGGCCATCCACGGGCTGGACGACCAGCACTTGCGGGCATGGCATGTGTATGGCCGAGCACCTGAGGCAGCGCTGGCTGACACGGTGCAGCGGCTGCTGTTCGCCGCGCGGATCCACACGTTGGTCGGTCAACTGCGCGAAGGTGCCGCCACCGCCGATCAGCAATTGCTGGCGCGGGTGCTGAGCCTTCCCCAGGCGGCAGGGCTGCACGGGCGCGCGCTGGCCGAAGTGGCCTGGGCCGGGCGCCGGGAGCTGCTGCAAGCCATGTACGAGGAGCACAACACCGGCCCGCAAACCCCTTGCCCGTTGCAACGGGCCTTCGCCAGCCTGCACCGCCTGGCGGCCAGGGAAGTGATGCGCAATGCCGGCGAGGACGACCTGCAGCACCTGCAAGAGACCGGGCGCGTGCCGCTGTTCATGGCCGAGGCGGCCAGGCTGCAGGTTACGCGGATTCGAACCGCGCGGGTCTTTGAGGCGCTGCGCATCGATACCCCACAGAATCTCGACCTGGCGCGGGTTGTGCTGAACCTGCTGGGGCAGGTGCCGGGGGCCGGAGGGCCAGGCTGGCGATTGTTCGACGGTGAGGCCAGCGAGCCGCTGCTGACAATCGAAGGCGCGGGCCCAACCTTCGATCTGCTGCACCAGCATGGGGTGTTTCGCTTGCACGACCGTGCCCGGCCCAACGCCGGTGCTGCCGGGGAGCTGTTCGAAACACTGGCGGCGGCGTACGACGCCGAGGCACGAGCGGCCAGCCGGCAGCCTGCTGTGTTCGCACCCGCCCTGCGCCAGGCGGTGGCAGACCTCGCCTTCAACCAGCGGCCAGCCGTGCTGGTCGCCCTTGGCATGGGCCAGCGCCGCGGCGCCTTCGTGGCACCGCTGCGGCTCGCTGACGGCCGCATTGGCTACCCCATGGCCGGCGGCAGGTTATGGGCTGCGTTCGGGCGGCTCAGGCCGCGGGCGCTGCAGGCACGCCTGCGCGACCTGTACCCGGCCTTCAGCGACGAGCAGGTTGGCCAATGGTTGGCGTCAGCCGATGCCCGGGCCAGGTTGAACGGCCTGGAGGCGCAATACCGACAGCTCAACAGCCACCTCGACAGGTGGGTATTCAATGCTGTTGCCACACCTGAACTGACTGCCCGACGTGAATTCAGAAAAGGCTTGATCGACTGCTGGCGCTTGCTCGTCCCCGAGTTGCAGGACCAGGCATCTGTGCAGGGCGGGCGCTTCATGCTGACCCAGACCCGCAGCCGTTTGCGCCAACTGCCTGGCCTGCCGGCCCAAGTGAGTTTCGCGCACGTGTCCATACTGGCCTTGCGCGCCATGCGGCTGGAGCAGGTGCCCGACGATTTCCTGCAGGCGTTTCCCAACTTGCGCAACCTGGAAATCACCAATTGCCGGCTCAGGCGCCTGCCGTTGCCTCAGATGCTGGCACAAAGGCTGGAGGTGCTCGACCTGTCAGGCAATCAGATCGAGCTCGACGAAAGCCAGGCGCTGGTCCTGGCCGGTTGCCGCTCCCTGGTGTACCTGAACCTTTCGGACAACCCGTTGCGCCGGGCATTTTCCGTGTTCGCCATGACCGAGCTCAACGCCTTGCACCTGTCACGCACGCGATTGCCGGAGTTTCCCTACGGCACGCTGGACGCGCCGCAACTGCACACGCTTGACCTCAGTGGCAACAGTATTTCAGTGCTGCCTGACGACCTGCATCAGTCACACTTGTGGCGCGCGGGCCGGGTCGAACTGTCGGGCAACCTGCTGGCGGCAGCATCGCAGGCGTCTTCCAGCTGGCATTGGCTCGAGGCAAGTCGCGTGCCGTATCGGTTCCGTTATCTGGACCTGGTGGCGGCAGAACGTCGCGATGAAATGGCCGCGTTGTGGGTTCATCTGGAAGCCGATGAGGTATCGGACGACTTCTTCAAGACGTTGTCCGTACTGACCACCTCCGGCGCATTCAAGTTTTCCTCCACCGCCTGCGCGCTGGCAGCCCGGGTACTGGAAATGTTCGAAGCAATGAGTGAAGACACTGCGCTGCGGCTGGAGCTGTTCAGGCACGCCGCGGCGACGGATTGCCAGGACAACGCCACTGCCCGTTTCGCTGACCTGGAAGTGCGCTTGATGATATGGCGTACGCGCCGCCAGCAGGGTGGGCGCCCCCCGGAGCAGGGCTTGTTGTGGCTCGGCGGGCAGTTATGGCGCTTGGCGTTGCTCGATCAGTTCGCGGCAGAACATGCCCGCCGGTTGGGGGCCGGCAGTGAGTCACTCGAATTCGCCCTGGCTTACCGTGTTGCCTTGCGCACGGCCCTGGATTTGCCCGCCCAGCCCGGGGAGATGTTGTATACCGATATTGCCCGGCTGCAGGACACCGACCTTCGTTCGGCGCGTGCCTTCGTGCTGGCAGCGCAGACCCGCGACGGCATGGCTGAATACCTTGCCAGGCAACGCTTCTGGCAGGACTACCTGCGGGGCAGTTTCCCCGATCGCCTGCAAGTGCCGCAGGACATGCATGATGAACTGGAGCGGCTGATGGCGCTGGGCAACCAGGAAGCGCAGGTCGAGCGGCTGCAGATTCGGAATCAGCAGCGTGAGCATGCCCTGCTGTTGCAACTGACCCTCGAAGCCCTGGACAGAAACGCACCCGGCGACAGCACGACGGGGTAAAACGGCCAGCGCAGCGCTGCCAGCCGGTGGCTATGCGCTATGCTCAGAGCAGGCGGCGATGTTTGCACAGGCCTCGCCGCCCGGTCACGGAAATCGGAAGTTACCTTTGTGGCAAGCACGCCATGGGCGGTTGGTTTAGGCTCCCGCGTCGGATCTTTCTCCATGATCTGTAGTCTTTGGTTTATCGAGAGAATAAGGAGATATGCATGCTCGTCCGCTCACTGACCCTCGCCACCCTGCTCGCGCTTGCCGGCCCTTTGCATGCCGCTGACAGTGACGCACCGTTGGCCAAGGAACTGGGCAAGGCGCGGCCATTGGTGGTCATTGCGCCGAGCAGCGCCGACCCCACCCTGCGTGGGCTCAACAAAGCGCTCGAAGACCCGGCTACCCAGGCAAAATTCAAGGAGCGCAGCCTGGTGCTGTACAGCGTGGCGCAAATGATGGGCAAACGGGAGGACAAGAACCTCGAGCAGCAAACCACCATGGCGCTGATCCGCGAACTGAAGCTGGGGGCGAGCAAAGGCACCAAGGTGATTCTGGTGGGCAAGGATGGTGAGCGGCATGTGCTCAAGGATGACGAAGACAACACCGCCCTCGATCCCCAGGTGATCTTCGAGGCAGTCGATGCGCTGCCCGCGAGCGAAAAGGCGGTAACCGCACCAGAGCCGGTGGCGGCCGCACCGCAAACCAAGGCCAAGGACAGCAAACCCGCCAAACCGGCCAAGCCTGCCGCCCCGCCCAAGCCGCTGGAAGACTGACCGCGTGGCGGCCCTGAGCTTGCTCAGGGCCGTTGCCACGCAGGCCTGGCTCAGTCAGGAGAAGCTGGCGAAATGTGCCTGCATCCGCGCGGCGTCAGCCTGCCGGCCGCTGAACAGTTCGAATGCTTTCACAGCCTGGAACACCGCCATGTTGCTACCGTCCAGTGTGCGGCAGCCCAGGGCCCGTGCAGCGCGCAGCAGTTCGGTTTCCAGCGGGAAGTAGATGATCTCCGCCACCCACAGCCGTGCATGCAGCAGCGCCACTGGCAGCGGCGTGCCGGGTAGCTTGGCCATGCCGACCGGGGTGGTGTTGACCAGCCCGTCCGCATCGGCCAGTGCCGTGGCCAAGTCACCGCCAAGCATTGCCCGCCCCGCACCGAAATGCGCATTCAGGTTGTCGACCAGTGCCTGAGCGCGGGCGGTATCCACTTCGAACAACACCAGCTGTTCAACCCCTTCGCCCAGCAAGGCATGCGCCACCGCCGAGCCCGCGCCGCCAGCCCCCATCTGCACCACCTTGCGGCGGGCCACATCGGGCAGGCCGCGGCGCAAACCTTCGGCAAAGCCCAGGCAATCGGTGTTGTGGCCAACCCGCTTGCCGTCCTTGAGTACCACGGTGTTGACCGCGCCGATGCCGCGTGCTTCATCCGACAGCTCGTCGAGCAACGGCAGGATCGCCTGCTTGAACGGGTAGGTGATGTTCAGGCCGGTAAAACCCGTGTGCTGCGCAGCGTCGAGCAGGCCGGGCAGGGCGCTGTCGTCCAGTTGCAACTGGTCGGCGTCGATCAGCCGGTACAGATAGCGCAGGGCCTGGGCATCGCCTTCGTGCTCGTGCAGGGCCGGGGTGCGCGACAGTTGGATACCCCGGCCGATCAGGCCGGCAAGGATGGCAGGCTGGCTCATGCTGCACGCTCCTTGAGCAGCTCGGCGAAGTGGCTGATGGCCATGCGGTAGCCGTGGCTTCCCAGGCCGCAAATGACGCCGACCGCGATCGACGAAACGAACGACACGTGGCGGAACGGTTCACGTTTGTGCACATTGGACAGGTGCACTTCGATGACCGGTACTTCGCTGGCCACCAGCGCATCGCGAATGGCTACCGAGGTGTGGGTCCAGGCACCTGGATTGATCACGATACCGGCGCAGCGATTGCGCGCGGCGTGGATCCAGTCGATCAGTTCACCTTCATGGTTGGTTTGCCGGAATTCGACTTCCAGGCCGTGGGCATTGGCAGTGTCGGCGCAGTGTTGGCCAAGGTCGGCAAGGGTTTCGTAACCATACTGGGCCGGCTCTCGGGTGCCCAGCATGTTCAGGTTGGGGCCGTTGAGCACGAGAATGAGGGGCGTCATGACGGGCTTCGCTTTGTTGTTGTTGGATGTGCCTAGTTTTGTACTGACTGGTTAGTTCCGTCAATTGAGGGGAGCCGCCGTGCTGGGAAAGTGGGCGATTATCGAACCGCGTTCGCCGCCAAGGCGCGCTGGCGCACAGGCTGCACGCCTTACAGAATTGTAATTTTCATGCCACCACCCCGATAACCAGCCTTCTCTACAGTCCCTCGCCACCCTTCGTCGACGAGGACCTGTTCCGTGCTCATCCCCCGCAAGTTCGCCTTGCTCTGCCTGCTGCTGGTTGGCGCCACGAGCGCCCACGCCAGCCAGCGCTTGAGCTTGCCCCAGGCGCTGGCCGCCGCTTTTGCCCAGAACCCGGAACTGGCTGCCACCAGCCGCGAAATCGGCATTGCCGACGGCGAGCGGCGCCAGGCCGGGTTACTGCCCAACCCCGAACTGGCGTGGGAGGTGGAGGACACGCGCCGGGACACCAGCACCACCACCATCACCCTCAGCCAGCCGCTGGAACTGGGCGGCAAGCGCGCTGCACGCATCGCCGCGGCCGGCGTCGGTCAGGCGATCGCCCAGCTTGACCTGGAACGCCAGCGCAATGGCCTGCGTGCCGATGTGGTCCAGGCGTTCCATGCCGCCTTGCGGGCACAGACCGCGCTGGAGCTGGCGCAGCAATCCCAGGCCTTGACCGCCCGCGGCTTGCGGGTGGTGCAGGGGCGGGTCACTGCCGGCCAGTCATCGCCCGTGGAGGCCACCCGCGCCCAGGTGCAACTGGCCCAGGCCGAGGCCCAACTGCGCCGCGCGCAAACCCAGCGTAGCGTGGCCTACCAGGCCTTGGCGCGTTTGACCGGCAGCCCGCTGGCCAGCTTCGACAGCTTGCAGGCGGCCAACCTTTCGCCTGGGGCCGCGCCCAGTCCTGACACCTTGCTCGCCCACGTCGAGCAAACGGTCGAGTGGCGCCTGGCCGCCGCCCAGGTCGAGCGTGGCGATGCGGCGTTGGGCACGGAAAAGGCTCAGCGCATTCCCAACCTCACCGTCAGCCTTGGCAGCCAGTACAGCCGCGAAGAGCGCGAGCGGGTGAACGTGGTTGGCCTGTCCATGCCGCTGCCGTTGTTTGACCGTAACCAGGGCAACGTGCTGGCGGCGGCGCGCCGTGCCGACCAGGCGCGTGACTTGCGCAATGCCGTGGCCCTGCGCTTGCGCAGCGAAACCCGCAGCGCCGTCGACCAATGGGCCACGGCCATGCAGGAGGTGGCGGCCTACGACCGCACCATCCTGCCGGCTGCACAGCAAGCCGTGGACACCGCCACCCGTGGTTTCGAAATGGGCAAGTTCGCTTTTCTCGATGTACTCGATGCCCAGCGCACGCTGATCGAGGCCCGTGGCCTGTACCTCGAGGCCCTGGCCACGGCGGCCGATGCACGCGGGCGGGTCGAGCGTATCTACGGCGACCTCGATGACCTGGGCAACCCAATGACCAGCAGGAGCAGCAATGACTAACCCACGCAAGTTGGCCCTTCTGGCAGCCACCCTGGCCGCGTTAGGCCTCGGTGGCCTGGCCTGGACCGGTACACTCGGCCAGGCAGCCACTGCCCAGCCAGCTGAAGACAGCCATGAGCATGGCGAGGCGGACGCCGCCGAAGGCCATGCAGAAACAGAGCACGACGATGAACAAGGGCAGGTGCACCTGTCCATCGCCCAGATCGAAGCTGCCGGGGTGCAGTTGGTTGCTGCCGGGCCGCGCGCGCTGGGTACAGCCATAAACTTCCCCGGTGAAATCCGTTTTGACGAGGACCGCACCGCCCACGTGGTACCGCGGGTGCCGGGTGTGGTCGAGGCAGTCCAGGCCGAATTGGGCCAGGCGGTCAAGCGCGGGCAGGTGCTGGCGGTAATCGCCAGCCAGCAGATCTCTGACCTGCGCAGCGAGCAGCAGGCTGCCCAACGCCGCCTTGAGCTGGCGCGCCTGACCTTGCGCCGCGAACAACAGCTGTGGCAGGAGCGCATCAGCGCCGAGCAGGATTACCTGCAAGCGCGCCAGGCGCTGCAGGAGGCCGAAATAGCCTTGGCCAATGCCCGGCAGAAGGTCGCGGCGGTGGGGCCGGCAGGTGCCGGCAACCGCTATGAACTGCGCGCACCGTTCGACGCCGTGGTCGTGGAGAAACACCTGAGCGTGGGTGAGGTGGTCGACGCGACCAGCAACGCCTTCACCCTGTCTGACCTGAGCCGGGTGTGGGCGACTTTCGCCGTGGCACCACGTGAGTTGGACAAGGTACGCACCGGCCGTACGGTCATGGTCAGCGCGCCAGACCTGGGGGCCCAGGTCGAAGGCAAGGTCAATTACGTTGGCAGCCTGCTCGGCGAACAGAACCGTGCCGCCACCGTCCGTGCCAGCCTGGCCAACCCTGACGGCGCCTGGCGCCCCGGTTTGTTCGTCAATGTTGCGGTCAGCATCGAACGTTTCGAGGCTGCGGTAGTGGTGCCTGAAATCGCCCTGCAAAGCCTGGACGCGCAGACCGTGGTATTCGCCCGTACCGAGCAGGGCTTCGAGGCCCGACCCGTAACCACCGGCCGTCGCGATGCCGGGCATGTGGAAATCACCAGCGGCCTGGCTGCCGGAACCCAGGTGGCTGCCGCCGGCAGCTTCGTTCTCAAGTCGGAGCTGGGCAAAGGCTCGGCCGAGCACAGCCATTGACCAGGGGGACGCCTGCATGTTCGAACGCCTGATCCAATTTGCCATCGAGCAGCGCCTGGTGGTGATGCTGGCTGTGGTCCTGATGGCCGCGGTGGGCATTCACAGCTACCGGCAGTTGCCGATCGACGCCGTACCGGATATCACCAACGTCCAGGTGCAAATCAACACGGCCGCACCCGGTTACTCGCCCCTGGAGACCGAGCAGCGCATCACCTTCGCCATCGAAACCGCCATGGCCGGCCTGCCCGGGCTCAAGCAGACGCGCTCGCTGTCGCGCTCGGGGTTGTCACAGGTCACGGTGATCTTCGAGGACGGCACCGACCTGTTCTTCGCCCGCCAGTTGGTCAACGAGCGCCTGCAAGTGGCGCGCGAGCAACTGCCCGAGGGCATCGAGGCTGGCATGGGGCCGATCTCCACCGGGCTGGGGGAGATTTTTCTGTGGACGGTGGAAGCCGAAGAGGGGGCCCTGAAGGAAGACGGCACCCCTTACAGCGCAACCGACCTGCGCGTGATCCAGGACTGGATCATCAAGCCGCAGTTGCGCAACGTGCCCGGGGTGGCAGAGGTCAACAGCATTGGCGGGTACGCCAAGCAGTACCTGATTGCGCCGGACCCCAAGCGCCTGGCGGCCTACACGCTCACCCTCAACGACCTGGTCGCGGCGCTGGAGCGTAACAACGCCAACGTCGGCGCGGGTTACATCGAACGTAACGGCGAGCAGTTGCTGATCCGCGCGCCTGGCCAGGTGGCCTCGGCCGATGATATCGCCAATATCGTCATCTCCAGCGTGGACAGCACCCCGATCCGCGTCAGCCACGTTGCCCAGGTAGGCCTCGGCGAAGCGTTGCGCTCGGGGGCGGCGACCGAAAACGGCCGCGAGGTGGTGCTGGGCACGGTATTCATGTTGATCGGCGAAAACAGCCGCACGGTATCCCAGGCAGTGGCTGCCAAGCTGGTGGAGATCAACCGCAGCCTGCCCGAAGGGGTGTCGGCGGTGACCGTGTACGACCGCACGAACCTGGTGGAAAAGGCCATCGCCACGGTGAAGAAGAACCTGATCGAGGGGGCCATTCTGGTGATCGCCGTGCTGTTCCTGTTCCTGGGGAACATTCGCGCGGCACTGATCACCGCCATGGTCATTCCATTGTCGATGCTGTTTACCTTCACGGGCATGTTCGCCAACAAGGTCAGCGCCAACCTGATGAGCCTGGGCGCGCTGGATTTCGGCATCATTGTCGACGGCGCGGTGGTGATCGTGGAAAACGCCATCCGCCGACTGGCGCATGCCCAGCAACGGCATGGCCGCATGCTGACGCGCAGCGAGCGCTTGCACGAGGTGTTTGCCGCCGCCCGTGAAGCACGGCGGCCACTGATCTACGGGCAGTTGATCATCATGGTGGTGTACCTGCCGATCTTTGCCCTGACCGGGGTCGAAGGCAAGATGTTCCACCCCATGGCCTTCACCGTGGTCATCGCCCTGCTTGGCGCGATGCTCCTTTCGGTGACCTTCGTACCCGCTGCGATCGCCCTGTTCGTCACCGGCAAGGTCAAGGAAGAAGAGGGCCTGGTAATGCGCACCGCGCGGCAGCGTTATGCGCCGGTGCTGGCCTGGGTGCTGGGCCGGCGCCGGCGTGCATTTGCCGGGGCAGCGGCCTTGGTGCTGTTGTCCGGGGTAATGGCCAGCCGCATGGGCAGTGAATTCATCCCCAGCCTCAGCGAGGGTGATTTTGCCCTGCAGGCCCTGCGTGTGCCGGGCACCAGCCTGTCGCAATCGGTGGACATGCAGCAGCGCCTGGAGCAGGCCATCATCGCCCAGGTGCCCGAGGTGGAGCGGGTGTTTGCCCGTACCGGTACCGCCGAGATCGCTGCCGACCCGATGCCGCCGAATATTTCCGATGCCTATGTGATGCTGCGCCCGCGCGAGCAATGGGTCGACCCCGGTAAGTCACGCGAGGCGCTGATCGCCGACGTGCAACGTGCCGCCGCCAGTGTTCCCGGCAGCAATTATGAGTTGTCGCAGCCGATCCAGTTGCGTTTCAACGAGCTGATTTCCGGTGTGCGCAGTGATGTGGCGGTGAAGCTGTTCGGTGACGACATGCAGGTGCTCAACCGTACTGCCGCACAGATCGCCGGCAGCCTGCAGGGCGTACCCGGTGCGTCCGAGGTGAAGGTCGAGCAGACCACGGGCCTGCCGGTGCTGACCATCGACATCGACCGCGACAAGGCTGCCCGCCATGGCCTGAACGTGGGCGATGTGCAGGATGCCATCGCCACCGCGGTGGGCGGCCGCAAGGCGGGCACCTTGTATGAAGGTGACCGGCGATTCGATATGGTGGTGCGCCTGTCGGAAACCTTGCGTACCGACGTGGATGGGCTGGCCAGCCTGCTGATCCCGGTGCCGGCCAGTGGGGCTGCGGGCACCGGGCAGATCGGCTTCATCCCGCTGTCGCAGGTGGCCACCCTTGACCTGCAACTGGGGCCGAACCAGGTCAGCCGCGAAGACGGCAAGCGGGTGGTGGTGGTCAGCGCCAACGTGCGGGGGCGCGACCTGGGCTCGTTCGTGCAGGAGGCCGAGCAGGTATTGCGCGGCCAGGTGCCGATACCGGCTGGGTACTGGACACGCTGGGGCGGCCAGTTCGAACAGCTGCAATCGGCGGCCGAGCGCCTGCAAGTGGTGGTGCCAGTGGCCTTGCTGCTGGTCATGGCGTTGCTGTTGATGATGTTCAACAACCTCAGGGATGGCCTGCTGGTGTTCACTGGAATTCCGTTCGCCCTCACAGGGGGCGTCCTGGCCCTGTGGTTGCGCGACATTCCCTTGTCGATTTCCGCTGGCGTGGGCTTCATTGCCCTGTCGGGGGTGGCCGTGCTCAATGGCCTGGTGATGATTGCCTTCATCCGCGGCTTGCGTGAGCAGGGGCGAACGCTGCGGGCGGCGGTCGAGGAGGGCGCGCTGACCCGTTTGCGGCCGGTACTGATGACCGCGCTGGTGGCGTCACTGGGCTTCATTCCCATGGCCTTGGCGACGGGCACCGGGGCTGAGGTGCAGCGGCCGTTGGCGACCGTGGTGATTGGCGGAATCCTGTCTTCGACCGCCTTGACCTTGCTGGTATTGCCGGCGTTGTACCAATGGGCTTATCGACGCGAAGAGGCGCAGGAGGGGTAAAGCCCTGAGGCCGCTGGGGCGGCCCATCGCGGCACACCTCCACCCTGCAGGGTGTGCCTGGTGGGAGTAACTGTCTTTCTCAAAATTTGAAAAGCCTGCGCGATTCAACCTCTGGGAGCGGGCAAGCCCGCGAAGCAGGCGACGCGGTGTCTGGCACCGGCTGCGCCGGTGTTCGCGGGCATGCCCGCGAAGCAGGCGACGCGGTGTCTGGCACCGGCTGCGCCGGTGTTCGCGGGCATGCCCGCTCCCACAGGGGGTCTGCGCTGGCTTGGAGTTGCCGCCGTACTTGCAGGAGCAACTGTCTTGCTCAAATTTTGAAAAGCCTGCGCGATTCGTTGTGGGAGCGGGCTCTAGGCATCTGCGGCATTCAGCTTGTCATTCACCGCTCTCACTCCAGACTCTAATCCCCTCCCAAGACACACGCGGTCTTGTGTCGCGATGGGCTGCCAGGCAGCCCCAGGATCTCAAACCGAGCCTTGAACGCCTTGGCCTACACCCTCGGCGTTGGGTTCATCATGCAGCGATATCCGGGACGTTTCCGGCAACGCCAGCCCGCCGAGCAAAGCCACCAACGCAATCACCACCAGGTAGAACGCCGGCGCCAGGCTGCTGCCGGTCTGCCCGATCAGCCAGGTCGCGACCAGCGGCGCGGTGCCACCGAACAGCGTATAGGCCACGTTGTAGGTAATGGCAGAAGCGGTGTAGCGGGTCCGGGTCGGGAAGCTCTCCGACAGCAATGCCGCAGTCACCACCCCGCTGCACAGCGCGCCGACCGCCAGCAGAATCACCCCCAGCAGGGCCCCCGGCATCGAGCCGGAGCTGGCCAGCCAGTAGGCCGGGAACACGCACAGCATCACCCAAAGGCAGGTGAAGCCGATGGTCTTGCGCCGCCCGAACCGGTCCGACAGCGCCCCCGCCAGCGGGCAGCCGATGGCGGCGAACAGCAGGGCTACGGTGGTGACCAGCAGCGACTGCGCCCGGGTCAGGTTGCCGACCAGTTGCAGGTAGGTGGCGAAGTAGGTGGTGAACATGTAGAACGACAACGCCGTCAGCGAAATGAACGCCCCCAGGTTGCGAATGGCCCGGCCGTGGTGGCGCAGGGTTTCCTTGAGTGGCGAATGCTCGTGCTCCTTGCCCTGGGCCACGGCTTCCCGGAATGCCGGGGTTTCTTCCATGCGCCAGCGCAGGTACAGGCCGACCAGGCCCAGTGGCGCGGCGATCAGGAACGGAATGCGCCAGCCCCAGGCAGCCATGGCTTCGCTGGACAGGCTGGCTTCCAGGCTATAGGCGATCACCGCCGCACAGGCGAACGCGGAAAAGGTCGAAACCGGTACGAAGCTGCCGTAGAAAGCCCGCTTGTCGTTGGGCGCGTGTTCCATCAGGTAGGCGCAGGCCCCGGCGTATTCGCCACCGGCAGAAAACCCCTGCAGGCAGCGCGCCAAGGTCAGCAATACCGGCGCGGCCAGGCCGATGCTGGCGTAGGTCGGCAGCAGGCCGATCAGGGTGGTGGAGCCGGCCATCAGCAAGATGGTCAGCGAGAGGATGCGCTTGCGCCCCAGCCGATCGCCGAGGGCGCCGAACACGATACCGCCCAGGGGGCGCAAGGCGAAGGCCACCGCGAACACGGCAAAGGTCTTGAGCAAGGCGACGCTGGAATCTTCGCTGGCAAAGAACTGGCTGGCGATCAGCGTGGCGAGAAAGCCGTATACGGCAAAGTCGAACCATTCGACGAAGTTGCCGATGGCCGAGGCGGCGATCACCCTGCGCAGGGTGGCGGGGGATACCTCATGAGGTGCGGGCATGCGGGTGCTCTCCGATTCCATTGGCAGGCATGATGAACGTGGTGCGGTCTGGCCGCGCCATCATTGTTATGCCTGCCAGTAGATAACCGGGCAGCGCAAGGCGCTTTGTCGAGGACGACCTCGGGATACCTGAATCAACCGCCATCGACACGGCGTGTGCCCGGCAGCGCAGCGGGCGCCAGGCAATCAGGCGACAGCGACGCGATTGCGCCCTTCCTGCTTGGCCCGGTACAGCGCCAGGTCAGCCTCGCTCAGCACGGTTTCCGGCTCGCGCCCCGGCTCGCCGCTCCAGTGGGCCACCCCCAGTGACAGGGTCACCGCGCCCACCGGCTGGATCGGCGTTTCCTGCACCGTCACCCGCAGGCGCTCAGCGACCGCGGCGGCCACCTCCAGGCTGGCCCCAGGCAGCAGCATGAGAAATTCTTCACCGCCGGTGCGGCAAAGCAGGTCACCCTCGCGGCAACAGCGGCGCATCAGCTCGGCCAGCCGCTGCAGCACCTGGTCACCGACCACATGCCCATGCTTGTCGTTGACCTGCTTGAAGTGGTCGATATCCAGCACGATGGCTGCAAATGCCCGGCCTTCGGCTTCCAGCAGCGACAGGTTGAGCTCCAGGCTGCGGCGGTTGCCCAGGCCTGTCAGGGGGTCGGTCTGGGCATCGCGGTTGAGCCTGCCGATGCGCGCCTGCAGCAAGTTCAAGCCGAACAGCAAGGCGCGCTTGAGCTCTGCGGCCTCGAAGTACCAGGCCCGCACGCGATGCAAGCGCTCAGCGGTGCCGGGGCGGTCCATCGAGCGGGCACCTGCAGCCAGTTGCCACAGTGGGCGGGCGATGGTCAGGGCCAGCCACCACAGCAGCAAGCAGCCTATCAGGGCCAGCGGCGCGGAAATACCGACCACGTTCAGCACCAGGCGGCTGAGCGGCATCATGGTTTGTGCCAGTGGCTGCTGTGCCACCACGCCCCAGCCGGCGCTGGGCACGGTGGCGAAGCCGGCGACCATCTCCACACCTTGGCTGTTGGTCAGCTGGCGTGTGCCGTTGCCCAGGTTGGTCAGTTGGTCGATCAGCTCATTGCCCTGCACGACGGTACCCACCCGCTGGCTGTCGGGGTGGTAGAGCAGCCGGCGATTGCGGTCGACCACATACAGGTACGAACCGTCCTTGTAAAAGTGCTCGCCGAGCAGACGGTTGAGGATGTTGCGTTCCCGCAGGTAAAGGCTGCCACCGACATACCCCAGGTAGCGGCCGTTGGCGTCGACGACCGGTTGCGTCAGCGCCACCACCAGGTTGTTGGCCGCCGACAGATAGGGTGTCGACACCAGCGCGCGGCGCTCCTGCAATGCCTCCTGCACACCGGGCGATTGCATCCGGGTGCCGACCATGTGGCGTAGCGGCGCGGGGGATATCGCCAGCAGCACGCCATTGGCATCGATCACGAACGTGGAATTGAACGCCATGCTCTGGCCCAGCACCCGGTCGGTCTCGCGCTGCAAGGCGGCGGGATCGTCCAGTTGCCGGCCTTGCTCGCTGGCGCTGAACGCCAGTTGCTGCAAGGCACTACCGATGAATGCATCGGTGATGCTGGCCAGCTTGGCCGCATACACCCGGTTGGCATCCAGCGCGTGGTCGATCAGCAATTGGCGCTGTACCCGGTAGCTGGCGAAATAGCTGGCGCACAGCATGACCACGGCAGTAAGGGCGCACAGCACCAGAATGAGTGTGCGTAGATCCAGGCGCAGTCCGTGCTTGGCGTGTGGCAATCCTGACCTCGAGTGTTCGAATAGGGCTACGAAACGGAAGCGACCGTGCCGGTCGCGCTCATGAACCTGCCTTTTCCAAGGCGTTCAGTTCGTCTTGCACCTGCTGCATGCGCTGCTCGGCCAATGCTTGCACCTTGGGGTCGCGGGCGGTTTCACGCATCAGGCCGGTGAGTTTGTCGCTCAGTTGCCGGCCAGCATCGGTGTTTTCCAGAGCACGGGCCTTGGCCGGGTCCTGGGTGGCCGCGACAATGGTGGCGAACTCGGCGTCACTGAAATGCTCCTTGCTGTAGAGGCGGAACAGGTCCTGGCGCTGGTCTTCTACCGTCAGATGCTTGCGCAGCACATCTTCGATGGTGGTACGCGCCAGCCGTGGGTGCTGGCGGGCCAGCAGCCCGGCCATGCGTTCGATGTTGTGGTCGTAGGCATCCTGCAGCGGCAGCTGGGCAAGAATCTGCTCTTCACGGGAGGGCTTCTGGTCGCAGGCGGCAACGGCAGCAATCAGCAACAGCGGCAACAGCAACTTCTGGATGCGAGGCATGGCGTGGCCTGGTCGGGCAGTGAAGGCTGCCGATTATAGCGAGGTCAGCCCTGCCGCGACGAGCCCTGCGATTTGCCTTGTACGGCCGGCTGGGTTAGAACCGTGCACCCAACACTCAGGCTTGAACCTTATGCCGAACTGGACGTTGCAACCTGTTACCCGCGATGCCATTGGCCAAGTGCTGGCGTTTGTCGACAGCGCGCGCCGCGAGCTGTTTCCGGCGCTGGCCAATGCACCGTTGCCCCGGGACCTGGCGCATTTCAGCGAAACCTACCTTGAAGGCGAGGGCTGCTTCCTGGAAGCCCGGGTTGATGAGCGCCTGGTCGGGGTGATCGGCTACCTGCCCTACGACCACCGTTTCAGCCAACTTGATTATGCTGGCGAGCGCGTCGTTGAAGTGGTGCGCCTGTTCGTGCTGCCGGCGTACCGCAGGCGCGGGCTTGCCGCCGCGTTGTTCGGCGCCTTGCGCCAGCAGGCGCTGCAGGCCGGCATCGGTTGCCTCTACCTGCATACCCACCCATTCCTGCCGGGGGCCATCACGTTCTGGGAGCGGCAAGGCTTCGCTGTCGTGGACGTGGAGCCAGACCCGGTCTGGCAAACCACGCACATGCAACTGCGCTTGGGCTGAGCAGGCCAGGCGCCTGGGCTACCCAGGCTTCTGCCGGTAGCTCAGGGGGCGCGAAAGCGCAGGATGCGTGTGCCGTCCCAGGGGTCGGTGAGGTAATGGCCATGAACACCAAAGGTGTGCAGCAGGCACTCGGGGGTCAGTACCTCGAACGGCGTGCCGAGGGCGACCAGCCGGCCTTTGTCGAGCACTGCAACGCGGTCGCAGGTCAGCGCCTGGTTGAGGTCGTGCAGGGCCACCAGGGTGGTCACCTGCAGGGCTTGTACCTGCTGCAGCAGGCTCAGCTGGTGCTGGATGTCCAGGTGGTTGGTCGGTTCGTCGAGCAGCAGCACCTGCGGCCGTTGGGCCAGGGCGCGGGCGATATGCACGCGCTGCCGCTCGCCACCGGACAACGACCCCCAAAGGCGAGCGCGCAGGTGCAAGGCGTCGAGGTCGGCCAGTGCCTGCTCGACAATCGCCCGGTCCGCGCTGGAGAACGGCGCAATGGCTGACAGCCACGGCGTGCGGCCCAAGGCCACCGCGTCGAACACATTGATTGCATCGAGGGTGTCGGCCTGCTGTTCAACCAGTGCCAGGCATTGGGCCACGCGCCGGCGAGGCATGCCTGCCAGTGGCTCGCCCATCAACTGCACGCTGCCGCAGGCCGGCGGGCGCAGGCCGGCCAGCACCTTCAGCAGCGAAGACTTGCCTGAGCCGTTGGGGCCGACGATCGCGAGTGTTTCACCCGCCACCAGGTTGAGATGGATGTCGTGCAGCACCCGTTTGCCGGCCAGTTGCAGGCCGAGATCCTGGCAGCTCAGCGGCGCCAGTTGGAATGCAGCCATGACCGTCATGGGCGCCCCCGGCGGCTGACCAGTATCAGCGCGAAGACAGGCGCGCCAAGCAGCGCGGTGACCACGCCCACCGGTATGACCTGGCCGCTGATCAGCGTGCGCGAGAGGATGTCGGCGGCAATCAGAAACAGTGCCCCGCCCAATGCACTGGCAGGCAGCAGGCGGCTGTGTCCGGGGCCGAGCAGCAGGCGCAGGGCGTGTGGAATGACCAGCCCGACGAAACCGATGGCGCCGACGATGGACACCATCACGGCCGTTACCAGCGCCGCGCAACTGATCAGCAGTAACTGGCTGCGCCGCACCGGTATGCCCAGCGAAGCTGCCGAGTCGGCGCCGAAGGTGAAGGCATCCAGCGCGCGGCGATGCCACAGGCACACCAGCAAGCCGAACAGTGCCACTGGCACGGCTAGCCATACTGCGGGCCAGCGCACGCCACTGAGGTTGCCCAGTAGCCAGAACAGGATGCCCCGTGCCTGCTCGGCGGTGGCCGACTTGGTGATCAGGAATGCCGTCAGGGCATTGAACAGTTGCGACCCGGCGATACCAGCCAGAATCACCTGGGCGTTATTGCTGCCAGGGCCTGCCGCGCGGGCCAGCACCAGCACCAGGGCAAAGGCCGCCAGGGCACCGATGAAGGCGCCGGCCGACATGCTCAAAGCCAGGCTGCCCAGGCCCAGCAGGCCAACCAGTACGGCACCGGTCGAAGCGCCGGCGGACAGCCCCAGCAGGTAGGGCTCGGCCAGGGGATTGCGCAGCAGCGCCTGGAGGATCACGCCGCAGGTGGCCAGGCCGGCACCGCAGGCCGCCGCAACCAGTGTGCGGGTCAGGCGATAGTTCCAGATGATCCCGGCATCGATCGGGTCGACCGGATAACCGGCTTGCCACAGCTGGTTGGCCAGCACCTGGCCGACCACGCGCGGTGCCAGGCCGGTTTCGCCAATGGCTGTGCCGGCGAGCAGGGCCGCCAGCAGTGCGGCCACGGCCAGGCCGATACAGGCTGACAGTCGACTGATCACTGGCTGGCTTTACCGCTGGCAAAAGCGGCCGCCAACGTTTGCACGCCACGGAACAGGCGGATACCCGCCTGCATGGCGTCGGCGTCGAGGATGATGATGCGGTCGTGTTTCACCGCGTCCATGTTGCGGGTTACCGGGTCGCTGCGCAGGAATGCCAGCTTCTTCTGGTAGTCGTCGGCGGGGAAACGCCGGCGGTCCATGCGGGCGATGATCAGCCAGGTGGGGTTGGCCCTGGCCAGGGTTTCCCAACCTACGGTGGGCCACTCCTCGCTGGACTCGACCACATTGCGCACCCCCAGGGTGCGCAGCATGAAGTCGGCGACCCCTTGGCGGCCCGCGACGTAAGGGTCGATGACCAGGTTGGCGCTGGAGAACCAGAACAGTGCCGAGGTGCCCGACAGGTCCTTGCCCGCCAATTGCGCGCGGGCGCTGTCCAGGCGGCCTTTGAGCTCGGCGTTCAGGGCCACGCCGCGCGCCTGTACATCGAAGATCTCCGCCAGCTGGCTGACGCTCTTGTAGATACTGTCGACCTGGAACGCCTGCAGGCGGGTGCCGTCGGCACCGATCAGGTTGTCCTTGCCCTCACAGTCCGAGGGCAACAGGTAGGTGGGGATGTTCAGTTCGGCGAACTGTTCGCGCGTACCGACCACACCCTGCGGCCCGACCATCCACTCGAACTGCACGGCCACCAGTTGCGGGCGTTGGCCAACCACCGCCTCGAAACTGGGTTCGTTGTCGGCCAGGCGCGGTACCGTGGCGTTCATGGCCTGGTATTCGGGCAACACATTGTTGAACCACAGCGAACTCGCCGCCAGCTTGTCACCCAGGCCCAGGGCATAGAGCATCTCGGTGCCGGCCTGGCCGATGGTCACGGCGCGCTGTGGCGCCTGGGCAAAGCTCTGCGGCTTACCGCAGTTGTCCACCGTCAGCGGGTACTGGGTGGCGGCGGCCTGGGCCAGGCCGCTGAGGCTGAGGCCGGCAAGCAGGGTGGCGAAGCGGGGCAGCATGCTGGGCGATCTCCTATCGGACAGTTCACGGAATGAACGCACGGACAGACATCGCCGCGCCCTTGCCAGCGGCAAAGGCAACACAATGGCCAATCCCGGGCACCCCGCCGGTTGGTGAATGTTGGCCGGCAGGTCTCCTGACTGGTGCGTCACGGCCCGGCTCCGGCCTTCCCGGGTAGTACACCCAGTGGCGTCGATGGAGCAGGCTCGGCACTTACAGTTGCGGGGGCAGTTCCGTTTGGCCCGTGTTGGCGGGCCGGGGATTCCCTATTGATTCCGTGATGGAAACCGGCGGCCCGCATGGTAGACCATCGCGCCGCCGGGTGAAAACGCTTTTCAGAAGTACTTCAGCCAGCGGATGTCGCGCCGCCGCTGTTTCAGCCGGGCGAACCAGTGCACCGGCCGGTACAGCGAAGCCGCCAGCAACAGCGCCACGCACCATACCGCCGCGACGCCGTCGAAGCCGAAATAGCTGCCGTGGTTGCTGCCGAACAGCGCCACGCAGGCCAGGTACAGCAGCTTCAGCACATACAGGTGCAGCAGGTAGAGGAACATCGGCGCTGCACCGAACACCGCCAGGGCGCTGATCCAGCGGGCCTGGCCGGCGCGCTCGAATGCGCGCAGCAACAGCAGGCCGCAGCCCAGGGTCAGTGCCAGGAACAACAGCGAAGGCGGGTACTTGGTGAGGTTGAAGAAGCTCATCAGGGTGTGTGTGAGCGTGGGGTAGCTGCTCCACGCGGCTTCGCCATAGCCGTTGAATACGCGCAGCACGAAAAAGCCCAGCAGCGCCAGCAGCCCGCCAAGCAGCAGGCAGCGCTGACGTGGCCCGGCCTGGCTGCCGCGGGCAAACCATGGCCCAAGGCAGTAGCCCAGGGCGATCACCCCGATCCACGGCAGTACCGGGTAGGACGTGCGCAGCCGCAGCGTGTCGGACAACGTCAGCCAGCCGCGGTCATGCAGAATCGCCCAGGGCACGTGCAGGGCAGACCCCGGGGCAAAGTGCAGGCTGTCGAGCAGGTTATGCCCGGCAATGATGACGGCACTCACGCCGAGCAGCGCCGGGCGTGGCAGCCACACCAGCAACGACAGGGCGAGCATGCTGATGCCGATGGCCCAGATCACCTGCAGGTAGATCACCGTGGGCGGCAGCTGGAACGTCCAGGCAAAGTTGACCAGGGTGAACTCCAGCGCCACCAGAAACAGCCCGCGCTTGAACAGGAACGCCGCGACATCGCCACGGCCCTGGCGCTTTTCGCCATACAGCCAGGCCGAGAGCCCGGTCAGCAGCACGAACACCGGCGCGCACAGGTGCGCCAGGGTACGGCTGGCGAACAGTGCCGGCTCGGTGGTATCGATGGCCATCGGGTCGCTGACCTGGCGGTGCAGGAAGAAGGTTTCGCGCACGTGGTCCAGGAGCATGAACAGGATTACCAGACCGCGCAGGGCGTCGATGCTCTGCAGGCGCTGGTTGAGTTGGGTGGGACTGGGGCTGGCGCTTGTCATGGAGGGTCGCTGATGAAAAAAAGCCTGAATGAAATGTTATGTTATATCCATATGGCCATGCACGGGTAGGTTTTTTGCTCAGCGCCGGGTTGGCTTTTCGCCGTGAAGCTGCGCTACGCCAACCCGGGCTGCCCGCTTCAGAAGCTGTAGTCCAGCGTCGCAAAGTAGGAACGTGGCGTTCCCATCAGCCATTGCTGGCCGCTGAACGCCGCCTGCACATATTCGCGGTCGAACAGGTTGTTCACCTGCAACCCCACTTTCACCTGCGGCAGAACCTGCCAGCCGATCGTGGCGTCGACCACGGTATAGCCTGGGGCGCTCTGGGTATTGGCGTTATCGGCGTAACGTTCATCCACATAGCGCGCGCCCACCCCCAACTCGATCTGCTGGCCAATACCTTTGCTCAGCCACAGGTTGGCAGTGCGCCGAGGCACGTTGGCCGGGCGGTTGCCGGCACGGTCCTGCACCGCTGCGCCCACCTGTTCGTCAAACGCGTCATACCGGGCGCGCAGCAGCGCTGCGTTGGCAGACACCCGCCACTGGTGGGCCAGCGCCAGTTCCACGGTTGCCTCCAGCCCATCCGACGTCTGCTGGCCAGCCTGTTGGGGCTGGTGCGTGAGGGGGTCGTCTACCAGCAGCTTCTGCTTGACGATGTGGTAGGCCGCCAAGGTCCATTCGCCATCCCCGCCCCAGAAACGTTGCTTGAGGCCCACCTCGGTCTGTTTCGCCTGGGTGAGGTCGTAGTGCATCTGGTTGGGGCTGAGGCTTATCAGGTTGTTGACCTCATCCTCGCTGGTGGAGTACTGGCCATACAGCGACAGCGCGTCACTGAGTGCATACACCAGCCCCGCACGCCAGTTGCCACCTTGCAGGCTGCGGTCGCTGCGGCTGGCATTGGTCAGGTTGTCGCGGTCGATGTGGTGCTGGTCGCGGCGCACCCCGGTCACCAGCGACAGGCGCTCAGTGAGTTGCAGGCGGTTTTCGCCGAACAGGGCAAAGGTATGGGTGGTGGACAGGCTTTGCGGGCGCAGCGGCGACCCGCTGTGGAATACGCCCGGCTGCGGCTGCCACGGGTCGATGTAGTCACCGCCTACGTCGTTGTAGGGGCTGTTGCTGTCGACGTTGAAGCGCACCTTGTTGTACTCGGCGCCGAGCACGGTTCTGCTGGCCAGGCCGAACAGCGAATGGTCGAGGGTGAAGGTCTGGCGGTCGCCGAACTGCTCCTGGTCGTGCTTGATTTCCAGGTAGCTGCCGCGCAGCAACTGCTGGCGCCCGGCGTCCCATTCATACTGCTCGGCGTTGCGCCAATGGCGGCGGCTACTGATGTAGTACAGCTGGTTGCTGGCGCTGAGGTGGTCGTTGAGTGCCCAGTCGGTGGTCAGGCGGGTCCACTGGTCGTCGTAGCGCTGCACGTCGTTCTGCAGGTTGTAGTTTTTCTTGCGCAGGCTGCTGCGGTAATGGCCGTCGATCAGCGGCGTGCCGTAGTAGTTGGCAGGCTGCGCCGCACCGCGCTCATGGGCCAGGGTAAAGCTGAGGTCGTCACTGGCATCGAAGCGCAGGGCCGCGCTGAGCGCCAGGCTGCGTGAGGGGGTGCGGTCCACCCAGCCATTGCCGGCTTGCTGGTTCAGCGTCAGGCGATAGCTCAGGCGCTCGCTGAGGCTGCCACCGCTGTCCAGGCCGAGTTGCTGGTGGTCCCAGCTGCCATATCCAAGCCGCAGCTGGTTGCGCACCGTACCGGCAACCGGTTTTTTCGGGATGACGTTGACCACCGCGCCGGTGGCGCCTTCGCCGTAGAGCACCGATGCCGGGCCGCGAAGCACATCGATACGTTCGACCATCCACGGGTCGACCGGGAAGGTCTGGGTGCCGGCTCCGGTGAACAGGCGGGCCCCATCGAACAAGGTCATGACCGAGCCGTGCCCGGCAAAGCCGCGGGCGGACAGGCCGGTGCCACCGTCGCCGGGGGAGCCGATGAAGGTAATGCCTGGCGAGCGGGTTACGGCATCCTGCACGGTCAGGTTGTTGCGCTGCTGGATCTGCTCGGCGCTGATGCTGCTGGTACTGGCTGGCGTTTCCAGGGCGCTGAGCCCCAGGCGCGAGCCGGCCTGGGTCGGCGTGGCCAAGTCGCTGGCATGGCTGTCGAGGGTGTCGGTGATGGCCGTGGAGGGCAATGCCAGGGGCTGCGGTCCGCGGTCATCGGCCAGGGCCGGAAGCGTGACGGCCAGGCAGGCCGCCAGGGGGTGAAGCTTGAACATACGGGACATGTCGTTCCACTGCTGCAGGAATGAATGGATCCCGGTGGAAAACACGCAAAGGAGGGCTCCGTACAGGCAAGCGCGCGCACGGATACCGGCCTGCGCCCGCCCACCGCGGGGTGCCAAATGAAGCCTCAGGCCGGTCTCCGGGCTTGCGAGGGGCATGAAACCTTCACCTTCCCATGCCTGAGCACAGTGGTATCTCGAAGGGTTCGCTCACTTACCGTTGCGGGGGCAGCGCCGGACTTGTCGTGATCAACACGACGCACCGGCTTCCCGTTTCACCCTGCGCGCGGCGGCGCAGGGCACCTGAAACTGGCGCGCATCTGAGCACCTGGCGGTGCCTTCGTCAAGGCAGATCGTGAAGAACGATCAGCGCCCACGCCGCCGCGAAACCCGGGCTTCGATATTCTTGCGCCCGATCAGCAGCGGCGGCTTCTCTGCCACTGGCTCATCGGCCAGCCACTTGTACATCACCAGGCAGTCCACCAGCCCCAGCCGGGCATGGCGATAGGCCTTGGGCAGCCGGCCAACCGTTTCGAACCCCAGCTTGTGCCACAGGGCGACTGCCACTTCATTGGTGGCCACCACCGAGTTGAACTGCAGGGCCAGAAAGCCTTCCTGGCGCGCCAGTTTCTGCGAGTGCTCGCACATCAACCTGGCCACGCCGCGCCCGCGCGCTTGGGCGCAGACCATGTAGCCGCAATTGCCGACATGCGCACCGGGCCCTGCCGCATTGGGCTTGAGGTAGTACGAGCCCAGCAGTTGACCCTCTTCTTCGGCCAGCAAGGTGCGCAAAGGCAGCTCCAGCCACAGGTGGCGGGCCTGTTCGAAGCTCAGGGACGGGTCGTAGGCATAGGTTTCGCAGGCCTGGACAGTGGCCTGGAAAGTGGGCCAGAAGCGCTCGAAGTCTTCGGCCGTCATGGGGCGGATGTGGATCATGCGGGTTCCTGCGCGGGTTTAGCCGCCCAGTCTGCGGGGCACGGCGCCGTCGCGCAAGGGCGGCGCCGTTCGGGCTCAACCGTTGGCCTTGCCCACTGCATCCAGGGCCCTGGCCGAGTAGACCAGCGCGGCACCCGCGTTCATCGCCACCGCCACACCCAACGCCTCGGCAATCTCCTCACGGGTAGCGCCATGCTTCACCGCTTGCTGCGAATGCACGGCGATACAGCCGTCGCAACGGGTGGTTACCGCCACGGCCAGGGAGATCAGTTCGCGGGTCTTGGCGTCCAGATGACCGGTTTTGGCCCCGGCGCCGCTGGCGGTCATGTAGCCGGCCACGGTGTCGGGGGAAAGTTGCTTCAGATCGCCGATGCCGGCCATCAACTGCTTTCGGTAGGCATCCCAGTCCATCATGCTCATCGTCGTCACCTTGGGGTGGTTGCGAATGGAGCTTTCAGGCTAGTCGAAGCGTGGCGAACGTGCGGCTTGTACTTTGGTGCATGCCCAGTCATGCCTTTGGCTGCACCTTCGCACAGGCCGCTGGCAACACACGGACTCAGATGTAGATGAACACCAGCAGCAACGCTGCCACCACCGCCCACTTCTCCAGGTAGTAGCGCGTGCGATTGCGCTTTTTCAGCGCCTTGCCGCGTTCCCGGATCTTGTAGATCCGGGTGAACAACCGGTTGATGCCGCCGGTCTTGTCTCCGGCGGTGTTGGGGGCTGCGGCAGCCGCCATGACATTGCGGCTGAACCAGCGGTTGAACGCGCTGGCCCAGCGGTACTTGAGCGGGCGTTCGACATCGCAGAACAGAATGATGCGGTTGTGCTCGGTATTGTTGGCCGCGTAGTGGATGTAGGTTTCATCGAAAACCACCCCTTCACCGTCGCGCCATGAGTATTTCTCGCCGTCTACATCGATGTAGCAGGCGTCGTCGTTCGGTGTGTCCAGGCCCAGGTGATAGCGGTAGGAGCCGGCATACGGGTCACGGTGGCGCACCAGCTTGGCCCCCGGTGGCAGGGTGGCGAACATGGCCGCCTTGACCGTGCCGATACCTTGCAACAGTTCGGTGGTGCGTGGGCACAGGGCCATTGCCGACGGGTGGCTTTCGCCGTACCACTTCAGGTAAAAGCGCTTCCAGCCGGTTTTGAAGAACGAGTTGAAGCCCACGTCGTCGTAGTTGTCGGACTTCTTGATTTCGCCTACCTGCAGCAGTTGCCGGCCTTCTTCGCGAATTTCCTGCCAGTGCTCCTGCAGCGGTTTCAGTTCGGGAAAGGCCTCGACGGGCAGGTACGGTTTGGCCGGGTGTTTGGAAAACAGGTACAGAAAACTGTTGATCGGGGCCAGAAAGCTGGAGTGATCGCCCAGTTGGCGGGTCAGCTTGTGACGGACCCGACCGCGCAGGTGAACGTACGCGATCGAGAGAACGAAGAGGAGGACGAGTGCAATTTTCATGGACGGATACTTGTCGAAAATAAGGCCATGCGCCATGGCATAAGCCCGCCAGCATAAACAATCATGTGGGCAGTTTGTACTTATTGTTACGAAACCATAGGCCGACATTGGTGTAATGCCCTACAGTCGTGCGCAAACGTTTCATGCCCAGGAGTCACCATGGTTCATGATGTACGCCCCAGCGGCAGTCCGTTCAAACGGCTGTTTTTCGCCTTGCCGGTCAGCGATGTCCAGCGCCGCGCTCTGGCCCAGTTCCGTCGCGGCCTGAACCTGCGCAGCGGCAAACCGGTGCCGGCCGCCAACTTTCATGTCACGTTGCTGTTCCTGGGCGATGTAGATGCCGCCCTGGTGCCGGCAATCTGTGCGGCGGTCGATCAACTGGCGCTGCCGGGCAGGGTACCCCGGTTGACACTTGACCGCTTGCAGGTGTGGCAGCGCTCCAGCGCCCTGGTACTGGAGGCGCAGCAGGTGCCAGCAGCGCTGATGCGCCTGGTGTACGGCCTGCAGCAGGCGCTGCTGCCTTTTGCCGGGCAAGCTGCCAAGCGCGACTACCGCCCGCACCTGACGCTTGCCAGGGATTTTCGGGGCCACTTGCCAGAGGCCGGCAGCGCGCCGGCGTTTTTCCTCGGCGCCCCGCACTTCACGTTGTATGAATCGCGCAAGGGCGCCTACTGGCCGTTGGCGCAATGGCCACTGGCGCCCTCAAGTGCCACGCCTGGTGACTGACGGGTGATTGCCCGCCGCCCTTCAGTCAAACCGGCAAGCTTTGGTAGGGCAGTTCATCCCCTGGGCTGCGTTCGAACTGGCGCTTGTATTCGCGGCTGAACTGCGACGTGCTCTGGTAGCCCACCCGGTGCGCCGTCTGGGCTACACCCAGGCCTTCGCCGATCAGCATTTGCTGGGCCTTGAGCAACCGCAGGCGTTTGAGGTATTGCATGGGCGCCATGTCGGTGCAGCGCTTGAAGTGTTCGTGAAAGGTCGAAACACTCATGTTGGCCCGTGCCGCGAGCGTCTCCACGCTCAGGGGCTCGCTATAGTGCTCGCGCAAGTGGGCGAGGGCGGCGCCGATACGGGCAAAGTGCCCTTGTTGTTCCACCAGCGCCCGCAACACCCCAGCCTGCGGGCCGCGCAGCGCGGTGTAAAGCACTTCACGCACCCTCGCCGGGCCCAGAACCTTGGCATCCAGTGGGTCCTGCAGGCACTGCAGCAGGCGCTCCACACTGTCGCGCATGGGCGCATCCAGTGCTGCGGAAGTCATCGATTGCGGTGTTTGCGCCTGCACGGCAGGGTCTGGCGCCAGGTCCATGCTTTGTACCAGTTCACCCAGCACGCCACGGTCGATGTCCACTGCCACGCCCAATAACGGCGCCTCGCGGGTGGCGAAGGTTTCACACATGAAGGGCACCGACAACGCCTGCACCAGGTAGTGGCCGGCACCGTACTCAAGGGTGCGTGGCCCCAGGCGCGCCAGCTTGCTGCCCTGGGCCAGGATCATCAGGCTGGGCTCGTAGATTTGCGGGCTGCTGGCGACATAGTGGTCCCAGCTCAGTACCTGCACCTGGGGCAGGTGCGTAGGCACGAAGCCCGGGCGCGTGGCCAGGCAGCGGATCAGGGCGCAGAGGGGCGCATTGGCATCGACGTGGCGGGTCAGTTGCATGATGAACCAGGGCAGAGGATCAGACAGCCTGATGATCGCAGATTGACGGTATCGCGCCAGTAGCACAAAGGCAGGTTCGGAGAATCAGGCATGCATGCCGGAGAATCAGCCGTGTGCGCGAGAGCGAATGGTGGGCACAATCGCCCCACTGAATCGTTTCATTCTACAGCGAGGTCCAGCATGTATACCGCCATCGGTTACGCCGCCCAAACCCCTACCAGCCCCCTGGCGCCTATGACTTTCGAGCGCCGCAGCCCGCGCCCGGACGATGTCGCCATCGAGATCCTGTACTGTGGCGTGTGCCACTCCGACATCCACCAGGCGCGCAACGAATGGGGCATTGCCGTATACCCGCTGATGCCTGGCCACGAAATCATCGGCCGCGTCACCGCCACGGGCGACCAGGTTACCGCCTACAAGGTAGGTGACCTGGTAGGCGTGGGTTGCATGGTCGACTCCTGCCGCCACTGCGAGGCGTGCGCCAAGGACCTGGAGCAATACTGCCAGCAAGGCCCGACCATGACCTACGCCACCCCGGACCGGGTCGACGGCAGCAACACCATGGGCGGCTACTCCAGCAGCATCGTGGTCAGCGAGCATTTCGTGCTGCGCATTCCGGCCGGCATGGACCTGCCCAGCGCCGCGCCGATCCTGTGCGCCGGTATCACCACCTATTCGCCGCTCAAGCACCATGGTGTCGGCCCAGGGCACAAGGTCGGCATCCTGGGCATGGGCGGGCTGGGCCACATGGGCATCAAGCTGGCCAAGGCGCTGGGCGCAGAAGTGACCTTGTTCACCCGCTCCCAGGCCAAGGCCGAAGAAGCGCGGCGCCAGGGCGCCGACCATGTGATCGTGTCCACCGATGCCGAGCAGATGCGCGCTGCGGCCGACCGTTTCGATTTCCTGCTCGATACCATTCCGGTGCAGCACGACCTGAACCCGTACCTGGAAACGCTGAAGTTCGACGGGGTGCACATTCTGGTCGGCCTGATCGAGCCGATCGACCCGGCCGTGCATGCGGCCAACCTGGTCATGAAGCGTCGGGTGCTGGCGGGGTCGTTGATTGGGGGTATCGCCGAGACCCAGGAAGTGCTTGATTTCTGTGCCGAACACGATATCCGCTGCGATATCGAGATGCTGGACATCCGCAATATCAACCAGGCGTACGAGCGCATGATCGCCGGTGATGTGAAATACCGTTTCGTGATCGACATGGCCACGCTGCAGGCCTGATCGAGGCCAGCGCCGGCCGCTATGCGGGCAAGCCGCGAAGCGGCTGGCTGGCAGGCCGGGGCAGGCTTGGCTACCAGGCCAGCGGTTTGTCCCAGCCCTTCCAGAACAGCCACCGGCGCACCTCCCCATGCGCGCCGGTACCGATCTGCCACGCCGGCCGGCCGCTGTCGAGGGCAATCTCCGCCACAATCCCGGCATGGCTGGCGGCCACCAGGGTACGCCCGTCGGCGCTGATGTCCATGGCGCTGATGGTCGAGCCCAGGTAGTGCTGCCAATGCTCCTGGCCATCTTCGCCAAAGGCCCGCAGGTAGCCGTAGGCATCACCGATGATGTATTCGCCAGCGCGAGCCACCCCGGCATAGACACGCGCGCCATCCTGCACCAGTGGGGTGCGCGGGTCCTGGCTGTAGTAATCGGTGCGCAGCCCCGGCAGGTCGGCTACCCGTACCGCCAGCGTGGCACCGCTGTAGAAGTGGCAGGCGTTGAGGAGCAACTGGTCACCCCGCTGGTTGAAGAGCGCGAAATGCGGGTATTCGCTGCCGGGACCAATCTCGGCCACCAACCTGAGCCGGTCGTCCAGCACCAGGTGCCGGCTGCCTTGCTCACCCACCACGACCCAGCGGCCATCCGCCGACACCGCGCCGTGCTCCATGCTCAGCCCGAGGCTGATGTCCTCCGGCTCGGTGCCTTCGGCCAGGGCGTCGAGTACCCGCGCCTGGTGCGGCAGCAGGCGGGTTGCGCCGTCGCTGGCCAACACGAAGGTGCCATCGGCACTGACCAGCAGCACGCGTTGGCCGTCCGGGAAAGGGATCAATGCGGTGGGCGCGGGTGGCAGGTCGAACGGCTCGAACGGGTAGCCGGCCGGCAACCCTTCCAGGCCGGTCGGCCAGGCCAGGCGCTGTACCTGCGGGCCGCCCCAGCCAGCGGTCACCCGGACGCCTTCGGCATTGCCCAGGGCAAAGTAGCGGCGGGCCGGGCAGCGGCCGAAGCACTCGACGCCGATCACCGGGGTGACCCCATGGCGATCGATACGCAGCACCTGGCCTTTTTCGTGCGGCATGCCGATGCGCGCCAGCAGGCTACCGTCGCCCAGCAGCAGGACATTGCTGATGCCCTGGCCATGCTCATCGAGCAACGGTACCAGCGGTTGGTGGGCAGGCGGCCAGGCTTGGCGGAAGGCTTGGCGTTGCTGCTCGCTGCAGTCCGGGCGGTTGGCTGCCTGCAAGGCTGCCAGCCAGGCGTCGAGCAGGTGGTCGGTGGCGGGCACTTGTGGCGCTTGAAGGTTGTCCCAGCCTTGGGCACGGCCTTGTGCGACGTAGTCGTTGACGGCCTGGGCATAGGCGATGACCGCCTGCTGCCATTGCTGCTGGGGGTACTGCTTGTCCATGAGTGGATCGGGCTCCTTGCTGCAACGTGTTTCACTTCAAGTGGGCATGGTACTCCTTATGCCCGACTTGCGGTTGTTGGCCCCGGGTGTGACGCGTACCATGCCGGCATTCCTATTCATGACACTGCGTACGTCGGCAACCCCGTAGACGGGGGCCCTGGCGCGCGACCTGTTGCTTTTTCACGGAGACTCTCTTTCTACAATGAACGGACCTGTACCCAGCCACCTGCCACCCGGCACGGGCAGCGGCAGTTGGCTTAGCGTCATCGCCTTGGCCCTGGCGGCCTTCATTTTCAATACCACCGAATTCGTTCCAGTGGCGCTGCTCAGTGACATTGGCGGCAGCTTCGAGATGAGCACTGCCCAGGTCGGCCTGATGCTGACCATCTATGCCTGGGTGGTGGCGCTGGCGTCTCTGCCGATGATGCTGCTGACCCGCAACATCGAACGGCGGCGCTTGCTGTTGTTGGTGTTCATGGTGTTCATCGTCAGCCACTTGTTGTCCTGGCTGTCGCAAAGCTTCGCCATGCTGCTGGTCAGTCGCATCGGCATTGCCCTGGCGCATGCAGTGTTCTGGGCCATTACCGCTTCGCTGGCGGTGCGCGTGGCGCCGCCCGGGCAGCAGGCCAAGGCGTTGGGCCTGCTGGCCACCGGCACCACCCTGGCCATGGTGCTTGGCATCCCGCTCGGGCGTGTGGTGGGCGAGGCACTGGGCTGGCGCATCACCTTCCTGAGCATTGCCGTGGTAGCGCTGGCGACCATGGTGTGCCTGATGAAGTCGTTGCCGCTGCTGCCCAGCCAGAACTCCGGGTCGCTACGCAGCCTGCCGGTCCTGTTCAGGCGCCCGGCGCTGGTCATCACCTATCTGCTGGTGACCCTGGTGATTACTGCGCAATTCACCGCGTACAGCTATATCGAGCCATTCGCTCTGCACGTGGCGCAGATCGGCGGCGAGCGCACCACGCTGTTGCTGTTGCTGTTCGGGGGGGCAGGGGTACTGGGTTCAGTGTTGTTCAGCCGCTACAGCGAGCGCTTCCCGCAGGGTTTCCTGCTGGGCTCGATGGGGGTGTTGGCGGCGTGCCTGCTGTTGCTGTTGCCACTGTCAGGCAACTTTTATGTGTTCGCGGTGCTGAGCATGTTGTGGGGGGTAGCGATCCTCAGCTTCAGCCTGGCGTTGCAGTCCCGGACCTTGAAGCTGGCCTCTGATGCGACCGACGTGGCCATGGCGCTGTTCTCGGGTATCTACAACATCGGCATCGGGGGTGGGGCCCTGCTGGGCAGCATTGTCAGCAGCCGGATGGATGTGGCGTACATCGGCCTGGTGGGTGGCAGTGTGGCGGTGGCCGGGTTGTTGCTGGCCGTGGCCAGCGCCCGGCGCTTGCGAGAGGCATTACCGCACTGACCGGTCAGGCCCTGCGATGGGCTGCGCGGCAGCCCAAACCGGTGGCAGGGCGTCAGGCCAGCACAGCCGCCCATGCTGAAATCAGCAAAAGCCCCGCCAACAGTTGGTTGAACACCCGTAACCGCTGCGGCGCCTGCAACCAGCGGGCGCTGCCTGCCCCCAGTACCGCCCATGCCCCCATGCACGGCAGGGCAACCAGGCAGAACACCAACGCCAGGTGCCATACCGGTAACCTGGGGGCGGCAAACACCCCCACAACCGCCACGGCCATCAACCACACCTTGGGGTTGACCGCCTGCAGCAAGGCGGCGCTGAGCGCGCTGAAGCCTTGCGCCGTACCCGCATGCAGCGGTGCCCCGGCACTGCGCAGCATTTTCCACGCCAGCCCGCTCAACCACAGCGCTCCGGCCCAGCTCATCAGTTGCTGTGCCAGTGGGTGGCGCAGCAACAGCTCGCCCAGCCCCAGGCCCACCAGCAGCACAATCGTCGCTGCCGTGCAGCAGGCCGCCAGGATCGGCAACAGGCTGGCCCGTACGCCCAGGCGGGCGCCGTGCGCCAGGATCAACAGGTTGGTTGGCCCCGGGCTGAGGCTGGCGACCAAAGCAAACAGGATGAAGGGCAGCATCGACTGAGACATGGGAACGCTCCAGAGCATCAAAGCCCCATGCTCGCTGTTGCCAAGCGGTTCAGTCTGGAAGGTTTGAGCAGCGCCTGCGGTAGTCGGCCGGCGTCAGCTGGTAGGCACGGCGAAACCAGCGGCCCAGGTGGCTCTGGTCGGCAAAGCCCAAGGCCACGGCCACTTGCGCCGAGCACTGGCCTTGGGCGAGCAGCCGCCTTGCCCGGGTCAGGCGCAGCTGGATGAGGTAGGCATGCGGGGCAATGCCGAAGGCGGCCTTGAACGCCCGGGTGAGGCGAAAACGGTCGATGCCGCAGGCCTGGGCCAGGTCGTCGAGGCCAATGTCACGTTCCAGGTTGGCATGCAGGTAGTCCCGCGCGCGCTGTGCGCTCAGCGGCAGGCGCGGGTCGGGGTTGATGCGCCGGCGCCAGTGCAGGTGGCAGGTCAGGCGGGCAAGCAGTTCGTCGGTGGCGGTTTGCCGGACGATGCGCAAGTCCTGGTCATGAACCGCGCGGAAGGCGAGGGCGGTAGCGCTTGCCAAACGTTGGTCATGGCAAAGGGTGTCGGCAAAGCTCGGCAGGCTGCCGCCCGGCGCGTGCTCGAACAGCGACCGCAATTGCTGGTCGAGCCAGAGCGGGTCCAGGTACAGCGTGGAGTAGGTGAAGCCTTCCTCGGTGGGGGCCAGGCCATCGTGAATATCGCCAGGCTCGAGCAAGAACACCTGCCCGGGTGTGCTGCGGTGGCGCACCCGGCGGCAATTGAACTGCTGCACCCCCTGTTCGGTGACGCCCACCAGGAAGCTGTCGTGCCAGTGCGGGTCGTAGGCATGCCCGACAAAATGCGCCCGCACCGACTCGATGCCGGTGTCGGCGTCCTGCTTGAAGTCTATCCAGTTGCTCATGGGGGCATGCCGCCGATTCAAAACGCCAACCTAGCGTAACGGTTGAGTTCAGTCTGGAACAATTGTGCAGCCGCTGGCCAGTGCCGGTTCACGCAGCGCCTCGAAGCGCTCGCGTAGCCACAGGTGCAGTTGGGTTACCGCTGGGGTGAGCTGTTTGCGATGCGGGCAAACCAGCGTGACCGGGGTCGATTCGCCGAGCAGTCCGGGGAGAACGACCTCCAGTTCGCCGGTGGCTATGTTGGCGCTGACGTCCAGCCACGACTTGTACACGATGCCTTCACCCTGTACGGCCAAACGGCGGATGACATCGGCGTCGTCGCTGACCAGCGGCCCGCGCACCTGCACGGTGCGGTTGCCCAGTTGCCATTTGTCGTACACCCGGTTGTGCTGCATGTACAACAGGCATGCATGCTGTTGCAGCGCATCGGGGGTGAGTGGGCGGCCGTGGCGGGCCAGGTAGTCGGGCGAGGCGACCAGCACCCGGCGGTTCCAGGCAGCCAGCGGCAGGGCGATGTAGTTGGCGTCCTGGTTGTGGCCATAACGGATGGCCACGTCTACCGGGTCACGGTTGAGGTCGGCGATCTGGTCAGAGAGAAAGAAGCGCACCTGCAACGCCGGGTGCTCGCGGCGGAAGGCGCTGAGCCATGGCAACAGCATGTTGCGGCCCATGTCGGAGGGCGCCGACACCTGCAGCGTACCGCGCAGGGTGTCAGGGTTGCCATGCAGGTCCTCGTGGCCCTGGCGCAGGCTCTCCAGCACATTCAGTGCGGTCGGCAGGTAGCGCTCGCCCTCTGCGGTCAGGCGCAGGCTGCGGGTGGTGCGGGCGAACAGACGCACGTCCAGGTCGCGCTCCAGGCGCTTGATGGCCGCAGCCACCTGGCCAGGCAGCAAGCCCGCTTCGTGGGCAGCGGCGGTGAAGCTGCCCAGCACGCTGCTACGGGCGAACAGCTCAAGGTCTGCGATGCGCAGCATTTTCACTCCAGGGCCGAAAGTGTTGCTGCATTGTGCCGGTTTTTCTTTTCTGCAGGAAAGATAAGATGAGCGGCAAATTCACTGCTCATACCTGGAGTCGTTGCATGGATACCGTCTCGCTGGCCAAGCGCCGTTACACCACCAAAGCCTACGATGCCTCACGCCGTATTCCCCAGGCCACGGTCGATGCCTTGCTCGAGCAACTGCGCCACAGCCCGTCCTCGGTCAATTCCCAGCCCTGGCACTTCATCGTCGCCGACAGCGCCGAAGGCAAGGCCCGCCTGGCCAAGAGCACCTCGCAGGGCTACGCCTACAACACGCCGAAGCTGCTCGATGCTTCGCACGTGATCGTGTTCTGCACCCGTACCGAAATGACTGAAGCGCACCTGGACAGCGTGCTGGACCAGGAGGCCGCCGACGGGCGCTTCCGGGACGACCAGGCGCGCGCGGCGCAAAACCAGAGCCGCCGTCACTACGTTGACCTGCACCGCTTCGATCTGAAGGACGTGCAGCACTGGATGGAGAAACAGACCTACCTGGCCCTGGGCACGGCGTTGCTGGGTGCTGCGGCGCTGGGGCTGGACGCCACGCCCATTGAAGGTTTCGACAGCAAGCTGCTGGATGCCGAACTGGGCTTGCGCGAGCGGGGGTTCACCAGCGTGGTGATGCTCTGCCTGGGCTATCGCAGTGAGGCCGACTTCAATGCCGGCCTGGGCAAGTCGCGCTTGCCGGCAGCACAGGTATTCACCTTCCTGTAAGCGCGGCTGCCGGGTAATGCCCGTCAGTCAAGCCCTGGTGGCAGCCATTGGGCTGCTTTGCAGCCCATCGCCGGCAAGCCAGCCCACAGGGGGCGCATCAGGGCTGATAGGTGGTTGTCACAAGATATGCAGCGCCTGTGAGATCGAGCGCCGCCCGCGCGGCGCATCGCGAGCTGCGCTCGCTCCTACGTTTGTTTCGGGCCAATTATTCCTGTGGGATTTGCGCGCGAACGCCTTGGCGCATGCCTCAAAATCGCGTCGTACGAACAAGGCGGCCGCGCGCATCTGGCACAGGGGTTACTGGCCCGAAATAAATGTAGGAGCGAGCGCAGCTCGCGATGCGCCGCGCGGGCGGCGCTCGATCGCACAGACGCTGAAGATGCTGCGGCTACCCTTGCCAGGAACCATAGAATCTCCCACAGGGCCCGCGCAAGAGGCGGGTTACCACAAGGCTGCCGAGGCCGCAGCCAGTACCCTGGCAAACACCTCCAGCGCCTTGTCGACTTCGGCGTCGGTGCTGAAACGGCCGATGCTAAGGCGCACGCTGTTGCGCGCCTGGTGCTCATTCAGCCCCAGCGCCAGCAGCACGTGGGACGCCATGTTGCTGCCCGAGTTGCACGCCGAGGTGGTGGACAACGCCAGTTCGCTCGCCAGCGCCGCACTGTTGAAGCCCGGGCTGTCGATGCACAGGTTCAGGGTGTGCGGGATGCGTTGTGTGGCGCAGCCATTGAGGCTGACCCCGGACAACTTCAGCAAGCCTTCCTGCAGCCGCGTGGCCAGCTGTGCTAGGCGCAGGTACTCGCTGTCGCCGGGCTGCCCGGCCAGGGCGAACGCACTGCCCATGCCGGCAATCTGATGGGTGGCCAAGGTCCCGGAACGCAGGCCCTGTTCATGGCCACCGCCGTGGATCTGTGCGCGCAGTACCGGGCGCGCGCGAGGCCCGACGTACAGGGCGCCGATGCCTTTGGGCCCATAGACCTTGTGCGCCGAGAACGACATCAGGTCGACAGCCATCGCGCGCAGGTCGATCGCCAGTTTGCCCACTGCCTGTGCGGCGTCCACGTGCAACAGGGCGCCATGCGCGCGAACGCACTCGCCAATGGCGGCAACGTCGGTGACCGTGCCCAATTCATTGTTGACGGCCATCAGCGATACCAGGCGGGTATCGGCGCGCAACGCGGCTTGTACCGCCGCGGGCTGGATCAGGCCACGGGCATCAGGTGCCAGGCGCGTGACCGCCCAGCCTTGGCGCTCCAGTTCGGCCACGGTGTCGAGTACGGCTTTGTGTTCCAGCAGGCTGGTGACCAGGTGCCCGGGGTGGTCGATGCCGTTGGCAACGCCTTTGAGTGCCAGGTTGTTCGACTCGGTGGCGCCAGAGGTCCATACCAGCGCTTCGGCCGGGGCCCCAATGCGCTCGGCCACTTGCTGGCGTGCCTGGTCCACCGCACTGCGGGCGGCCTGGCCGTAGGCATGGCCACTGGAGGCCGGGTTGCCGAAGTTGGCCTGGCGGCCGAGGCAGGCGAGCATGGTTTCGATGACCCGGTCATCGACCGGGGTAGTGGCGGCGTAATCGAAGTACAGCGGGGCGTTAGGCATCGAGGCATGTCCATGTCTGTCGCCGTGGGGTCGGCGATCGTTGGCATCAGCCTATCGTGTGGCCGAAAGATGCTTTTCGCTTCCCGCTGGGCTATTTGTGGCGTATTTGCATGCTTGTTCTATTTGATTGTCTTTTTGGAGAATATTTTTCTCGATTCATTCTTTCGCACAGCACACCGTGATACGCATCGACCGGTTTCAGCGCGCATTTCAGGCAGGTTCAAGCGCTTTTTCTTCGTCGGCTACCACACGTTGGCACAGCTCGGTGATCTGCTCGCGCATCCAACGGTTGGCCGGGTCCTGGTCGGTACTTTCGTGCCAGTACAGGTGGGTTTCCAGGGCCGGGACCTCCACCGGCAGCGGGTGGTAGCGCAGCTGATGACGGCGAGCGAAACGCTCCGGGACGGTCATTGCCATGTCGGTCTGCTGCAACACTTGCGAGGCCATCAGGTAGTGCTGCGAGCGCAGGGCGACCTTGCGTTGCACGCCCAACTTGCCCAAGGCCAGGTCGACATACCCCAGGCCGTTGCGGCGGCTGGAAATGTGGATATGGGTCATGCCCAGGTAGCTGTCGAGGGTCAGTTTGCTGTCCGCCAGCGGGTGGCTTTGGCGCAGGGCACAGACATAGCGGTCCTGCATCAACTTCACGTGGCGGACCTGGGGGTCGGTGTTCAACGGCGCGTCGATGGCGAAATCCAGGCGGCCTGCGGCCAGCTCCTTGGTGGTTTCACGGCGCTTGCACAGGAAACTCTCGATCAGCACCGCCGGCGCCAGGCGGCGCAGCCGCTGGAACAGGGGCGGCAGAATGACCGCTTCGGTCAGGTCGGTCATGCTGATACGGAAGGTTTTGTTGGCCTGTTGCGGGTTGAAAATGCGGCTTTCCTGTACTGAGGTGCGCAGCAGCGCCAGGGCGTTGCGCACCGGGCCGATGATGTTCTGCGCCATGGGCGTGGGCACCATGCCTTGCGCAGTGCGCACGAATAGCGGGTCGTTGAAAGTTTCGCGCAGGCGCGACAGGGCGTTGGACACCGCCGGCTGGGTGATGCCGACAATCTGCCCGGCGCGGGTGAGGTTGGCTTCGGTGTAGATCGCATCGAACACGATGAACAGGTTGAGGTCGACCTTGCTGAGGTTCATGGGCGCCGCTCTTTGTTGGAGTTATCTGTCGATCATATATCGGTTATGAATGTTCATACACGCTGAAAATAGACTAGGTGGATCGGGTTGCGCTGCTCTAGGCTCTGGCCATGTTCTTCGAACCGTGAAGGTAACCCCGATGGATTTCGCCTATTCGCCCAAGGTCCAGGCACTGCGCGAACGTGTCACCGCGTTCATGGATGCTTATGTCTACCCCGCCGAGGCGGTGTTTGATCGCCAGGTCGCCGAGGGTGACCGCTGGCAGCCCACCGCGATCATGGAAGAGCTCAAGGCCAAGGCCCGCGCCGAGGGGCTATGGAACCTGTTCCTGCCCGAGTCGGAGTACGGCGCTGGCCTGAGCAACCTGGAGTACGCGCCGCTGGCCGAAATCATGGGCCGCTCACTGCTCGGCCCGGAGCCGTTCAACTGTTCGGCCCCGGATACCGGCAACATGGAGGTGCTGGTGCGCTACGGCAGCCAGGCGCAGAAACGCCAGTGGCTGGAGCCGCTACTGCGGGGCGAGATTCGTTCCTCCTTCGCCATGACCGAACCGGATGTGGCTTCCTCGGACGCGACCAACATGGTCGCGACCGCGGTGCGTGACGGTGACGAGTGGGTGATCAATGGGCGCAAATGGTGGACGTCTGGTGCGTGCGACCCGCGCTGCAAGGTGATGATCTTCATGGGCCTCTCCAATCCGGAAAGCCCGCGTCACCAGCAGCACTCGATGGTATTGGTGCCAACCGATACGCCTGGTGTGAAGATTGTTCGCCCGCTGCCGGTATTCGGCTACGACGATGCCCCGCATGGCCACGCCGAGGTGCTGTTCGAGAACGTAAGGGTGCCTTACGAAAACGTGATCCTCGGCGAGGGCCGCGGCTTCGAGATCGCCCAGGGGCGCCTGGGCCCTGGGCGTATCCACCACTGCATGCGTTCTGTCGGCATGGCCGAACGGGCGCTGGAGCTGATGTGCAAGCGCTCGGTTGCGCGCACCGCCTTCGGCAAGCCTCTGGCACGCCTGGGGGGCAACGTCGACAAGATTGCCGATTCGCGCATGGAAATCGACATGGCCCGGCTACTCACGCTCAAAGCGGCGTACATGATGGACACGGTCGGCAACAAGGTCGCGCGCAGCGAGATCGCGCAGATCAAGGTGGTGGCGCCGAACGTGGCGCTGAAGGTGATCGACCGGGCGATCCAGCTGCATGGCGGGGCAGGGGTGAGCGGCGATTTCCCGCTGGCGTACATGTACGCCATGCAACGCACCCTGCGCCTGGCCGACGGGCCCGATGAAGTGCACCGGGCGGCGATCGGCAAGTATGAGATTGGCAAGTATGTGCCGGCAGAGATGTTGCGCAGCGGGCGGTGAGGCAGGCTGATTCTCGTCAGGCCTACTCTTTGTGGCCGGCATTGGCTTGGGGGGTACCGTGTGCCGGCGGCTGATCCACCACAGCCGGCTTCTGCCCCCGCGTCTTGAGCAGCGAAATCACCACCCCACCCAGCAACAGCCCGAACGTCACACCCAACGACAGCAACGCCGGCACCTTGCCGACCATGCCATGGTAGAAGATCTTGCAGCCGATGAAGATCAACACCAGCGCCAATGCGTACTTGAGGTATACGAACCGGTGCATCAGCGCCGACAACGCAAAGTACAGCGAGCGCAGGCCAAGAATGGCAAAGATGTTCGAGGTGTAGACAATGAACGGGTCCTGGGTGATGGCGAAGATCGCGGGTACGCTGTCCACTGCGAACACCAGGTCGGCCAGCTCGATCAGCACCAGTGCCAGGAACAGCGGCGTTGCATGGCGCAGGGCCTTGTTCTGCCCCGGGGGTGTCTGGCGGACAAAGAAGTGCGAGCCATGGATCTCGTCGGTCACCCGCAGGTGCCGGCGCACGAACTTGAGGATTGGGTTGTTGGCCAGGTCTGGATGGCTGTCTTCTTTGGCCAGCGCCATCTTCACCCCGGTGAACAGCAGGAAGGCCCCGAAGAGGTACAGCACCCAGGCGAAGTTCTGCACCAGTGCTGCGCCCACCCCGATCATGATCGCGCGCAGGATCACCACCCCGAGGATGCCCCAGAACAGCACGCGGTGCTGGTAACGGCGGGGGATGGCGAAATAGCTGAAAATCATGGCCATGACGAACACGTTGTCCATCGACAGTGATTGCTCGACCAGGAAGCCGGTGTAGAACTCCAGCGCCGATTGCGCGCCTAGCTGGAACCAGACCCAACCGCCGAACAGCACGCCGATGCTGAAGTAGCCGGAGTACAACAGCAGGCTCTCGCGCATGCCGATTTCACGTTCGTGACGGTGCAGTATGCCGAGGTCGAGTACCAGCAGGCCGATGACGATGGCCATGAACACCAGCCACAACCAGGTGCTGGTACCGAGGAACGGGGTGGTGAGAAACGCCTGTAGAGCTGTCATGAGCCCCTCCTTGAATGTCGACGTTGCGTGGCAACAGTGATCCGACATCACGGCGTGGCAGCCGTCAGAGGGGCCCGGTATCACATAGGGTTAAGGCTAGACCTGTTTGCCTGCGCTGCCGAATCCGGCGCTGTTACATTTGTTTGCCAGGCGGCCGTGAACAGCATCACCCTGTTGCTCAGTACACCCACACCTCCACACGCTGGTTGTGCAGCCGCCCTTGTTCACGTTCGTTGCCGGCCACAGGCAACTCAGCGCCCATGCCGGTCACCTGCAGCACTGCGACGCCGTTACGTGCCAACTGGCGGCGCACCGCCTGCGCCCGCAAGCGCGACAGCAGCGCAGCGCGGCCTGGGGTCAGCTTGGGGTCGCCGAAGCCAACCAGCACTGTCTTGCCTTGTAGCTTGCCGGCCTGGTGCAGGTAATCGGCCACCCGTTGCACATCACGCAGGGCCTTGTTGTCGAGGTTGGCGCTGCCTGCCTGAAAGCGAAAGTTCACGCTCAGCCGTTGTGCCTGCCTGGCCAGGTTGCGGTAGCGCGGCGGCATGCCTGCCTGTGGTGGCACTGGCAGGGCCTGTATCTGCTGCGAAACGAACCCTTGCTGGGCGACGATGGCCTGGCCTGCCGGGCTTTGGGCGAAGTCCGCCAAGGCTTTGGCGGGTGGTTTGGGGTTGGCCGGCAGATAGAAGTACAAGCGCCGTGACAGGGGGTAGTCCTCGCTGGCCACCAGGGCGCGCGCTGGCAGCATGGCCGGGGCGTCCCCTTCAGCCACCGCCAGCACCTTGGCCCCGTGAATGGCGGCCAGGCTACTGAAGCCAATGGCCTGGCGGTCGGTGCTCACCCCTGCGGCCAGTTCGTCACTGGATTCGAAGCGCCGGGCCTGGGCTGACAGTGCCGCGTGCTGTGGCGCCAGTACCAGTGCCTTGAAGGTTTCAAAGGTGCCGGAGCGGTCGTCACGGGCGTACAGGTGAATGGCCCCGCCGGAAATGCCCAATTCTTCCCAACGCTGGATCTGACCAGAGAAAACTTGCGCCAGTTGCCCTGTGCTGAGCTGCGGCAGCGGGTTGTCGGGGTGGACAATGACCGCCACACCATACAGGGCAATGACTTGCTCGGAAGCGGCAGCACGCAGGTCGCCCAACGCTCGCAACTGGAGTACTTCGTTGTCGTTGATCGGCCGTGAGGCGGCGGCCAGGTCGGCCTCGCCCTCAACCAGGGCGGTGAAGCCGGTGCTGGAACCGTGGGCAGCGATGTCGATGCGTACCGGTTGGCCCTGCGTGTCGCGGGCCGTGATCACGGTTTCGTTGGGCAGCTTGCCGGCCTGGCGTTCGATCGCGCTGGCTTGCTGCGCACGGAGCTGGCCCTCCACCAGCGCCGGCAGCAGGGCTGCGCCAATGGTATTGGAGCCTTGCACACGCAAATGAACTGGTTCAGCCACGGTGGTCAGTGGTAGCACGGTGAGCAGTAGCACAAGCAGGCGCGGCATGCCGGGTGGCCCTGTGGCATAGAGTTGGCCGGCAGATTACGACAGGGGCGTGATGATAATGTGACAGTCAATGGGCTTGAGGCTGTCGAGGCTGCTGTGCAGCCCATCGGCGGCAAGCCGGCTCCCACACCGATAGCAATGTTCTCAAGACCTGTGCTGTACGTTGTGGGAGATTCTATGGTTTCTGGCAAAGGTAGCCGCAGCATCTTCAGCGCCTGTCAGCCCTGATGCGATCCCTGTGGGAGCCGGCTTGCCGGCGATGGGCCGCAAGCCGGCCTTGGCGGTCTCAATGCGCGCCGGCCGATTTGCTCAGGTCGCTCTCGGCCCATTCGGTGTAGATGCAGGCATCTGCCACTGCCCAGCGCACCTTCACGCTGTCCCCTGGCTGCATCGGCATACCCGCTGCAGACAGTGCCTTGACCGTCAGTTCGGTACCACCAGCAGTGACCACATGGCAGGTTTGGCTTTCCCCCAGGAACAGTACCTCGCCAACCTTGGCGCTGACCTCGTTCCAGCCTGCCGGCAGCGGCTGGCGCGCGGCTTGTTCGGCAGTCAGGGCCAGGGCTTTTTCCGGGCGGACCATGATCAGCGCATCCTGCGAGGCTGCCAGCCCCGGGGTCAGGCGGATGGCCACCGGCTGGCCTTCGAAGCTGGCTGCGCCGTTGCTGCTGGCCTTGATCCGCAGGAAGTTGGAGTTGCCCAGGAACGATGCCACAAACGCATTCGGCGGGTTCTGGTACAGGTCGTAGCCGGTGCCCAGGCCAACGATCTTGCCGTGGCTGAAAATGGCAATGCGCTGCGACAGGCGCATGGCCTCTTCCTGGTCGTGGGTCACGTAGACAATGGTGATGCCGAGGCGGCGGTGCAGCTGACGCAGCTCGTCCTGCAGGTCTTCACGCAGCTTCTTGTCCAAGGCCCCGAGCGGCTCGTCCATCAGCAGAATGCGTGGCTCGTACACCAACGCGCGGGCAATCGCCACACGTTGCTGCTGGCCGCCGGACATCTGCGACGGCTTGCGTTGGGCGAACTGTTCCAGTTGCACCAGCTTGAGCATGGCATCGACGCGCTTGCTGGTTTCGCCCGCATTGAGTTTGCGAATGGCCAGCGGAAAGGCGATGTTGTCGCGCACGTTCAGGTGCGGGAACAACGAGTAACGCTGGAACACCATGCCGATATCACGCTTGTGCGGCGGCACGTTGACCAGCGACTGGCCGTCGACCAGAATCTCGCCGCTGCTCGGCGTTTCGAAACCGGCCAGCATCGACAGGGTGGTGGACTTGCCCGAGCCACTGGAGCCGAGAAAGGTCAGAAACTCGCCTTCCTGGATCTCCAGGTCTAGGTTGTCCACGGCGGTGAAGTCGCCGTAGTGCTTGTTCAGGCCACGCAGGCTGACCAGGGTCTTGCCGTGCGCGTTGTCTTTGATCACTGCACTCATTGTTGTTATCTCCGCGCTCAGGCGTTTTCGGTGCGCCGGCGCAAGGCGGCGGCAATGAACATGACCAGCAGCGAAAGGCCGATCAGCAAGGTCGAGGCCACGGCGATCACCGGGCTCAGGTCCTGGCGCAGGGTGGTCCACATCTTCACTGGCAAGGTCTGCAAGTCGGGGCTGGCCATCATCACGCTCAGTACCACTTCATCCCAGGACACCAGGAAGGCGAACAGGCCCCCGGCAATCATCCCCGGGCGAATGGCCGGGAAGGTGACATTGAAGATCGCCTGCAGGCGCGACGCGCCGCAGATCACGGCGGCATCCTCGATCGACTGGTCGAACAGCTTCAGCGAGTTGATGATCGAAATGATGGTGAAGGGCAGGGCGACGATCACATGGCTGACCACGAACGCGAACAGCGTGCCGGTATAGCCCAGCTTGAGGAACAGCGCGTACACCGCCACCGCAATGATCACCAGCGGCACGATCATTGGCATGGTGAACAGCCCGTACAGCAGTTCACGGCCCGGGAAGCGGCCACGCACCAGGGCGAACGCGCTGGGTAACCCCAGCAGCACCGCTGCAACGGTGGTCAGCACGGCCACCTTGAAGCTGGCCAGTGCAGCCTCCATCCACTCGGGGTTGGAAAAGAACTGGCCGTACCACTTGAGGGTCCAGCCGGGCGGCGGGAAGACCAGCCACTGCGACGACCCGAACGACAGCAACACGATGAACACTACCGGCAGCAGCAGGAAGGCTGCGATCACCCCGGTGGTCAGGTACAGGCCTGTGCGCAGCGGGCGGCCCATGGCATTGGGGGAAAGGAGCATGGCGGTTTACCTCGGGTTGCCAACCGGGGACTCCGGCTGCAGCTTCAGGTACAGGTAGAAGAGCACCAGGGTGATCAACACCAGCAGTGCGGCGGCGGCGCTGGCCAAGCCCCAGTTGAGGAACGACTGCACCTGCTGGATGATGAATTCCGGCAGCATCATGTTCTGCGCCCCGCCCAGCAGTGCCGGGGTGACGTAGTAACCGAGCGACATCACGAACACCATCAGCGCCCCGGAAAACAGCCCCGAGCGGCACAGTGGCAGGAACACCTTCCAGAAGTTGGTCCACGGGCTGGCGCCACAGATCGAGCCTGCCTGCAGCACCATCGGGTCGATGGCGTGCATGGTCGCCTGCAGCGGCAGCACGATGAACGGGATCATGATGTAGCTCATGCCGATCACTACACCGGTCAGGTTATGCACCATCTCCAGCGGGGCATCGATGATGCCCATGGCCATCAACGCCTTGTTGATTACCCCCGAACTCTGCAGCAGCACCAGCCACGAGTAGGTGCGTGCCAGCAGGCTGGTCCACATCGACAGCAGCACGATGTTCAGCAGCCAGCGGCCCCAGCCTTTGGGCACCAGGGTGATGGCCCACGCCAGCGGGAACCCGAGCAGCACGCTGATCAGGGTGACCACACCGGCCACCGAGAAGGTGTTGAACAGCACCCGTGCGTAAGCCGAGTTGGCGAACAGCTGCTCGTAGTTGCCCAGCCCGGGCGTTGGCTCCAGTACCCCGCGCAGCAACAGGCCGATCAGCGGGGCGAAAAAGAACAGACCCAGGAACAGCAAGGCCGGCAGCAGGTTGCGGCTGCCTTTCCAGCGCTGGCTCAGGCCCACGCGCCGCGGTACGGTGCCCGGAGCGCCGGCCCCCGTGGGGGCACCTTGGGCGTTATGCAGGGCGTTGATGGCGACTTTCATTTGACCAACCACTCATTCCAGCGCGCGGCGATGGCCTGGCCGTTCTTGGCCCAGTAGGCGAAGTCGAGGGTGACCTGGTCCTGGGCATGGGCGGTAGGCAGGTTGGGTGCAAGGTCCTTGTCCAGCTTGGCTACGCTGTCGACGTTGACCGGCGCGTAGGCGGTCTTGTTGGCGAACTCGGCCTGGCCTTCGGCGCTGCTGGCGTTGGCCAGGAACTTCATGGCCGCGTCCTTGTTCTTGGCGCCCTTGGGGATGACCAGGAAATCGGCCATGACCAGGTTCTGCTTCCAGCTCACACCCACCGGGGCACCGTCTTGCTGCAGGGCGTAGACGCGACCGTTCCAGAACTGGCCCAGCGCAGCTTCACCAGAGGCCAGCAATTGCTGCGACTGAGCGCCACCGCCCCACCAGACGATGTCTTTCTTGATGGTGTCGAGCTTATTGAAGGCGCGGTCCAGGTCCAGCGGGTAGAGCTTGTCGGGGGCTACACCGTCGGCCAGCAGGGCCAGTTCCAGCACGCCTGGGCTGGGCCATTTGTACAAGGCGCGTTTGCCAGGGTAGGTCTTGGTGTCGAACAGCGCGGCCCAGTCGACTGGCTTGTTGGCACCGAGCTTGCCTTCGTTGTAACCGAGCACGAAGGAGAAGAAGAACGAGCCGACACCGTGGTCGGACACAAAGCGTGGGTCGATCTTGTCGCGCTTGATCTGGGTGAAATCGAGGGGTTCGAGCAAGCCTTCGCTGGCGGCGCGCAGGGCAAAGTCGGCTTCCACGTCGACCACGTCCCATTGCACGTTACCGCTCTCGACCATGGCCTTGAGCTTGCCATAGTCGGTCGGGCCGTCCTGGACTACCTTGATGTCGGTCGCTTTGGTGAAGGGAACGGCCCACGCTTCTTTCTGGGCGTCCTGGGTGGTCCCGCCCCAGCTGACGAAGTTGAGGCTGTCGGCGGCTTGGGCGGCCTGACATGCCAGGGTCAGCAGGCTGGCAGACAGCACTGCGGTTACACGTTTGCTCAACAGCATGGTTACGCCCTCGTTGCTTTTGTTATTCGAGGCTGGGCTTGTGGTGCGCCCGCCAATAGTGTTCGGGGAGCAGCTAAAACAAAGTGTCGATGGCCATCTGGCGTTGTGGATGCCGGCCAGCAGACTTAAGGTCTACGGGATATCATATTATGGTATTCCAAACTTTTGGCAAGAGGTATGAGGCGACCGGCCATCACTCTGTCCTCTGCATGCTTGCGCGAACCTCTGTAGGCGCGACGCAAGGCCGCGCCTACAAGGCACTGCGTCAGTCCACCAGGCCTGGCTCAAAGGGAATGCTCTGCACCACCTCCAGCTCATAACCCGCCAGCCCCGCATATTTCAGCGGCGGCCCCAGGTGGCGCAGCTTGCCCACCCCCAGGTCCTGCAGAATCTGTGCTCCGGTGCCCACTTCCGAGTACACCTTGGACTGCCCGCGCTGGTAAGGCCGCACCGGTTGGGTCAGCTGTGGTACCCGCTCCAGCAATGCCTGCGAGGATTCATGGTTGGCCAGGACCACCACCACGCCGCTGCCTTCCTCGGCCACCTTCTGCAGTGCCGCCCACAGGGTCCAGTTGGCGGGGCCGGCGTACTCGGCACCAACCAGGTCGCGCAGGGGGTCGATCACATGCACCCTGACCAGGGTTGGCTGCTCGCGGCGGATGTCGCCCATTACCATGGCCATGTGCACGCCACCTTCGATGCGGTCTTCATAGGTGACCAGGCGGAAGGTGCCATGCACGGTCGGCAGCTCACGTTCGCCGATGCGCTTGATGGTCTGCTCGGTGCTCAGGCGGTAGTGGATCAGGTCGGCGATGGTGCCGATCTTGATGCCATGCCGTGCAGCGAACACCTCAAGGTCCGGGCGACGCGCCATGGTGCCGTCGTCGTTGAGCACTTCGACGATCACCGAGGCCGGGCTGAAGCCGGCCAGGCGCGCAAGGTCGCAACCCGCTTCGGTGTGGCCGGCGCGGGTCAGCACGCCGCCTTCGCGGGCACGCAGGGGGAATATATGGCCGGGTTGGACCAGGTCTTCGGGGCGGGCCGTGGGGGCCATGGCGGCGGCCACGGTACGTGCCCGGTCGGCGGCAGAGATGCCCGTAGTGACGCCCGTGGCAGCTTCGATCGACACGGTGAACGCGGTGCTGAACACACTGCCGTTGGCCGGTACCATCTGCTCCAGCCCCAGGCGTTGGCAGTGATCGTCGGTCAGGGTCAGGCAGATCAGGCCCCGTGCTTCGCGGGCCATGAAGTTGATGGCCTGGGCGTCGCAACGCTCGGCGGCGATCAGCAGGTCGCCTTCGTTTTCGCGGTCCTCGTCATCCACCAGCAGGACCATTTTGCCTTGCCGGTAGTCCTCGAGAAGTTCCTCGATGGTGTTGAAAGCCATGTTGCACGCTCGCTGTGGTGGAGTCATTTTTATGGTATACCATCATACACAAATGTCGACGAATCAGGAGGAAGTGCATGAAGGCCTATTGGATCGCCCATGTGGACGTGACCGACCCCGAGCAGTACCTGCAATACACCCAACGCGCCCCGGCTGCCTTCCAGGCGTTCGGTGGCCGCTTTCTGGCCCGTGGCGGGCGCAGCGAAGCGCTGGAAGGGCGGGCCACACCTCAGCGTAGCGTGGTGATCGAATTTGATTCCTACGCGCAGGCGGTGGCGTGTTACCGGTCTGAGCTGTACCAGGAGGCGTGCAGCCATCGCCAAGGGGTAGCGAAGGCCGAGGTGATCATCGTTGAAGGGGTGGGGCCGTGAGTGTTGGTTGATGCCCCTGACGCCGGCGAGCCGGCGATAGGGCCACTACTGGCAAAACAGAAGCTCAAGGCGCTTGCGTAACGTGCACGTTGTCGATGACCATGCGCGGATTTACGCCGTCTTCAACCATGTGAAGGTGCAGGATTTCAGGGCCGTTCACCGTTAGCTCATCGGACCCATAATGCATACCGTCACGGTCACTCAGCCGTTTGTGGTTGTCCATAAAGGTGAGATCTCTGGTACATAGATCACTGCACCCCCAGTCGTAACTTACGCGGCGGGTACCTGTGCCAGGCAGCAGAATTTCGGTTGAACCGTCGAACGTAAGATGTTTTGCCTTTATGGCGCTTCCATCGCCGCTGTGCGAATCGTCGCTGATCCCACCCGTGCCATGTAGTTTGAATGTCGTTTGGTCAACCTTGAATTCCTTGCGGTCACCGACCTGCTCGGACTCGAAATCGACCTCCGAAGGCACGATGGGGCGACCTACCGCTTGGTCTTGCTCATCGTAGGTGAGCTGCATAACCTGATCCTTCGCCGTGGGCAGCTTGATTCGGATTACAGGCACCGCCTGGCCATACGCTGCGTGATACCGGAACTGGTCGAACTGCGCCAGCAAGCCAGCCTGCGTCTGACCCTCGACATAGAAAAATGCAAAAACAGGCAAGTCGGCGCCCACGCCGACTTGCCAGGCTGGGAGCAAAATCTCGTTGTAGCCCATCCACGCATCGGCGCTCAAACCTGCCCTGACTTTTAACGGCATCTCGAACCACCGGGCCTTCATGTTCGCGGGTGCTTCGCGAAGGTCCCATCCGCAGACTCTTGATTTTCTGATGTCATCTTCGCTGTACGTTGCCAACCACGCTTCGGCATCCTTCACGCCGACCTTCTGGCACGCATCCGTGGTGCTCTCAAACCCATCATGCGGGCCGCACCCCTGCGCGGTTTCGCGGTTGTCCGTGCCACCATCGATGGGGAAGGTGCACAGTACTTCGAGCTCGCGCAGCTTGCCGTGCGGGATGGCCTGCAGCGGCGGGAACAAAAAACCATTGAAGCGTTCCGCCGCCCTGCCGAAGTTGGTGTCGCGGCGCACCCAGGAAAACGCTATGGCGCCTTTATCCAAGTGCTTGCGGCTCGGGTCCCAAGGTAGCGATTCTGGGCTGAAACCGGTGGCACGCATTTCAAAACCGCTGCACAGGTAGCTGGGTTTGTCAGGCCCACCACAGTCTTCGGTGACCGAGTCGTACCAGACTTTCAGTTGCGTAACCGCCTGTTCACCCCGCTTGTTCAATTCGATCAACTGCTGTGACTTGGCTGTTGCGCTTGTGAGTGCCTGAGTCTGCGCGGGCGGACGGGCAGGCAGCACAGGGGACGTGTGCGACACGCAACCGATCAAACTTCCCAGGGTTAGAAGCGACAAGGCTATTCGTGTCCACATTGGCGAGCACCTTTTTCTGAGTGGAGTAGCACAGCCGCACGCATAGCTATCGTGGGCTTTGCTGCAATTTGCGCACAGGAAAAAAGTGGCGGCTACTGGCAGTTCTATCAGCATTCGGGCCAAGCCCAGGTGACCGAGCGCCAACATCTCGATTGGGCCTGGGCAGGTCTTCCGGTCATGGGCTCAGTTCAGGTGCGCTTTGAGTTCGGCGCCAGCCTGGCGCATTGCCGCCTTGACCGCCGGTACCTGGCTCAGCGGGTTGAGCAGCCCATAGTCATGGATCATGCCGTTGTAGCGCACCGAGGTCACCGGCACGCCGGCGGCATTCAGCTTGCGGGCATAGGCCTCACCTTCATCACGCAGCACGTCGAACTCGGCTGTTTGCACCAGCGCTGGCGGCAAGCCTTGCAACTGTTCGGTGGTAGCTCGCAGCGGCGCGGCGTAGATCTGTTCCCGCGCCTTGGCATCCGTGGTGTAGTTGTCCCAGAACCACTTCATCATGCCGGTGGTCAGGAAGTGCCCTTCGGCAAACTGTTTGTACGAAGCGGTTTCGAAGCTGGCGTCCGTCACCGGCCACAGCAACAGCTGGAAGCGCAGGGCCGGGGTGCCAGCTTCTTTGGCCTTCAGCGCCACGACCGCCGCCATGTTGCCACCGACGCTGTTGCCAGCCACGCCCAGGCGCTTGCCATCCACGCCGATCTGCTGGCCGTGCTCGGCCACCCAGCGGGTCGCGGCATAGGCCTGGTTGATCGCGGTTGGATAATGCGCCTCCGGCGACGGGGTGTAGTCGACATAGACCGCCACTGCCCCAGAGCCAACCACCAGGTCACGGATCAGCCGCTGGTGGGTCGGGAAGTCGCCGAGCACCCAGCCACCGCCATGGAAGAACATGAATACCGGCAACGCCCCTTTGACATTGGCCGGGCGAACCACCTGCAGCTTGATCGACTGGCCGTCGGCCTCGATGGTGCGTTCCTTCACCTCGATCCCGGAGAGGTCAACCTTGACCGAGGCCTGGGCGCCGGTCAGCACCGCGCGGGCATCTTTCGGGCTGAGTTGCTCCAGTGGCTTGCCGCCGCCTTGCTCCAGGGCTTCGAGGAAGGCCTGGGTGCGTTGCTCCACGCCTGGGCTTCCCGCTGCGAACGCGCTGGAAACGGACAGCGCCAGAAGCGAGGCGGTGAGTGTTTTGTGGACAATGTTCATGGGCGAATCCTTTTCTGTGAAAGTGTCGGGAATGGTCGTCTTGCCTGGCCTGCTGGGCCATCGCTGCGACCTGTGCGTAGATTAGGCAGGTGCGCTCGTGGGAAAAAGCCGCTATAAAGCGTTTTACTGTCACCAAGAGCGAGACAATGAACCCCTACGAAGACATGCGAATCTTTGCCCAGGTGATGGAGGCCGGCAGTTTCACCGCCGCTGCCGAGCGCCTGGGGATGTCCAAGCAATCGGTGAGCCGGCGCCTGATGCAACTCGAAGCGCGCCTGGGCGTGCGCCTGCTCAACCGCTCCACCCGGCGCCTGGATGCCACGCCGCTGGGGCAGCAGTACTACCAGTCGGCCATGCGCCTGCTGGGTGAAGTGCAGCAGGTGGAGCACGACATCAGCGGCCAGGCCCAGGCCTTGCGCGGCACCTTGCGCCTGAGCGCGCCATTGTCGTTCGCCATGGCGCACCTGGGCTGTTTGCTGACCGAGTTCCTGCAGTTGCATGCGCAGGTGGATGTGGAGGTGGACCTCAGTGATCGGGCGGTGGATCTGATCGGCGAAGGCTATGACCTGGCGTTGCGGATTGGCGCGCTGGAGGACTCCAGCCTGATCGCCCGGCGCATCGCCGATGTGCAGCGGGTGTACTGCGCGAGCCCGAGCTACCTGGCGGCGCGCGGTGTGCCGGCCAGGCCGGAGAACCTGGCCGGGCATGACTGCCTGCCCTATGGGCATTCGCGGCAGGTGCAGTGGCAGTTTCGGCAGGCTGGCAAGGCCCAGGCGATTCAGGTGGCCGGGCGCATGCGCGCGAACAATGGTGAAATCCTGAGGGACGCGGCGATTGCCGGCATGGGGGTGACTTACCTGCCGACCTTCATCGTAGGGCAAGCGCTGGCCGATGGTCGCCTGGTCACGGTGCTGGATGACTGGCGCCCGCCGGCATTGCAGCTGTCGGCAGTGTACCCGCAGCACCGCCAGGTGGCGCGGCCGGTGCAGGGGTTCGTGAACTTCCTGCGCGAGCGCTTGCTGCAGTTGTAAAGCCAGGGCACGGGCGATAAGAAGACCGCTTCTACAAGCACCCGCAAAAACTGGCTATGCTTGGCCCATGACCAGCTCTCCACCGTTGCGCCAGCCTTGCCCCCCTGGCGCCTGCATTTGTGGCCGCGAACAACTGGCCGACCACCCGCAGACCGCCCAGCGCATACTCCTGCTGACCCGCCAGGAAGAAAAGCGCCTGCTCGACCGCCTGGAAAACCTGAAGGACCTTGAAGACCTGCAGCGGCTGCAACAACGCCTGTTCGACAATCTCGGCATTCGCGTGCACATCGCCCCGGGCTTCAATGAAGTGCGGACCATGCGCGGCATCGTCATCGAACTGGATAACCAGCCCGGACTATGCCGCAAGACCCGGCAGGCGATCCCGGCGGCGATTCGGCGCGGGCTGGAGCGCAATCCCGAGGTTGCGTTCCGCCTGCTCGATACCCACGACCTGCTGCGCGATGCATGAGATGAAGTTAATTTTCCGCCGCCTTGCTACGTCTACTTGAAAGCCCCCTGCGCCAGTGCGCGCAGCGGTTTTCATCATTCAAGGAGGCAGGCAATGACTTCTGTATTCGACCGCGAAGATATCCAGTTCCAGGTAGTGGTCAACCATGAAGAGCAATACTCGATCTGGCCCGACTACAAAGCCATCCCCAACGGCTGGCGTGCAGTGGGCAAAAGCGGCCTGAAAAAGGAATGCCTGGCGTATATCGACGAGGTGTGGACCGACATGCGCCCCCTCAGCCTGCGCCAGAAAATGGCCGAAGCCGCCCCCCAGTGACCGCACTGAACCTGCTGTGCCTGCCGTACTCGGGGGCCAGCGCCATGGTCTACAGCCGCTGGCGGCGCAAGCTGCCGTCGTGGGTGCAGGTGCGCCCGGTGGAACTGCCCGGGCGCGGCGCCCGCATGGCCGAGCCGCTGCACACCGACATGCAGGCGCTGGCCCGGCAACTGGCCAGCGAGCAGCGCCTGGCCGCCAATGCACCCTACGCGTTGCTGGGCCACAGCCTGGGTGCCTTGCTGGCCTTCGAGCTGGCGCATGAGCTGCAAGCGCTGGGCTGCCCGGCGCCGCTGGCGTTGTTTGCCTGCGGCACGGCGGCCCCGACCCGGCGCGAAGATTACGATGGCAGGCACTGGCGCGAGCCAAAAACCGACGCCGAGCTGATCAGCGAGCTGCGTGAGCTGCAAGGTACGCCCGAGGAAGTGCTGGCCAATGCCGAGTTGATGAGCCTGACCTTGCCGACACTGCGCGCCGATTTCCTGCTGTGCGGCACCTACGCCTACCGTCAGCGGCCGGCCCTGAGCTGCCCGCTGCATGTGCTGGCCGGCACTGATGACCGGGCCAATGACGAGCAACTGCGGGCCTGGGGCAAAGAAACCCACGGCGAGTTTTCGCTGCAGATGTTCCCCGGCGGGCACTTCTTCATCCACGAGCATGAAGACCGTGTGCTCGACGCCCTCACTGCCTCGCTGCAACCGTTGCGCCTGTCCGCCTGATTGACGTCACCGCTTGCCTGGGGGAGGCTAGGCCTTTTCCCAGGCAAGGGGCAGAGCATGCTGATCGATCCACACAAGGCCACGCTGCTGGTCGTCGACATCCAGGAAAAGCTCATCGGCGCCATGAGCGACGCCGAAGGCACCCGGGCGCGGGCCCGCTGGCTGCTGGCGGCGACCGCCGAGCTGGAGCTGCCGGTGGTGATTTCCGAACAGTACCCCAAGGGTCTGGGCCACACCCTGGCCGAGTTGCTGGCGGTGGCACCGGCCGCCCAGGTGGTGGAGAAAAGCCATTTTTCCTGCGTTGCCGCCCAATGCTTGCCCGACAGCCTGATGGCCCGTGAACAGGTGATCGTGTGTGGCATGGAAACCCATGTCTGCGTGCTGCAGACCGTGCTCGGCCTGCTGGCGCTGGGCAAGCAGGTGTTCGTGGTCGAAGATGCCTGTGACAGCCGCACGGCGGCCAGCAAGGCGGCGGGCCTGGCGCGCATGCGCGAAGCCGGTGCGCAGGTCGTGACCCGGGAAATGGTGCTGTTCGAACTGATGGGGAGTGCAGCGCATCCGTTGTTCCGCCATATCAGCAAGACCTACCTGGTCGGTGAACAGCCCTGAACGGCCGGTTATGGGCGGCAGGCATGATGGCCCTTGCACTGCTGCAAGGTTGCGCCGGGCGCCGCGAAGAGGTGCCCGCAGCGGACCCGGCCGAGGTTCGCGCCCAACTGCTGCGGTTGCTGCCCACGCAAGCCCGCGACCGCGAGGGCTGGGCCAAGGACATCCAGGTGGCCTTCGAGGCCCAGCGCATCCCCCCCAGCAAGAGCAACCTGTGTGCCGTGTTGGCGGTCACCGAGCAGGAGTCGACCTTCACTGACGACCCACAGGTGCCCAACCTGGGGCGTATCGCCCGTGAAGAAATCGACCGCCGCGCCGCGCGCCTGCACATCCCCAGGCTGCTGATCGATGGTGCGTTGAAAACGCCGTCTGGCAACGGCCAAAGCTACCAGCAGCGGCTACAGGCAGTGCGCAGCGAGAAACAGTTGAGCGAACTGTACGACGAGGTCATTGCCCGGCTCCCGTTGGGCAGGACCTTGCTTGGCGGGCTGAACCCGGTGCATACCGGCGGGCCCATGCAGGTCAGCATCGACTTTGCCGAACAGCATGCGCAGGGGTACCCCTACAGCCATGACGGCAGCATTCGCCAGGAGGTATTCACCCGGCGCGGTGGCATGTACTTCGGTATCGCCCACTTGTTGGGTTACCCAGCCAGCTACGAACGCCCGCTCTACCGCTTCGCCGATTTCAATGCCGGCTGGTACGCCAGCCGCAATGCGGCGTTTCAAGCGGCGCTGAGCAAGGTCACGGGTGTGCGCCTGGCGCTGGACGGCGACCTGATCGCACCGGGGTCGATCATGCCGGGCGCGACCGAAACGGCGGCGCGCAAAGTGGGCGGGAAGCTGGGGCTGCGCAACCCGCAGATTCGCCGCCAACTGGAGGACGGCGACAGCCTGGCGTTCGAGGACAGCAAGCTGTACGCCGGGGTATTTGCCCTGGCCGACGCGGCCGCTGGCAAGCCGCTCCCGCGAGCGGTGCTGCCGGGGATCGAACTGAAGAGCCCGAAGATTACCCGCAAGCTGACCACGGCGTGGTTTGCAGGGCGGGTGGACGAGCGTTACCAACGGTGCATGAAGCGCTAGCGCCCAGGTGAACTGTCAATGTCGCCCCTGCCGAGGCGGGCGCGGTCTTGCAGCGCGAAAGGGCCGCAAAGCGGCCCCAGGATTTGCGACGGACTGTTGATCAGCTTTCGCCAAGTGCCCCGACGACTTGTTCGACACTGGCCTTCAACCCGGCAAACGCATCATCCGGGTCGCTGTCCACCACCACCAGCTTCGCGCCGGCCGCCTGGATCGCTGCGGCCAGCGCCGGCTCCGGTTGGCGATGGTCCAGCACCAACGCCACATCCTGTGCCTTCAGGTTGGCCTCCAGCGCCTTCAGCGCGGCAGCATCCCACGCCGTTGGCAGCGGCTGCTGCACCACATCCAGGTTCAGGCCGCTGGCCAGGTAACCCAACCGCGGCGACAGGCTGACCACTGTGAGGTTGTCGACCTTGGCCAACTGCGTCTGGCTGCTGGCGGCAAGTTCCAACAGCTGGCGCTTGAGCGCGGCCAGGTTGCCCTGGATTTTCGTTTTTTCGCTCGGCGCAAGGCGTTCCAGGTCGTTGGCCACGACGTCGGCCATGCGCCCCAGATTGGTCGGGTTCAGCCACGGGTAGGCGTTGTAGGCATCGTCGCCACTCACCGCGATACCTGGCAATGCGCCGTCCACCGGTCGTGCGGCATCGATCTCGACAATGCGGATATTGCTGCGCCGGGCCATCGGGTACAGCGGGTCGTCGCGCCAGATCGAACGTACGCCGATCACCGCATCGGCCTGTTGCGCAGCCTTGTCCAGGCTGGCGCCACCACGGCCGCTGAAGTACGACGGCTGGCGACTGGCCGGCAGGTTGGCCGGGGCTGCGCGCTTGAGTTGTACGCCGGTCCCCTCGAGCAGGGCGCTGGCCAGGCTGTGGGTGATCGGCAAGGTGGTCAGCACCTGCGTGGCGAAAGACAGCGACGGCAGGCTGGCCAGGGCCAGTGCCAGGGTCAGGTGTTTCAGGTTCATGCCGGGTTTCCTTGCAGGCGGGGAACGAGGGCGCGGGCGAGCGCAGCGAGGGCGAAGCAGAGACCGGCGACCAGGATGATCGCGGCACCCGACGGCACCGGCAGGTCGAACACGATCGGTAGCAGGATGCCGAACAACGTGCTGATGGTGGCGATGAGCACCGAGAGGAAGAAAAAGCCCTTCAGTGACTGGCTGACCAGGCGCGCGGCGGCAGCCGGGATCACCAGCAACGCACCGACCAGAATGGCCCCGATCACCTTCACTGCAGCCACGGTGACCAGGGTCACCAGCACCACGAACAGGTAGTCCAGTGTTTTCACCGCCACCCCGCGTACAGCAGCCAACTGCGGGTTGAAGCTGGCCAGCATGATGCGGTTGTACAGCGGCAGCGCCAAGGCCAGCACCAGCATGGCGACGATGCCCAGTACCACCAGGTCCTGCCCGCTCACGGTCAGCACCGAACCGAACAGCACGTTCTCGAGGATGTGCACATTGATCTTGCCCGCCAGCATCAGTAGCAGGCTGGCGCCCAGCGCCAGCGACACCGAGAGGAATACGCCGATCAGTGTGTCCGGTGACAACCCGGTGCGGTTACGCAGGAAATTCAGCAGGATGCCGAACAGCAGGCAGTAACCGAACAGGCTGCCATAAGGCCCGGTATAGGGCTCGCCCAGCAGGATGCCGATAGCCACGCCGGTCAGTGCGGCATGGCCGACCGCTTCGGAAAAGAATGCAAAGCGCTTGACCACCACCAGGGTGCCCAGGCCACCCAGCACCGGGCCAATCATCAGGCCGGCGAGCAAGGCATTGACCACGAAGCCATAGGCCAGCGCCTCGGGCAGGTAGCCGGCAGTGGCCCAGTCCTGGACCGTTTGGCGAAAGGTTTCGAAACTCATCAGGCAATGCTCTCGCTACGCGGGTGGACGGAAAACAGGCCCAGCAGGCGCTCCGGCGTCAGGGCCTGGGCTGGCGGGGCGTCGAACAGTACCTGGCGGCTCAGCCCGGTAACCCGGTCGGCCAGGCGCAGCACCGCTTCCAGGTCGTGTTCGATCCACAACACAGTGGTCCCCGCCTGGCGCCAGGCCAGCAGCAGTTGTTCGAACACCTGAATGCCGGCTTCATCGAGCGCCGACATCGGCTCGTCCAGCACCAGCAGCTGTGGTTCGGGGATGAGCCCCTGGGCCAGCAGCACCCGCTGGCGCTCACCGCCCGACAAGGCCCCCATGCGCCGCTTGCGCTTTTCCAGCATGCCAACCCGCGCCAACGCAGCATCGATGGCAGGCTGCACCCTGCGCGACAAACCCAGGAAGGCCGGGCGCCGCTGGCACATGGCGGCCATGAAATCATCCACGGTCATTGGCAGCCCGCGGTCGAACTCCAGGGCCTGCGGGACGTAGCCGATCACCTCGCCTTGCCCTGGCCAGTGCAGGGTCAGTTCACCATGGTGGGGCATTTGCCCGAGCAGGGTCTTGATCAGCGAACTCTTGCCGCCGCCGTTGGGGCCGACGATGGCGTGCACGCTGCCCGGGGCGACGGTGAAGCTGACCTGTTCGAGGATACGGGTGCGGCCCAGGGTCAGGTCGATATCGGCAAAGGTGATGCGCGGCCCGCAGGCCGTTGCCAGGTTGGCAGCGGCGGTCATGCGCGGTTCTCCTGAATGGCGCGGACCACGGTGTCGAGGTTGCGCTTCATTTCCACTTCGTACTTGTCCTTGGTGTATTCGCCATAGGAAATGTGGGTAAGGGGGTAAAGGCGCACACCAGACTCACGCTGGATGGTTTCGACATAGGCTGAGGGGAAGTCCATTTCCGAGAAGATCACCCTCACGTCCAGTGCCTTGAGCTGGTCGATGGTCTTCTTCAGCTGCGCCGGGCTCGGCTCGATACCATGGGCGGGTTCGACCACGGCGGTCACTTCCAGGCCGAAGTCGCGGACCAGGTAGTCGTAGGCAGCGTGGATGGTGGCCACGCGGAAGGTAGCGGTGGGGGCCTCGGTGACCTTGGCCAGTGCCTGGGCACGCAAGCCACGCAGGCGTTTGGCGTAGGCCCGGGCGTTCTGCGTGTAGAACCGGGCATTGTCCGGGTCGAGCCGGCCCAGCTCGCGGGCAATGTTGTTGACCTGGGCAATGGTCGTGCTGATCGACAGGAAAGTGTGCGGGTTGACCACCTTGCCGGCACCGCGTGCGGCAATGCCGGTAGCTGCCAGCAGCGGTACGTTCTGGTTGGCCTCGATCGTGGCGATATCAGGTTTTTCACTGGCAGCGATCATGCGGTCGGCAAAGTCGTCATGGCCAACGCCATTGAGCACCACCACGTCCAGGGTGCCGATGCGCTTGATGTCTTCGGCCCGGGGCTCGTAGGCGTGCGGGTTGAAGCCCGCCGGAATCAGCGGCACCACCTCGGCCTTGTCGCCAACGATGTTGCTCACGTAGCTGTAGTAGGGGTGCAAGGTGATGCCGATACGCAGCGGCTTGCCGTTATCGGCCAGAGCCATTGCCGGCAGGGCCAGGGCCAGGAGCAGGGCGAGGGTGGAGCGAAACATGGGCGAGTCCTTCGGTTCAGTGGCGGTGTTCGCGGGTAACCCCGGCGTCGTAGTGGCTGACCACCTGTTGCCAGCCAGCGGCGATCAGTGCCGCCTGGCCGAGGTCATCCGGGATGATTGCGGCGCTGTCGCGGCGCAACCAGATATCGGCCTGGCCGGTGCTGTCGGGTGGCAGGATCAGCAGCAGGCTGCCGGCAATTTCGGGTGCCTGGCTGCGGCCCAGGTAGGCGCCGGGCACCAGCCAGGTCCACTGGTGACTGCCCCGGCTCTGGCTGCCGGCGTCGACCACGAATGGTGGCAGGCCTTCATCGGCCAGGGCCTGTACCCCAGGTGCAGCGGCGTTTTCTTCACGCAGCAACTGGATCTCGTCGAATGCCACCCGCAGGTCGGTGTAGAGGCCTTGCTCGGCCGCAGTGAGGTCGCGGCGGGCGTCGATCTGGTGGCTGGCGATGGCCTGTTCGTCCTCGCGCTCGCCGCGCAGCGACACCACGCCAGCTGCCAACGCCACTATCAGCAAGCTGGCCAACAGCACGTACAGGGTTTCGTGCCCGGCCCCGGCCGGGCGAATCACGTGAGCGCGGCTCATGGCTGGGCGATGTCGGCGTAGTCGACTTCCACCACGTGCCCGGGGCCGGCGTCGAACAGTACGTAGAATTCGCCGTCCGGGCGCTTGAAGGTCAGGGTCGAATCGTCGCCAAGCTTGCCGCCGACCAGCACTTGCTCGTCATAGCCGATCACATCCAGGGTTACCCCGGGGGCGCCACTGCCGTCCGAGAAACCACCGGTGCACTTGACTTGGCCGCTGGCCAGTTCTTCGCATTCGCACATGGGGTTGTGGGCCAATGCCGGGCTTGCGGCCAGTGCCAGCAAGGGCAGGGCGAGGGTGCGCAGCAGGTATTTCATTTCTTGCCTCCTTTGTTCTCGAGCCAGGCCACGGTGGCTGGCGATGCCTTGGCCAGCGGGACAGACGCCTGGTGCATGCTGCCGTCCCAGCCTTCCACGGTGATCCAGATCTGGGCGTCGGGTTTGGTGCGCGGAGGGACCGGCAGGTTGGTGGCCATGGCGTAGGGCGCGCCGAAGAAAATCGTGCCCGCCGCCCGCAGGCTGCGCGGTTTGCCGATGCGCAGGTAAACGGCCTTCACGTCGTTGACGCACGACTTGCACAGCGCTGCCCTGAATACCTTGAAGTCGCCTGCCGGGCCGTCTCTGCGGGGCGCTTCGTCACGCAGTTCCGCCAGGTCAAGGGTGTAGGGGCCGGCCTGGATGCCGGTGATCACATTCGCCCCCAGCCCTGCCTCGCCGCGGAACAGCTTGGCGTCGCTGAAATACTTGGGCATGAAACCCAGGGGGATCAGGATCAGCAGGATGTTCAAGTGGAAGCGCCACTTCAACCACCACTGTTTAAGCGGGCTGACGGGCACGGCCTGGGTGGGGCTCATCGTTGCATCTCCAGCGAGGTCCGGGTGGGCACAGTGCGGGGGGCGCGTTCGCTGCGCTTCAGCGCGGCAGCGGTGGCTTGTGCGGTACGTTTTGTCCAGATCAGCAAGCCGCTGAACACCATCAGGGTGAGCACCAGGCCGAAGAAGAACCAGATCAGCTTGATCGGCAGGCCGCCGAAGTCACCGGTGTGCAGGGGGCGCATGGACTCGGTGACGAACTCCAGGGCGGAGCGGTCGCCCAGCAGGAACTGGCTGTCCACCTTGCGCGTGTAGGGGTTGACCTCGGCGCTTTGGAACATCAGCGGATACCAACCCCGCCCGCCCATGGAAATATGGCTGTAAGCGGTGGCAGGCAACGCAATGAAGTTGATTTCCAGCCCTGGAATCGCCAGGCCAGCGATGCGTGCCGCTTCATCGAGGTCGATCCGTGGGGCTGGGCTGCCATCGGCGGTCTGGGGCACTTCGTCGCGAGCGATGACCGGCACGATCGGCTCGCTGGAAATGCTGATGTGGTTGTCGAACAGAATTGCCTGGATCAGGAACCAGGTACCGGTGATGGAAATGACCGCGATGAACCAGATCGACCAGACACCGGCCAGGCGGTGCAGGTCGCCCCAGAAGATGCGCGAACCGTGGCCTGTACGTACCGGTTTGAAGAAGCCTTTCCAGAACTTCTTGTACACCACCAGCCCGGTTACCAGTGAAGCGAGCATGGGCAGACCGAGGATCGACACCAGGTACCAGCCCCAGCTGAACCCGTTGGTGAAGGGCACCAGCCACCAGCCGTGCAGGGCGCGGGTGAAGGCTTCGAAGTTGAAGTCAGGGGATTTGCCCTGAATCGCACCGGTGTAGGGATTGACGTAAAGGGTCGGGGTGGTGCCGTCCGGGAAGGTCACATTGGCCGTGAGGGCGAAGTGTGAGCCGTCGGGCTGGATGATGGACTGCACGACCATATCCGGCTCTGCTTTGTGCAGGGCGTTCAGCACCTGCTGGAAGCTGAGGCGTTCGGCGTCGGTGTCCGGCTTGCTGGCACGTACATCCGGGTTGGCCAGCCAGACGATTTCCTGGCTGACCACCGCGAGCATGCCCGTGAAGCAGACGATCAATACAAAGAACCAGATCGGCAAGGCGAGCCAGCTGTGCACCAGGAACCACAGCCTGGATTTGGATTTTTTCAAGGGTTTGGCCATCAGACGGTCTTCTGCAATGGGTGGTCGAGCGTGCGCCCAACCAAAGAGGGCTGTACTGATAAGGACGAATGAGAATCGAAATCCTGCCGATTAAAATGAAAGCAAATGTTTCAAGCGATGAAGCCAACCTGCGCAGGGGGCGGCAGGTCGGCCAAGGGGGGGCTCATGATGAGGTGTAACGAAACAGCCGGCAGGGAATTTAATTGGCTAAAGCGCGACGCGAAGTGGCCGATAGGATGGTTAGCGCAAAGACCGATCTTTCAGAAAGGGACCGACATGGCCGTCATCACAGCTGGCAACCTCATGATCAATGGCGTATCGGCGCAGGCGCGCAGCGCCAATGCCGCCGCTGAACGCGACCAGGCCAAGCAGGCCGGCGAAGCGGTGGGCCCACTGCAAATCAGCAGCGACAGCCTGAGGGTATCCGCGGGTAGCCAGGCACAGGCAACGGATACAGCGGGCACTGGTGGGTCGGAGGCGGTAAGCGCCCTGCAACAGTTGATCAAGGACTTGCAGAAGCAATTGGCCGAGCAGCAGAAGCAGCTTGCCGCGTTGCAGAACAGCAAGATGGATGAGACACCCAAGGCGGCTGCGGTCGGTGCCAAACAGGCAAGCATCGCCACCCTCAACGGTCAGATCATGGCCGCTACCGCGCAATTGCTGGCGCTGCTGCAGCAAGAGGGTGGCAGCAGCTCCGGCTCAATGGTCAGCGCCACGGCCTGACGGCGCCGTGGCCTGTGAGTTCGGGCCAGCTTACTCGGCCGCTACGCGCCCTTTGCCCTGGCGATCTGCCTTGTACTGCATGGCCACCGCCGGCGCTGGCTTGGCTGCACCGGTTTCCAGCCATTGGCGCAGGCGGCTGGCATCGGCGAAATGGGTGTACTTGCCGAAGGCATCCAGGATGACCATCGCCACAGGGCGGTTATCCATTCGGGTCAACAGCACCAGGCAGTGCCCGGCTTCGTTGGTAAAACCGGTCTTGGTCAGCTTGATGTCCCAGTTGCTCTTGTTCACCAGGTGGTCGGTGTTACGGAAGCCCAGGGTGTAATTGGGCTTGCGGAAGGCCACGGTCTTCTCGCGGGTGGTCGACAGCTCGCTCAGCATCGGGTACTTGCGCGAGGCCATCAGCAGCTTGGACAGGTCGCGCGCAGTCGACACGTTCTGCGTCGAAAGCCCGGTAGGTTCTACGTAGCGGGTATGGGCCATGCCCAGGCTGCGGGCTTTGGCGTTCATCGCCTTGATGAATGCCGGGTAGCCACCGGGGTAGGCATTGGCCAAGCTATTGGCTGCACGGTTTTCCGAAGACATCAAGGTAATCAGCAGGGTCTCGCGGCGATTGAGCTGGCTGCCGGGGCGTACCCGTGAATACACGCCCTTCATCTCCGGGTTGTTGGCGATGGTCATGGTGAGCATCTCATCCATGGGCAGCTTGGCGTCCAGCACCACCATCGCGGTCATCAGTTTGGTCACCGAAGCGATCGGTACCACGCGGTCGGCGTGGTTCGAGTACAGCTCCTGGTTGGTATTGAGGTCGATCAGCAGCGCGCTGCCCGACGCCAGGTGCAGTTTGGAGGGGTCGCGTTGCACCTTGGCCGGGGGTTGTGCAGCAGCGGTCGACGGCAGCGCCGCGGTACCTGTGAGCAACAGCAGCAGGCTGAGAATGGACAGGGATGTTTTCACGTTGAGGCTCACTAAAGGTTGGTATGTCGTTGGCTGTGCAAGGGTTTTCCCCCAAAAACCGCTGCATTCTGGAGTATGGCTGAACGGCTGTCGAATGCCTTATATCTAAAGGGCGCAACGTGAACGAAATTTAATCCCGTACCCATTGTGTACCCTTCATGTGCTGTTCATGAAGTGCGCCGAACGGTGATAGGGGCGGGGGCAAACTGAGCGCTCGGTTCTGATCAGGTCCGGTACCGACCCGTGAACAGGAGGGCCGGCACGCAAAGGGCGTTGTCGCCTCAGCCATGTATCAACGTCAGGTCGCTGATAATGCAGATCGAGCCATCGTCGACCGGCGTTTGGTCGTTGTAGTCGATCTGGTTGTAAACGCCGCCGTGGAATTCGAACAGGCGCGAAGCCCAACTGCCGTCGAGTTGCAAACCACCTGAAGTACCGGTTGCTCCCTTGCAGCTTGCGGTGACCGTGACCAGGCCCTGTGCCGTGACGTGCAGGCTGATGCCGAACTGCGCGCCCAGCGGTACGCCCTTGAGCACCGTCGAATTCACCGGGTCAGCCTGGTCATAGGTTTGGCGAAAGCCCAAGGTGATATCACCTTTCTTCCAGAACACCTTGACGGGCGGGCCGTCGTCGCCGCGCACGTGCATCTGGGCAATGACCACCTTCTGCGCTGCGTTGACCTTGGTCAACGTCATGCTTTGACGGCTCCAATGGTCCGCGGCACTGGCCAGCGTCCAGGAACGGGTCTCGGTCCATTCACAGCGGGTGCGGTGGGTACTCTTGCTCGACGCCCCTTTGGTCGGCGCAGAAAACTGGATCGAGCCGTCACTGAGTAGCGTGACCACCTCTGGGAGGCGGGCAATGGCTTCGTCACCGTCAAGTTCGAGGGCAACGGGGTTGGTTGCGGATACTGCCACCGGGGTGGCGATCAAGAGGTTGCTGATGTCTACGGCCATGGTAACTCCTCATGAACAGCCAGGTTTGAATGGCAGACTGCATGCTGCCTGGTTGAGAGTTAGCCAATGGCTAAATTAAATGTCAATAGCTTAAAGCTAAAAATTGCGCTGTGGGTGAAATTACCTGTTGGCGAAAATTTTCAGGGCAAGGCCTTTACGCTGGATTTGGCTGTGCGATAAGCTTTCGCCAGGTACTGTACAAATATACATATATCAGGATGACAATATGCCTATGCAAACAGCGTCGACCACCCTTCAGCCCCCGGGAATGTCGGGTGTAGAGCGCCTGAGCCTGCGGGTATCGTCGATGATCAACCACCCTGTGGCCCAGACCCAGCGCTGGGTGCTGGTGCATCGCCTGCACAGCGATGGCGACGCGGAATGGGAAGAGGTGATGGGGCTGCTGCTGGAAACACCCGAGTTGGACCTGACCTTCAACCCTGATGGCAGCGTGCTGGTGCGCTGGCAGCGCCACGCCGGCCAGCAGTTTGACGAAGTGAGCGCCGAGCAGGGCTGTGGGTCACTGATGCCTGCTGCGCCGTTCTGAAATACCGGCGCCAGGCCGCTGCCGGGGCAGGTGGCGCCTTACACGAGGTGGGCATTCCACACCAGCAGGACCCTGGCCTGGATATAGGTTTCTTCGCGGCGAATCAGGCGGTCCTTGTGCCGTGAGTTGTCGGAAATCATCTCGAAATGATCGTCATCGGCAATCTGCAGGCGCTTGATGTAGATATGGTCACCCCACGCGAAAAAGTAGATCCCGTCGCCCACGAACTCGCGAATGCTCACATCGACGATCAGTGGGTCACGGTGCCTGATGGTGGGCTCCATCGATTGGCCCCAGCCAGTGACCATCTTCAGGTGGTGGTGCTCGCTGAACTCCACACCCAGTTCACGCAGGTGGCTGGGGCTGACCCGCACATCCTTGAACATTTCCGGGTAGTCATGGGGGATCTGGCCGCCGCCCATGGCTGCGCGCACATCATAGTGGGCAATCCATACCTCATCGCCCACCAGGCCGGGCCGGCCGTGGTCGGCCTGCAGCAATACGGTTTCCGCGGGCTCGGCAGCCGCGGCCAGCAGCCTCTGGCGGGTTTCTTCGGGGATGCCTTTGCCACTTTTTGCCAGCATCTGCTTGACCAGGTCGGCGGCGCACAGCGCGCCGTCGGCAGGCCCGCCCGAGGCCTGCGGGTGATCGCCGGGCGCCAGCGCGTCGAACCAGCCGCGTGGCAAGCCTTCGATACCCTCGATCCGCCGCGCCACGTCGTCGCCCAGGTTCTTGGCGGTCCTGTTGGAGAGAATCTGGCTCAGGTGCGCAGGCGCCATGCCCCAGCGCTCGGCGCAGGCGCCCTTTTTCTGGTCGGCGATCAGCTTGACCAGGTTCTGCTTGCGGATTTCATAGATGTCCATAAGGCGAAGCATGCCAGTGTTTAGCTCTCTGCTAAATGTGCGCATGGCTAAATTTCCCTTGAGGTAAATTTACCCCTAGGCTAAATTAAACCTCCAAACAATAAAAGCCACGGCGATGCAATGCCGTGGATTGTCCATTTCGTCAGCAAAGAGGTTTACATGGATCCCACCGACCTCGGCCCAGGCACCCTCACGTGGCTGGGTGGTACAGGCACCGTGTTGTTCGGGGCCTTTCTATGGCTGCGCAAATGGCTGTCCAGAGATGCGGCAGACCGCGCGCTGGACAATGCAGACATTGCCGTGATTCGCCGCCTGACCGAGCTGCTGGATAGCGAGCGCGATGCCCGCCGTGAGGCGGAGGCCAAGGCTGAGCATTTCGCCAAGGAGCGCAATGAACTGGTGGTCACCGTCGGCCGCTTGCAAGGCAGGGTCGTGGTCCTGACCAGTCAACTGGCCCGGGCCAGGGCGTGAAACGACCGACGACCCGCACCCACCATGGCCAGACAAAAAAAAGCCCGCCATTTCGGCGGGCACAAGGGCGTAGGGAGCAACGCACAACAAATTCGGGTCAGGCTGCCAAAGTGCCTGGTTGCAACAGTTCAGCCAATGCGCGGGCTTGGGCGAGGGTCGGCACCGGCCCACTCACAGCCTCGCCGTTGCGCACCAGGTACCAGCAGGCCAACAGGCCTTGTTCACGCAGTGAAACCGGTACAGCGCTGCCGACAACGGACATGATCTGGATAGTGGCCATGGGGACCTCCTGTGAAACATGGGCCTACCATACCCAGCCGCTACCAGGGTTTGAAATCAACGTTGTCGATAGTGGTCATTACTTCTATCAACCCTTACCAGCGTGGCGGGCCGTAATACACCCGTGGCGGGCCGTAGTAGGCCCGGTAGCCTGGCGGTGGCGGGGCCGGCGCATAATAAGGCTGGTAATAGACGGGCTGCGGCGGCGGCTGCACGTACACCGGTTGCGGCGGGTAGTACACCGGCTGGCGTTCCACGTACACCGTACGGTCGTGCCCGCCAGACACCGTAGCGCCAACCACCGCGCCAACCACGGCAGCGCCCAGTAGCGGGCCCGGTCCGTACCAACCGCCGCCATGGCCGTAACCACCGTGGGCAGCTGCAGGCCCGCTGATGGCCAAAGCGCCGACCAGCAGGGCGATTCCGGGAATGAGACGGTTCATATCAACCTCGCGAGTAAACCCCCAAAGTGGGGTGTCACTAATATGACTCCGGTATTTATCAATTGCGCGCAGGGCAATGGTAAAGGTTGTGTAAGGGACGACCAGCGGTTGCCTCTGGTACGCTGCACAAACGTTTCAGTCATGACTCAGGAGCAGGCTATGTCGACAACTCCCGGCAGGGATACCGTGCTGTGCATTTCCCTGGCAGGCCGCCCCGGTACATTCGGCGTGCGCTTTCACAACCACCTGTACCAACAGTTGGGCCTGGACTATTACTACAAGGCCATGCGCACCGACGACCTCCCGGCCGCGGTAGCGGGAATTCGAGCCTTGGGCATACGCGGGTGTGGGGTATCGATGCCATACAAGGAAGCGTGCATGGCGCTGGTAGACGAGATCGATCCGTCGGCAGCGGCCATCGAGTCGGTCAACACCTTGGTGAACACCAACGGTCGCCTCACAGCCTACAACACCGACTATCTGGCCGTACGCCAGTTGTTGACCCGGCACCAGGTCGATCCGGCAACCGCTTTCGCCCTGCGCGGCAGCGGCGGTATGGCCAAGGCCGTTGCCAGCGCCTTGCGCGATGCCGGCTTTGCCGAAGGCACCATCGTCGCGCGTAATGCCCAGGCGGGGCAGCAGCTGGCGGATATGTGCGGCTACCGCTGGCTGCCAGAACTCGGCGATATCTGCCCGCCGATGCTGGTGAATGTCACGCCAATCGGCATGGCGGGGGGCGCAGAAGCTGAAGAGCTGGCGTTTTCGGAGATCGCCATCGCTGCTGCAGAGCGGGTGTTCGATGTGGTGGCCATGCCCGCGCAAACACCGTTGATTCGCCGCGCCCAAGCGCTGGGCAAACCTGTGATTACCGGGCTCGAGGTGATTGCGCTGCAGGCGCTGGAGCAGTTCGTGCTGTACACAGGTGTGAGGCCGACGCCGGCGCAAGTCGATGCCGCCGTGGCGTACGCTCGCGAAATCTGATTGCACCAGCAGCGGCCCCTTCGCGGTATGGCAGCTGTGCTGGCGAAGAGGCCGCTACAGGTCAAGGGGGCAATCAGAACACCTTGGTGCCGGCGTCCAGTTGCTGGTCGACCAGCGCTCGACCGTGGGCCAGCGACACATGCTGGGCACGTTCCAGGTCGGAGAAGAACTTCATCGGCATCGACAGGCGCCTGCTGGTATGGCCATCAGGGGCGGTGATCAGGCAACCGGCGGCGTAGGGCAGGGGCGAGTCAGGATGGGGCATCACGCTGGCGGTGATGGTGTGCTTGCGGTATTCACAGTGAAGGGATTGCATGGTTCTTACCTCGCTGTGGCATGGGAAGCGATTACCTTCATATACCACAGCAAGGGGGGCGGTGGTTCCCGCCCCCGACGAACGCTTAGCCTGCGAGGTCGGCCGGCTGAATCACTTCGACCCAGTAACCATCCGGGTCCTTGATGAACGCCAGGTGGTTCATGCGCCCATCCTGCAGGCGCTTCTGGAACGGTACACCCAGCGCTTCGAAGCGCGCACAGGCGACGCGTACATCGGGTACCGACACGCAGATGTGACCGAAGCCGCGTGGGTCGGTATTGCCATCGTGATAGGCGAAATCGGCATCGTTCTCGGTGCCGTGGTTGTGGGTGAGCTCCAGCACGCCAGGGATCGATTTCATCCACTGGTGACGGGCGGCGTCATCGGCGGGAATCTGCGCCGGGTCGACCAGGGCCAGGAAGTACAGGCTGAAAGCGGCTTCGGGGAAATCACGCTTGTCTACCACGCGAAAGCCCAGCACACGGGTGTAGAAGTCCAGCGACTTAACGATGTCCTTGACCCGGAGCATGGTGTGGTTGAAGACGAATTGGGCAGTGGCGGCGTCGGGTTGTGCGGTGACACCAGGCAAGGTTTGCAGATCGTGCAGGCTCATGGGAACTCCTGAGGCAGGGCCGGGCACTGGGCGCCGGCAAAACAGACAGGCTGGCCATGATACGTCAGTGCGCCGATTGCGCAAATGAAAGCGCCCTGCACGAGTGCAGGGCGCTGGAATTAGAGGCCCGCATGTGCGGGCGCGTGATGGGATCGCTAGTCCTTTAGCTGCCTCGATACTGAGCCAGCCCTTGTGAAAAAAGTGTGAAGCACGTGTTGATGTTTCATCAGCGAGCCCAGCTTTCCACCTCGGCGGCGCCATACTGCTCTTTCCAGGCTTTGAGGCCGCGGTGGTTGCCGCCTTTGGTCTCGATCCGCTCGCCGGTCTCGGGGTGTGTGTAAACCTTCACCACCCGCGGGCGACGGTGCTGTTTGGGGGCAGGGCTGGTGGCGCGCGCCCCGGCTTTGGGGTCAAGTATGGCTATGACATCGCGCAGGCTTTTGTCGTAGCTTTTCATCAGGTTGACGAGTTTCTGCTCGAACTCGATTTCGCGTTTTAACCCGGCATCTTTTTTCAACGCTTCCAGTTGCGCCATCTGTTCCTGGAGCGCTTTTTCCGCAGCACGAAACTCTGCAAGTCTGGACACTGTAATCACTCCTGTACGTCGGCTGTGGCGGGGCGTGACGAACATTGGAACGCATGAATACGCCGGCCACGCAGGTGGGTTTTACTGTTCGTTGATAGCGAGTGTAGTCACACATTGGGGCGGGGTAAACTGCTAACTTATTGCAAATAAGCGGGGAACTTTCCTAGTTGCCCATGCGCGATACAGGCGACCCGCCGAAGCGGCCTGGCAGGGCGCTTAGACCATGGTCCAATGGCCCGTGCCAGAGCCATTGCGCGATCATTTCAAAGTATGGCTGGCTGTTGCGCGGTCATGTCTCATTACCGTGGCAAGTCTGTGCCGCCGGTTGTCAACCCGCTTTGAATCTGGATGTTTCCCTGCATGTTTTCCCCCTATCCTCTCGCCCCGGGGCGTCGTGTTGCCGGCCTGTTCCTGTTATGTGCCGGTGCCAACGCCCAGGCTGGCGGTTTTCTTGAAGACAGCAGTGCCAAGGTTGAAACACGCACTGTCTACTTCAACCGGGATTTCCGTGATGGCCACAGCAGTTCCGGCCAAGGGGCGTCCAAGCGAGAAGAGTGGGCCCAGGGCTTTATCCTCAATGTACAGTCGGGTTACACCGAAGGCCCGGTAGGGTTCGGTGTGGATGCGCTGGGCATGTTCGGTGTGAAGTTGGACTCCAGCCCCGCCGACAGTAACAGCGGCTTGCTGCCGTCTTCCGGGCACAACCCGCGGCACTCCGCCGACCAGTATGCAAAGATGGGCCTGGCGGCCAAGGTCAAAGTTTCCAACACGGTGCTCAAGTACGGTTCGATGATGCCCGATGTGCCCCTGCTCAAGTACAACGATGGCCGCCTGCTGCCGACGATGTTCCAGGGCGCCATGCTGACCTCCGAGGAACGCCGCGATCTGAAGTTCACCCTGGCACGCCTGGATCGGTACACCGCAAGGGATTCAACCGACCGCCAAAACATTCGCGTGCATTGCAAGAACAAGCGTTACGCCTGCGACATCGAAGCCGACCACTTCGACCTCGCCGGGGTCGATTACCGGGTCAACGAGCGTTTCGGTGCCCAGTATCAAGTGGCCAGGCTGGAGAACATCTATCGCCAGCAGTATTTCGGCCTGGTGGCCAGCCAACCGCTGCCGGTGGGTAGCCTTGCTGCCGACCTGCGGCTGATCAAAAGCGACGACATCGGCAACGCCCGCGCCGGTGCGATCGACCACCGCGCCGTCAGCGGCATGCTCGGCTACAGCCTGGGTGGTCACAAGCTCAGTGCTGGCTGGCAGCGCATGTATGGCGACAGCGCCATGCCCTACCTGGATGGCAGCAACCCGTACCTGGTCAACTATGCACAGGTCAATGATTTTGCCGCCGCCCAGGAGCGCTCCTGGCAAGTGCGCTATGACTATGACTTCAAGGCGTTGGGTGTGCCTGGCCTTACGTTCTTCACCCGGTACATCAACGGTGACCATATCCAGGTGCCAGGCAGCCATGCCGAAGGCAAGGAGTGGGAGCGCGACAGCGAGCTCAAGTATCAAGTGCAAAGTGGCACGTTCAAGGACGTCAGCGTGCGTTTGCGTAATTCCACCTACCGCAGCAACTATGAGCGGTGGGCGCGGGATATGGACGAAACGCGGGTGATCGTCAGCTACAACTTCTCGCTGCTCTGAACGGGTGCTTTGCCAGCGGCCTGGTGGCGCCCGACAATGGCTGCTGAACAGCACCGGAGGGCAGCACAATGAAACAGCTGTTGTTGATCGGCATCGGCCCGGGTGACCCACGCCAGGTCACGTACGAAGCCGTCGACGGGTTGCGCCAGGCCCACGTGTTCTTCGTGCTCGACAAGGGCAGCGTCAAGAACGAGCTGGTGCAGCTGCGCAAGGCCATCCTGCAGCGGTACCGCCCCGAGGGCGGCTATCGGCTGGTTCAGGTCGCCGACCCGCTGCGCGATGGGCAGGCCGACGCGTATGTGCAGGCGGTACAGGACTGGCACGTACAACGTGCAGCGCTGTATGCGCAACTGATCGAACAGGAAATCGGCGACGGCGAAACCGGCGCCTTTCTGCTATGGGGCGAGCCCACGCTCTATGACAGCACCTTGCGCATCCTCGACCTGGTCTGCGAGCGAGTTGGCGCGCTGCACCTGCAGGTCATTCCGGGCATCAGCAGCGTGCAGGCACTGGCGGCGCGCCACCGGGTTGCGCTCAACCGCATTGGCGAACCGCTGACCGTGCTGCCTGGTCGGCGTCTGGCCGGGCAGGGGAGTATCGACAATGTGGTGGTGATGCTCGATGGGCAGTGCGCGTTTGCAGCTATCGATGACCCGGCCTTGACGATTTACTGGGGCGCTTACCTGGGCACGGCTGACGAACAGCTGATCGCCGGGCCGCTGCAGGCGGTGAAGGCACAGATTCTTGAAGTGCGTGCGCGGGAAAGGGCGCGCAAAGGGTGGATCATGGACACCTACCTGTTGCGCAGGGAGGTGTAGAGGGCACCGATCCTGCGCGCTTGGTAAGCGGGTGCCGCCGAATTCAGGCGTTGCCGAGAATCCCCTGCACCTTGTCGCTCAGCTGGTCGATGCTGAACGGCTTGCCGATCATGTGCATGCCCTCCGGTACATCAATGTTTTCGGCGTAGCCACTGGCGAACAGCACCGGCAACAGTGGCCGCAGTTCGCGTGCTTTGCCTGCCAGCGCCTCGCCGCGCATGTCCGGCAGGCCCACATCCGTCATCATCAGCGCCAACGGCTGGTTAGGGTCTTCCAACACCTTGAGCGCCGCGCTGGCATCTTCCGCCTCGATCACCGAGTAGCCCAACTCATCGAGCACTTCGACCATCAGCATACGTACGATGTCGTCGTCTTCGACTACCAAAAGGTGCATGGTTCGGGTCCTGTGCAATTGAATGTCTATGATCTGTGCACAAGGCGACAGCAGAAGTTCCCGAGGATACCGATACTTGCAATCAGATGGAACGATTGGCACACAGCACTTTCAAATACTGGCTAAATGCCCTGCCTGAGCCGCTAAAGCTGGTTAGACTTCGCTTGTCGGCACGGCGCAGCGGCACATAACCATAACGATTGTTCCGCCATTCTTTTCCATGGATTTTCTTGCTCGGGCGTTTTCTCATGATTCAAGCAGCCTCGATGGACCAGCGCAGCTTCCGCAAGCTGTTGAGCCGCAACATCGGCCTTCCTTTGGGGGTGGGCCTGCTGGGTGCCGTGGCGTTCGTCGCGGTGATCAACTACCTGCTTTCGGCCATGCAATGGGTCGAGCACACCGACCGGGTCATTGGCAATGCCAACGAAGCGGTGAAGCTGTCGATCGACATGGAAACCGGCATGCGCGGCTTCCTGCTGACGGGTGACGAGCGCTTCCTCGACCCCTATGAGGTGGCCAAGCCGCGCATTCTCAGCAGCTTGCAGGGCCTGAAAGGCATGGTCGAGGACAACCCGCAGCAAGTTGACCGTATCGACCGGCTGATCGCCTTGCAGCAAGCCTGGAATGACTTCGGCAGCGGCATGATCACCCTGCGCCGCAATGACGGCCCCTACCGGGAGCTGATAGGTAACGGCCGCGGCAAGCGCCTGACAGACGAGATTCGCAAGGAATTCGCCGACCTCATTGCCACCGAGCAGCAATTGCGCATGGCACGCAACGAGAAGGTCAGCACCGTCACCGTAACTTCCATTTCGGCGTTCGTGCTGCTGATCGTTGGCCTCAGCGCCTTGCTGGCGTACCTGGGGCGCCGCGATCTGTTGGCGTTGTCCAGCAGTTACGACGACAACCTCAAGGCCCAGCAACGTTCTGCCGAGCGCCTGGAGCACCAGGCCTGGCTGCGCAACGGCCAGACCCAGCTGGCTCAACAAGTGCTTGGGCAGCTGACCCTGAACATGCTCGGGGACAACATTCTGCGGTTCTTTGCCTCTTACCTGGGCAGTGTGGTCGGGGCGTTGTACGTGCGCGACGAGCATGGCCGCCTGGTACGCGTTGCCTGCTATGGTCTGGATGCCGAAGAGCAGGCGCGCGAGCAGGTGCTGGGTGATGGTGAGGGCCTGCTGGCCCAGGCCGTGCGTGAAGGGCGGCTGCTGCGCCTGGACGACCTGCCGCAAGACTACTTCCAGCTCAGCTCCGGCCTGGGCAAGGGCTTGCCGCGCAGTGCACTGCTGATGCCGGCCAGCGACGGCGGGCAGATCAACGGCGTGCTCGAACTGGGCTTCCTGCGGCCGCTGCAGGCGCGTGACGACGAACTGTTGCAGCGCGTGGAAGGTAACCTGGGTATGTCCATCGAAAGCGCCCGTTATCGCCAGCGCTTGCAGGAAGTCCTGGCCGAAACCCAGCAATTGAACGAAGAATTGCAGGTGCAGCAGGAAGAGCTGAAAACCGCCAACGAAGAGCTGGAGGAACAGTCCCGCGTGCTCAAGGAGTCCCAGGCCCACCTGGAAACCCAGCAAGCGGAACTGGAGCAGACCAACGAGCAGTTGTCCGACCGTACCGAAGCGCTGGACCGCAAGAACGAGGAGTTGACCCAGGCCCAGGAAGAGCTGCAGGCGCGCGCCGATGAGCTGCTGCGTTCGAGCAAGTACAAGTCCGAGTTCCTCGCCAACATGTCCCACGAATTGCGCACGCCGCTGAACAGTTCGCTGATTCTGGCCAAGCTGCTGGCCGAGAACGTTGAAGGCAACCTCAGCGGTGAGCAGGTCAAGTTCGCCGAGTCGATCTACTCGGCCGGCAACGACCTGCTCAACCTGATCAACGATATCCTCGACATCGCCAAGGTCGAGGCCGGCAAGCTTGAAGTGCGACCTGAAACCACCCACCTGGACCGCCTGGTCGAAGGCCTGCGCGACATGTTCGAGCCGTTGGCCGGGCAAAAGGGGCTGGCCTTCGAGGTCACCGCCCAGGCTCAGGTGCCCGCCACCCTGTTCACCGACCGCCAGCGACTGGAGCAGATCCTCAAGAACCTGCTGTCCAACGCCATCAAGTTCACCGAGCGCGGCCAGGTCAGCCTGAACATCGGCTACCAGCCAGACAGCGGCATCGTGTTTTCCGTGCGCGATAGCGGCATCGGCATTGCTGCCGACCAGCAGCAGGCAATCTTCGGTGCGTTCCACCAGGTCGATGGCACCAGCAACCGCCGGTATGGCGGGACTGGGCTGGGGCTGTCGATTTCCCGCGACCTTGCCCATTTGCTTGGCGGGCAGATCAGTGTCGAGAGCAGCCCCGGGCAGGGCAGTGTATTCAGCCTGGTATTACCCGAACGCTACGAGAACCTGGAGCAGGAGGTCGAGCCCCTTAGCCTGCGCCCGGCTGTCGATACCCTGCCGCCAGTACCGCAACTCGCCACTGCCCAGGCGCCGAAGCTGCCGCAACTGGCCTTCACCGACGACCGTGACCGGGCGCCTTTCAGTAACCGCTGCATCCTGGTGATCGAAGACGAGCCGAACTTCGCCCGCATTCTCTTCGACCTGGCTCACGAGCTGGGTTACAGCTGCCTGGTGGCGCATGCGGCCGACGAAGGTTTCGAGCTGGCCGCCCGGTTCATACCCGATGCGATCCTGCTGGACATGCGCCTGCCTGACCATTCCGGCCTGACCGTGCTGCAACGCCTGAAAGAACAGGCCAATACCCGGCACATTCCGGTGCATATCATTTCCGTCGAGGACCGTGTCGAGGCCGCCATGCACATGGGGGCAGTGGGCTACGCCGTCAAACCCACCAGCCGCGAAGAGCTCAAGGAAGTTTTCGCGCGCCTGGAGGCCAAGCTGACGCAGAAGCTCAAGCACATTCTGCTGGTGGAAGATGACGACCTGCAGCGCGAAAGCATTGCCCGCCTGATCGGTGACGACGACGTCGAGATCACCGCCGTAGGCATGGCGCAGGAGGCCTTGGCCCTGCTGCGGGAAAACATCTACGACTGCATGATCATCGACCTCAAGCTGCCAGACATGCTCGGCAACGAACTGCTCAAGCGCATGACTGCCGAAGATATCCGCGCCTTCCCGCCGGTGATCGTGTATACCGGCCGCAACCTGACCCGCGAAGAAGAAACCGACCTGCTCAAGTACTCGCGCTCGATCATCATCAAGGGCGCCCGCTCACCCGAGCGGCTGCTCGACGAAGTGACGCTGTTCCTGCACAAGGTCGAGTCGCAGTTGTCCAACGAACGCCAGCGTATGCTGAAAACGGCGCGCAGCCGCGACAAGGTGTTCGAGGGGCGCAAGGTGCTGCTGGTAGATGACGATGTGCGTAATATCTTCGCCCTGACCAGTGCACTGGAGCACAAGGGCGCGATCGTCGAGATCGGCCGTAACGGCCGCGAGGCGATCGAGCGCCTGGAGCAGCATGACGACATCGACCTGGTACTGATGGATGTGATGATGCCGGAGATGGACGGCTTCGAAGCCACCCGGCTGATCCGCCAGCAACCGCGCTGGCGCAAGCTGCCGATCATTGCGGTGACTGCCAAGGCCATGAAAGATGACCAGCACCGTTGCCTGCAGGCCGGTGCCAACGATTACCTGGCCAAACCGATCGACCTGGACCGCCTGTTCTCGCTGATCCGCGTATGGCTGCCGCAACTGGAGCGAATTTGACTAGCGAACGTAACACCGACATCGAGATCCGCTTGCTGATCGAGGCCATCTACCTCAAGTACAGCTATGATTTCCGCAATTATTCCGGCGCTTCGATCAAGCGTCGGATCCTGCATGCGCTGCGCCAGTTCGGTTGCCAGACGGTATCGGCCTTGCAAGAGCGCGTGCTGCACGACCCTGGCATGTTCATGCAGTTGCTGCAGTACCTGACGATACCGGTCAGCGAGATGTTCCGTGACCCGGGCCACTTCCTGGCGCTGCGCAACGAGGTGGTGCCGCTGCTGCGCACCTGGCCATCGATCAAGGTGTGGATCGCTGGCTGCAGCACGGGCGAGGAGGTGTATTCGATGGCCATCCTGCTGCGCGAAGAAGGCCTGCTCGAGCGCACCATCATCTACGCCACCGACATCAACCCGCACTCGCTGGATAAAGCCAAGCAGGGCATCTACTCGATGCAGAACATGCTCGACTACGCCGAGAACTACCGCATCGCCGGTGGCCGCCGGGATTTCGCCGAGTACTACACGGCAGCCTATGGCAACGCGATCATGGACAGCACCCTGCGTGAAAACGTGACCTTCGCCGACCATAGCCTGGCCACCGACAGCGTGTTCTCCGAGACGCAGTTGGTGTCTTGCCGCAATGTGCTGATCTACTTCAACAAGGAGCTGCAGGACCGCGCCCTGGGCCTGTTCCATGAATCGCTGTGCCATCGCGGTTTTCTGGTGCTGGGCAGCAAGGAGTCGGTCGACTTTTCCGCTTACAGCGACGGTTTCGAGCCGCTGGTCAAGCCTGAACGGATCTATCGAAAATCATGAAGGGCGTACAAGCGGTGGTGATCGGCGCCTCGGCCGGCGGGGTGTCCGCGCTGTTCACCGTGCTGGGCGGGTTGCCGTCGGGGTTCGCCATTCCGGTAGTCTGTGTGTTGCACCTGCCTGATCACCGCCACAGCCAACTGGCCGAGGTGCTGCAACGCCGCCTGCTTCGTCCCGTGTGTGAGGCACGTGACAAGCAACCGCTGCGCCCTGGCCAGGTCTACGTGGCCGGGCCGGGCTATCATTTATCGGTAGAACGCGACTTCACCCTGTCGTTGAGCCAGGAACCACCGGTGCATTTTTCCCGGCCGGCCATCGACTACCTGTTCATTTCCGCGGCCGATGCCTACGGTGCCGGCCTGCTTGGCGTGCTGCTCACCGGTGCCAATGAAGACGGTGCCCAGGGGTTGGCTTACATCAAGAACAGCGGCGGCCGGACCATCGTCCAGGACCCTCGCGACGCACAGGTGGCGCTGATGCCCGAGGCCGCCCTGGCCCTCCATCAGCCCGACCATATTCTTACCTTGAGTGGGATCGAGCAGTTGCTCGCCGCCCTGGAACCCAGCGCATGCTAAGCAACACTATCGCCAAACTGCTGATCGTCGACGACCTGCCAGAGAACCTGTTGGCCCTCGATGCCCTGATACAGGGCGAGGACCGTGAGGTGCACCAGGCCCAGTCTGCCGAAGCCGCCTTGTCGCTGTTGCTCGAACACGAGTTCGCGCTGGCCATTCTCGATGTGCAGATGCCGGGCATGAACGGCTTCGAACTGGCCGAACTGATGCGCGGTACGGAAAAAACCCGCCACATCCCTATCGTTTTCGTCACCGCAGCCGGGCGTGAAATGAACTACGCCTTCAAGGGCTACGAAAGTGGCGCCGTGGACTTCCTGCACAAACCGCTGGATACCGCTGCGGTGAAGAGCAAGGTGTCGGTGTTCGTCGACCTTTACCGCCAGCGCAAGGTGCTTGACCGCCAGTTGCAGGCGCTGGAGCGCAGCCGCCAGGAGCAGGAAGTGCTGCTGGGCCAGCTGCAGGCGGCGCGCGGTGAGCTGGAGCATGCGGTGCGCATGCGCGACGATTTCATGTCGATCGTGTCCCACGAGGTGCGTACCCCGCTCAACGGGCTGATCCTGGAAACCCAACTGCGCAAGCTGCACCTGGCGCGGGGCAACCTGGCGGCGTTCAGCGCCGACAAGCTGCAGGCCATGGTCGAGCGCGACGAGCGCCAGATCAACAGCCTGATCCGCCTGATCGAAGACATGCTCGATGTTTCGCGCATTCGTACCGGCAAGCTGTCGCTGCGGCCCAAAGCGTTCGACCTGAGCGAGCTGGTGCAGCGGTTGGTGGAGAATTTCACCGCCCAGGCCACGGCACTGGATACGTTCATCGAGTTGCAGCATTGCCAGCCACTGCAGGGGGAGTGGGACGAATTTCGGATTGAACAAGTACTGGCCAACCTGTTGTCCAATGCCTTGCGTTATGGTGAACGCAAACCGGTGCAGGTAAGGCTGTACGAGCAGGACGGCCTGGCGTGCGTGCAGGTGCAGGACCATGGCATTGGTATCGACATGGCTAACCAGCAACGTATCTTTCAGCAGTTCGAGCGCGTCGCAACCCAGCAAGCTACGGGTGGCCTGGGCTTGGGCCTGTATATTTCCGACCAGATCGTGCAAGCGCATGGCGGACGGATTGTGGTGCAAAGCGAGGTGGGCAAAGGTGCGACCTTCACCCTGCAACTGCCCCTGGCTGCAGTGGAACAACTAAACGACCAGGCGTGGGCAACCTCTGCATAAGCCTGGGGTCTGATGGCCAACTGGAAGAATTTTCAAGGCGTTAACATGAGTGAAGATGCACAAGACGTAGTGCTGGTGGTCGAGGACGAACCAGCGATACGCATGATTCTGCGGGACTACCTGGCGGGCGAGGGCTACCACGTGCTGGTCGCCGAGGACGGTGAACAGGCGTTCGCCATCCTGGCCAGCAAGCCGCACCTGGACCTGATGGTGACCGACTTCCGCCTGCCGGGCGGGATCTCCGGGGTGGAAATCGCCGAGCCGGCGGTGAAGTTGCGGCCCGACCTGAAAGTGATCTTCATCAGCGGCTACCCCGCCGAGATCCTCGAGTCCGGAAGCCCGATCACCCGCAAGGCACCGATCCTGGCCAAGCCGTTCGACCTGGACACCTTGCACGAGCAGATTCAGGCTCTGCTGCGCTGATACCCGTCAAGGCCCTGTCACCAGCGCGCGCTGACGGGCCGGTGCTGATCAACGCAAGGTCCGTTCCAGCCCACCCAGCAACATGCTCTCCATCAACACCAGCGCTTGCGCTTCAGGCAATGCCTGCAGCGCGCCGGGCAACTGGTTCAGCAGCGTTGCAATCACCTGGGCGGTGGCCACCAAGGCTGGCCCCTGCAGCTTCGCCTGCGGCGCGATCAGCCGCAACAGCCCGGCCTCATAACGCCCGCGCAACTGCGTCAGGCGTGCCTGCTGGGCTTCGCTCAGGCAACAGAAATCACGCTCAGCCAAACGAAACTGCAGCGGCCGTTCGGCATGCAACTGCCAATGCGCCGCGATCAGGCAATTCAAGGCTGAAGCGCCGCGCGCCATGGCCCGCCGCCCCTGGTCCAGCAGGGCCTGCAACTCCTCGTACAGTTCCTCGATCAAGTCGAACAGCAGGTCCTGCTTGCTGGGGAAGTGGTGGTACAGCGAGCCGGCCGTCAGCCCGACATGCGCGGCCAATTCGCGCATGCTGACCTGGCCAAAGCCTTTCTCGGCAAACAGCGCCATGGCCTGTTCACGTCGCTCTTCGAAATTGGCACAACGCATCGCGGCATTGATCGGGGGCATGGCGCCTGGGCCTCAGTAGGTGAAGAAGCCGCGGCCGCTCTTGCGCCCCAGCCAGCCGGCCGCCACCATCTCCTTGAGCAGCGGGGCAGGGCGGTACTTGCTGTCGTTGAAGCCCTCATGGAAGGCCTCCATGATCGCCAGCAAGGTGTCCAGGCCGATCAGGTCGGCCAGCGCCAGTGGGCCGATCGGCTGGTTGCAACCAAGGCGCATGCCGGTGTCGATGTCCTCGGCGCTGGCCAGGCCTTCCTGGCGTACGAATATCGCTTCGTTGATCATCGGCACCAGGATGCGATTGACCACGAAGCCTGGCCGGTTGCCAGCAGTGATCGGGGTCTTGCCCAGCTTCTCTGTCACCAGCAGTGCCTGGGCGTAGGTACTGTCGCTGGTCTGCAGGCCACGAATGATCTCGACCAGCGCCATCATCGGCACCGGGTTGAAGAAGTGCACGCCAATGAAGCGCTCGGGGTGCTCGATGCTGGCGGCCAACTGGGTCACCGACAGCGACGAGGTATTGGTCGCGATCAGGCAATCGGCGGCGACGTTGCTTGCCACCTGCTGCAGGATGCGTTGCTTGAGCTGCAGGTTCTCGGTGGCCGCTTCGATCACCATCTGCATCGTGGCCAGCTGGCCGTAGTCGGTGCTGGTGCGGATCCGGGTTTTGGCTGCCGCTGCCTGCTCGGCGGCGAGGGTCCCTTTGCTGACCTGGCGTTCGAGGTTCTTGCCCAGCGTTGCCACCCCGCGCTCCAGGGCAGCGTCGGCCACGTCCACCAGCAGCACCTGGTAGCCTGCCACCGCGCACACTTGGGCGATGCCGTTGCCCATGGTGCCGGCGCCGATCACGGCGATCTGTTCAATGTTCATCTTCCAGTTTCCTCAAACCCGCTCGAAGACCACGGCAATGCCTTGACCGCCACCGATGCACATGGTGGCCAGGGCGTAGCGCCCCTGAATGCGCTGCAATTCGTGGATGGCCTTGGTGGCGATGATCGCGCCGGTGGCACCCACCGGGTGGCCCAGGGAAATGCCCGAACCGTTGGGGTTGACCTTTTCCGGGTCGAAGCCCAGTTCGCGGGCCACCGCGCAAGCCTGGGCGGCGAAGGCTTCGTTGGACTCGATCACATCCAGGTCCTGCACCTTCAGGCCGGTCTTCTCCAGCACCTTGCGGGTGGCGGGGATCGGCCCCAGGCCCATCAACTCGGGTTCCACCCCGGCATGTGCGTAGCCCACCAGCCGGGCCAGTGGCTTGAGGCCCAGGCGCCGCACCGCGTCACCGCTGGCCAGCACCAGGCCAGCGGCGCCGTCGTTGATGCCACTGGCGTTACCGGCAGTCACGGTGCCGTCTTTCTTGAACACCGGCTTCATGCCGGCCAGTTGCTCGGCGGTGACCTCACCGCGCACATGTTCATCGACACTGAACTGCACGCTGCCTTTGCGGGTTTTGAGTTCCAACGGCACGATCTGGCTGGTGAAGCGGCCCTCGGCAATGGCGCGAGCGGCCCGGCGCTGGCTGGTCAGGGCCAGTTCGTCCTGCATTTCGCGGGTAATGCCCTGGCTGGCCGAGACGTTCTCGGCGGTGATGCCCATGTGGAAGTGCTGGAAGGGGTCGTGCAGTACCCCGACGGTGTAGTCGATGCCTTGCAGGTCACCCATGCGCGCGCCCCAGCGTGCCTGTGGCAGCAGGTAAGGGCCGCGGCTCATGGACTCGGCGCCAGCGGCAATGGCCACGTCGGTGTCGCCCAGCAGCAGCCCTTGGGCCGCCGAAACAATGGCCTGCAGGCCCGAGCCACACAGGCGGTTGACATTGAACGCCGGCGTTTCCTTGGGGATGCCGGCGTTCATGGCCGCAACCCGCGCCAGGTAGGCATCACGAGGTTCGGTAGGGATCACCGTGCCCATTACCACATGGCCGATCTGTTCGGCGGCCAGCCCCGAGCGCTCGATGGCGGCGCGGGTGATGGCGCTGGCCAGGTCAGCCAGCGGCAGGTCCTTGAGGGAGCCGCCAAAGCCACCGATGGCTGAACGGACGGCACTGACGACGTAGATTTCTGCGCTGCTCATAGAGGCTCCGATTGCATAGGCATGGCGGGACTGGGCCAGGCTCTGCGAGAATGGCCGGCGAGGTCCCGAAGTGGGTCCGAGTCTAGGCAAAGGCTCTGTCGCAGCCTATGCCGGAACTGTTCAAACAACCTGGCACTTTTTGCCACTCAGCATAGACAGCGAACACCGCCATGCGCGATAGCGATTCGGTCGCCGTGTACTTCCTCAACGCCATGCTGCATGCCCTGCGCGATTGCCCCGCCGAGCGTGACGCGCATTTGCGTGCGGTGGGCATCGACCCGCACCTGCTCGACCAGCCGCAGGCGCGGGTGCCGGCCCGGGCCTTCGCCGAGCTGTGGCTGGCAATGATCCGGCGCCTGGACGATGAGTTCTTCCGCCTCGACAGCCATGGCATGCCGTTGGGCAGTTTTGCCCTGATCTGTCGGGGCCTGATCCTGGAACCCAACCTGGAAAAGGCTCTACGCCAGTGCCTGGCAGGCTTTGGCCTGTTCCTGCACGATCTGCGCGGCAGCCTGACCGTGCGCGGTAGCCGGGCGCTGATCAGCGTGCAGTCGAGCATCGCCGACCCGTTGACCCGGGTATACGCCGAGGAAACCTACCTGGTGCTGATGGTCGGCCTGCTGTGCTGGCTGGGCGGGCGCAGGGTGGCGATTGACCGGACCGAACTGGCAGTGGCCCGCCCAGCCCAGGAGGATGACCTGCTGTTGTGGGGGCCGGACCTGCGCCTGGGCAGCGGGCGTACCGAGGTGGAGTTCGACAGTGCCTGCCTGCGCCAGCCGGTGGTCCAGGACGTGGCGGCGCTGAAAACCTTCCTGCGCAGCGCGCCGCAGGGGCTGGTCATTCGCTTTCGCAACCAGAACGGCCTGGTGGCCGAGGTGTACCGGCATTTACGGGCGCGTGGCTATGGGCAGTGGCCCACGTTGGCGTCGCTGGCACAGCAGCAGGGTATCAGTGCCAGCACCTTCCGCCGGCAGTTGGAGCGCGAGGGGCGCTCCTACCAGCAGATCAAGGACGAGGTACGCCGGGCGATGGCTTTCGAGCGCTTGCGCGAAGGCGTGCTGAGCATTGCCGAGATCGCCGAGCAGGCCGGCTTTCAGGAGCCCAGCGCGTTCCACCGGGCGTTCAAGAAATGGACCGGGCAGAGCCCCGGTAGCTACCGCGCGCGGTTGGCCGGGCGCTGATCTTGGCCAGTGCCGACCCTTGCGCGGGTGCCACCGCGCCAACACTCAGCCCGCCGGCACCATGGCGAAGCCCACCCCGAAGCGGTTCCAGGCATTGATGGTGGCGATGGCCAAGGTCAGGTTGACCACTTCGGCCGGCTCGAAGTGCTGCAGCAGGGCTTCGTATTCGCCCTGCGGCGCACCCCGTTCAGGCAGGCGGGTAAGGCTCTCGAGCCAGGCCAGTGCTGCCCGTTCACGCGGGGTGAAGTACGCGGTTTCCTGCCACACGCACAGTGTTTGCAGGCGTGCCTCGGTCTCACCGGCCTTGCGCGCATCGTTGGCATGCAGGTTGACGCAATAGGCGCAGCCGTTGATCTGCGAGGCGCGCAGGCGCACCAGTTCCAGCAGCGAGTTTTCCAGGCCGCACCTGGCCAGCGCCTGTTCCAGGCCGACCATGGCTTTGTAGGCTTCGGGCGCGTGCTTGGCCCATTCGATACGGTTGTGCATGGCTGTCTCCAATGCGGATGTGGGGGGTGATGGCGCTACTGTAGCGCCGTTGATTGGCCACCCCGATAGCCAATTGCACGCTTGCGCAGGAGGCCAATGTCCATTCAGCTGGCCACTGACAGGCATCCAATCTCTTCATTTCTGCGCAGCCAGCCAAGCCGGGATAATGGTCGATCTTGCACGAAGAGAAACGAATGACCATGAGACCTGCGCTGAACCTGTTGCTGGTGATTTTGTTGGCCCTGAACCTGCGGCCTATCCTGACCAGTATCGGCCCCTTGCTCGAGCCCATGCGCGCCACTACCGGGCTGGGCTACCAGCAGGCCGCCCTGCTGACCGCTTTGCCGGTGCTTTGCATGGGCCTGGTGCCGTTGCTGCAGCCGTGGCTGCGGCGCTGGCTCAGCGAGCACGGCGGTATGCTGGGCGGCCTGGCGGCGATTGCCATGGCTTGCCTGTGGCGCCTGCAACTGGACAGTGCCTGGGCACTGATCGCCAGTGCGGTGGTCGCTGGCCTGGGCGTAGCGGTGGTACAGGGCATGATGCCGGGGCTGGTGAACCGCTGGTTCCCCCGCCGCCTGGCGGCGGCCATGGGCCTGTATTCGGCGGCGCTGATGAGTGGCGGTGGCCTGGCGGCAGTGCTGGGCCCGCACATCAGTGCGCACTTCGGCCAATGGCAGGCAGGCCTGGGCCTGTGGGCGGTGCCGGCCGTGCTGGCGTTGCTGGCCTGGGCCGTGCTGCGGCCACGCCATGGCACAGCGAAGCTGGCAGGGGCATCCGGTGGGCACTGGTTCGGCACGCGCCGGGCCTGGTTGCTGGCCCTGTACTTCGGCTTGATCAATGGCGGTTACACCAGCATGGTGGCGTGGTTGCCGGCCTACCACACCGAGCACGGCGGCAGCGCCCAGGGTGGCGCCGACCTGGTGGGCCTGATGACCATTTTCCAGGTGGCCGGCGCGCTCGGCTTGCCGCTGTTGCTGCGGCGCTATGCTGACCGGCGCCCCGGTTTGTGGCTGGCGCTGGCAATCCAGCTGGTCGGCTTTCTCGGCCTGTTACTGGCCCCCACCGTGGCCCCGGGGCTGTGGGTGGCGCTGATCGGTTTCGGCCTGGGCGCTTGCTTCAGCCAGTGCCTTACGCTGACCCTGGAGCATTTGCAAACGCCAGCCGAGGCGGGCAGCCTGGCGGCATTTGTGCAGGGCATCGGCTTCATCATTACCGGGATCGTGCCCTACATCACCGGTTGGCTGCGGGATGTCAGTGGTGACTTCCAGGCGTCGTGGACGCTGTTGACGGTCACCGTGCTGGCCATGCTGTGGGTCACCGCGTTTTTCAACCCGCGCGGTTACTCGGCCGCCATCGCCCGCCCGGCAACCGGCAAGGCGGCAGCGGTCAGTTGAGGTGCTGCAGGGTGTCGCGCACGCGATCCAGTGCGGGGTCGATATCCAGCAGTTCAATGGCACCGAAACCCATCAGCAAGCCCTGCCGCGCAGGCGCTTCGCTGAAGAACGGCGCCAGTGGGTACAGCCCGACCTCGACCTTGCGCGCCAGGTTGGCCAGCAATTCCACGTCGACCCCTGGTCTGGCCAACGCGCTCAGATGAAAGCCGGCGCTGGCCGGAACCGCGCTGAACCAAGGGGCCAGGTCGCCCTGCAGGCGCGCCAGAATGCGTTCGCGGCGCGCGCTGTAGACCTCATGGCAACGGCGGATGTGCTTGTGCAGGTGGCCCTCGGCAAGAAAGCGCGCCAAGGCCCACTGCAGCAAGCTCGGGCTGTGCCAGTCACTGAGGTGCTTGGCCACGCAGGCAGCCTGCAGTACGGCAGGCGGCAGCACAGCGTAGCCCAGGCGCAGCTCAGGCAAAAGGGTCTTGGAAAACGTGCCCACGTAGGCCACCAGCCCCTGTCGGTCCAGGCGCTGCAAGGCATCCGCAGCGGGGCCCTGATAGCGAAATTCACAGTCGTAGTCGTCTTCGATGATCAGCGCCCCCAGCTGTGCAGCCCGCGCCAGCAGCGCGTGCCGACGCGCCTCGCTCATCGGCATGCCCAGCGGGAACTGGTGAGACGGCGTGACGTAGATCAGCCGGGTGCCGTCGGCGATGTGCTCGACGCACAGGCCTTGGTCGTCGACCGGTACCGACTGCAGCTGCGCGCCCAGGGCCAGGAACAGCTGCCGTGCCGGTGGGTAACCGGGGTCTTCCATGGCCACCTGGCAACCTGGCTCGACCAGCACGCGGGCGATCAGGTCCAGGGCCTGCTGGGCGCCGTTGCACACGAGCAGGTCGGCTGCGCTGCAGTGCACGCCACGGGTGTAGGCGATGTGGTGGGCGATGGCCTGGCGTAGTTCAGGCAAACCCTGGGCCGTAAAATGCCGTTCGGGGTGGCGCTGGCTGCGCCGCAGGGCGTAGTTCAGGCAACTGCGCCACTGGTCGAAGGGGAATTGGGCCTTGCTCGATACGCCGCCGATGAAATCGTAGCGTGACTGGGCCTGCGCCTGGCGTTGGCTGAGCACCGTGGCGCGCGCTTGCCAGCGCTCGAGCGATGCACTGGCGGCCAGGGTGATGGCGGCAGGTTCGCTGCTGCGCAGCGGCTGGCGCGGCGTGACGAATGTGCCACGGCCCACCACACCGCTGAGCAGGTTGTCATAGGTCAGGCGTGAGTAGGCTTCGGCTACCGTCTTGCGCGACACACCCAGTTGTTCGGCCAACAGACGGGTGGGTGGCAGCTGGGTGCCAGCTGCCAGGTGGCCACTGTCGATGCCAGCGCGCAATTGCTGGTAAAGCTGGTCGGTGAGGCCTTTGCGGCCATCCAGGCGAATGTGCAGTTCCATGGAACGGTCCGGAGCGGGGGTGCCCACAGGATAGCGGATTGGCTGCGCCGTGTGCGCCGGGCCGCGAGCCTTGCGCTACGGCTGTCAGAGCCGGGCGGTGCTGATGGTGATGTAGCCTTTGCCCGCCAGCGCAATGCGTATCTGGGTTTCGTCTGTGGCTGCCTTGCGCTTGCGTTTGATGCATACGCCGTCGATTGCCGCAGCGCGCATGTGCTCGGCAATGGCGCGCCCGTTCGGGTCGAAAAGCACCTCGCTGGCCAGCAGCTCGATGCGCTCGATCAGCAAACGGGTCTGTTCGTCTGTAGCGCAGAAGAACATCACCCCCGACAGGTGCGGGTCGTCATCAGGGTTGCTGATGTCATGGGCGAGCATTTCGCGCAGGCTGCTGCGCAGTTCGGCAATGGAGCGTGCGTACGGGTGCATGCGGCGTTTCCCCTGGCTGGTCATGCTGCGCCGATCTTGTTTTCTCAACGCTGAGGCGGCAAGTAAGACGCGTCCGAACATTTTGTAGGGGAATTCTGAGTCTGCCCGAGTGGCAACCCTCTGTGCAGCCTTCACAACGCTGCTGCGCCCGCCTTGGCCACTTGTGCGTCCTGGTCGGGCTTGACCCCCGACACGCCAATGGCACCCACCACCTGGCCCTGCACCTGCAGCGGTACACCGCCCTCCAGGCAGGTCAGCAGTGGTGCGGTGACGAATGCGGTGCGCCCGCGATTGACCATGTCTTCGTAGTCCCGGGTTTCCTTGCGCCCCAGCGCCGAGGTGCGGGCCTTTTCCATGGCAATGTAGGCACTGGCTGGCGCACAGCCATCCAGGCGGTGCAGGGCCAGGGGGTGCCCGCCGTCGTCGACCACCACGATGGTCACAGGCCACTGTTCGGCCAAGGCATGCTGGCGCGCAGCCTCAAGTACACGGGTAACCTCGGCCAGGCCGATCACGGGTTTGCTATGCATGGGCGTTCTCCGGTCGCAAGGCGGCTTCGACGATTTCCACCCAGTGCCTGACGGGGGTGCGCCCTGCACCGGCGAGGTGGGTCTGGCAGCCGATGTTGGCCGTAGCGATGATGTGCGGCTTGCCGCTTTCCAGCGCGTTCAGGCGGTTGTCGCGCAGTTGCAGGGCCAGGTCCGGCTGGGTCAGCGAATAGGTGCCCGCCGACCCGCAACACAGGTGGCCATCGGGCACGGCGGTCAGGGTGAAGCCCAGGCGGGTCAGCAAAGCCTCCACCGCCCCGCCCAGTTTCAGGGCATGTTGCAGGGTGCATGGGCAGTGAAAGGCCAGGCGCTGTTCAGCGCACAGGCCCAACTGCTCGACGGGCTCTGCAGCCAGCACCTCCACCAGGTCGCGGGCCAGCGCGCTGACGCGCGCCGCCTTGGCTGCGTACTGGCGGTCCTTTGCCAGCAGATGGCCGTAGTCGCGCACGAACGCGCCGCAGCCACTGGCCGTTTGCACGATGGCTTCGGCACCCGCCTCGATGGCGGGCCACCAGGCGTCTATGTTGCGCCTTGCACGCTGCAGGCCCTGCGCCTGGGCGTTGAGGTGATAGTCCACGGCGCCACAGCAGCCTGCCTGGCGGATCGGCTGCACACTGATCCCCAGCCGGTCGAGCAGGCGCGTGGCAGCGGCGTTGGTATTGGGCGAGAACGCCGCCTGCACGCAGCCTTCGAGCATCAGCAACCGGCGGGCATGGCGCGGCGCCGGGCGCTCGCCGGGCGGTGTCACCGATGCCGGCAGCTTGCCCTTGAGCGTGGCCGGTAGCAGCGCTCGCAGGGCCTGGCCGCTGCGGGTCAGCGCCTTGAACAGTGCCGGGCGTGGTACCACTGCGCGCAGGCCCTGGCGCAGCAGGCGCTGGCCGAGTGGTCGCGGCACCTGCTGCTCGGCCACGGCGCGGCCAATGTCCAGCAGGTCGTGGTAGCGCACCCCGGACGGGCAGGTGGACTCGCAGTTACGGCAGCTCAGGCAACGGTCCAGGTGCAGTTGGGTGCTGGCGCTGACCGGCTCGCCTTCGAGCATCTGCTTGATGAGGTAAATGCGGCCGCGCGGGCCATCCAGTTCGTCACCCAGCAACTGGTAGGTGGGGCAGGTGGCGGTGCAGAAACCACAGTGCACACAGGCGCGCAGGATGCTTTCGGCTTCGTCGGCACGGGGCAGGCGGCGGGCGCTTTCGCTGAGGTTGGTTTGCATGGTCTGGCCTCACAGGTCCGGGTACAGGCGGCCGGGGTTGAATACCCCCTGGGGGTCGAGCTGTTGCTTGAGCGCCTGGTGGTAGCGCATCAGCGCAGCGGGCAGTGGCGGGCTGCTGGCCGCACCGGGGGTGTAGGCGGTCGCGTGGCCGCCCACCCTGGCAACCGCCTCGCGAATGCTGTGCGCCTCTGCGTCAGACTTGAGCCAGCGCTGGGCCCCGCCCCAGTCGATCAATTGCTCGCCGGGCAATGCCAGCTCGCCGCAGGCAATGGGTACGGATAACCGCCACAGCGGGGCGGGGCCGTTGAAAAAGGCCATGCGCTGTTCGCGCAGGTCGTTCCAGAACCGGCTGTCCAGCGCCTCACCGCCCAGCCGCAGGCGCGCCGATTGCACCGAACCCTCGCCGCCTTCCAGGCGCAGGTACAGGGCATCGCCGTGGTGGCAGGCGGCGCTGATCGGCAGCGGCTGCTGGCCCCATTCGGCCAGTTCGGCCAACGCCTCGTGGCGGCCCATCGGCAGCCGCAGGCTCAGGCACTGGCGCGGGCGTGGCAGCACCTTCAGCGACACCTCGGTCAACAAGCCCAGGCAACCGAAGCTGCCCGCCATCAGGCGCGACACATCGTAGCCAGCGACATTCTTCATGACCTCGCCGCCAAAGCGCAGCAGCTTGCCGTGGCCGGTAACCACGCGTGTACCCAGTACGTAATCGCGCACCGACCCCGCCCAGGGCCGCCTGGGGCCGGACAACCCGGCCGCGACCATGCCACCCAACGTCGCATCAGGCCCCAGGTGGGGCGGTTCGCACGGCAGCATCTGGCCAGCCTGGTGCAGCGCTGCCTCGATTTCGCGCAGCGGCGTGCCAGCGCGGGCGGTCAGCACCAGTTCGGTCGGGTCGTAGCTGACGATGCCCCGGTGGCGGCGGGTGTCCAGCACCTCAGCCACCACCGGGTTGCCGAGCATGGCCTTGCTGCCGCTACCCTGAATGCGCAGTGCCGTCCCTTGGTTCAGCGCCTGGTTCACCTGTTCGAGCAGGGCCTGGCTGTCGTCGTGGTCCATGCTCATCAGAAACGCTCCAGCTCGGGAAAAGGCAGTTGCCCGTGGTGCACGTGCAACGCGCCGAATTCGGCGCAGCGGTGCAAGGTGGGGATGTTCTTGCCGGGGTTGAGCAGGCCTTGTGGGTCGAACGCAGCCTTGACCGCATGGAACAAGGTGATTTCGTCGCTGTTGAACTGTGCGCACATCTGGTTGATCTTTTCCCGGCCGACCCCGTGTTCACCCGTGATGCTGCCGCCCACGGCCACGCACAGTTCGAGAATCTTGCCGCCGATAGCCTCGGCGCGCTCCAGTTCACCCGGCAGGTTGGCATCGAACAGGATCAGCGGGTGCATGTTGCCGTCGCCGGCATGGAACACATTGGCCACGCGCAGGCCGTATTCGCTGGACAAGTCGCTGATGCCTTTCAGCACGCGCGGCAGCTCGCGGCGTGGGATGGTGCCGTCCATGCAGTAGTAGTCGGGTGAAATGCGCCCCACGGCCGGGAAGGCGTTCTTGCGCCCGGCCCAGAAACGCACCCGCTCGGCCTCGTCGCAGGCCAGCCGCACGTCGCGGGCGCCGGCTTGCGCCAGCACGGCCGCGACCCGTTCGCAGTCAGCGTGCACATCGGCCTCGACACCGTCCAGCTCGCACAGCAGGATGGCTGCCGCCTCCACCGGGTAGCCCGCGTGGATGAAGTCCTCGGCGGCGCGGATTGCCAGGTTGTCCATCATCTCCAGGCCGCCGGGAATGATCCCGGCAGCAATGATCTGGGCCACGGCGCGGCCGGCGTCCTCGACACTGTCGAAGCTGGCCAGCAACACCCGTGCGACTTGCGGCTTGGGCAGCAGCTTGACGGTCACTTCGGTGACGATGCCGAGCATGCCTTCGGAGCCGGTGAACAACGCCAGCAGGTCGAAGCCAGGGCAGTCGAGGGCATCGCTGCCAAGGGTCAGGCGTTCACCCTCGACGGTGAGTATTTCGACCTTGAGCAGGTTGTGCACGGTCAGGCCGTACTTCAAACAGTGCACGCCGCCGGCGTTTTCAGCCACATTGCCGCCGATGGAGCAGGCTATTTGCGAAGAGGGGTCAGGTGCGTAGTACAGGCCATGGGGGGCTGCAGCCTGGGAAATGGCCAGGTTGCGTACCCCGGGCTGCACCCGGGCGAAGCGACCCTGCGGGTTGACCTCCAGGATGCGGTTGAAGCGCGCCATGACCAGCAGAATGCCCTTGGCCAACGGCAGGGCGCCACCGGACAGGCCGGTACCGGCGCCGCGCGCCACTACCGGTACGCCGCGTTGATGGCACAGCTTGAGCAGCGCCTGCACCTGTTCCAGGCGTTCGGGCAGCACGACCAGCAACGGTACGGTGCGGTAGGCCGACAGGCCGTCGCACTCGTAGGGCTTGAGGTCTTCCTCACGGTGCAAAACGTGCAGGTCGGGCAGGGCAGCCTGCAATGCCTGCAACAGCCCCTCGCGGTCACTGCTGGGCAGCGCACCATCGACGCGTTCGTCGTAGAGAATGGTCATTAGCTCACTCGGCAACGGTTTTTATTGTTGTTGGCAAAGCGGTCACGCTTGCAGCCTGCGCGCGGTGCTAGTCTGGGTCGAGTGGGCTCGCCACTGGTCCTACCAGTTTTTCCGCTGGGTACTGGCCGTTGGTCGCCTGGCTTGGCTAGATTGCAGGCGGGTGTGCAAGTGGTCCTACCAGCAGGAGGGTGCGCAATGGCGAACGAGGGCAGGGCGAAGGTGGCCGACCAGGTGGCCGAGCGGGTCGAGCGGCTGATTGTCGACGGCGTGCTCAAGGTGGGCCAGGCATTGCCTTCGGAGCGGCGGCTTGTCGAGAAGCTGGGGTGCTCGCGCTCTGCACTGCGTGAGGGGCTGCGGGTGCTGCGCGGGCGGGGCATCATCGACACCGAGCACGGGCGCGGCTCCTTTGTTGCCGACCTCACCGGGCAGGCGGGCCACACGCCGTTGATGCATCTGTTCAGCTCACAGCCGCGCACATTGTTCGACTTGCTGGAAGTGCGCGCTTTGCTGGAGGCCGAATCTGCCCGGCTGGCAGCGTTGCGCGCCACCGACGTGGACCGCTTGCTGATCCGCCGCCGCTATGAGGAGATGCTGGCCGCGCATCAGGCCGTCGAGGCCATTGATGCCCGTGAGCACGCCCACCGCGATCATGCGTTCCATCGGGCGATCAGCGAGGCCTCGCACAACCCCGTGCTGGTACATACCCTGCAATCGCTGAGCGATCTGACCCTTAACACAGTGTTTGCGTCGGTCAACAACCTGTACTGCCGGCCGGCGCAGAAACGCCAGATCGATCGCCAGCATGCACGCCTGTATCACGCGGTGATGGAGCAGTTGCCGGAACAGGCCCAGCGCGCGGCGCGCGAGCACATCAATGGCATTCGCGACAGTTTGCGGGAGATCGAACAGGAGGACCAGCGCCTGGTCAGGGCGACCATGCGTATGGATGGTTGGGAGTAAGCCGAACCTGCACCGGCCTCGGCGTGGGTAGATTCACGCAGAGGCGGGTGCAAGTCTGATTCAACGATCAGCGATGCGGTCATCCTGCGACAGAATGGCCCTGGCCAGCTCTTCGTCGTCGGCCTGGAGCCCTGGGTGGTCCTTGTGGGCCTGTTCCAGTGCGGCTTCGACATAAGCGCCGCGAATCGCACCCCCACTGGCAACGAACGCCGAAAGCTCGTCGCGGGCTGGAATGATGCGTTTGTCATCTTTGAAGGTGGAATACAGCGAAGCGGAAACACCGGCCGAGGTGGCGACGTCGCCCGCATCGACGCGGGCCAGTGCGGCACCGGCAGGCAGCAGGAGCAGCAGCGCAGGTGCGATGAGTAGGTGGCGCATGTCGTGTTCTCCAGAAGGGTGAAGCCCAAGGAATAAACCACTCAGAGGTTAAGAAAGCATCAGTGTGAAAGTAGTTCCGTTGTTCGTTGGCAGAATGCATGCCCGCAGGTGGTACCGGGCATTGACCGCCACGCGGTGCGCGTGGTCTGCTCTGCCATTCGCTCATCACAGCCACCGCAAGGTTCGCCCATGCCTGACTACAAGCTGCATTGCTTCGCCGAATCCGGCAACGCCTACAAGGCCGCGCTGATGCTGCAATTGACTGGCCAAAACTGGCAGCCGGTGTTCGTCGATTTCTTCAACGGCCAGACCCGCGAGCAAGCCTGGCGCGATGAGGTCAATGAACAGGGTGAGGTGCCGGTGCTGGAGCACGCTGGCAAGTCCTTGACCCAGTCAGCGCTGATTCTGGAGTACCTTGCGCAGCAGACCGGGCAATTCGGCCCCCGCGACGCGGACGAAAAGCGCGAAATCTGGCGCTGGATGCTGTTCGACAACCATAAGTTCACCAGCTATTACGCGGCGCTGCGTTTCCTGTTCTGCCTGAAGAACACGGGCGAAACCGACGTGACGCAGTTCTTGCGCGAGCGTGCCACCGCCGCGTACCGCATTGTCGATGCCCATCTGGCGAAGGCCCCGTTCATGGTGGGCGGGCGGTTGACCATCGCCGACCTGTCGCTGGCGGGGTATGTGTTCATGCCGGAGGACACCGGTATGGCGTTGGCCGAGTTCACCCACATCGAGGCATGGAAGGCACGCATCCAAGCCATGCCAGGGTGGAAGCACCCCTACGAGCTGATGCCTCGTACCGGTGAGCAGCACTGAGGGCACGGGGCTGCTCTGGGCTTGAAGCGCGGGCCCGCTCAGCCAGCAGGCCCGCGCAGCATCAGGTATGCGGCGTAGTGCGCGGTGGCACGGCACCCGCATACTCGGGCTTCAGGTGCCCCTGTTCATCCAGCAGGTAGGCGTCCATCACTTCACGCACCACAGGCCCCGCCACCCGGCCACCGGCTTCGCCGTTCTCGATCATCACCGCCACCACCACGGCCGGGTGGTCAGCCGGGGCAAAGCCGACGAACAGGGCATTGTCGCGGTGCCGTTCCAGTGTCTTGTCACGGTTGTAGCGTTCACCCTGCTTGATCGCCACCACCTGTGCGGTGCCGCTTTTGCCGGCAATCCGGTACTGCGCGCCGGCAGCGGCCGCACGGGCGATACCCCGCGGGTCGTGCATGACCATCTGCATGCCCTGGCTGACCTGGTCCCAGGCGTGCTTGTCATGCAGCACGATGTCGGGCATCGGGTGGGGGTCGACCGGTGCATCGCCGCCTACGGTCATGGCCAGGTGCGGGCGGTGCCACACGCCCTTGCTGGCCAGCAGGCTGGTGGCCTGGGCCAGCTGCAACGGGGTGACCTGCATGTAGCCCTGGCCGATGCCAAGGATCAGTGTTTCGCCAGGGAACCAGGCCTGGCGCCGGGTGGCCCGTTTCCATTCGGCAGAAGGCATCAGGCCGGCGGCCTCTTCGAACATGTCCAGCGACACCTTCTGACCCAGGCCGAACTCCGCCATGTAGTCGTGCAGGCGATCGATGCCCAGTTTGTGCGCCAGGTCGTAGAAGTAGGTGTCGTTGGAGCGCATGATGGCTGTGTACATATCTACCCAGCCGTCACCGCTGCGGTTCCAGTTGCGGTACTTGTGGGCGTAGTTGGGCAGCTCGTAGTAGCCCGGGTCGAACACCCGGCTGCCGGGGGTGATCACGCCGCTGTCGAGGCCGGCGATGGCCACTTCCGGCTTCACCGTCGAGCCGGGCGCGTACAGGCCGCGCAGCACGCGGTTGAACAGTGGGCGGTCGATCGAATCGCGCAATTGTGCGTACTGCTTGAAGCTGATGCCCTTGACGAACAGGTTGGGGTCGAAGCTGGGGTTGCTGACCATGGCCAGCACGTCACCATTGGCCGGGTCCAGCACCACGACCGAGCCACGGCGGTCGCCCAGGGCCTTTTCTGCAGCGACTTGCAGGCGGGCGTCCAGCGTCAGCACGATGTCCTGCCCGGGTGTCGGGGCCTTGTGGTTGAGCACGCGCATCACCCGGCCCTGGGCGTTGGTCTCGACTTCCTCATAGCCCACATGGCCATGCAGCTGGCTTTCGTAGAAGCGCTCGATGCCGGTCTTGCCAATCGACTGGGTGCCCCGGTATTCGGTGCTGTCGACTACCTTGGCCTCCTTCTCGTTGATACGGCCCACGTAGCCAACCGAATGGGCGAAATGCGCGCCCAGCGGGTACTCGCGGATGAACTGTGGTTCGACCTCCAGGCCCGGCAGGCGGAACTGGTTGACCGCCACCAGGGCGATCTGCTCTTCGCTCAGCCCCACTATCAGGGTGACCGGCTCGAACGGCTTGCGGCCCCGGCGCAGGTCCTTGTCGAACTGCTTGCGGTCGTCCTCGTTCAGCCCCAGCACCTGGGTCAGGGTGTCGAGCACCTTGGCCGAATTGCCGCCGGTCCGCTCGCGGGTGATGGTCAGGTCGAAGCTGGGCTTGTTGTCGGCCAGCACCACGCCGTTGCGGTCGTAGATAAGCCCGCGCTCAGGGGCGATGGGCAGCACATGCACGCGGTTGTTTTCCGACACGGCACTCTGCTGGTCGTGCTGCAGCACCTGCAGCACATAGAGCCGACCCACCAGCACGGCACACAGGCTGAAGACCAGGGCGGCGCAGGCCAGAAGCCGGCGGTTGACCAGGTGCTTTTCCTTTTCGTGGTCCTTGAGGGGGATAGGTTGCGGCATTCGGGGCTCTTTTGTGCGGGTTACGCGTTGATGTGCAGGCGCGCGAACGGGCGGGGGATGCTACGCAACCCACCCGGCAGCCTCAAGCCGGGTGGTGGCTGGCGGTAGCCTGGCTTGCGCTGTGCGCCGCATGGTCAGGGCGCTGGGGCGCTATATGAAGATTTGTTCATGGCGCCGGGTGCGATGACAGGCCTATGCGGTAATGCCGTGATCGATATGGATCCATGTACTGAATCTGTTCGATAAACGAACGCGAATTGACGGTAATCATGAATATGTAAAGTACTGATAATTAAGATTTAAATTTTTGGTTTTTGGGCTGATCAGAATGTCATCACCGGCCTGAGCCGTGCTTGCGTTAGCCCCTGGATTCGTCATTGCCAGCGAATATGCCAGCAAACGCTGGCGCGGCCTGGCGGTCAGCCTGCAGTCCACCGGCTATGCCCTGGGGGCAACCCTGGGCGGTTTGCTGGCGGTGTGGCTGCTGGGGCAGTGGGGTTGGCGGTCGGTGTTTCTGTTCGGCGGTATCGTCACCGTCTGCGTGTTACCGCTGGTGTGGTTGTGGTTGCCGGAGTCGCTGGACTTTCTGCTGGCACGCCGGCCCGCCAACGCCCTGGTGCGGGTCAATCGCTTGGCGGCAAGGCTAGGCCACCCGGCACTGGCGCAGCTGCCAGCGCTTGCGGCCAGGGTGCCGGGCAGTGCCAGCGGTTTCCGGCAACTGTTGGCGCCGGCCATGCGCCGGACCACGCTGGTGATCTGGCTGCTGTTCTTCCTGGTCATGTTCGGTTTCTACTTCGTCATGAGCTGGACCCCGAAGCTGCTGGTGGCTGCCGGGCTGTCCGCGCAGCAAGGCATTACGGGCGGTGTTCTGTTGAGCGTGGGCGGCATCCTCGGCGCGGCGCTGATCGGCGGGCTGGCCTCGCGCTGGCCGCTTACCCGCGTGCTGGCGCTGTTCATGCTGACCACTGCGGCGCTGCTGGTGCTGTTCGTGGCCAACGGCGCCTCGGCTAGCGCGGCATTGGCCCTGGGCCTGTTGATCGGGCTGTTCGCCAACGGCTGCGTGGCCGGCTTGTATGCCTTGTCGCCGGTGGTCTACGACGCATCGGTGCGCGCCACCGGCGTGGGGTGGGGCATCGGCATCGGGCGTATGGGCGCCATTGTGTCGCCCACCGTCGCGGGTGTGCTGCTCGATGGCGGCTGGCAGCCGCTGCACTTGTATGGGGTGTTTGCCAGTGTGTTCGTGCTGGCGGCGGGGTGCCTGCTACTGCTGCGCGCACCCAGGCCGGCCCCAGTGGCGGTCAGCGATGCGCTGAGCCACTGACTACTCGAGCCCGGCTTGCGCTAAGATGCCGGCTAGTTTCCCTGGAAGTTGCCTGGATGAGCAAGCCCGGTCAAATGGTGCTGGTCGCGTTGCGCAAGATGATCGCCTCAGGCGAGCTGGCGGCCGGCGAGCGCCTGATGGAAGTTCCCACTGCCGAACTGTTCGGCGTTTCACGCATGCCGGTGCGCATGGCCTTTCGCACGCTCGAACAGGAAGGCCTGCTGGTCCGCTTCGGCGGCCGGGGCTTTCAAGTGCGTTCGGTGAGCGCCGATGACATTGCCGGTGCAGTCGAGGTGCGCGGTGTGCTCGAAGGCCTGGCCGCCCGCCAGGCTGCCGAGCGCGGCTTGGCCGCGCCGGCCCGTGCGGCACTGCAGCAGTGCCTGATAGAGGGCGACCAGCTGTTCGACAAGGGCTTCGTAACCGAAGAAGACCTGCAGGCCTACCACGATCTGAACATGCGCTTTCATCAGGTGATCATCGAAGCCAGCCACAACCCGGCCATTACCGTGGCGCTGGCGCGCAACGACCACCTGCCATTCGCCTCGGTCACGGCGCTGGCGGTAGACCGCCACGACCTGGCCCGTGAATACCGGCGCTTCAACTTCGCCCACATGCAGCACCATGCCGTGTTCGATGCCCTGGTCAACCGCCAGGGTGCCCGCGCCGAAGCGATCATGCGCGAGCATGCCAATGCAACCTTGCGCTATGCCGAAACCTTCGGCGCAAACGCCTCGGGCACCGGCATGCAGGTGATCCTTCCCAGTGCGCTGGCCGCTTCAGATATCCAGCACCAGTAACGGTGTTTTCGCGCGCGAGCAGCAAGGCGTGAACTGATCGTTGAGGGCTTGTTCCTCTTCGGTCAGGAACAGGTCGCGGTGGTCTGGCGTGCCCTGCAGTACGCGGGTCAGGCACGTGCCGCAAATACCTTGCTCGCACGACATGGCGATCTCGATGCCGTTTTGCTCCAGTACCTGTACCACGGTCTGGTCGGCTGGCACCTCGAACACTTGGCCGGTGCTGTTGACCTGTACCGAGAAGCTGCCGTCGTTGCTGGCGTCCACGGGTGCGGCTGCGAAATACTCGCGGTGCAGGTTGGCCTCCTGCCAGCCCAGCTCCCTGGCGCTGCCCAGCACATGCTGCATGAACCCGCCCGGCCCGCACACATACAGGTGCACGTCAGCTTGCGGGTTGCCCAGCACCTGGCGAGCGTCCAGCGCCGTTTCCGGCTGCTGGTCAAAATGCACGAACAAGCGGTCGGCAAAGGGCGCGTTGCGGATACGCCCGACGAATGCGGCACGCTCACTGGAGCGGGCGCAGTAGTGCAGCTCGAAATCGTGGCCACTGTGGGCCAACTGCTCGGCCATGCACAGGATCGGGGTAATGCCGATGCCGCCGGCAAACAGCAGGCTGCGCCGCGCCCCATCGGCCAGCGGGAACAGGTTGCGCGGTGCACTGATCTGCAGCCGCGCGCCGACCTGCACCTGCTCGTGCAGGCTGCGTGAGCCGCCCCGCGAAGCCGGGTCATGGAGTACGCCGATCAGGTAGCGGTGGCGCTCTTGCGGGTGGTTGCACAGCGAATACTGGCGCACCAGGCCATCGGGCAGGTGCACGTCAATGTGGGCCCCGGCGCTGAATGCCGGCAGCAGGCTGCCATCTGCCGAGGCCAGCTCGAAACTGCAGATACCCTGCGCTTCATCGTTACGGGATACCACGATGGCATCGATCATGTCGGTGGCTCCTCAGGCAGGGGTGGCGCTGGTGGCGATCAGTTGCGGCTGTGCTGCACGCTCTTTGGCGATGACCCGCTCCAGCACCTTGCGCGATTGCACGCCACCGGCATCGATGTTCAGCTTCAGCAGGTTGCGCCCAGGGTTGGCCAGCAGGTTTTGTTGCTGGCGCTCGAGCATTTCCAGGTCCTCGCTGAAAATCTTGCCCTGGCCCTCGCGGATGTCGGCGGTCAGGTTCTGGTCGTGCGCGGCAAAATTGCGCGCCATGCCCCAGAAGTACCAGATCGAGGTGTCGCTTTCCGGGGTGATGAAGTCGACCACGATGCTCGCGGCCTTGTGCTGCGCTGCAGCGTGGTAGCCACCCTTGCCGGCATGTGCCACACCCACTTCGATCAGGACGTGGCTGGGTGGGGTGAAGCGGCAGATCTGCCAGCGGTCCACCGGCACATCGTCGGCCAGGCCGTTGCCGCGCAGGGCCATGCGCCAGAAGGGCGGGGCCATGATGTTTTCCATGTGCCGGGCGGTGACCACCTCGTCGCCGGTGACGGTGGTGACGGGCGGCGCTTCGTCGATTTCCTTCTGGCCGATGCTGGAGGCATGCACGTAGGTTTCGTGGGTCAGGTCCATAAGGTTGTCGATCATCAGGCGATAGTCGCAGCCAATGTGGAACAGCCCTCCGCCGTAGGCCCACTCTTCATTGTCTGCCCATTCCAGGTGCGGGATAAGCGCTGGGTCGGCTTGCGCCTGGTCGCCAGGCCAGACCCAGATGAAGCCATGGCGCTCCACAACGGCAAACGCCTTGTTGCACGGAAAGCCGCGAACCCGCTGGCCAGGCATCGACACCGTCTTGCCGTCGCAGCCCATGACCAGGCCGTGATAGCCGCAGACCAGGTTGCCGTCCTCCACGTAGCCGAGGGATAACGGCGCCCCTCGGTGCGGGCAGAAATCCTCGACAGCGGCTACGCGGTTCTGCTGGCCACGGTAAAACACGATTTTTTCGCCGCAGATCTGTCGGCCCAGGGGCTTGTCGGCAATTTCGTCAGGGGTGCAGGCAACGTACCAGGTGTTTTTCGGGTACATGAAGGCTCTCCAGGTTTTGTTTTTTTGTAATGGATCCATTAGAGCCATATGCCCGTCCGTGGTCAATCTGACTTTAGGTAATGAGTAGTGCTATTTGTGCGATTATCGAATCGCCTGTGGATCCATTGATGGGCGCGTCTCTCCTATGTGTCCGTGACCTGCTATTACTGGATAGTCACCCGATACCCCAAGGCCCCCCCGATGCTGGCCATCGAAAACCTGCACAAATCATTTGCCACCCCCCAAGGGCCGTTGCCGGTGTTGCAGGGTGTCGACCTGTGCCTGCCGCGCGCCAGCAGCCTGGCCTTGATGGGCGAGTCTGGCAGTGGCAAGAGCACCTTGCTGCACCTGGTGGCCGGCCTGGACCGTGCCGACAGCGGGCGCATCCTGATTGACGGCAGTGCCCTGGACAGCCGCTCGGAGGCGTCCCTGGCACTGTGGCGGCGACAGGGGATTGGCCTGGTGTTCCAGCAGTACAACCTGATCAGCAGCCTGGACGTGGGCAGCAACCTGGCATTCCAGGCCCGGCTGGCCAACCGGCACGATCCCGAATGGGGCGCCCACCTGGCTCAACGCCTGGGCCTGGCTGACCTGCTCGGGCGTTACCCTGAACAACTGTCGGGCGGCCAGCAGCAACGCGTGGCCATCGGCCGCGCATTGGCTGGGCGCCCGGCCTGGTTATTGGCTGACGAACCCACCGGCAGCCTTGACGAAGCCACCAGCGACGAAGTGCTGAGCCTGTTGCTGCAACTGGTCAGCGAGGCTGGCAGTGGCCTGCTGATGGTCACCCACAGCCCTCGGCTGGCGGCGCGGCTGCAGCAACGTTGCTACCTGCAGGGTGGCCGTGTGCGCAGCGGGCAGGGCGCATGAGGCTGCTGTCGCTGGCCCTGTTGGCATTGCTCAGCCACTGGCGGCGCCACCGCGTGCAGTTTTTCAGCATCTTCACCGGGCTGTGGCTGGCCACGGCGTTATGGACCGGGGTGCAGGCCTTGAACAGCCAGGCACGCAGCGACTACGCCAGGGCCAGTGCGGTGCTGGCCGGGCCGCTGCAGACGCAACTGCTGCCACGCCACGGCGAACGCTTTGACCAGGCGCTGTACGTGCAACTGCGCAGGCTGGGTTGGGCGGTGTCGCCGGTGCTGGAGGGGCGCCTGCGCCTGCCAGGCGAGCCCGGGCGCAGTGTGCGCCTGATCGGCATCGAGCCATTGAGCCTGCCGGCGGCCAGCAGTATTGCCGGGGTGCAGCCCCAGGCGTTCGACCTGCAGGCGTTCATCGGCGTGCCCGGGCAGGCCTGGGTCGGGCCAGACACCTTGCGCCTGTTGAACATGACCGCAGGGCAGGTGGCCCACGACCGCGATGGGCAACCGCTGCCACCGTTGCTGGTGCAAGCCGAGCTGGCCCCCGGGGTGATCGTGGTCGATATCGGCCACGCGCAGGCCTTGCTGCAGGCACCGCGGCAGTTGTCACGCCTGCTGGTAGCGGCAAGCCCGGGGCCTTTGCCTGCCGAGATTGCGGCTGACCTTGTCGTGCAACCCCGGCAGGATGATGGCGGTTTGCAGCGCCTGACCGACAGCTTCCACCTCAACCTCACTGCGCTAGGCCTGTTGGCCTTCGTCGTCGGCCTGTTCATTGCCCATGCCGCGATTGGCCTGGCATTGGAACAGCGGCGCGGGCTGATTCGCAACCTGCGCGCCTGTGGTGTCAGCCTGGCTACCCTGCTGTGTGCCCTGGGGCTGGAGCTGGGGCTGTTCGCAGTGCTCGGCGGGCTGGCCGGGGTTGCCAGTGGCTATGCGGTGGCGGCCTGGTTGCTGCCCGATGTCGCCGCCAGCCTGCGCGGCCTGTATGGCGCGCAGGTCGCAGGCACGTTGAACCTGCCTGCGCAGTGGTGGTTATGGGGCGTGCTGGTGAGCGTGCTCGGTGCACTGCTGGCCGGGCTGGGCAGCATCCTGCGCGCCGCGCGCTTGCCCTTGCTGGCGTTGGCGCAGCCGCAAGCATGGCGCCTGGCACAGGGGCCGTGGCTGAGGCGTCAGGCTTGGGTAGCGGGCCTGTTGCTGGTGCTGGCGTCAGCTTGTGGGGTGTTCGGTGACAGCCTGCCCAGCGCCTTCGGTATGCTGGCGGCGCTGCTGCTGGGGGCGGCATTGGCGTTGCCAGCCTGGCTCGACAGGGTGCTGGCCTGGTTGGCGCGCCGTTGTCAGCGGCCGTTGGCCCAGTGGTTCGTCGCCGACAGCCGCCAGCAGTTGCCTGCCTTGAGCCTGGCGCTGATGGCCTTGCTGCTGGCGCTGGCTGCCAGCGTGGGTGTGGGCAGCATGACCGAGGGCTTTCGCAAAACCTTTGTCGGCTGGCTGGACCAGCGCTTGTCCGCCGACCTGTACGTGAGCCCAAGCGATACCGCGCAAGGCCTGCAGATAGCCCAGTGGCTGGGGCAGCAACCTGCCGTGCGGGTGGTTTTGCCTGGCTGGCGCGTCGAAACGCAGGTGCAAGGCTGGCCGGTCCAGGTGCAGGGCATTGTCGACCACCCCGTTTATCACAGCCGGTGGCCGTTGCTGGAACAGCAGCCGCAGGCCTGGCAGCTATTGGCCGAGGGGCAGGCCGTGATGCTCAGTGAGCAGCTGGCGCGGCGGTTGCGTTTGCACCTGGGGGACCACCTGAAACTGCCCACGGACCCGTCTCGCCGCCTGCTCGTCGTTGGCCTGTACGCCGACTATGGCAACCCCAAGGGCCAAATGCTGGTGAATGCCCAATTGCTGCGCGCGCATTGGCCGGATGCTGCGTTGACAGGCTTGAGCGTCGACCTGCTCGACCCCCAGGGGACCGCCTTGAAAGCCGCGTTGCAACAGCGCTTTCACCTCGACGACAGCCGGGTCGTGCAGCAGGTGCAGTTGAAGCGGTGGTCGACCGAGGTATTCAACCGCACCTTCGCCGCCACCGCCGCGCTCAACAGCCTGACCCTGGGCGTGGCCGGCGTGGCGCTGTTCATCAACCTGCTGACCTTGGGCCAGTCCCGTCTGCGCCAGCTGGCGCCGCTATGGGCCTTGGGGGTACGGCGTACCCAGCTGGTGTGGCTGAGCCTTGGCCAGGCACTGCTGCTCAGCAGCCTCACCGTGCTGTTGGCGCTGCCGTTGGGCCTGTTGCTGGCCTGGTGCCTGGTCGCGGTGGTGAATGTTCAGGCATTCGGCTGGCGTTTGCCGCTGCATGTGTTTCCCGCCCAGTTGCTGCAACTGGCCCTGCTGGGCCTGCTCACCAGCCTGTTGGCCAGCGCCTGGCCACTCTGGCAACTGGCCCGGCGTCAGCCGCGCGAACTGTTGAGGCCGTTTGCCGATGAAACGTAGAGCCTGGCTGTTGCTCTTCAGCCTGTTGTGCGGCTGTGATCAGCCGGCACCGCAAAGCTATGCCGGCCTCGGCCAGCCGGCAGGCGGGTTCAGCCAGGTCACCCGCGGCCATCGCCTGGAATTCCCACGGGACCATGCGGCCCACGATGGTTTCCGCATCGAGTGGTGGTACGTCACCGCCAACCTCAAAGACACCCAAGGGCGTGACTGGGGCGCGCAGTGGACGCTGTTCCGCTCGGCCCTGCGCCCCGGCCCGGAGACCGGCGATTGGCAGAGCCCGAACCTGTGGATGGGCCACGCCGCGTTGACCGGCCCCGGCGGCCATCGGTCAGCTGAAACCCTGGCCCGTGGCGGGATTGGCCAGGCGGGTGTGCAGGCCCAGCCGTTTCGGGCGTGGATCGACGATTGGTCGCTGCAGGGGCCGGGCGGTATCGACAACCTGCGCATGACGGCCGCTGGCAAAGGTTTTCGCTACGACCTGCAGTTGCGCAGCGAGCGGCCTCTGGTGCTGCACGGCCAGCAGGGCTACAGCGAAAAGTCGGGCAAGGGCCAGGCTTCTTACTACTACAGCCAGCCGTTCTACCGGGTGCGCGGCGAGGTCGAGCGCGACGGCCTGTGCATCGCGGTGACTGGCCAGGCCTGGCTGGACCGGGAATGGAGCAGCCAGCCGCTGGCCGCCGGGCAAACGGGCTGGGACTGGTTCTCGCTGCACCTGGACAGCGGCGCCAAGCTGATGCTGTTCCAGGTGCGCGAAGCGCACGGGGAGGCGTATCGCGCCGGCACCTGGATCGACCCGCAGGGCCAGGGGCTAGCGCTGTTGCCGGCACAGATCCGCTTGCAGCCGTTGGCCTGGGCCCCACAGGGCAATGGCAAGCAGCTGCCGACCCGCTGGCGGGTGCAGGTGCCTGAGCACGGGGTGGATGTGCAGGTCGATGCTGTTCAGCCGCAGGCGTGGATGCAGACGCGCTTCCCGTATTGGGAAGGGCCGGTGCGCTTGAGCGGCAGTGCCGGTGGCCGTGGGTACCTGGAAATGACCGGGTACTAGGCATTTCAGGCCTCAGCATCCCCTTTGCCTGCCACATAGACCTCCCGGTACATGCACAGCCCATGCAACGCATCGCTACCTATGCCGTTGCAGCACTCGCCTCAGCCAGCCTGTCGCTCGAGCAAGGCCAGGCATCGCTGCACCATCGGGCTGATATCCCCCTGGCGGCGGCTGAGAATGATCGGGCTGACCGCGCTGCTGTCCAGCAGGCCCACGTATTCAATGTCGGTGCGGTGCTGCTGCTGCACCGATGCCGGCACCAGGGTGATACCGACACCTACTGCCACCAGGCCGATCGCTGTCTGCAACTCATTGGCCCACTGGCTGACCCGGATGCTCATGCCGTGCTGGGCAAACAGCGCCAGCACATGGTCGGCATAACTGGGCCGAGGGTTGGCCGGGTAAAGGATGAACGCCTCCGCCGCCAGTTGCGCCAGGCTCAATGGGCTGCCAGACAGCGGGTGGCCCTTGGGTAGCACCGCTACCAGCGGGTCCTCGCACAGTACCTGCTGCTCAATGGCCGGATCGTCGATGCGGATGCGGCCAAAGGCAATGTCGATACGCCCGCTTTTCAGGGCTTGCACCTGCTGCAGCGTGGTCATTTCGCTCAGGCCCAGCTCCAGGTCGCTGTCCTGGCGCAGCTCGCGGATCAAGTCGGGCAGCACGGTGTACAGGGTGGAGGGGGCAAAACCGATGCCCAGCCACTGGCGCTGGCCCTGGCCGATACGCCGGGTGTTGTCGTTGATGCTCTGCAACTGCTGCAGCACGGTGCAGGTTTGCTCATAGAAAAAACGGCCTGCATCGGTCAGCCGCAGCGGGCGTTCGCGCGCGACCAACAGGGTGCCGAGCTCGTCTTCGAGCTGGCTGATCTGCCGGCTCAGCGGTGGCTGGGCAATGTGCAGCAGCTCAGCGGCGCGGGTGAAGTTCAAGGTTTCTGCCAGGACCTTGAAGTAGCGCAGGTGGCGTAGCTCCATCAGACCTCCAGGGTATGGTGAGAGATTCATATGATATTGGACGCTGCGCAGGGTCTCGCGCAATCTTCGCACAAGCAAGCACATGCACCATCCGGGCTGGCCTTCGCCCTCCCGACCTGACGAGACCTGGCAACAATGACAAGCGCGCTGATTGAACGTATCGAGGCAGTCATCGTCGACCTGCCCACCATTCGCCCGCACAAGCTGGCAATGCACACCCTGCAGCAGCAGACCCTGGTGGTATTGCGCGTGCGCTGCAGCGATGGCGTGGAAGGCCTGGGCGAGGCCACCACCATTGGCGGCCTGGCCTATGGCTACGAAAGCCCCGAGGGTATCAAGGCCAACATCGACGCGTACCTGGCCCCGGCGCTGCTCGGCCTGCCGGCAGACAACATCAACGCGGCCATGCTCAAGCTGGACAAATTGGCCAAAGGCAACACCTTTGCCAAGTCCGGGCTCGAAAGCGCGTTGCTCGACGCCCAGGGCAAGCGCCTGGGCCTGCCGGTCAGCGAACTGCTGGGTGGCCGTGTACGCGACAGCCTGGAGGTGGCCTGGACCCTGGCCAGCGGCGACACTGCGCGTGATATCGCCGAAGCCCAGCACATGCTGGAAATACGCCGCCACCGGGTGTTCAAGCTGAAGATCGGTGCCAACCCGGTGGACCAGGACCTCAGGCATGTGGTGGCGATCAAGCGCGAACTGGGCGACAGCGCCAGCGTGCGGGTCGACGTCAACCAGTACTGGGACGAGTCCCAGGCGCTGCGGGCATGCCAGGTACTGGGCGACAACGGCATCGACCTGATCGAGCAGCCGATTTCGCGCATCAACCGCGCTGGCCAGGTGCGCCTGAACCAGCGCAGCCCGGCACCGATCATGGCCGATGAGTCGATCGAAAGCGGGGGGACCCCGCGCACCATCGAAGGGCCGCTGTACGTTGCCGGTGCCCCGCTGGCAGAAGGGGAGGCGCGCTTGGATGACGGCACCGACCCCGGGGTGGTGATGTTCCTGCACGGCCAGGTCTTTGCTGCCGACGGCCGGCCGTTGGCGGGCGCGACCGTCGACCTGTGGCACGCCAACACCCAAGGCACGTACTCGTACTTCGATTCGAGCCAGTCCGCGTACAACCTGCGCCGCCGCATCGTCACCGATGCCGAGGGCCGCTACCGGGCGCGCTCGATCGTGCCGTCGGGCTACGGCTGCGACCCACAGGGGCCTACCCAGGAGTGCCTGGACCAGCTCGGTCGTCACGGCCAGCGCCCGGCGCACGTGCACTTCTTCATTTCGGCACCTGGGCACCGGTACCTGACCACCCAGATCAATTTTGCCGGCGACCGGTATCTGTGGGATGACTTCGCCTATGCCACCCGTGACGGGTTGATCGGCGAGCTGCGCTTTGTCGAGGATGCCGCGGCAGCGCATGACCGTGGCGTGCAGGGTGGGCGCTTTGCCGAGCTGGCCTTCGACTTCCATCTGCAGGCGGCGACGGCGCCGCAAGCCGAGGAACGCAGCCACCGCCCGCGCGCCTTGCAAGGTTAGCCGCAAACACCCGCAAAGCCGTTGCCACCCGCCGCGGCACCGGCTCCGTTGGCAAACCCGCTACGGGCTTTTTTGGATCCATTTCCATTCGCAAAAACCCCGTGCGTTTCGCCAAAGCTTGAGTACAATCGTCAGCTTTTTCCGGGACTCCCGTCCCAGTGCTGGAAACCCCCATGCTGACCGGTAGCTACTCCTCTTCGCTGGTGTTGATTTCGCTGTGCGTGGCGATCCTGGCGTCCTATACCGCCCTTGACCTGGCCGGCCGCATCGCCACGGCCAAGGGCCGGGCTGCGCACTTGTGGATGTTCGGTGGCGCACTGGCCATGGGGATGGGCGTCTGGTCCATGCACTTCGTGGGCATGCTCGCCTTCAGCCTGCCCATCGACCTGGGGTACGACCTGGGCCTGACCGCGTTCTCGCTGTTGATCGCCGTGCTTTCATCGGGCTTTGCCTTGTGGCTGGTCAGCCAGCCAAGCCTGCCAGGGCTGCAATTGGCGTTTGGCGCGCTGATCATGGGTGCAGGCATTGCCTGCATGCACTACACCGGCATGGCGGCGATGCGCATGCTGCCAGGCATCGATTATGACCCGACACTGTTCGGCGCCTCGCTGCTGATCGCGGTCGGTGCCTCGGCGGCGGCATTGTGGATCGCCTTCCGCCTGCGTGCGCACACACCCTATGTGCGGCAGATTCGCGGCCTGGCAGCAGTGGTAATGGGCTTGGCCATCGTGGGCATGCACTACACCGGCATGGCAGCGGCGAACTTCCCGGATGGCAGCTTCTGCGGGGCGCTGGCGGGCGGTGGCCTGCAAGGCGATGGCCTGGTCTACCTGGTGCTTATCACCACCTTGTCCGTGTTGGCGGTAGCCTTGTTGACCTCGGTGCTGGACGCGCGCCTGGAGGTGCGCACCGCAGAGCTGGCCCGTTCGCTGACCTTGGCCAACCAGGAACTGACCCAGCTGGCCCTGCACGACACCCTGACAGACCTGCCCAACCGCACCTTGCTGGCCGACCGCATCGAGCAGGCGATCGCCAGGGTGGCGGAGCAGGGCGGCTGTTTTGCCCTGATGTTCATCGACCTGGACGGTTTCAAACCGGTCAACGATGCGTTTGGCCACCACATTGGCGACCTGCTGCTCAAGGCCGTGGCCGCCCGCCTGCGCGGCCACCTGCACAGCCAGGACACCCTGGCACGGATCGGTGGCGATGAGTTCGTGCTGCTGGTGCAGTTGCAGGAACCCGACGATGCCATGGACGTGGCGGTCAAGCAGGTCAACCTGGTGTCACGGCCATTCCGGGTGGCCGAGCACGACCTGCAGTTGTCGGCCAGCCTGGGTATCGTCCTTTACCCGGGCAATGGCCAGGACCAGCACGAGCTGCTGCGCAATGCCGACGCGGCCATGTACCACGCCAAGAGCGCCGGCAAGAATGGCTACAGGTTCTTCGACGTGTCGATGAACAGCAACGCCCGCCAGCAGTTGCAGCTGTTGCAGGACTTGCGTCAGGCCGTGGCACAGCGCCAGTTCCGCTTGCACTACCAGCCCAAGTTCGACGCCCAGGCTTGCCAGCCCATCGGTGCCGAAGCCTTGTTGCGCTGGGAGCACCCGCAGCAGGGGTTGCTGATGCCTGACCGCTTCATCGCGCTGGCAGAAAAAACCGGCCTGATCATCCCGATTGGCGAATGGGTGCTCAACGAAGCCTGCCGGCAGATGCGTCTCTGGCTGGACCAAGGCCATCATCAGTGGCGCATGGCGGTCAACCTGTCGGCTATCCAGTTCAGCCATTGCGGGCTGGTCGACAGCGTGGCCCAGGCGTTGCAGCACAATGGCCTGCCAGCCAACTGCCTGACCCTGGAAATTACCGAAACCACCGCCATGCATGACGCCGATGCCAGCCTCACGGTGCTGCAGCGCTTGTCCGACATGGGCGTGGACCTGTCCATTGATGATTTCGGTACCGGTTATTCCAGCCTGATGTACCTCAAGCGCCTGCCCGCCAACGAATTGAAGATCGACCGGGGCTTTGTGCGTGAACTGGAACAGGACAGCGATGACGCCGCGATCGTGTCGGCGATTGTCGCGCTAGGCCAGGCACTGGGGCTGCGAATCGTCGCCGAAGGGGTAGAAACTGACCGGCAGCGGGCGTTCCTGACCCGCCTGGGCTGTGACTCGCTGCAGGGCTACCTGTTGGGGCAACCCGTACCGGCCGAGCAATTTCTGAGCAAGCTGCAAGCGATGGGCCCGGGGGCCCTGGCAGCCGGTTAACCGGCGTCGCGCAAGGTAAAGGCGGGGGCGAAGGCATCCATCTCGGCCTCGACGGCCTCGATGATGCGTTCGACATCGGCGGCGGCCATGATTGCCGCACACGGGATGCCGGCAATCGCCAGCACGGTTTCTCCGGTGGCCCGGTCGAACAACCGCGCGACCATGCTGCGTGGCGCATCCATGCTGGCTTCGAAGCCCAGCGGGTGGAAATGCCAGCGCATCACCTGGCAGGCGTTGGGGAACGTCATCTTGTTCATGCCAGCCTCCTGGTCCGTGCCTGGACGTAGTGGGCGGGTGGCCACATCGATGCGGCCGCCGGGTAAGTAAACATAGCACCTGCAATGCGCGATTCTCAGCGGCGAACATGACAAATGTATTGATGCATGACAACGGTCACATCTGCGGCCCCGCCGGCGCAGTGCCAAAGCCCTCGGGGCAAACGTTTTCGCCTGTTGGATGTGCGCCCCGGCGCACCTTTCATGCGGGTTGCACTGTCGGCCCTGGCCCCTGGCTTTCAGACGAACGGCGTGCTCAACCCAGCAAACCGGCTGCGATGTTGATGGTGAACCCCAGGATCGCCGTGTTGAACACGAACCCCACCAATGAATGCGCCAGCACTACCCGGCGCAAGCCACGCCCGGCCACTCCCACGTCGGAGGTCTGCACGGCCACGCTGATGGTGAACGAGAAGTAGTGGAAGTCCCAGTAGTCGGGGTTGCGTTCGCCATCGGCAAATCGCAGGGGGGGTTCATGCTGCCGCCCGGTGTAGAACAACCGCGCATAGTGCAGGCTGAAGATGCAACCGATCATCAACCAGGACCCCGCTACCGTCAGGCCGGTGTACAGGTAGTGCAGGGCCTGGGCGCTGCCCTGCAGGCCGCGGCTGGACACCAGTTGCAGCGTCACTGCGGCCAGGCTGGCGATGGCGGCAATGCACACCGTCAGCAGCACCAGGCCGGCATTTTCATCTTCGATGCGGGCCACCTGGCGGACTTTCTCCGGGTTGGCGCTGCAGCTCAGGTACAGCACCAGCAGCAGATACAGCCAGACCCCCAGGTTCCAGCCAGCGAGAATATGCTGCACGCTGTCGCCAGCGGGTATCAGCCAGCCGCCCAGCAGGCCGACCACGGCGGCGATGCTCAGGCGGGGGTGTGTACGGGTCAGGCGGTGGAAAGCCATGGGGCCTCTTTCTCGGTCGATATGGCTATCACTCTAGCCTGTCGTGGCCAACCCGGTGGCAGGTCACCGGGCGCTTCAGGCCGCCAGCGGCAGGGTGGCCGGCGGCAACGCCGGTGTTGTTTGCTGGCGCCCATCGCACACCCTTGCAACTCTCAGTACACTGCACGTTCCAACACCAACATCCGTTGATCTCGAGGTTTTTGCATGAAGCTCAGTCCTTTGGCAGGCAAGCCGGCACCAGCCAGCGTGCTGGTCGATATTCCCCGGCTGCTCACCGCCTACTACACCGGCCGCCCAGACGCCGCCGTGGCGGCCCAGCGGGTGGCCTTCGGCACCTCGGGGCACCGCGGCACTTCGCTTGAATTGAGTTTCAACGAGTACCACGTCCTGGCCATCACCCAGGCGATCTGCCTGTACCGCAAGGAAAAGGGCATCGATGGCCCGCTGTTCATCGGCGCCGACACTCACGCCCTGTCGGCCCCTGCCGCCGCCAGCGCCCTGGAAGTGCTGGCCGCCAACGGCGTGCATGTCATGCTGTCCAAGGATGACGAATACACGCCAACCCCGGCCGTGTCGCACGCCATCCTCTGCCATAACCGTGGCCGTACCCAGGGCCTGGCCGACGGCATCGTCATCACCCCGTCGCACAACCCGCCGCAAAGCGGTGGCTTCAAGTACAACCCGCCCAATGGCGGCCCGGCCGACAGCGACGTGACCAAGTGGATCGAAGCCAAGGCCAACGACTTGCTGGCGGCCAACCTGGCCGGCGTCAAGCGCATGGACCATGCCCAGGCCCTGCAGGCGGCCACCACCCAGCGCCATGACTACGTCAGCCACTATGTGGCCGACCTGGAAAACGTCATCGACTTCGACGTCATCCGTGCTGCCAAGCTGCGCTTGGGCGTAGACCCCCTGGGTGGGGCAGGGGTGCGTTACTGGTCGGCGATCGCCAAGCATTACCAACTCGACCTGGAAGTGGTGAATACCGAGGTCGACCCGACCTTCCGCTTCATGACCGTCGACTGGGATGGCCAGATCCGCATGGACCCATCCTCGCCGTATGCGATGCAGGGCCTGATCGGCCTGCGCGACCGCTTCGACGTGGCGTTCGCCTGCGACCCGGACCACGATCGCCATGGCATCGTCACGGCCGATGGCCTGCTGCAGCCGAACAACTACCTGGCCGTGGCCATCGATTACCTGTACCGCCATCGCCCGCAATGGCGCAGCGATGCCGCCGTGGGCAAGACCGTGGTGTCCAGCGGCCTGATCGATCGGGTTACCCAGCGCCTGGGCCGCGAGCTGTATGAAGTGCCGGTGGGCTTCAAGTTCTTTGCCCAAGGCCTGTTCGACGGCACACTCGGTTTTGGTGGCGAAGAAAGTGCAGGGGCATCGTTCCTGCGCCGCGATGGCTCGGTGTGGGCCACCGACAAGGACGGCCTGATCCCCGCGCTGCTGGCTGCCGAGATGACCGCCCGCACCGGGCGCAACCCTAGCCAGGCCTATGCCGACCTGACCGAGGCACTGGGCAAACCCTATGCCACCCGCGTCGAGGCCAAGGCCGATGCGCGGCAGAAGGCGCTGCTGAGCAAGCTGGCACCGGAGCAGGTGAAATCCACCGAGCTGGCCGGTGAGCCGATCGTGCAGATCCTCAGCCACGCCCCAGGTAATGGCCAGGCGATTGGCGGGCTGAAGGTGATGACTGCCAACGGTTGGTTCGCCGCACGCCCGTCAGGCACCGAAGACATCTACAAGATCTACGCCGAAAGCTTCATCGACGAAGCCCACCTGCAGCGTCTGGTGCAGGAAGCGCAGGTGCTGGTGGACGCTGCTATCGCCTGACCGGCAACAAAGCACTTGGAACTGCGGCGCGATGTAAATTAGAATTAATCCTATTTACGCCGCCGCAGGGCCTTCCCATGATCGACGCCGCGCCGCCACAAGAGCCTAGCCTGCCTGCCCTGTATCGGGAGCATCGCAGCTGGCTGGAAAGCTGGCTGCGCCGGCGCATGGGCAATGCCTGGGATGCCGCCGACCTCAGCCAGGATACGTTCCTGCGGGTGCTGGCCAGTGCTCAGCCGCTGGCAGACATCCGCGAGCCACGCGCCTACCTGCTTACCGTGGGCAAGCGCCTGCTCAGCAACTTCCACCAGCGCCGCAGCCTGGAGCAGGCCTACATGGATGCCTTGGCGCAGTTGCCTGAGCAGCATGTACCGTCGCCCGAGCAGCGCTGGATCGTGCTGGAAACCCTGCAAGCACTGGATGAACTGCTCGACGGCCTGAAGCCGCCGGTGCGCAGGGCGTTTCTCTGGAGCCAGCTGGAAGGCCTGGGCTATGCCGAAATCGGCAAGCGGCTGGGTGTGTGCGAGCGCTCGGTCAAACGTTACATGGCGCAGGCTTACGAGCATTGCCTGTTGGCCGATCTGCAATGACCCAACCTAGCGCCGAAACCCGCAAGGCCGTGCGTGCCGCTGCCCGTTGGCTGGCACTGCTGGATTCCGGCGCCGCCAGCGACAAGGACCTGCAGCGGCTCGCGCAATGGCGCGCCAGCAGCAGCCTGCATGAGCAGGCGTGGCACAAGGCAGCCTTGTTGCGCGCGCGCTTCTCCGGGCTGCCAGGGGCGTTGGCAATGGCCACGCTGGACCGCCCGGATGCCGGCCGACGGGCGCTGCTCAAGCGCGCCCTGGGCGTGGCGGCGGTGCTGCCGGCGGCGTGGCTGGCAAGCCGTGAGCTGCCCCTGGAAACCTGGGCTGCCGACCTGCGCACCGCGGTGGGAGAGCAGCGCCAGGTGCTGTTGAGCGACGGGACCTTCCTGCAGTTGAATACCGACAGCGCGGTCGATCTCGACCTCGGTGCACGGCGCCTGACCTTGCTGCGCGGGGAGGTTGCGGTAAAGGTGCCCGCGCATCTGCAACTGACCTTGCACGTGCCCGAGGGCCAGGTGCTGCTGGGCGATGCCGAGGTGTGCTTGCGCCTGTTGGGCGACGCCTGCCGGGTGTCGGTGCTCAACGGCAGGGCCCAGCTTCAGCCGGCCCGCGGCCCGGCACGCACGCTGCTGGCAGGGCAGCAGGCCAGCTTGCAGGCAACTGGCGTCGGCGCGGTCAGCGGGCTGGACCCTTGGCGGCTGGGCTGGCGCGAAGGGGTGCTGCGGCTGGACGACCGGCCGCTGGGCGAACTGTTGCACGAGCTGCGTCGCTACCGCCCCGGGGTGCTGCGCTGGGCGCCCGCGCTGGAGCGGCTGCGCGTCACCGGCACCTTCCGCCTTGACGACACCGACCGGGTGCTGGCCTTGCTGGCTGCAAGCCTGCCGTTGCAGGTGCAGTCACGCACCCGTTACTGGGTCAGTTTGTCTGCGCGAGAAAATCGTGCATGAGGCTGTCCCCTTTTTTTCACTCGCCGGTCATTACCGGTAGGAGAAAATAAAGGGGAGCCTTGTTCAATGCCTGCAGTAAAGTCTTGCCGCTTGCGCCCACTGGCGCGCGCCGCGCATCCGTTGTTCGCTATGAGCCTGTTGCTGTGTTCACCGGCCTGGGCCGATGAGCCCGTGCGCCGCACTTACCAGGTAGCGCCCGCCAGCCTGGGGGCCGCGTTGACCCGCTTCGCCGACCAGGCGGGCGTCAGCCTTTCGCTGGACCCGGCACTGGTGCAAGGCCGGCAGAGCGCTGGCCTGTCTGGCGCCTACAGTGTTGACGAAGGGTTTGCCCAATTGCTGCGTGGCAGCGGCCTGCAATGGCTCCCGGTGGGTGAAGGGGCCTTCACCCTGGTGCCGGCCCCCCAGGCCGGTAGCGCCCTGGAAATCGCCCCTACCAGTATCGTCGGCGGGCTGGTCGCCCCTGGCCAATCGCAGCCCTACGCTGGCGGCCAGGTGGCACGCCAGGGCGCACAAGGCCTGCTCGGCTCGCGGGACTTCATGGAAACCCCCTTCAGCATCACCAGTTACACCAGCGAGGTGGTCAAGAACCAGCAGGCCCGCACCCTGGGCGAGCTGATTGCCAGCGACCCCTCGGTACGCGCCACCAACCCCGCCGGCGGGCGCTTCGAACAATTCACCATTCGCGGCTTCAGCCTGTTCAATAGTGATGTCGCCTACAACGGCTTGTACGGGATCTTGCCGACCTATTCGATCGACATGGAAATGGCCGAGCGGGTCGATATCATCAAAGGCCCCAACCAGTTGCTCAACGGCATATCGCCCCGGGGCAGCGTAGGCGGTGGCATCAACGTGCAACCCAAGCGCGCTGGCGACAAGCCGATTACCATGTTCACCGGCAGCTATGCCTCCGACAGCCAGGTGGGGGGGGCCGTGGATATCGGCCGGCGCTTCGGCGAAGGTGACCAGTTCGGTGTGCGCTTCAACGGCGTCAAGCAAGCCGGCGATACTGCCTGGGACCACCAGTCTGTCGATCGCCAGATGGCGGTGCTGGGCCTGGATTTCCGCGGCGAGCGCCTGCGCCTCTCGGCCGACCTGGGCCACACCGAGCGCGATACCGATGCGCCGCAGGAGCGTGTGCTGATCGGCGCCAACGCCAAGGTGCCGGATGCCGATGACGTGCGCCACAACTATGCCCAGGCCTGGAGCAAGGCGCGCACCAATGACACCTTTGGCGCACTGAATGCCGAATACGATATCAGTGATTCGCTGCTGGCCTATGGTGCGGTCGGCGCGCGCAAGAGCAACCATGACTTCCTGCGCCACAACGTGTCGGTCATCAATGACGCCGGCAATTTCAGTGTGCAGCCCCGCGACTTTACCCGCGATGAATCTGTGCGTACCGCCATGGCTGGCCTGCGCAAGTGGCTGCAGACCGGGCCGGTCAGCCACGAACTGAACCTGGCCGCCAGCTATTACTACATGGACTTCACCAACGGCGGCGCCCGTTATGCCGCCGCACCCAGCAACCTCTACCACCCGGTGGCCACACCCACGCCGGGCACACCCACCCGCTTCGATTCGAAGGTCTACACGGAAAACCGCTTCTCCGGCGTGGCCCTGGCCGACACCCTGGGCTTTTTCGACGACCGCCTTCTGCTGACCCTGGGCGCGCGCTGGCAGCGGGTGCAAGTGGATGACTGGAGTGATGGCGTCAAAGGCGACACCGCCTATGACGAAGAAAAGGTCTCGCCCTCTGGCGGGGTGCTGCTCAAGGTCACCGAGCAGTTGTCGCTGTACGCCAATTACATGGAAGGCCTGAGCCAAGGCAAGATCGCCCCGTCGACCTCGGTCAACGAAGACCAGATATTTCCGCCATTCACCAGCCGCCAGGTCGAGGTCGGGGCCAAGTATGACTTTGGCCAGGTGGCCTTCACCGCCAGCGCGTTCCGCATTCGCCAGCCGGCCTACGAAACCAACCCGGCTTCGCGGGTGTTCGGCCCCAATGGCAAGCGTGATAACCGCGGCATCGAGCTGAGTGTGTTCGGTGAGCCTGTGCAGGGTGTGCGGGTACTGGGTGGGGTGATGTACATCGACAGCGAGCTGACCGACACGGTCGATGGCGCCTACGACGGCAACCGCGCCCCGGCCACGCCGGAGTACAACGTGAACCTGGGGGGCGAGTGGGACGTGCCGGGGGTCAAAGGCTTGACCCTGACGGCACGCGGTATCCACTCCAGCTCGCAGTACCTGGACCAGAACAACAGCAAGAAGATCGATGGCTGGGAGCGCTATGACCTGGGGGCGCGCTACGCGTTCAAGGTGGATGAGACCGAGGTCACATTGCGTGCCAGCGTCGAGGACGTGCTGGATGACCGCTACTGGAGCTCGACAGGGGCCCCGGATGACAGCGAGCCGGGCCTGACCCTGTCGACCCCACGCACCTATCTGCTGTCTGCCACGGTCGGCTTCTAAGCCTTGCACCGTCCCCTGTAGGAGCGGCCTTGTGTCGCGATGGGGCGCGAAGCGGCCCTAAATTTCCAGCTTCGCCGCAACTTCAGCTTCGCCGCAAAAAAACGGGGCCGCTTCGCGCCCCATCGCGACACAAGGCCGCTCCTACAGGGCAAGCGCCTGGCAATTGCCGGTCACGCCTGGTCCGGCACCACGGCGATCACGTCGATCTCCATCAGCCATTCGGCCTGGGCCAGGCCGGCCACTACCAGGCCGGTGGAAATCGGGAACACGCCCTTGAGCCATTTGCCCACTTCCTTGTACACCGGCTCGCGGAAACGTGGGTCGGTGATGTAGGTGGTGGTCTTGACGATATGCGACAGGTCCGAGCCGGCTTCTTCGAGCAGTTGCTTGACGTTCTTCATCGCCTGTTCGGCCTGCGCCCGCGGGTCACCCAGGCCCACCAGCCTGCCTTCGAAGTCGGTGCCGACCTGGCCACGCACATAAATGGTGTTACCGGCCCGCACCGCCTGGCACAGGTCGTTGTCCAGGGTCTGGTTGGGGTAGGTGGCCTTGGTGTTGAACATGCGGATGCGGGTATGGGTAGGCATCAGTGGGCTCCGAGGGTGCTGACGTTGCTGAATGCGGCAGGTCGCTGCCGGTCGGCCGCGCGCTGGTCGCGGTCGAGGTAGGCGCTGTAGGTGCGTTGCGTGGCAATGTGGCCGGCGACGTGTTTGGCGTCGTGCCATACGCCCCAGATGAACGACGAGCCACGGCGCGACAGCCACGGCAGGCCCAGGAAATACACACCTGGTTCGCGAGCGACACCGCGCTGATGCTGGGGCTTGCCATTGGCGTCGAAGGTGTCCACCTGCAGCCAACTGAAGTCCACGCCGTAGCCGGTGGCCCAGATGATGCTGCGGACACCGGCCTTCGCCAGGTCCAGCTGCTGCAGTGGGTTGAGCATGCAGGCCGGGTCGGCCAGGCGCTGGCGCGCTTCAGGCTCTTGCGGCAGGTCGAGGCCGTTGCGCTCCACATAGGCATCGGCGGCGTCCAGCAAGGCCAGGTAGTTCTCATCGCCCCGCGTGATGTTCTCGACCAGGTTGTCCTGGAAGTGCGCCACGCCGTTTTCGAACGACCGGGTCAGGCCAACCAGGGTCATGCCCTGGTGGGCGAGGGCACGGAAGTCGACCGTATGGCCCCCACGGGCGCCGCTCACGGCAATGGTTACGTGCTCGCGGCCAGGCTTGGCAATCTCTGCGTCCCATTCACCCAATACGCCAAGCCACCAGCAGAAGTCGCGGTTGCGGTAAGCCCGTGGCGGGCGATCATGAGCGCCGACCGACAGGTACACCTGGCGGCCGGCACGCATCAGCTCTTCGGCGATCTGCACGCCGGACGAGCCTGCACCCACCACCAGCACTGCCCCTTCGGGCAGTTGTTCGGGGTTGAAGTAGGCGGCCGAGTGGATCTGGTGCAGGTTGGCGTCTTTTGGCGCGATCGCCGGTATCACCGGCTTCTGGAACGGGCCGGTCGCCGCCACCACGCGGTTGGCGCGGATCACGCCTTCATTGGTTTCGATGGTGAAGCCAGGGCGGTCGCTGTTGCGCTGTACTTTCTTCACTTCGATGCCGGTGCGCACCGGCAGGTTGAACTTGCGTACGTACTGCTCGAAGTAGTCGGCCACCTGGTCCTTGCCGGCGAAGGCGTCGGCATCGAGGTTGAATTCCAGCCCTGGGAAGCGGTCGTGCCAGGCCGGCCCATTGGCCACCAGCGAATCCCAGCGGCCGCTGCGCCAGGCCTCGGCAATGCGGTTGCGCTCCAGCACCAGGTGCGGCACGCCCAGCTTGCTCAGGTGTTCGCTCATGGCCACGCCAGCCTGGCCGGCGCCGACCACGAGGGTGTCGATTTCGAAGTTGTTCAGTGTCATGTCCGAGCCCTTGTTCAGGCGGTTTTTGTCAGGTCGGTTTGGGGACCGCCGTTGCCTGGGGCCAGACTAGGGATGCTGCGCAAATGGCGAAAATAGTATTTAGCTGGGGCTTGCCGATAAAACGGCGAAGGCCCGGATCTTGTGAACGCAACTGTCGTGTTGAAACGTTGAAAGCTCGCGCACTCGCTGTGGGAGCGGGCCTCAGACCCTAGTTTTTTCCTGCCTAGCTCCTCGGAAAAAGGTGGTTTCGCCTGCCCGAAGGTTCCACCCAGAATGGCCTGCATTGCACAGCACACAGGAACCATGCCATGACCTTCTCCATCATTGGTCGCTGCCAGGAAACCGGCCAGATCGGTATTGCCATCAGCTCGTCGAGCATCGCCGTAGGGGCCCGTTGCCCGTGGGTGCGTGCCGGCGTGGGCGCGGTCGCTACCCAGAACATCACCCTGCCGGCGCTGGGCCCGCAGATTCTCGACGCCATGGAGCAGGGCCAGTTGCCACCCGCCGCTGCGCTGGACCGGGTGTTGAGCGCCAATGGCTGGAGCGAGTACCGCCAGGTGACGGTGATCGACAGCACCGGCCAGGTGGCCTTGTTCACGGGGCGCGAGGCGCTTGGCACACACCATGCCGTGGCCGGCGAGCAATGCGCGGCGGCGGGCAATTTGCTGTCCTCCACCGTGGTGATCGAAGCGATGGTGCTGGCCTTCGAACAGGCCGGTGGGCACCTGGCCGACCGCCTGCTGGCGGCCATGCACGCGGCGATGGCTGCGGGCGGTGAGGCGGGGCCGGTACACTCGGCGGCGCTGAAAATTGCGGGCGAGCTGACCTGGCCACTGGTGGACCTGCGCGTCGACTGGGCCGACAACGACCCGATCGGAGCGCTCGATGGCCTGTGGCAAGCCTACCGCCCACAAATGCAAGACTACGTTACCCGCGCCCTCAACCCGACCTCTGCGCCAAGCTACGGGGTGCCGGGCGATGAGTGAGTTTGCCAGCCGCACGCTGCTGGCCAGGCTGGTCGGCTTTGCCACGGTCAGCCGTGACTCAAACCTGGCGCTGATCGGCTTCATTCGCGATTACCTGGCCGGGTTGGGCGTGGAATGCGAGCTGTTCCACAACCCGGAGAGAACCAAGGCTAACCTGTTTGCCACCATCGGGCCCAAGGATGTTGGCGGCGTGGTGCTGTCCGGGCATACCGACGTGGTGCCGGTAGACGGCCAGGCCTGGACGGCCGAACCGTTCGCCCTCAGCGAACACGATGGCCGCTTGTATGGCCGTGGCACAGCCGACATGAAAGGCTTCATCGCGTCAGTGCTGGCAGCGGTACCGGCCTTTCTCGCCCAGCCGCTACGCATGCCGGTGCACCTGGCATTTTCATATGACGAAGAGGTCGGCTGCCTGGGTGTACGCTCGATGCTCGCAGCGCTCGAACAGCGCCCGCACAAACCACGGCTGTGCCTGATCGGTGAGCCCACCGAACTCAAACCCGTGTTGGGGCACAAGGGCAAACTGGCGATGCGCTGCCAGGTGCATGGCGCTGCTTGCCATTCAGCGTATGCACCGTATGGCGTGAATGCCATCGAGTATGCCGCCAGGCTTATCGGCAAGCTGGGTGATATCGGCGACGCGCTGGCCTTGCCGCAGCATCACGACGAACGTTTCGACCCACCGTTCTCCACGGTGCAGACCGGGGTGATCAAAGGGGGCAGGGCGCTGAACATCGTGCCGGCCGAGTGCGAATTCGATTTCGAGGTGCGTGCCTTGCCGGGGTTCGAGGCACAGGCGGTGGCGGACCAACTGCAGGCCTATGCCGAGACCGAGTTGCTGCCGCGCATGCGCAAGGTCCACGCCGACAGCGCCATTCGCCTGCAGCCGCTGAGTGCCTATCCGGGGTTGGCTACACCGCAGAACAGCGAAGCTGCGCAGCTGGTGGCGCTGCTCAGTGGTTCGGACAAGTTCGGCACCGTGGCGTTTGGTACTGAAGGCGGGCTGTTCGACCAGGCGGGCATCCCCACCGTGGTGTGCGGGCCCGGGAGCATGGAGCAGGGGCACAAGCCGGATGAATTCGTCAGTGTCGAACAGCTGCAGGGCTGCGATGCCATGCTGCTCAGGCTGGTGGATCACCTCAGGCAGGCTTGACGGTTTAACTGCCGGGGCTCTGTGGGCGCGGATGCACCCGCGAATGGGCCGCAGTGCGGCCCCCGGCGACTCAGAAGGTTGCTTTTACCTGCAGGCCCACCACCAGCGCATTGTCGATGTCTTTGCCAGTGAACGCCCCTGGCTCGATGATGTACTGCACATCCGGGCGCAGGTTCAGCCATGGCGTGGCCTGGTAGCCGTAGCTCAGCTCGATCAACTGCTCGGCGCTGTCGATATCGGGGAACGGCTGGCCGGCGTTGAATGCAGCATCTTCCAGCACATCGCGGCTACGCGGGTTGGGTACGGCGCGGCCATAACCCAGTGCCACGGTATCTCTCGGGCGGCCTTCGAACGGCTTGTACAGCACCACCCCGGCGCCATACCACTTGGTAAACGGCGAAGCGGCCTTGCTCGACGCCGAATACTGGCCGAAGGCGTGCAGGCTGCGGCCTGGCGAGGCCTGATCGTTCCACAGCGCCTGGTCGACCAGCAGGTAGTGCCCGCCGCGCCCCGACACTTCGTCGTCGCTGCCGATGCGCTTCACGTCGGAGCTGTCGTAGTAGTACCCCAGCTTGTACTCGCCCGGCAGCTCGCCCTGCAGCTTGTACACCAGCTCCACCGGGACCACGGTGCCAGTGGTGTGCTTGGGCCCCAGGTGCCAGGCACGGCTGGAATTGCCGTTGCTCTCGGGGTCCACATTGAACGCTGCCACACGCAGTTGCCAGGCGGGCGACAGGTCGTACTTCACGCGCACGCCGAGGTGGGCGTTGGGGTAGTTGGTCCAGCCGCTGCCCCCCGACATGTTCAGCGGGTGGCCACAGAAGCCGGCGTTCATGAAATTGCACAGGATGCCGCTGTCCAGGCCGCCAACGTCGTTGCCCATGGCCATGTAGCCCAGCTTGACGTTGAGCGCAGGGGTGAACAGGGTGCGTTCGTAGCTCAGCTCGGTCAGGCGGGTGTACAGACCGCCGTAGTTTTCCTGGATCGGCAGGCGGTTGCCGACCAAGTCGTCCGACGCGCTGTTGCCGCGACGGTCGTTGATGGTCAGCTGGACTTTGCCGCCGTTGTCCAGGCCGTACAGCTTCGACAGGTCGAACTGCACGCCCAGCTTGACGTTCTGCGAGTAACGCGCCGAGCGGTGCAGGCCGCCATGCGCGTTGTAGGCGGTTTCACCGCTGTAGTCGCCGGTGATTTTCACCCCGTCCTGTTCCAGCTGGTGGCGCAGGCCGCCCCAGTCACCGGTGAGGGTGCTGCGGGTGAGGAGGTCGTCGTTGGCGAGTGCAGTGCTGCTGGCCAGCGCCAGCAGCAGGGTGGGGGTGAAGCGAATTACGGATGGCATTGCTGTGTCTCGGGTTGTCTGTTCGGGCCTCTTCGCGGGCGAACCCGCTGCCACAGGGGCTGCACCATTTGCCGGGGCAGTGATCCTCCTGTGGCGGCGGGTTCACCCGCGAACGGGGCGACGCTGTGTTACGGCAAGGCGTAAGCGATCACGTAGTCGCCACGGTCGGTCGACTGGCGCGCACCGCCCGCTGTCACGACCACGTACTGCTTGCCGGTTTTCGGCGAAACGTAGGTCATAGGGCCGCCCTGGCTGCCCACTGGCAGGCGCGCCTTCCAGATTTCGTCACCGTTGCCGCTGTTGTAGGCGCGCAGGTAGAAGTCCTGGGTGCCGGCAATGAACACCAGGCCGCCTTGGGTCGACAGGGTGCCGCCCAGGGTGGGCAGGCCGATCTTGATCGGCAGGTGCATGCGGATACCCAGCGGGCCGGTGTCTTCAACGGTGCCCACCGGTACCTGCCAGGCCACCTGACGGGTCTTCATGTCGATCGCGGTGAGGGTGCCGAACGGCGGCGCCTGGCATGGAATACCGGCTACCGACAGGAAGCGGTTCTTGTTCACCGCATACGGGGTGCCCTTCAGCGGTACTGCACCCATGCCGGTGTTCAGGGCTTCGCCGCCGGACGCTGCATTGCCTTTGTTCTGCGACGGAATCATCTGGATCCACAGGCCCAGGCGCATGTCGTTGAGGAAGATGAAACCGTGCACCGGGTCGGTGGAAAGGCTGCCCCAGTTCATGCCGCCCAGCGAACCCGGGAAGCTCAGCGACAGGTCGGTGCCAGGCGCTGTGTACAAGCCGTCATAGCGCATCTTCTTGAAGTCGATGCGGCACAGCAGCTGGTCATACGGGGTAGCACCCCACATGTCCGACTCGGTCAGGGTCTGCGCGCCGATCTGCGGCATGCCCACCGACTTGGGCTGGGTTGGCGAGTACGGCTCGTTTGGAATGTTGCCTGGCTTGACCGGAACTTCGTCGACCTGGGTCAGCGGTTTGCCGGTGGCGCGGTCGAGCACATAGATCTGCCCGGCTTTGGTGCCGATCACTACCGCAGGTACGGTCTGGCCGTCGTCCTTGGTGAAGTCGATCAGGCTCGGCTGCATCGGCAGGTCGAAGTCCCAGAGGTCGTTGTGCACGGTCTGGTACACCCACTTCTGGTTGCCGGTGGTGGCGTCCAGGGCCAGCACCGAAGCGCCGTAGGTGTGGTCCAGCTTGCTGCGTTCAACACCGTAGATGTCGGTGGACGACGAGCCCATCGGCAGGAATACGGTGTTCATCGCCGGGTCGTAGGACATCGGTGCCCAGCTGTTCGGGGTGCTGCGCACGTAGGTGTTGTCGCCCTGCGGGGCCTGGCGGTCTTCCGGGTTGCCCGGGTCGAAGGCCCAGCGCATTTCCCCGGTGATCACGTCGAAGCCACGGATCACGCCGCCTGGCATGTCGGTCTGGACGTTGTCGGCAACGCGGCCGCCGACCACCACGGTGGTGCCGGCCATCAGCGGTGCCGAGGACAGCTGGTAGTAAGAGTCTGGCACATCGCCCAGGCCGGCCATCAGGTTGACCTGGCCGTTGTTGCCGAAGCCTTGGCAGAACTTGCCGGTGTCGGCATCGACGGCAATCAGGCGGCCATCGATGGTGTTGGTCAGCAGGCGACGCTGGCAGTTGGCGCCGGCCGGCACGCTACCGCCGGTGACCGGCGAGCTGTTGGGCTGGGTCGGCTGGGCGATGGCCGCAGTGGCATCGAAATAGGCCAGGCCACGGCAACGCTGCCAGACCTTGGACTGGGCATTGATGGCGTTCTTCCACAGCTCTTTGCCGGTGTCGGCATCCAGCGCGATCAGGTTGTTGTGCGGGGTGCAGATGAACACCTTGTTGCCGATCTGCAGGGGTGTCAGCTGGTCTTCGGCACCGTTGCCGTCGCTGATGGCGACGTCGCCGGTGTGGTAGGTCCAGGCCACCTTCAGCTTGTTCACGTTGTCACGGTTGATCTGGTCCAGCGCGGCGAAGCGGCTGCCACCTTCGGTATTACCGTAGTGGGCCCAGTCCTTCTGTTCCTTGCCGGCCTCGACCGCGGTCATGCCCGGGCCTTTGCCAGTAGGGGCCACGCTTGGGTGGGCGACGAACATGTTGCCGGCGGCAACCGCCAGCACCACGGCCATCACCGCGGCAACGCCGTAGGCACCGCGCCCGGCGCTGGCGCCATTGGCGCGGGCCAGCAGTGGGTACACCAGCGCTACCACCATGCCGATGACACCGAACATGAACAGGCGCGAGAACAGCGGCCAGAACACCAGGCCGGCGTCGACCAGCGCCCAGAGGGCAGTGCCAACCAGGAACAGCGCGTACAGCCAGGCGCCCGCTTTTTTACGGCGGGCAATGAGCACACCGGCGATGGCCATGGCCAGGCCGCCGATCAGGAAGTACCAGGAACCGCCCAGGCCGGCGAGTTTGACGCCGCCGGCAGCCAGGAGCAGGCCAAGCAGGGCGATGATCACGCCCAGGCCAATCAGGATGATTTTAGAGGCGCCAGAGGCGCGCGGTGTTTCGTTCATGCCAGGGATCTCAGCAGGTGGAATGCGCGCAGTTTAATCCCTTAGCTTGCTAATTAACAAGTTGGTACATAATTTTGTGAGGCTGATTGTCGCAGGGCTGAACTTAACGCGGTGTGTCTAAAATTCTAGATCGTGCCTGGAAAAATGCAGGAAAACACCGGGTATGGCGGGCAAGGTTTTTTTATCGCGGCTACGTTCATTTGTAGGCTTAACGCCGGTTGGGCGTGCGCCCGCCATGGCCCTGTTTGCTTGGCGCCATGCTTCTTGACCGGGCTGGCGGTTTATTAGACCTTTGCGAGTTTTCGAGGACGGCCTGACATGGACAAACTTTTGGCGATGAAAATGTTCGTGGCCACCGTCGATGCCCAGGGTTTTTCAGCGGCTGCACGCCGGCTGGGGGTGGCGACCTCATCGGTGACGCGCCTGGTCGATGCCCTTGAGTCGGCGCTGGGTGCCACCTTGCTCAATCGTTCGACGCGCCAGGTCAGTCTGACCGAGGCAGGCGCGCGCTACTACCAGCGCGCCCGAGGCATCTTCGAGGCGCTGGACGAGGCCGATGCCAGCATCTCGGACCGCGGTGAGGAACCGGTCGGTGTGCTGCGCCTGTGCTTGCCGGTGGAGTTCGGCAGGCGGGTCATCGCCCCGCACCTGGGGCCGTTTCTGGCGCGCCACCCGGCGCTGGAGCTGGACATCGACCTTAGCGACCGCATCGACGACCTGCTCGACGGGCGTTATGACCTGTCGATCCGCCTGGGTGACCCATCGCCCAGCGATGAAATGGTATGCCGCCCACTCGGCCGCTTCCAACGATGGCTGGTCGCCAGCCCGGGCTACCTGGCCGAGCGCGGGCCGCTCCTGCATCCCCGGCAGCTGCTTGAACACCCCTGCCTGCGTTTTCGCTATGGGCAAAAAGCACGGCCCTGGCGGCTGACCTGTGGCCAGGAAAGCCTGGAGCTCGACGTAAGCGGGCCGCTGCGCAGTGCCAACGCCGACATGTTGCGCGAAACGGCGCTGGCAGGCAGCGGTATTGCATTGCTGGCCGACTGGCTGGTACGCGAAGATGTTGAAGGCGGTCGGCTGCAGCGCCTCTTCCCTGAATGGCAAGCCAACCCTGGCACCGCCAACGACTGTATCAACGCCCTGTACCTGCCCAACCACCGGGGTTCGCGACGGGTCAGCGCTTTCATCGGGTTTTGCGAAAATGTGCTGAATACTGGCCGCTAGCGTTGCGCTGTACGCAAAGGCGCGTTGCGTAGCTGCCCAATTCTCGGCGCCGCTGCCCGCAGGTAAGGTGGCCGTCATCCCCATACCTTGTCGAGGAACCTCGCATGAACCCTTCCGTCGCGTCAGCGCAACCGGCCACTGCCGGCCTGAGCCGGGCCCTGGTGGTACTCCTGGCGTTTTGCTGCGGCGCTATCGTCGCCAACATCTACTACGCCCAACCCATCGTGGGGCTGATCGCACCGGACCTGGGGCTGTCTACCGAACATGCCAGCCTGATCGTTTCCCTCACCCAGCTCGGCTATGCGTTGGGCCTGTTGTTGCTGGTACCGTTGGCCGACTTGCTGGAAAACCGTCGTCTGATGGTGGCCACCGCCGTTCTGGCCTGCATCAGCCTGCTGTTGGCAGGTACCAGTGGCAGTGGCCAGGGGCAGTTGTTCCTGGGTTACGCCCTGCTGATCGGCTTCAGTTCAGTGGCGGTGCAGATGCTGATTCCGCTGGCGGCGCACCTGGCACCCGAGCACCAGCGCGGTCGGGTAGTGGGCAACATCATGGGTGGGTTGCTGCTGGGCATCCTGCTGGCCCGGCCGTTGTCCAGCCTGGTGGCCGACCACTTCGGCTGGCGTGCGGTATTCATCGGCGCTGCCGGGGTGATGTTGGCGATCATCCTGCTGCTGGCGTCGACCCTGCCGCAGCGTCGGCCCGAGCACAAGGCCAGTTACGCAGGGCTGATGCTGTCGCTGCTCACCTTGCTGCGCCGTTACCCGCTGCTGCGCCAGCGCTCGCTCTACCAGGCCCTGATGTTCGCCGCATTCAGCCTTTACTGGACGGCGGTGCCGCTGGCCCTGGCTGCAGGGCATGGCCTGTCGCAAAGCCAGATTGCCTTGTTCGCGTTGGTCGGCGCAGTGGGTGCGGTTGCGGCACCCATTGCCGGCCGCCTGGCCGATGCCGGGCATGCCCGGGCGGGGTCGTTACTGGCGCTGTTACTGGCGCCGGCCGCCTTGCTGCTGGGTTTGACGGTGCCCGGCTACAGCGTGATCGGCCTGGGCCTGACGGGTGTGCTGCTGGATTTTGCGGTGCAGATGAACATGGTGATCGGCCAGCGTGAAGTGTATGCACTGGACCCGGCCAGCCGTGGGCGTTTGAATGCGGTGTACATGACCAGCATCTTCCTTGGCGGGGCAGTGGGTTCGGCAGTGGCCAGTGCGCTGTTCAGCCAGGTTGGTTGGCCAGGGGTGGCATTGGTGGGCGCCGCCTTGCCGGGGCTGGCGCTGCTGGTCTTCGTTTTCCAGGCACGCCAGGCTCGATAGGCGCTGCAACGCCAGTGGCAGTGGCCTGCCTGTGCCAGGGGCTAGCGGCTCAAGGGCAAGGCCACGCCAATCAGGGCGAACAAGCCCCCGCAGCAGCGATTGAAGCCTTTGCCTGCTTTGCTCAGCCAGGGCCGAACGCGGTACGCCAGCCGCGCCAGCAGGTATTCGACCAGAAACTCGACGCTGGCGAAGGTGGCCGCCATGACCACGAACTGCAACAGCAGCCCGCGCTGTGGGTCGATGAACTGTGGCAGGAACGCGCCGTAGAACAGCAGCACCTTGGGGTTGGCCATGGCCGACAGCAGCCCTTGGCGAAACAACCCTGCGTTGTTCAGCCCAGCGTTGCCCGCATTGAGTTCCAACTGCAGGCCTGGGCTGCGCCACAGCTGCACACCTAGCCAGACCAGATAGGCACCCCCTAGCCATTTCAGTACGCCAAGCACCGACGCCGAGGACTGCAGCAATGCACCAAGGCCGAACATCGCCAGGGCGATGAGCGCGCTGAAGCCGAATACGCCGCCGACAATGGTGAACAGGGTTCGCCGGGCCCCATACAGGGCGCCGTGGGTCAAGGCCAGCAGGCTGTTAGGGCCTGGGGTGAGCGACAAACCGATGCTCGCCAGCAGGTAGATGAGCCATGTGTCGAGGTTCATGCCGGGTAACGCCATGTGATGAACAGGGCGCCAGTCTAGGGCGCAATGGTGGCGCTGGCAGGGTAATATCCGGACATTCGATGGTACTTTCTGGACGTGAATACTGTGTATCCCGATATTCGCTTGCTGATCTTGCCGCTACCGGATTTTGCCTTGCTGCCGTTTGGCGCTTTCCTCGACAAGTTGCGCTTCAGCGCCGATGACGAGGACTACAGCCAGCAGCGTTATTGCAGCTGGACGGTGGCGGGGCTGGGTGGTGAACCGGTGCCTTCCAGCAGCGGTGCAGTGCTGCAGGTCGAGGCCGTGGCCGGCGACCTCGAGTTGGCCAGTTTCGACTACCTGGTGCTGTTCGGCGGGCGCAATGCCATGGCCACCGCCGCACTTGCACCGCGCTACCAGGCTTTGCTCAAGCGCGCCAGCAAGGCGGGCGTCAAATTGGTCGGGGTCGACAATGGTGTTTTCCTGCTGGCGGCGTGCGGCCTGTTGCGTGGGCACAAGGTGGTGGTGCACTGGCGCCACGAAGCCGAATTCCGGGCGGCGTTCCCGCATGTGCAGCTACTGCCTGAGCAACTGTACTGCATCGATGGCAACCGTATTACCTGCGCCGGTGGCACGGCGGCCATCGACCTGGCTGTCGCGCTGCTGTCACGTGCCTGCGGTCGCACGCGGGCACTCAAGGGCTTGGCCGACATGCTGGTGGATGAAACCCGCGACAGCCGCCATGCCTTGCGCTCCCTGGAGCCGGGCAGCGGGCCGGGGCGCCAGGTGCAGAAGGCGCAGGCACTGATGCGCCATCACCTGGGGGCGCCGCTGGCGGTGGAGCAACTGGCGGCAGCGTTGGGCATCAGCCGGCGCCAGCTGGACCGGCAGTTTCATGCCAGTCATGGCCTGAGTGCCAAGGCCTGGTGGCGCGAAATGCGCCTGCAGCAAGCACGCTGGCGCTTGCTCAACTCCACGCACAGCCTGGCGCAGATTGCCGATGAAGTCGGCCTGGGCGATGCCAGTTACCTGGGCAAATGCCTGCGGGCGCGGTTTGGCTGTACCGCGCTCGAGCTGCGAGCAGCTACACACCAGGGCTGAAGCGCGCCTGACAGGGTTGCAAGGGGGCTCGAATTCACTGTGGTGTGCCGAACAGTGCGGTCCAGTAGATGCCCGCATCGCTTTTTGGGTCCACTGCGTAGGCAGCCCCCAGGTCGCGGAACTCGGGGTTCATCAACGTGGCACAGTGCCCGGGGCTGTCCAGCCAGCCTTCGACCACCTTGTGCGCAGTGTCACGCCCAGCAGCAATGTTCTCGCCGATCTGCTGATACAGGTAGCCGGCCAGCTCCGCCCGGTCGCCGGGGGTGCGGCCATCCTTGTCGATGTGGTCGAAGAAATTCTGGTTGGCCATGGCCCGCGTGTGGTTGGCGGCAGCCCCCGCCAGCACCGTGTTCCAGCTTAACGGCGGGGCGGCAGCGAAGGGTTGCCCGCCACACTGCCGGGCCACCTTGCGGGCCGCGTTGATTTCCTCCACCACTTTCTGCCCTTCGGCTTGCCAGTCACCGAGGCGGCCACTGAGCAGTGGCCGGGCCAGCACGATACGCCAATCGCGGCCTTCCTGGCTGACGCCAATGTCGACGAACTGCGGGTCCAGCACCACCTGGCAGAAACTTTCCTCGATGGCATGCATGGCCGCAGGCGCATCGCGCGGCCCTGACAGGCTGATGGCCTGCACATTGACCATAGGGTAGGCCGCCCGGGTCATGGCCTGCTGCAGATCGCGGGTGCCCTCCGGCGACAGCGCCAGGCGGGTATCGCTGTTCAGCGGTGGTAGTTCCAGCGATGCCTCGCCACCGCAAGGTTGGGCCTGGCTGCGGTAGGCATTGATCGACGCGATCAGTTGCGCTTCTTCGCCGGTAACGGCCAATGCCCCGGTCGAAATCAACAGGCCAAGCGACAAGGCGGCAACGGATGACAGCACGCGCATGTGTATCTCCCTATGACTGGCAGCGGCGTGGTAGGCGCTGCTCATCCTACACAAGCTCGGGGCTTTTGGCCCAGGCGGGTGCAAGGCAAATAAAACGCCGGCAACTAGTGCCGGCGGTACACGAAGGGAGGTAGACCATTGCCCGCCGCAAAAGTGCGAATCTGGGGCAAATAAACCTAAAAGCCGGCGACCAGTCAGGTGACAGGGCAGTGTGCGCTAACACGTGCCTTGTCAGCGGGCCAAAGCCTGGTTGGGTTTGTAGAACAAAAAGTGCGTGGTCTTGGCCGTTCGGCGATAAGTCTTGGCCCAGGCTGGATGCACACTGCGGTCATGGAAGTAGAGCGCGCCGCCAGTGGAATCCTGCAACTGCTGGTTGAGGGCTTTGCGCGCAATTTCCTTGGCAACGTCGTAGCGCTGCGGCTCCTCGACCTGGTCGGGGCGCCCGTCGCACCACCAGGAAAACTGGCAGGCTTTGCTTTCAACGCCCTGCTTGACCACACCACAGATGGTATCCGGAAAGCCATCCTGGCCCAGGCGGTTCAGCACCACGCTGGCCACGGCGGCCATGTCTGAGGCATCGGCGCCCTTGGCTTCCCAGTAAAGGGTGCGCGCCAGGCAGGTAAGGCTGTCATCCAGCGGTGCCTTGCCAGCCGGGTCCACGGCCTGCGCTTCGCTCGGGGTCAACTTTTCGGCGGGCTTGGGCGGGGGCGCTGCCTCGACCACTTTTTCTTCAAGGGCCTCGGCCTTGCCCTCGGCCACGGCGGCTTTGGCGGGGTCGGCAGCGTGCAAGGGGGCGGCAAGCAGGGCGGTGGTCAGGCCGATCAGCATCCACGAAAAGCGCATGGTCTAACTCCCAATGGTGGGCTGATGCCAGTCTAGCCAAGCGTAAGCATTAATACCAAAGGCAGGGTGGCGGCGGCGGCCACGGTTTGCAGGGCGATGATGGTGGCCATCAACGGTGCATTGCCGCCCATTTGCCGCGCCATTACGTAGGAGGACGAGGCTGTCGGCAGTGCCTGGAACAGCACCGCCACCACTGCGGCCTGGCCGCCCAGGCCCAGCAGCCGGCACAGGCCCCAGGTGGTCACGGGCATGACCAGGAACTTGAACGCCGAAGCCGCCAGTAATGGCCGCGCCTGCTGGCCGAGGCGGGCGCCGCCCAGCGCTGCCCCCACGCACAGCAGCCCCAGCGGCAGGGCAGCCTGGCCCAGGGCCTTGACCGTGGGCTCGATGCCCGGCGGCAGGCCCAGCCCGGTCAAACGCAGCAGCAGGCCACCCGCGCAGCCGACAATCAGCGGGTTGGCGAAGATTGCCTTCAGCACGGTTGCTGGCGAACTGTGGCGGGCGCTGAAGCGGGCGAACACCAGCACGCAGAGCAGGTTGACCAGGGGCACGATGGCCGCGTTGGCAACCGCGGCCAGGGCTATGCCGGCGCTGCCGTAGAGGCCGGCAGCCAGGGTAGCACCAATGTAGTTGTTGAAGCGGATACCGCCCTGGAACACCGAGGTGAAATCGGCACCCTCGTGGTCTGCCATGCCTTGGTAAAGCACCAGCATCACCGCGCCCGCCAAGGTGGAAAGCATCAGCGCGCCGACCATGCCCAGCACCGGCACACCCTCCAGGTTGGCGGTGGCCAGGCCATGCAGGAACAGCGCTGGCAGCAGTACGTAGTAGCTCAGGCGTTCAGCGCCAGGCCAGAAGGTTTCGGCCAGAAACCCCCGCAGGCGCAGGAAAGTACCCAGGGCAATCAGCAGAATGATCGGGAGCAGGGTGGTCAGCAGCAACTGCAGCATGTCAACGTTCCGTGGTCGGGTACCGGCAAAGACTACGGCTACGCAACGATTTGTGAAACGGTATTGACTGCACTCGCTGCTGAAAACGACAGCCCGGCTGACCACCAAGCCTGCCGGGTGAAGGTCAGGCCACGTCCACCAGCACGATCTCGCTGTCTTCGATGGCGGTCACGCGCAGAAGCTGCTCCTGCTCGATGGCCACACCATCACGCGCCTCGACCCGCAGGCCGTTGACTTCCACCCGGCCCTTGGCGGGTACCAGGTAGCCCCGGCGATCGGCGTCGAAACGGTATTCGGCGGTCTCACCCGCTTTCAGGGTGGCAGCCACCAGGCGTGCATCGGTGCGGATCTGCAGGCTGTCTTCATCGCCGGCGCGGCCGCTGGCCAGGGTCACGAAGCCTTCGCCACGTTCACCTTTGGGGAATGGTCGGCTACCCCATTGCGGTGCTTCACCGGTGCGTTCCGGCACGATCCAGATCTGGAAGATACGGGTATCGACGTCTTCCAGGTTGTACTCGCTGTGCACGATGCCGGTACCGGCACTCATCACCTGGACGTCACCGGCCTCGGTCCGGCCTTTATTGCCAAGGCTGTCCTGGTGGGTGATCGCGCCTTCGCGCACATAAGTGATGATTTCCATGTCACGGTGTGGGTGCGGAGGGAAGCCGCTGCCGGCCGCGATCAGGTCATCGTTCCAGACCCGCAGGTTGCCCCAGTGCATGCGCGCTGGGTCGTAGTACTCGGCAAAGGAAAAATGGTGGTGGGCGTCGAGCCAGCCGTGGTTGGCATGGCCGAGGCTATCGAACGAACGAAGTTGCAGCATGGTCGTGCTCCTTGAATCAGTGGATGAGGCCATGATGCGCCAAAGAAGCATCGAAAATAAGCGTAAATATCGGCTCAAAACAATCGAATTAGTGGTTCTATAACCTGCAGGCACTTATCCGCTTCATCGCCTAATCCCCTGATCTGCAAGCATTCGCTGGCCATTTTGAGTCGATGCGGCGAACATGCCCATTGTTTCTGTTCAGCAAGGAGTGACCGTGGCCCAAGAGCTACCCCATGCCCCCGCCGACCTTACCCCGCCCGCCCAGTTGCCCTGGTTTCGCCGTGTGGCGGCGCGCCTGCTGGGGCGCTGCCTGACCGGCTTGCAGGCGCAGCACCGGGACTCATGGTTCCAGGGCCATGCCAGCGGGCAACGCAGGGGCCATGCCGAGGGTGTGCGCGATGGTTTCGAGCGTGGCCGGGAAGCCGGCTACGAGGCCGGGCGCCAGGTACTGGTGATCCGCGACAGCCGCCCCGAGGATGCTGCCGTGCCTGGCTGCGACGACAACCTCTTCGACGACTGGCGCCTGCCGCTGACGGCCGAACTGAAAAAACGCTTCAAGGCCGATGTGGCCCAGCGCCTGCCCGCCGAAGCGCAACCCAGCGCTGCGCAATGGAAGCTGATTTTCAGCGACACGCCGTCTACCTGCGTGGTGGCCGGCGCGGGCGCGGGCAAATCGACGTCGCTGGTACTGCGCATCCTGCTGTTGCGCCATTACCTGGGCTACGAACTGGACGCGATGACCGTGGTCACCTTTACCCGCGAGTCGCGCAAAGACTTCATCAAGCGCCTGCTGCAGGTGTTCGCCCTATGGCAGATCAACCTGCAACCGGCGCAGGCGCGCGAGCTGGTGCGGACCTTCCATTCACGCATTCTTCCGCTGGTGCGCAGCCTGCCGGGTTTTGACCAGCTGCGTGCTTTCGAAACGCTGGGCAGCGACATGCCAGCCGGGCGCGAAGCCGAGGCCGACAGCAACCCGTTCGACCTGCGCTTGAATGACGCCCAACGCCAGCAACTGAACCAGTGCTACAGCCGCGTGCTGCATGAAAGCCCACGCTTTGCCGAGCTGGTCGGCTTGCTGCGAAGCGAAGCCTTGCAGCTCAAACCCCTGGACCCGAACAACCCCGAGGTGCAAAAACGCGCCCAGGTTACGCAATTGGCTGCGCAGCGCGACGAAGAGCTGTGCGATGTGATCGAGGACCTCTGGTTCGCTGCCGGCGCCTGGCCGATCACAGGTATCGAACCGTGCCGCGATACCGTCGAGATCCGTGGCAGCCGGTTTCATGTGCATGGGCGCCTGGCGGGGGGCGGGCCGTTGGTGGTGCTCGGCTTCGACCCGACGGAAAGCGCGCAGTACCAGCGCCCTGGCGCCAAGCTGGCGGTACGCGGTGAGTGGGCGGTCAAACGCACTTTGTTGCAGGCGTTCTGCGACCGGCCGCTGATCTGGCTCGACAACTACGCCATGGCTCGGCGCCTGGCAGCGTCGCTGGCCGGTGATGCCGTGGCGGGCCCTGGCTTCGAGTACAAGGTCAAGGGCGAGCTGGCGGCGGCGCCACTGCTGGATGCGTTCGTGGGGGCTGCCAATTTCATCGAGAACCTTGGCCTTGAGGTGAACACGGCCGTGGCGTCGATGAGTTTCCCCAGCGGTGACAGCGACGCCCTGTTCTTCGAGGCCCTGGCCTTGTACTGGAAAGCCCTGGAAGCGCACCTGCTGGGCCTGTCGCCACCGGTGATGAGCTACAACCGCATGTTCGCCCTGTTCGGCGAAAACAACCCGGAAAACCTGCGCCTGCTACCCGACCCGCTGTTGCGGCCATTGGCGCACCTGATGATCGACGAGTTCCAGGACGTGTCGCCACAGATCGTCAGCTGGCTGCGTGCGAGTTTGCGCGAAATACGCCGACGCGGCCCGGCCATGCACACCGGGCGGCATGCCCAGCATTCGTCACTGCTGTGCGTGGGCGACGACTGGCAGTCGATCTATGGCTGGCGCGGCAGTTCACCCAAGTACTTCATGGAATTCACCAAGGCCTTTGCTGCACCGGCAAACACCCGCGTGATGCTGGTCGATAACTACCGTTGCCAGCAACAGGTGATCGATGCCGCCGAGCACCTGGTCAAGGGCACCCCGGCAATTGCCGGCAAGAAGGCCCGCGCCAGCGGCCCCGCCGCGCAATTGCCGGGCTCGCCGGTCAAGGTCTTCGACCGGGATGAGGCAGCCTTGGGCCAGACACTGATGGAGCACTACCAGCGCGGCGAGACGGTGATGATGCTGTACCGCAAGGGCAGCGACCGGGTACTGATGAGCGAGCACCTGCAAAGCGTGGTGCAAGCCGAGGCCGCGCTGCCGGCCGAGCAACGCCGGCTGCGCCAGCTGACCTACCACAGTGCCAAGGGGCTGCAGGCCGACGCGGTGTTCATGCTCGGCGACTGCCAGTACCTGACCAGCTCCCCCTACAAGAACCAGGTCTACCGCCAGGCCGGGTTGGGCAAGGCCGCAGACGCCCAGCCGTTCGATACCGCGCAGAAGGAAGAAGTGCAGCGCCTGGCCTACGTGGCAGTGACCCGAGCCGTGCAGCACTGCTATTGGCACGTCGAGGCCGCCAGCGGCGAAGCGGCGGTGGCGCCAAGGGCGTCTGCACGGGTCGATGGTCGGCAGGCATTCTTCGAGGACCTGCGCGGGCAGTGAAGGGTGCTGTGGCCGGCGAGCAAGGGGCGCCGTTCAGCTGAGGGGTGTCGGTCTGGCCTATGCAAGTGTCGGCCCGGCACCAACGCGGCTGCCGGCATCGCGCCAAGGTAGGGGTGTCGCGGCCTTGCCAGGCCTTAGTCAGGAAGCTACCCATGCGTTCATCGTCGACACCCAAGGATTACTTGCTGGACAACAATGGCATCGAGATCGCGGTGCGCTGCTGGGGCCGGGAGGACGGCATGCCGGTCTTGGCCTTGCATGGCTGGCTGGACAATGCAGCCTCGTTCGACCGCTTGGCACCGCTGCTCGAACACTGTTTCGTCGTGGCCCCCGACCTGGTCGGCCATGGGCGTTCCGACCATCGCCGGCACGACAGTGGCTATTACCTGTGGGAGCACGCCGAGGACATGCTGGCGGTTGCCGACAGCCTCGGCCTGAGCCAATTCCATGTACTGGCCCACGGCATGGGCACGGGGGTGGCGTCACTGCTTGCGGCCATGACCAGCGGCATCGCCAGCATGACGTTCCTCGACGGCATGGGGGCACCGTTCACCGTCGCGGAGGATGACCGCGTGCAGCACCTGGCGCGGGCCTATCGGCTCAAGCGCATGGTGCAGCGCAGCCAGCTAGCGGGCTTCGGCGAGCCGGGCGCCGCCCGCTTCGATGACCTCGACACCGCCTTGGCGCAACGCCGCGAGCGGCTGGACACCGAGCTGTCCGAAGGCGCCGCCCGCTTGTTGGCCATGCGCGACCTGTTGCAGTTGGGCGAGGGCTATTGCTGGCGCCACGACCCTCGGCTGGTGCTGCCCGAACCCATGCCGCTGACCGAGCGCGAAGCGTGCGACCTGCTCAGCCAGATCCGCTGCCCGTTGTACCTGATGTTCGGCCGCCAGGGGGCATTTTCCGGCGATGCGTTCAGCCAGCGCCAGGCAGCTTTGCCCGACCATGCGAAGGTGTCCTGGCACCCGGGCGGTCATCATTTCCACCTGGATGCGCCGGACCGGGCGCTGGCCGACCAACTGCTGCGCATCATCGCGCGGCACGAAGGGGGCATGCTGCAACGCCTGGTGAATGAGTAGCGAGTGCTGGTGATGGCCTGGTGTCCTGCGCTATGGTGGTACACCTCCAGGCCAGCAGGAGCCCGCCATGCGACCCTTCGCCATCCAGCATATCGACCACCTGGTACTGCGGGTCAGGGACCTGCCGCGCAGCGTGGCGTTCTATACCGACCTGCTTGGCTGTTCGGTCAGCCGCGTGCGCGATGACCTGGGCATGGTGCACCTGGCCACGGGCACGGCGATGATCGACCTGGTTACGCTGGACGGGCCGCTGGGGCGAACCGGTGGTGCGGCGCCGGGCGCCGAGGGGCGCAACCTGCATCATTTCTGCCTGCGTATCGAGCCATTCGATGAGCCCGCCTTGCTGGCCTACCTGCAAGCGGCGGGGGTGCAGGTGGAACCTGCCGAGAAACGCTACGGTGCCGAAGGCGAAGGGCCGTCGCTGTACTGCTACGACCCGGATGGCAACCAGGTCGAGCTTAAGGGGCCGATAGCGCCAGTGGCAGCGGTGCACCCCCTCGGGGTTTAACCCTGGCGGCGCCGCACACCGGGGCAGGCAACCATCAGTCGAAATAGCCGCGCAGCCCGAACGCGTAGCCAGTGTCCACGGTGGCCGGCCGGCCCCGGTTCCAGCGCTTTTTCAACACGAACTCGAACGCTGGCTCGTACAAGGCGTCGCGCACCACTGCGCCGGCCAGCACCTCCACGTCATACCAGCCATTGTCCAGCTCGATGATCGGCCGCCCCGGTACCTGGTAACGCGCCAAGAAGTCACCCAGCGTCTTGGGCGTGAAGTGCTGAAGGATCCGCCAGGTATACAGCATCAGCGCCCCGTGCTCGACGCGCAGCACATAGCCGTTGCGCTGGTGCTTCAGGCGGCTGCCAGCTTCGCGCAGCGCTGGTGTGTGGTTGTCCAGGGTGAACAGAATGCGGTACGGCAGGTTATCGACCCCGGCCAGTGGCAGCACCACACCTTCACTCACGGCTTGGTCGCCGCTGTCGTCATGGGTGAAGGCGTAGGCCAGGTCATCGGGCAGTTGCTGGTCCTGCTTGAACCGTTCGAGCAACTGGATATCGCCAAGCAGAAAGTAGTCGACCCCGTCATTGAGCACTTCGCTGAATTCGTGGCGCATCTGTTTTCCTTATTTGTTGCGCAGTGCCATAGCGGCATGGGGTTAGTGCTTCTGTGCGATCTGGATCAGGTTGCCGCAGGTGTCATCGAACACCGCGACGGTTACCGCCCCCTTGTTGGTAGGGTGCTGGGTGAACTGGACGCCGGCGGCGCAGAGCCGGGCATACTCTGCCTGAATGTCACGCACGGCGAAGGAGGTGGCAGGGGTACCGGCTTTCTTGAGTCTCGCATGGTTGGCCTGGGCCTGTTCGCTGTCGTACGCCTCCAGCAGCAACTCAACGCCGTTGGGGTCGTTGGGCGAGGTGAGGGTCAGCCAGCGGTGGTCGCCCATGGGGAAGTCCTGCTTGGGCTCGAAACCGAGTACGTAATGGTAGAAAGCAAGGGCTTTGGCTTGATTGTCGACGAGGATGCTGGTGACGACGATCTTCATGAGTGCACACCGTATGCCTAGGGTCGATAAGCATTAGTAAAGACGCTGACGGCCATTTGACCAGTGCGCTTGAGCCTACCCAGGGAAAACCTGCTCAAGCCATAGGCAAATGCTTGATCCGCCAGCCACCGCCCGGGCGCCTGCGGGGGTAAAGTATCAGCCATGATCCCGATTCCCGTGCGCCCAGGCCGGCGCCAGAGAGGTAAGCGTGGCTGCCTATACCCTGCGACAACTCAAGTACTTCGTCACCACGGTAGAAGCCGGTAGCGTGGCGGAGGCTTCGCGCCAGCTTTACATCGCCCAGCCGTCGATTTCCACGGCCATCAAAGGCCTGGAGGAAAGCTTCGGGGTGCAGTTGTTCATCCGCCACCATGCTCAGGGTGTGTCGTTGACGCCCAGCGGCAAGCGCTTTTACGCCAAGGCCAAGTCGCTGCTGCAAATGGCCCATGAGTTCGAACAAAACGCCCTGGCCGACAATGACACCGTTGCCGGGCAAATCGATATCGGTTGTTTCGAAACCGTGGCGCCGTTGTACCTGCCACGGCTGATTGCCGGTTTCCGCCAGCGCTACCCTGGCGTGGATATCCGCCTGCGCGACGGCGAGCAGCAGGACCTGATCCAGGGCCTGACGGCAGGCAGCTTCGACCTGGCGTTTCTCTATGATCACGACCTCGATGGCACCATCGAGGCCGAGCCGCTGATGCCGCCGCAAAAACCGTACGTATTGCTGCCGGAGAACCACCGTTTTGCCAGCCAGGGCCAGGTCTCGCTGCGCGACCTGTGCCCGGAGCCGATGATCTTGCTGGACGTGGCGCCCAGCCGTACTTACTTCGTCAGCCTGTTCAACGAACTGGGCCTCACGCCAAACATCGTCTTCAGTTCGCCCTCGATCGAGATGGTTCGCGGCATGGTCGGGCAGGGGTTCGGGTTTTCGCTGTTGGTCACCCGGCCGCATTCGCCCTACACCTACGACGGCCAGCGCCTGGTCATGCTGGACATCACCGAGCCGGTGGCGCTGTCGGGGCTGGCCGCGGCTTGGTTGAAGCGTGTACAGCTGACCAAGCCGGCGCAGTTGTTCGTGGCGTTCTGCCGCGAAGAGCTGGCGAAGTTCCAAGATCTGCAGCCGCAGCGCGGTGCCTGACGCCGTTCAGAACCAGCGGTCATTCTTCTTGCGCCCGCGGGTCAGCGCCGGCAGGATCAGCCCCGCCAGCAGGCCCGCGCCGGCGATGCTGCCACCGTAGACCATGTAGCGCATCATCACCTGTTTGTTCTCATCGCCCAGGCGCGCCTGGGTGTCGCGCAGCTCCGACTGGCTCTGGTCGTATTGCTCGTTGAGCGCCTTGTTGCGTGCCTCCAGCTCGTCGATCAGCTTCTTGCGCGAGTCCAGGGTTTCCTGCATGCCCTGCACGCGGTTTTTCCAGCTGTCGTCGATGGTCTTCAGCTGGCCGGTGAGCTCTGCCACCTGCGCATCCAGCAGCGGCAGCCGTTCGTTCTGGCCGGGAACCGCCTGCAGGTCCTCGCTGAGGATCCACACCACATCGCCATTCTGGCCGCGCACCTGGCTGTACTTGCCTTGGCTGCCAAGCAGGGTCAGCTTTTGCCCGGACTTGAGGGTGCCGACAATGCGATGGCCGTCGGTCGGCCCGCTACGCACATAGGTGCTCAGGCTGTCGCTGACCCAGCGTGCGTCGCTGGCGGCCTGTTCGGCATGCACGGGTGCGGCAAGCGCCAGCAGGGCGGCGATCAGGCTGCCGCGCAGGGCAGGGAGGGCGGAGGCGGTTGGGCGGGAATCGGGCATGTTGGTCTTCGCTGCAACGGAGAAAAAGTAGGCCGGTGACTGGGCCGATGAACCGGTCGGTGAGTTGACCGTCAGCGAATGACCTTTTTTTTGTCAGCAGGTTCACTGCCTGGCGTCGGAAATGTCTGCAGGATGTTGCAGCGCCCAGGCCGTGCCCGGGCGCTGCGCGTACGCCAGGCCACCACCCGCGCCACGGCGTTCGAGTCGGACCTGGACGAAGTGCGGCTGATCGTCGAGTACCCACTGTCGAATTCACCTTGGTAGCTTTCCTGCTCCTTTGGTTTGGGTGAATGTTTTGCGCCCGTTGGGTGAGGCAAGTCAGTCAAGTAATTTGGGGCCGCTTTGCGACCCTTCGCGGGGCCGCCCCCGCCCCCCGGGG